>JADMIO011260244.1_pt1 | contig 82047 bp, 80 predicted proteins | sample 8958161 | NCBI WGS metagenome assembly JADMIO01 (sample SAMN16585339, study PRJNA669376) | soil metagenome | isolation source: Crop rotation soil | place: USA: Cullars Rotation, Alabama | collected 2011
CGCGACAACTTGTCCACGTGGAATTCTAAGCTTAGGATCCCAATGTGCTGGAAAGCCTGGGCCCGGCCATCGCCGGCTTTCTCTACGATGCGACCGGCTCGTACGCGATGCCATTTGGCGCCGCGCCGGTGGCGGTGCTGGTGAGCTGGGGCTTCTTCGCGCTCGGCACCTCGCGGCGGGTGTCGGGCCGATGAAAACAGGCCATCTGCTTCGTTGGCGCTGCGCTCCTCGCTGCGGCGTACGCGGCGTACGCCTCGCTCCGGTGCTCGCGCCGCCTCGCATCTGACCTGTTTTGATCGGCCCGGGATCGCGGTGCGGTTATTGAAGACAGAGACACCGGAGGGAAAGGGGACCCGGCGAGGGTTCCTCTTGAATGGGGAACCCTACTAGGGTTCCCCTTCAATAAGGAGACGGCGATGGATTGTTGCGCGCACGAGGGGGCGGGCGGAGGGGACGCGAAGTTCGATATCACCAAGGTGGCCGACGGAGTGTGGGCGGCCGTGGCGGCGCCCGCCTACAAGGTGAACTGCAACACGGCGATCATCGAGAACGACGATGGGCTCATGGTCGTCGACACGCACTCCAAGCCCTCGGCGGCCAGGGTGATCGTGGAGCGCCTGCGCCAGATGTCCAGCAAGCCCGTGCGCTACGTGGTCAACACCCACTTCCACTGGGACCACTGGCACGGCAACGAGGTGTACCCGCAGGCCTATCCGAACGCGGAGATCGTCACCAACGACATCACCCGCGAGGCCATGGTCAAGAAGGGCCTCAAGCGGATCCAGGACCACGTGCGCCAGGTGCCGGCGGAGATCAAGAAGCTGGAGGCCGACGTGGCCGCGGCCCGCGGCGACGCGCGCACGAAGCTCGAGAACGACCTGCGCCTGGCCCGCGCGTACCTCGACGAGGTGACGGCGCTGAAGCCGGCGCTGCCCACCATCCAGTTCGAGCGGACGATGAAGCTCTACCGTCGCGATCGTGAGATTCACCTGCTGCACCTCGGGCGCGCCCACACCGAGGGCGACGTGTTCGTCTACCTGCCGAAGGAGAAGGTGGTGATCACCGGCGATGCCATGATCGGCTGGACGCCGTACATGGGCGACGGCTACCCGGAAGACTGGGTGGGCACGCTCGACCGGCTCGCCGCGCTCGACTTCACGCACATCATCATGGGACACGGGGATCCGTGCGGCCGCGAGTGGCTCACGGTCTTCCGCAACTACGTGCGCGACATGGTGGAGGGCGTGCGGCGCGAGGTCGCGGCCGGCGCCACGCTCGACGAGGTCAAGGCGCGCGTCCCGGCGGCGCTGGCCGGCACCTACGAGAAGCCGTTCTCGAAGTACGGTGACTACCGGTCGTGGCGCGCGGGCATCCTGGCCAACATCGAGCGCACCTACGCGATGGTGAGCTGAGCGCCGCGACGACCGCCGCCTCCGACGACTCCGTCGTCGTCCGGGCGGCGGCGGTGCTCGGGCTCGTCTGGCTCGGCGATGCGCTGATCTACGTGGTCCTGCCGCTGCACGCGCAGGCCTTCGGCATCGGCTTGGGCCTCGTCGGCGTGGTGCTCTCGCTCAACCGCATCGTGCGGATCCTGGGCTACGGCTGGGTCACGCGGCTGAGCCGGCGGCTCGGGATGCGGGCGCTCACCGCGTGGGCGGCGCTGGGCGCGGCGCTCTCCACGCTCGGCTACGGCACGCTGCTCGGCGTGCTGCCGCTCCTGCTCGCCCGGCTCGTGTGGGGGATCGCCTACGGGGTGCTGAACGTCACGACCACCGCCTACGCCATCGGTGACGGCCAGCGGCCTGGCCGCCGCGTCGGGCTGAACCGGGCGGTGAGCACGGTCGGCCCCGCGCTCGCGCTGAGCGTGGGCGCGTGGCTGGCGGTGACGCTGGGGCCGCGCGCGGTGTTCGTGGTGCTCGGCGTCATCGGCCTGGCCGCGGTGCCGCTGGCGCTGACGCTGCCGCGCGAAATCGCGGCGGGCCACGGCGACCGCGGCGGCGGCGGCACCCGCTGGCGGCCGTCGACGCTGAACCTGCTCTTCTTCATGCTGTCGGCCATCGAGGGCGCGTTTGCCACCACGCTGTCGCTGCTCTTCGCGGGCGCCTCGTCGGTGACCTCGGCCGTGCTGGCCGCCGGGCTCGTGCTCGCCTTGCAGCGGATCACGATCGTGCTGCTCTCGCTCTTGGCCGGCCCGCTGATCGACCGTATCGGCGCGCGTCACCTGCTGGCTCCCTGCATCCTGGTCATCGTCGCGGGCCTGCTCGGGATCGCGCACGGCGCGGTCTACGTGTCGGCGATCGTCGTCGTCATCGCGCGGGCCGTGCTCGGGACCGCGGGCCCGGTGCTCGCCACGCAGGAGCGCGCGGGGAGCACGGTGGAGCGGCTGGCCGCGTTCGCCACCTGGGTGGACTCCGGGCTCGCGGTGGGGCCGCTCATCGGCGGCTTCGCCGTCGCGCGCTTCGGGATGCCGGCGCTCTACGACGCGCTGGCCGTGGGGATCGTTCTCGCACTCATCCTGCACGCCGTGGCGCGGCGGCGCGCCGCACTAGGCGTCTAGCGCATCGACGGGGTCGGGCTCGATCCACTGGATGTTCGCGCCGGCGCCCTTCACCGCCGTCACCTCGATCTCCACGACGAGCTCGGGCCGCGCCAGGCCGCTGATGCGGCAGCCGAGCGAGGCCGGATGGCTCTTCGCGAACGGTGTCGGCCCTTCGCCGTGCGCGCGGTTCTGCCGGACGCCCGCCACGGTGAACGTGCGCCGGCGCACGACATCGTCGAGGGTGGCGCCGGCCTGGCCGAGCGCGCCGCGGGCGACGTCCATCGCGAGGTCGACCTGGGCCGCCCAGTCGCCGGCGGCCTGCACCTCGCCCTTCGAGGACATCGACGTGCAGCCGCTCACGTGGATGACGTCGCCGACGGCGACGGCGCGGGCATAGCCGCGCGGCTTCTCGCGCATGTGCTCGGTATAGATGTCGCGGCGGCTCTTGCCGGCGCCGATGATCGCCTCGGCCTCGATCTCGATCAGCATCTCGGGGCGTAGGAGCGCCGGAATGCCGAGGAGCGTGGAGGCGGGGCGCACGTCGCCGAGCGCCTCCAGCCAGCCCCGCGTGTAGTCGTCGAGCCGCGCGAGGTCGGTCACGTACGTCTTGGTGTAGACGAGGTCCTCGCGCGCGGCACCGGCCTGGGCCAGCGCGTCGAAGATCGTGTCCATCGTGAGGCGGGTCTGCCGGTACATGTCGCGCGGCGCCTCGACCTGGCCGCCGGCGTTCAGCGTCGTCGTGCCCGAGATGAATACGCGGTCGCCGACACGCACGGCGCGCGAATAGGCGAACACGGCCTCGGTGGGCCGTCCGGACGAGATGCGCCGGGCGGACGCGCCGGCGCCATCCACGGCGTCGAGCTCGATCTCGACGAGCATGTCGGGGTGGTTGAGGCCGCTGACCTGCACGAGCGTGGCCGCGGGCCGGGCGTGCTGGAAGTACTTCGCCGCGGCGCGCGCGGCGGCGTCGCCCAGCGCCATGTCGGTGACGTACATGCGGTTGCGCACGACGTCATCGAGCCGGCCGCCGGCCTTGCCCATGCTCCCCGCGGCGATCTTCATGATGGCGTCGACCTGGGCGGCCACGTCACCCTTGCCCCGGACCGCGCCCGTGCGATCGAGCGACGTCGTGCCGGCCTGCAGCACGGTGTCGCCGGCACGGAGCGCGCGCGAGTAGTGAGCGATCGTTTCCAGCGAACGGCCGGAGTGCACGTTGATGCGCCGTGGTGTCGTCATGGCCGGGATTGTATCCCGTGTCGACGTTGACGGCATGAGCGTGGCGCAGTCGCGTCGACGCATGAGCGAGGGCATCCAGACTCATCGCTGGACGCGAGCCGCATACGACCGCCTCATCGAGGTCGGCTCATCGTCAGCGAGCCTCAGAGCGAGTCGCACTTCACGGCGATCGGTCTCATCCACCAGGCGCTGAGCGCCGCACTCGGTGCCGGCTGGGTCGTGCGCCCCCAGGGACCGATCGCACTCGACGACGAGTGGGAGCCAGAGCCCGATATCGCCGTCGTGCCAGGGGCCACGGCGCCGTTCGCGTGGCGGTATGCGTCGCTCGAGCACATCGCCCCGGATGGCCTCGTCGCGCCGCTGGCGGCCCCCGGCGCGACTGCGCGTCAGCGACCTGCTGCCGTAGCGAGCGCGGCTGCGGGGGCGCCGTGGATCGCGCGCCGGCGCGCCACCGCCGCGGCCACCGCGAACACCGCATAGAGCACGCAGGCGGCCAGGGTCGCGGGCGATGACGGCAGCCGGGCTTCCACGAGTTGCAGCGCGAACACGAGCACCGGGCCCACCGCCAGCACCGCCCGCACCGTCAGCGGCGAGGCGAGCGCGATGCCGACCTGGTTGACGTAGTTCGGCAGCACGATCAGCGCGAGCGATGCGAGGCTCACGGTCGCCATCACGGCGGGCGTCAGGCCGTTCACGACCGCGGCCGGCGAGAGCGCGGCCAGCAGGCCGGCCAGCAGCACCGCCCCGGGGAAGCGCAGGCCGATCAGCGTGGCGGGGCGCACGCCCGCGTCGTTGACCACGCGGCTCATCAGCGTGCTGATCGAGATGCACACGCCGCCGGCCACGGTGAGGATCAGCGCCGTCAGCGCCCGCCCGGCGGGCTGCGCGCCGAGCCCGGAGGCGCCGCCGAGCATCACGGCTGCCGCGAACAGCAACGCCACGAGCAGCCCCCGGTGCAGCCGCCGCTCGGCCGCGGTCCTTTGCGTGGTCGCGACGGCCGGCACCAGGCGGTCGATCCAGACGACCGACAGCGGGCCGATGCCGAAGAAGACGACCTGGACCAGCGCCGGCTCGGCCAGCCGCAGCGCATGGAAGAACGACAGCCAGGCGATCGCCGAGGTGACGTTGATCCAGATCAGGGTGCGCGCGTGAAGCCGCAGGCGCGCCAGCCCTGCGCGGTCGCGCAGCAGCGCGATGGGCAGGAAGACCAGCGTGCACAGCGTGAAGGCCGTCAGCGCGACGGCGAGGGGATGCACGCGCTGGAAGAGCGCGCCGAAGTACACGTCGCGCCCGGCGGCCAGGCAGACGAACACGACCGACAGCAGGAACCCGGAGGCTTCGCGATTAAAGGTACCCATCGCCACCCGGGTATACGGCCCCGGGTGGCGAGGTGGGTGGAAGTCTAGACGGCCTTGTCGCGCTTGAGCTCGGCGATCGCGTCCTTCGAGTAGCCCAGCTCGGACAGGACCTCGTCGGTGTGCTGGCCCATGTCGGGCGAGGCAGAGACGACCTTGCCCGGCGTGCGGGACAGGGTGACGGGCAGGTTCTGCACCAGCTGCTTGCCCAGGCGCGGGTGCTGGACCTCGGTGGCGAGCTTCAGGTGCTTGACCTGTTCGTCCTCGAAGACCTGCTTGACGTCGAGGATGGGACCGCACGGCACGCCGGCCTTGTTCAGGATGTCCACCCATTCGGCGCTGGTCTTGGTGACGGTGGCCTTCTCCAGCTCGCTGTTGCAGGCCGCGCGGTTCTTGGAACGATCCTGGGGTGTCTTGAAGCGCGGATCGTCGATGAGCTGCTTGACGTCGAGCGCTTCACAGAGGCGGCGGTACATGTGCTGGCCGGAGGCGGCGATGTTCATGTGGCCGTCGGACGTCTTGAACACGCCGGTCGGGATGCCGGTCGGATGATCGTTGCCGGCCTGCGGCGGGATCTCCTTGCCGATCAGCCAGCGCGTCGTCTGGAAGTCGAGCATCCGCACCATCGCCTCCAGCAGCGAGGTGTGCACCCACTGGCCCTTGCCGGAGCGCTCGCGCTCGAGCAGCGCGACGAGGACGCCGTGCGCCAGGAACATGCCGGCGGTGAGATCGGCCACGGGAATGCCGACGCGGACGGGGCCCTGGCCCGGCAGGCCGGTGACGGACATCAGGCCGCCCAGGCCCTGCGCGATCTGGTCGTAGCCGGGCCGATCCCGGTACGGGCCGCTCTGGCCGAAGCCCGAGATGCTGGCGTACACGATCCGCGGATTGACCTTGCTGAGCGCGTCGTAGTCGATGCCTAGGCGCGTCTTCACGTCGGGCCGGAAGTTCTCGACGACGACGTCGGCCTTGGCGGCGAGCTTCTTGAGCACCTCGACGCCCTTGGGATGCTTGAGGTCGAGCGTGATCGAGCGCTTGTTGCGGTGCAGGTTCTGGAAGTCGAAGTCGTCCCGCGTGAAGTCGTCCTGCTCCCGCGACTCCACCTTGATGACCTTGGCGCCCATCTCGGCGAGCTGGCGCACGCAGGTAGGTCCCGAGCGGGCGCGGGTGAGGTCGATGACCGTGTAGGGCTCGAGCGGCAAGCTCATGACGTCCTCCGTGGCGGGAAGTATACCAATCGGCGGTATCGGTCCGGGCTGGCCAAGTAAACGCCATTGCTCCACGAAGTAGCCGATAATCGCCGCATGCGTTCACGGGCGCTGTCGGGCTGGTCGCGCTTCGGTGCGGCTGCGGTGGTCGCCGCCGGGCTCATCGGCTGCGCCGTCGCGCTCCACGGTGACGCGCCGCGGCCGGGCGAGTGGCCGAGTTACGGCAACGATCCCGGCGGCACGCGCTACTCCCCGCTGGGGCAGATCGATCGGGCCAATGTCATGCATCTGCGCGTGGCGTGGACCTATCGGACGGGCGAGGCGGCCGGCGCACCGCCGTACGGGCACGTCGCGTTCGAGGCCACGCCGCTGATGGTCGACGGCACGCTGTTCTTGAGCACGCCGTACAACCGTGTGATCGCACTCGATCCGCAGACGGGCGCGGAGCGATGGACCTACGATCCCGCGGTCGACCGGGTCCGGCGGCTGGCCATCGTCACCTCGCGCGGAGTCTCCACGTGGCTGGATCCCACCGCCGCACCCGGACAGGCGTGCCGGCGGCGCATCTTCGTCGCCACCGTGGACTCGCGGCTGATCGCCGTCGATGCTGCGGGCGGCCAGCCGTGCGCGGATTTCGGCCGCGACGGCCAGGTCGACCTCGCGCAGGGCATCACGGTCATCGACAACGCGTGCTGCTACCAGGTGACCTCGCCGCCGGCCGTGGTGAACGAGCTGGTGGTGGTCGGCTCCTCGATCGGCGACAACCGCTCGGCGGAGATGGAGCGCGGCGTCGTGCGCGCCTACGACGCGCGAACGGGAGCGCTGCGCTGGAGCTGGGATCCGGTCCCCACGCGCGAATCCGATCCGGCGCGCGCGACGTGGGCCGGGGAGAGCTGGCGCCGGACCGGCGGCGCCAACGTGTGGTCGGTGATGTCCGTCGATGCCGGGCGCGGCCTGATCTTCCTGCCGACCAGCAGCCCGAGCCCGGACTTCTACGGCGGCGAGCGGCTCGGCGCGAACCGCTACGCCAACTCGGTGGTGGCGCTGCGCGCGGCCACGGGCGAGGTCGCGTGGCATTTCCAGGTGGTGCACCACGATCTCTGGGACTACGACGTGCCCGCCCAGCCGATGCTCGTGAACGTCACGCGCGACGGTGTCCCGGTGCCCGCCGTCGTCGTGGCCACGAAGATGGGGCACCTGTTCGTCCTGCATCGCGAGACCGGGGCGGCGCTCTTTCCCGTCGAGGAGCGCCTGGTCCCGCCGAGCACGGTGGCGGGCGAGGAGGCGTCGCCCACCCAGCCGTTTCCCGTCCGGCCGCGCGCGCTGGTGCCGTCGCGGCTCACCGCCGGTGATGCGTGGGGCCTGACGCCGCCGGACCGCGATGCGTGCCGCGCGCGGATCGCGCGGCTGCGCTCGGAGGGCCTGTTCACTCCGCCGAGCCTCGAGGGCACCGTGGTCTTCCCGGGCTTCGTGGGCGGCGTGAACTGGGGCGGCGTCTCGCACGATCCGGTGCGCGGGCTGGCGATCGTGCCCACGAACCGTCTGCCGTTCGTGGTGCGCCTCATCCCGCGCGAGCGGTTCCCGGCCGAGCGCGCCGCCGGCGCCGGGCGCGGTGAGTTCGGGACGCAAGCCGGCACGCCCTACGGGATGCACCGGGAGCTGCTCCTGTCACCGCAGGGCGTGCCGTGCAATCCACCGCCGTGGGGCGCGCTGGCGGCCGTCGATCTGCAGTCGGGTGAGGTCCGCTGGGAGGTTCCGCTCGGCGTGTCGCCGGAGATGTCGGCGCCGGCCGCGCGCGACTGGGGCTCGGTGAACCTCGGCGGCGCGCTCGTGACCGCGGGCGGGCTCGTGTTCGTGGCGGCGACTCGCGACGCGGCGCTGCGCGCGTTCGACGTCGACACCGGCCGGGTGCTGTGGACGGCCGCGCTACCGGCCGGCGGGCACGCGACGCCCATGACCTATCGCGCGGCCTCCGGCAAGCAGCTCGTCGTCATCGCCGCCGGCGGCCACAGCGGCCTGCGTTCCAAGATGGGCGACTACGTGGTGGCGTTCTCGTTGCCGTGAGAGGGCCCCGTGTCTATAGCCGAGGGTCGAGGACGTCGCGCAGGCCGTCGCCGAGCAGATTCATGCCGAGCACCGTCAGCATGATGCCGAGGCCGGGGAAGGTCGAGATCCACCATGCCTCGCGCAGATAGTCGCGGCCCTCGCTGAGCATGCGGCCCCACTCCGGCTGCGGGGGCTGGCTGCCGAGGCCGAGGAAGCTCAGGGCGGCGGCAGCGAGGATGGCGGTGCCGAGGCCGAGCGTGGCGGTGACGACGAGGGGCGCCACCACGTTGGGCAGGATGTAGCGCCCGAGGATCGAGGGGTCGCGGCTGCCGAGCGCGCGCGCCGCCTCCACGTAGAGATTCTCGCGCGCGGCCAGCACGCTGGCCCGCACCAGCCGCGCGTAGGTCGGCACCGCGGAGAGGCCGACCGCGATCATGACGTTGGTGAGCCCCGGTGTGAGCACGCTCACGATGGCCAGCGCCAGCAGGATCCCGGGGAAGGCCAGCAGCACGTCGATCACCCGCATGATGAGCGCGTCGAGCCGGCCGCCGTAGAACCCGGACACGAGCCCGATCGGCGCCCCGAGTCCCACGGCGATGGACACCGCGATGAGGCCCACGGTGAGCGAGATGCGCGCGCCGTGCATCACCCGGCTGGCCACGTCGCGGCCGAGCTGATCGCTGCCGAGCCAGTACGCGGCGCCCGGCGGCTGCAGCGCGGTGCGCGGCGCGGTCTTGATGGGATCGCGCGGGCTCAGCCACGGCGCGGCCAGCGCCATCGCGACCAGCGCGCCCAGGAGGACCAGGCCGACGAGGGCACCCCGGTGGCGGAGCAGCCGGCGCGCGAGGCTCGCGTCCATCACGCGCGTGAGAACCGGATGCGCGGGTCGGCGTACGCGTAGGCGACGTCGACCAGCAGGTTGATCAGCACGTAGGTCGTGGCCACGAAGAGCACGGTGCCCTGCACGAGTGGGAAGTCCTTGTTGAGGATGCCGCCCACGATCAGCCGGCCGAGCCCCGGCCGGCTGAACACGGTCTCCACGATGACGGCGCCGGCCAGCAGGTTGCCGAACTGCAGCCCGAAGATCGTGATGACCGGGATGAGCGCGTTCTTCAGCGCGTGGCGGACCACTACCGCGAAGCCGCCGAGCCCCTTGGCCCGCGCGGTGCGCACGTAGTCCTGGCCCAGCACCTCCAGCATGCTCGAGCGCGTCAGCCGCGCAATGATCGCCGCCGCGATCATCCCCAGCGTGATGGCCGGCAGCACCAGGTGGTGAAGGTCGCCGCCGCCGGTGGCGGGAAACCACGCCAGCTGCAGCGAGAAGACGAAGATGAGCAGCAGGCCGAGCCAGAAGCTCGGCATCGACACGCCGAGCAGCGCCGCGCCCATCGAGGCGACGTCGAGCCAGGAGTTGCGCGCGAGCGCGGCCAGCAGGCCGAGCGGGATGCCGAGCGCGACGGCGACCACCATGGCGGCCGCCGCGAGCTGCGCGGTGCTGGCGAGGTTCTCGCGGATCTCCGTGATCACCGGGCGGCGGCTGCGGATCGAGGTGCCGAGGTCGCCGCGCACGGCGCCGGTGACGAAGCGGCCGTACTGTTTCAAGATCGGCTCGTCCAGGTGGAGCTGCGCGCGCATCTGCGCCACCTGATCGGGATTGGTGACGAACTCGGCCAGCATCATCTTGACCGGGTCGCCGGGCACCAGGAACAGCATGCTGAAGACCGCCAGCGTCACGCCGAACAGGACGGGGACGACGGCGAGGATCCGCCGCAGGATCCACGTCAGCATGGATGGCGGCCGGCGCCGCTACTTGCGCAGCGTCGCGTCACCCAGGACCGGATAGGCGTTGAAGTTGTACTTCACCCCCTGCACGCCGCTCCGGAAGGCCCACACCGACAGCTCGTCGACGAGCGGCACCGTGAGCGCCTCGTCGAGCGCCAGCTGCGCGATCGAGAGATAGAGCGCGCGGCGCTTGGCGGCATCGGTCTCGCGGCGGCCTTGCTCGAGCATCTGGTCGAGCTTGGCGTTCTTCACGCACGACCAGTTGAAGTTGGCCCCCACCAGCGAGGAGTGGAAGAGCGAGAAGACGCCGTCTGGATCGGTCGAGCGCAGGAACATCACGGGGCCGTGCGTCGCGCAGCGATAGTTGTCCTCGTACCACGGCGGCCGCGCCTGGGCCTTGATCTTCACGTCGATCCCCACGTCGTGCAGGAGCGACTGGATCAGCTGGGCCGTGGGGTCCGTCCCGCCGCCGTACTCGATGGCGTTGAGCGTGATCTCCAGCCGCGCTCCACCCTTGGCGCGGATGCCGTCGGCGCCCGGCTGCCAGCCGGCCTCGCCGAGCAACGCCTTGGCCTTGCCGGCGTCGAACGGGTAAGCCGCGCGCAGCGAGGGCTCGTCGAGCATGACGGCGGTGAGGGGCGAGATGGCCTTGAGCCCCGTGCCCTTGTACACCGTGGCCAGGAACGCCTCCTTGTCGATCGCGTAGTTGATCGCGCGCCGGACCTTCACGTCGTCCATCGGCGGCTTCGTCGTGTTGAGCAGCCAGATGCGCGGCACGCCCGGCCACGGCGCCTTCTCGATGCGCAGCGCCGTGTTCTTCTCCAGCCGCGGCAGCGCCTGCGCGGGCACGGCGTACACGCCCTGTGTCTCGCCGCTCTCCAGCGTGGTGACGCGCGTGCCCGCCTCGGGGATGAACTTCCACACGACGGTCTCCAGCGCTGCCGGGCCCGCGCGCTCGCTCCAGGGCGCCTTCCGCTTGTAGTCGGGGTTGCGGACCATGGTGGCGTGGTCCTTGGCCACGTACTCCTTGATCATGAACATGCCGGTGCCGACCGGCCTCGTGTGCACGCCGTCGCCGCTCTCGCGCACGGCCTTGGGCGAGACGAGGCTGAGCGTGCCGGCCGCCGCGTACGTGAGAAACGGCGCGTACGGCGTCTCGAAGGACACCTGGACCGTGAACTCGTCGAGCGCCTTGGAGCCCGCGTAACCGGCCAGCTGGGCCCGCGCGCCGCCGGCCTTGAATTTCGGATCGACGATGCGGTCGAAGTTGAACTTGACCGCGTCGGCGTTGAACGGCGTGCCGTCGTGGAACTTCACGTCGCGCCGCAGCTTGAAGGTGACGCTGCGGCCGTCCTTCGAAGGCGTCCACGATTCGGCCAGCCACGGCGTCAGCTTGCCGTCCGGCCCCTTGTAGAGCAGGTTCTCGGTGACCGACGCGATGATCTGGTACGTCACCGCCGACGGCGAGGCGTGCGGATCGAGCGTGGGCGGCTCCTGGTCGAGACCGAGGACGAGCGTGCCAGCCGTCTGCGCGTGGGCGCCGCCGGCGAGCATGAGCAGCACGACGAGCACGAGGGCGGGCCACGGCCGGACGCGCATGGAGGCTGCCTCCTGGATGAGCGGCAGTATACGTCAGCCCTTGATGGCGCCGGCGGTCATGCCCTTCACGAACCATTCGGAGAGGAACAGGTAGAGGACCAGCACGGGGAGCGTGGCGATCATGAGCCCCGTGGCCAGCATGCCGATGTCCTGGTACTGGTCGGACACCAGGAACTGGATGGCCAGCGGCAGCGTGCGGATCTTCTGCTGGGTGATGAAGACGACGGCGTAGAGGAACTCGTTCCAGAAGTAGATGAAGTTCAGGATCACCGTCGTGGCCACCGCCGGCAGCGCCATCGGGAACATCACGCGCCAGAACATGGCCCAGTCGCTGCAGCCGTCGATGCGCGCGGCCTCCTCCAGCTCCGTGGGGATCTGGGCGAAGAACGCGCGCAGCAGGTAGATCGTCAGCGGCAGCTCGGTGACCACGTAGACCAGCGTCAGGCCGGCCAGCGAGTTGAAGAGCTTGTACTGCACGAGGATCTGGAAGAGCGACAGCAGCATGATCTGCGGCGGGAACATGATCGACAGGAAGATCAGCAGGAAGAGCGGCTCGCGCAGCGGGAAGTGATAGCGGCGCCGCCCGAAGGCGAAGCCGGCCATGGCGCCGATCACGCTCACGATGAGCACCGAGGCCATCGCGACGATCAGGCTGTTCTTGAAGTACGTCGCGTAGCCGAACTCGTTCCACGCGGTGGCGAACTTGGCCCAGTGGGCGGGGATGGGCGGCGCGTAGTGGCTGCGGTAGATCTCCTCGGTCGTGCGCAGCGACATCATGGCCGTCCATATATATGGTCCGGCCGAGAAGGCCGTGTAGGCCAGGACGGGCACCAGCAGGAGGACGCGGCCGAGGCGCCGCCGCACGCTCAGAACTCCAGGGTCTCGCGCCGCTGCAGCACGCGGGTGAGCAGCAGCGAGAGCCCGAAGATGATGACGAACCAGATGACCGCGATGGCCGACGGATAGCCGAGGTCGAGCGTCTTCCACTCGAAGGCGCGCTTGACCACGTAGGTGGCCACGGTCTCGGTGCCCCACATCGGGCCGCCGCGCGTCATGACCCACACCAGCGCGAACTGCTTCATCTTGCCGATGAAATCCAGGATGACGAGATTGACGATGGTCGGCCGCAGCAGCGGCACCATGATGCGCCACGTGCGCTGCCACGCGCGGGCGCCGTCGAGGGCCGCCGCCTCCAGATAGTCCGGCGGGATCGCGTGGATCGCCGCCAGTAGCACCACCATGTTGAAGCCGGCGAACATCCACGTGGTGACCAGGATCAGCGCGGGCAGGGCGGTGGCGGGACTGGCCAGCCACGCCTGCGCGTAGTCCCCGAGGCCGACGGCGCGCAGCGCGAGGTTGGCGATGCCCCAGTCGTAGTTGTACACCCACAGCCAGATCACGCCGACGACCGGATACGACATCAGCACCGGCGTGAACCACACCGTGCGGAAGAACCGCGCGAAGGGCACGCGTGCGTGGAGCGTGAGGGCGAGGACGAGGGCCAGCGGGATGTCGACGATCGGGGCCACGATCGCCCACACCAGCGAGTTGCGGGCGGCCTTCCAGAAGACGTCGTCGCTGGTGAGGATCTCGCGGAAGTGCTCGAAGCCGACGTACTCGTACAGCATGCCCAGGTCCATCCGGAGCGTGTGCACGCTGTTGTAGAACGTCACCAGCACCGGATAGATCGTGAAGGCGGCGTAGAGCGCCACGGTGGGCCCCAGAAAGATCGCGATCGGGCCCCACGGACGGCGCGCGCGGGGGCGGCGCACGGCCGCCCCCGCCAGGATCAGCGATTCGGTGCGTGCCAGGCTACTTGCCCTTCAGGCGAGCCTCTTCGAGCTTGGCCAGCGCCTCGTCGGCGCCGATCACCTTGTTCGGCAGCCCCTGGTTGACGGCGGCCACGTACGTGTCCCACACGCCCGGCTTCATCTGCACGCGGATCAGCTGGGCGGTGAGGTCCACCCACTTCGTGGCCTTGTTCACGCGCGCGTACTCGTCGAAGTACCACTTGAACGGGCTGTCGATCTTGGCCACGTCGGTCTTGATGCCGGTCTGCACGCCCGTCTTGGCCATCCACAGGTTGCCGATCTCGACGTCGGCGAACGCATCCACCACCTTGACGGCCAGCGGCAGGTGGGGACTCTTGGCGGCGGCGCCCAGCGAGCCGGCCACGCCGAGAAACTTCTGGTTGTGACCCTTGCCATCCTTCATCGTCGGATAGTTCATCATGCCGAGCTCGAAGTCCTTCGGCTGGCCGCCCTTGTCCGGCGCCACGAAGGCGCGGCCGGTGTACCAGGAGCCGACCGGGAACATGCAGGCCTTCTGCTCGGTGTGGAAGTAGCGGTGGGCCTCGGCCAGCGTCATGCTCGACAGCGTCTTGGCGTAGGCGCCGAGGTCAATCAGCTCCTTGTAGTAGTGGAAGACCTCCACGACTCGCGGATCCTTCCAGGAGAGCTCGCCCTTGAAGAGCTTCAGCGCGTCGTCGCTGCCCAGCTTGTCGAGCAGCATGGCGTTGGGCATGTAGTGCGCGGCCCAGTCGCGGTCGGCGGCGCCGGTGGCGAAGGCGGCGTAGCCGGCCTTGGCGCACTTGCCCACGAGGTCCTTGAACTGCTCCTGGCTGAGCGAGCCGCTGGCCGGCAGCGTGACGCCGAGCTGCTTGAAGATCTTCTTGTTGTAGTAGAGCTCGTCGGAGGCCGCTTCGAGCGGCAGCGCCCACACGCCCGTCTTGCCGCCGGGGCCCGGCCGTGTCCAGAACGCCTTGCCGAAGGGCTCGACGTTCTCCCAGCGGATGCCGGTGGAGAGATCGGCCATCCAGCCGGCCTGCATGAACTCGGGCGCGTCGATGTCGTAGTACAGGACGTCGGGGAAGCCGGAGCCGGCGGTGAAGGCGGCCCGCAGCGTGGTGAACATGTTCTTCTTCTCGTAGAAGGTGATGGCGACCGTGTGGCCGGGGTTCTTCGCCTCGAACCGCTTCTTGGCCTCGAAGAGGACGATCTTCTTGTTGTCCTCGATGGCCCAGTGACTCCACCATTGCAGCTCGGTGGCCGTGGCCGCGGCGACGGCGCCGAGCCACACGAACGCGGTCAGCAGCAGGATCCTCGTCGAGACTCGCATCGACAGCCTCCTCATGGCGCCGGCCGCCTGGGCGGCCGGAACGGATTCTTCACGATCTCGCGGGCGACCTGCGTGACGTCGTCGCCGGCGAGAAAGCTCGAGAGCAGCGCCACCGCGACGGCGCCGACCAGCAGGAGCGGGACGATCACCAGCCAAAGGTTGGGCGAGCCCGGCGGCTGCACGTGTCGGTACCACCAGTCTCGGAATCGCCGCCGCCAGCGTGGCCGCCGCGGCCGCCTCGTCCGCTCGACGCCGGCGCCAATCGGTCCTCCTTTACCGAAGACGGCGCGCAGTGTAGCAGTGATGGGCGAGACGAGGGGGTTCTGAATTTATCGCGTGCGCGCGCCTTTTCCCTGACGTCGATGCTGCTTCGTGGACGAGGCGCCTTTGCGTGGCGCCGCTTCCGCGATTTCGCGGGCTGGTGCGATGGCAAGAGGACGTCTCAGGTAATTGGCGAAGAAGAAGTCGAGGACCTCGTGCGGCCGCATGCCACGAATATCGTACTGTAAACGCCTCACTATCATCTGAAGAACGCCGGACCGATTTGCCTTTATATAGCCCGCCCGCTGCAGCGCTACGGCCGCGTCGTCTAATGTATTGATCTGTTCTTCATAAAATCCAACCGCAATGATCTTGTAGGGGGACTCTCGCTCACGCACAGGCCGTTCGATTCGACGCCGAGCAGAATTCATTCCATATCCAAAGGATGTTCACGCGGGCTCCAGATGCGATGATGCACGGACGAAGGTTATCATTCGAACCGGCTTCTGTAGAAACAAGACGTTACCTACCCAAACCCTAATATACGGGCTCCACAGGTTGTAGGGCTCGCGGCGGGCCCCCCTACGGCCTTGACAAGGGCGCCTCGCTTGAGTAAATATCGCCCGCAGTTCCTAAGGCTGAGGGGGTGGTGTGGTAGTCGGCTGGTGAAGGGCCGTAATCGTTGGGGGCTTGAAGAAGGTCGCTTTTCCGCACCATCGAGCCTTCCCGGTTCAGTTCCGACATTGCAGGCCGAGTAAGTTCTAACGCTCAAGAGCGACCGAGCCTGGCATTGCTAAGGTGTCCGTCGCATGTTGCGGTGCTCTCACACGATACAGGGGCTGCAAGCATGACGAACCGAGTCACTTTCTTCCCTGTCCGTAACGGTGACGCAGCCTTAATCGAAGCTGACGGAATCACCGTCCTCACCGATTTGAACTACTCCAAAGAAGACGACCGGTACGATATCGCGCCTGACCTCCAAACAGCTTGCTTCAAAGCTAAACGCGACTACCGGCTCTCGTGTTTTGTCCTCACCCATCCAGACAAAGATCACCTGTCAGGGTTTACCGATTTGTTTTGGATGGGTGATCCGTCTGAATACATGAAGCGTCCAAAGGAAGATGACACGCTAATACTTATCGAAGAGATGTGGGTCAGCCCGTATAGCGCCAATCCGGCCTATGAGACTGACGCGTCGGCCCCTGTCTTTAAGGAGATCCAAAGAAGGATCCATCTAACAGGTGATGCCGCGGACTTGGCGGGGAACCGCATCCGTATCCGGCATACTGCGGCGCCGGTGACCAGGGGGACATTGTCGGCGAACATCGGGTGGGTCCTGCTTGCGCCGACTCCCAAGGAAGCGGACATCAAGAAGGCGAAGGGCAACGAGGAGCAGCCGAGCTCTAACGACAGCAGCCTGGTCATTCAATGGACCGTTCGAGTTGAGGGTGGTGTCACGCGACTGCTGCTCGGAGGCGATGCGACAGTTGAGGTCTGGGATCGGGTTTGGAGCGACTTTGGGCAGGCTCGGGCAGCTCTCAAGTGGCACATCCTTCTGACCCCGCACCATTGTTCTCGTGGTGCGCTGGCGCGGAAAAACGATGAAGGACAGTACGAGTACTCAGCTGCGGCGCTGAACGCGCTTGGTCAAGTCGAGGGGGATGGGTTTGCAGTAGCCAGCAGCAAGGAAGTCAAGCGGAATGATGATAACCCGCCTAGCTGGGAGGCGAAACAGAAGTATCTCGGAATTCTGCGGGGCGTGAACGCTACGAATGTCGAAAGTCGCTTCGTGAATCCTGAGACGTACGATGAGGGCAAGCATAGCCCGGTCGTATTCGAATTCCTCAAGACGGGGCCCGTCCTGAAGGTCCCGCGAACCGGAACTGCTTCGCGTGAGGCTCTCGGGGCGACGGTGACGGTTTCGCCGACCTACGGATAAACTGTGCCGTGGATTCAGTCTGAGCCCGAATCGGAAGAGATCTCGGCAGAAGCGACGCCTCGTCCGGTCCGTGTGGCATCGGTCTTCGTTACGGCGAGCCCGTACGCGGAGTCCGGCAGCGTGCGCATCTTCCGAACTCCGGTTGCCGAGCGACGATATGTCATAACGGCTGCCGTCCGCTGGGATCTGCCGGCGCGTGTTAGAGAAAAACGGATTCAATACCCAGAACCGATAGCTTTCTGGTTCGGTGATTCCAACGCATTCCGAGCGCCTCAAGTTCGTTCGGATCGCTTGGACTTCCCGCGCGATCTGCCACACCTCAATCCCGTGTCGCATGACGAGCCAGCGTCTCTTTGTTTGGCGAGGGACGGTATTACTTCTCTTTATCGGCGTGGCGGAGTCGGAGCCCTCCTTCAGAGGATTTCCACTTGGCTGCGCGATGCTGCTGCGCAGCAACTTGACCATGATGGTTGGGAGCCGATGCCGAGACCCGCTTACCTAAATGCGGTTATGGACATTGAGTGGTTTCAAGAAATGGCGTATCGGAGCGACCCGGGGAAAAGCGGATCTGAGCTCGGCTCGGCACTCCTATACCGCGAAGAATCCGTCGCTGCGGAGCAACGTATACACGCCCAGCTTCTAAGCACCCGTAAGGACATCGACCGGATCTGGACTTCGCAAGCAAGTGAACCGACGTCACGATCGCGTAGTTCGTACGAAAGTGTCTGGTATATGGCGTGGGGCAAGCGGGCAGCCCCTTCGCGAGACCGGTTCTCGCGTCCCATTGAATCTGGTGCTGACTTGTTGGCCCTCGCGGAGGCAGCAGGCTGTCGAGATCAAATTCAACGCTTCGTTGATGTCGTTTGCCGGGTTGATGCCAAGAATCAGGTCTCATTTCTGGTCGTGGTTATTGGCACGTGGCGAGACCGCCGGTTGATTCCGACCATCCCCGGACTTGGGAAAGGCGATGCGGGACATCTCGAGCTCGACGCGTTTCTTGTATTCATGAAGGAGACGGAAGGGGGGCGTGAGATTGGCGCTGTCTACACGATGCGTGTCGCGGCTGATGGGACCCCGAATAGCCTGAATAAACTCGCCGGCTATGATTCTGCGCCGGACGACGTCTTGTTGATCGGTGGTGGTGCCCTGGGCTCCAAGATTGGCCAGCACTTGATTAGGGAAGGCTCTTCTGCGCTGACCATTGTGGACTATGACCGCTTCGCCCCTCATAACCTAAGCCGGCACATTCTCACGCGAGAGGCTGTGCATTTCAGCAAAGCGAACGAGATCATGGTGATGCTCAAGGCCATCACCCCATACGCTTCTGTGGCGGCTCAGAATGTGGACGTCAGCGAAATTAGCGAAGAGAACTGGACCGGATTAATGAAGTCGAGTCGGGGTGTGATAGTGGATTGCTCCGCTGACCTTTCCGTCCAAAGATCTCTCGCTCGCAAAGGGTCGTATTGGCCAGTTGTGCGGTTGGAACTCGCCGACCGTGGCCGACTCGGTTTCCTTCTCTCGGAGGGCGCAAAGAGGAACCCTAGAATCGATGACCTTAGGGCGCAACTTCCTCTTCTCGCGATTGATTCTCCGGCGGTAGCGGCATGGTTGCAGCACCCGGAAGAAGACGCGCTGCTCGTCGGTATTGGATGTGCGTCCGCGTCAAGCCGTGTGCCAGATGGTCTCGTCTCGGCTCACGCTGGGAATTTCATGGCTACACTCGGCGCGATAGTGCGTCGGCCAAGCCGTAGTGGTGGCATTGGGGTGGCGACAGCCGACGAGCAGGGACATTTAACCGGATGGAGATGGATCGATGTCTCATCGGTAACAGTGCTGCCGCGCGATAAGTTGACCCAGTGGACCGCTCGTATTTCCAACGTCGTGCTTCAGCGGATCGCAGCGTCGGCGCGGTCGTCCGCTCCAAGAGAGGCGGGGGGCTATCTATTCGGATCGTTCGATGTGGAAGCACGAACGGTATATATCACCTGGACAGGCGAGACAACGGCTCTGCATGCATCGGAATCGCGACTGACGCTGCCGCCTGTTGGAACGGCGGGCGACGAGATCGAACTTCTAAGCAAAACCAAAGGACAAGTACGCCCGCTGGGGGCATGGCACAGCCATCCCGGCGGATCGCCGCGGGCGTCGAATACCGACTTACTTCAGCTTGCGAAAAGCGCATTAGCCGCTGCTGCCTCGCCGTCCCCGCATGTGTCACTGATCTATGCGGCTCGCGGGTTAAATGTTTTGTTTGGTATTCCGTTGGGTTGGGCGTGACGCATGATTTTGCTTGATCGATATAGTCTCGGTGCTCGTGTCGCTCCCGCGTTTGTTTCCTTGATTCCGGCCATACTGGCGGTCGGAGCGACCGCCCCAGAGACGCTGTCGTTGAATTGGAGCGGGGGTGCGACGATCGTATCAATCGCGGCGTCGTTCTTCTTTGCTCAGTTTGGCCGCAATTTCGGGAAGATCAAGGAGCCTGGGCTCTGGGCGCAATGGGGCGGAGCGCCAACGACACAGCTTTTGCGACATCGGAACACGAGCATCAACCCCCTGAGCCGCGAGCGTTACCACAAACGTCTGCGGCAACTTCGACCTGACTTGCCCTTCCCTGACGCCGAGGCTGAGGCCGCAAATCCAGAGAAAGCCGATACTGTCTACGCCGAGCTCGTTCGTTTCCTGATTGAGAGAACGAGAGACACCAAGCGATTTCCCCTAGTGATGAAAGAGAACATCAACTACGGCTTTCTTCGCAATCTTTGGGGTCTGAAACCAATTGGATGCAGCGTCGCCCTGCTGTCCGTTGCTATTTGTGCGGCGAATGTGGCGAGAGTGTATCTAATCGGCTCGGTCTTCCCGGTTGTTTCGGCACTGATGCTGTCGGCGGCTGTAGTATCTCTTGGTCTCTGGGTATTTTGGGTCACTCCCAACAACGTCAGAGTCGCAGCGGACGCATATGCGCACCGGCTACTCGAGGCCTCTCAGGATCTCCCGCTACCATCAAAGAGAAGCAAGACATCGTCCTAGCGGAGAGAATCCCCCGCGCCAGCCTGCCGATTTAGGACGTGATAGGCTCCGGGCCATGAACATCACCATTCTCGACGACTGGCAGGACACGATCCGGACACTGGCCTGCTTTCCGAAGGTGGCCGGCCACACCGTCACCATCTTCAACGACCACACCAAGGACGTCGAGACGCTCGCCAAGCGCCTGGCCGACACCGAGGCGCTGTGCCTGATCCGCGAGCGCACGCCCATTCGTGCGCCGCTGCTGCAGCGCCTGGACCGACTCAAGCTGATCAGCCAGGTCGGCGTCTTCCCGCACGTCGACATCGACGCCGCGACGAAGCGCGGCGTGCTGATGTGCTCGTCCACCGGACCCGGCCGTCCGTCGTACGCGACGGCGGAGCTCACGTGGGGCCTGGTGATCGCCGCCTTCCGCCGCATCCCTCAGGAGATGAACGCGCTGCGTGCCGGGACGTGGCAGGCCCACCCGATCGGCGTCGGCCTGCGCGGCAAGACGCTCGGCATCTGGGGCTACGGCAAGATCGGCGCGGTGGTGGCCGGCTACGGCAAGGCGTTCGGGATGAACGTGCTCGCGTGGGGGCGCTCGTCGTCGCTCGAGAAGGCCCGGGCCGACGGCTACACGCCGGCCGCCAGCAAGGAAGCGTTCCTCGAGCAGTGCGACGTCGTGTCGATTCACGTGCGCCTGATCCCGGAGACGCGCGGCATGGTGACGGCCGCCGATCTCGCGCGCATGAAGCCGGACGCGCTGTTCGTCAACACGAGCCGCGCCGGGCTGGTGGCGCCGGGCGCGCTGGAGGCGGCGCTGAAGGCGGGCCGCCCCGGCATGGCCGCGGTGGACGTGTTCGAGGAGGAGCCCGTCGTGGGCGGCAACCATCCGCTGCTCGAGCTGGACAGCGTGATCGCGGTGCCCCACCTCGGCTACGTCGAGCGCGACGGCCTCGAGCACATGTTCTCGACGATCTTCGACCAGGTCCTCGCCTACGCGGGCGGCACGCCGATCAACGTGCAGAATCCCGAGGCCCTCTCGGCGCGCGGCGCCGGCCGCTAGCCGCGTGTACTTCGATCCGCGGCTGTGGGCGCTGACCGCCGGCGTCCGCGGCCGCATCGCCGGCACGGTGGCCGTCGGCCTGCTCGCGGCGGCGGCCGGCATCGCGCGGCTCGCGCTCCTGGGCTGGCTGCTGGCCCGCGTGCTCGCGGGGGACGCGCTCACGACCCTCGTCCCCGCCCTGGTTCTCACGGCGCTCGCCCTCGTGGGCCGGAGCGCGCTCGACTACGCGCGGACGATGGTCGCGCACCACACGGCGGCGCGCGTGCAGGCCGAGCTGCGGCGCCGGCTCTACGCGCAGGTGGCCGCGCTCGGCCCCGCGCACTTCGTGCGCGACCGCACCGGCGACGTGATGCTCTCGATGGTCGAGGGCATCCAGCAGCTCGAGGTCTACTTCGGTCAGTACCTGCCGCAGCTCTTCGTGGCCGCGCTCACGCCCGTGCTCATCTTCGGCTTCGTCGCATTCCTCGATCTGCCGGTGGCGCTCGTCGTGCTCGTGGCCGCCATCGCCGCGCTGCTCGCGCCGGGGCTCTGGCATCGCTGGGACAGCCGCGCCAGCCTGGCGCGCAACCAGGCCTACAAGGCGTTCGGCGCCGAGTTTCTCGACTCCGTCCAGGGGCTGGCCACGCTCAAGGCGTTCGGCCAGTCGAGCGAGCGCGCGCGCCGGCTGGAGGAGAAGGCCAAGACGCTGTTCCAGTCGACCATGTGGGTGCTCGGCACCAACACGCTGGCGCGCGGCATCACCGACACGGCCATCGCCGTCGGTGCAGCGGCCGCGCTGGCTTTGGGCGCCTGGCGCGTCAGCCACGGCGCGATGTCGCTCTCCGCCTTGCTCGTCATCCTCATGCTCGGGGTCGAGGTGTTCCGCCCGCTGCGCGAGCTGCGCGTGCTGCTGCACCAGGGGATGCTCGGTCTCTCGGCCGCACGCGGCATCTTCGCCATCCTCGATGCGCGTCCCGCCGTGAGCGAGCGCCCGGCGGGACCGGAGCCGCGTGACGCGGGCGTGGCCTTCGAGGACGTGACGTTCCTCTATCCCGGCGGCCGCCGGCCCGCGCACGCCGGCGTGACGTTCCGCGTGCGGCCGGGGGAGCGCGTGGGCATCGTCGGCCCCAGCGGCTCGGGCAAGTCCACCGTCGCGCGGCTGCTGCTGCGCTTCTACGATCCCGCGCGCGGCCGCGTCCTCATCGGCGGCCGCGAGCTGCGCGAGCTGAGCCTGGCGCAGATCCGCTCGCGCATCGCTGTCGTCAGTCAGGACACGTGGCTCTTCCACGGCACGGTCGAGGAAAACTTGAGGATGGGCCGGCCCGAGGCGACCACCGACGAGCTGCGTGCGGCGGCACGCGCGGCCAACGCCGAGGAGTTCATCCTGCGCCTGCCGCAGGGCTACGCGACGGTGGTGGGCGAGCGCGGCGTGCGGCTCTCGGGTGGCCAGCGCCAGCGCGTCGCCATCGCCCGCGCCCTCTTGCGCGACGCGCCGATCCTGGTGCTCGACGAGGCGCTCTCGTCGGTGGACGCCGAGAGCGAGGCGCTCATCCAGGCCGCGCTCGATCGCCTCATGGCGGGCCGCACCACGCTCGTCTTCGCGCACCGGCTCTCCAGCGTGATCGGCTGTGATCGCATCCTGGTGCTCGACGAGGGCCGCGTGGTGGAGAGCGGGAGGCACGCCGAGCTGATCGGCGGCTCCGGTGTCTACGCGCGACTCATGGCCGGGCAGGCGCGCGACGGCGCGGGTGCGGTGGCGGTCGGCGCGCGCGCGGCCGCCGTCGTCGAGGACGACGGCGCGACGGCGGAGGCGGAGCCCGACGCCATCGTGCAGGGCGCGGACATCGGCTGGGGGCCCGTGCTGGCGACGCTGCTGGCCAAGACGCGTGGCTACCGCGGCCGGCTGCTGCTGACGTTCGTGCTCGGGGTGGCGCGGGTGACCGCGCTGATCGGTGTCGGCGCGCTGAGCGCGCTCGCCGTGCGCGCCGTGAAGCACGGCGAGCCCACCGGGACGCTGCTGATCGCGCTCGGCGTGGTGGCGCCGCTGGCCGGCCTGCTCCACTGGGTGGAATCCTGGCTCGCCCACGACGTGGCCTACCGGCTCCTGACCGACATGCGGCTCGAGGTCTTCCACAAGCTCGACGCGCTGGCGCCCGCCTATCTGACGCGCCGCCGCACCGGCGACCTGGTGGGCGTGGCCACGCACGACGTCGAGCTGATCGAATACTTCTTCGCTCACACCGTCACGCCGGCCCTGGTGGCCGTGCTCGTCCCGCTGGCCGTCCTTGCCGTCCTGGGCACGATCGGCTGGCCGCTCGCGCTCGTGCTGGTGCCGTTCCTGCTCTACACGGCGCTGATCCCCGTGCTCGGCCGCGGCCGCATCGACCGGCTCGGCTCGCGCGCACGCGAGGCGTCCGGCGACCTGAACGCGCACGTCGTGGACACCGTGCAGGGCCTGGCGGAGATCGTGGCGTACGGCCGCGTGCGCTCGTGGGGCGAGGCGCTGCGCGTGAAGGCCGAGCGCTTCTATGCGCTGCGGCTGCCGTTCCTGCGCGATCTCGCGCGGCAGACGGCGCTGCAGGAGATCGCCACCGGGTTCGGGGGCCTGGCGGTCATCGCGACGGGCGCCTGGCTCACGCGCGAGGGGGCTCTGGATCCTGGCATGCTGCCGCTGCTGACCCTGCTGGCGCTCTCGGCGTTCGTGCCGCTGTGGGAAGTCGCGCAGGTCGGCCGGCAGCTCGCCGACACGCTGGGCTCTGCGCGCCGGCTGCACGCGGTGGAGGCCGAGCCCGTGCCGGTGCGCGACGGGCGCGGCGTCACCGCCATCGACGGCGACGGCGTGGCCATCGAGCTCGCCGACGTGCGTTTCACCTATCCGTCACGCACCCGCCCCGCGCTCGACGGCGTGTCGCTGCGCATCGCGACCGGCAGCACGGTGGCCGTGGTGGGGCCGTCCGGCGCCGGGAAGACCACGATCGCCAGCCTGCTGCTGCGCTTCTGGGATCCGCAGCACGGCGTGGTGCGGCTGTTCGGCCACGACCTGCGCGACTACGGTCTCGACGATCTGCGCCGGCGCATCGCGCTGGTGGCGCAGGACACCTACCTCTTCCACGACACGCTCCGCGCGAACATCGTGCTCGCGCGCCCGGACGCGACCGACGCCGAGGTCCGCACGGCCGTGGAGCGCGCCGCGCTGGCCGAGCTGGTCGACGCGCTGCCCGACGGGCTGGCCACCGTCGTCGGCGAGCGCGGTGCGCGGCTCTCGGGCGGCCAGCGCCAGCGCGTGGCCATCGCCCGGGCCTTCTTGAAGGACGCACCCGTGCTCGTGCTCGACGAGGCGACGTCCCACCTGGACGCGGTGAGCGAGGCGTCCGTGCGCCAGGCGCTCAAGCGGCTCTCGCGCAATCGCACGACGCTCGTGATCGCCCATCGCCTGTCGACCGTGCGCGATGCCGACGCGATCGTCGTGCTGGACGAGGGGAAGGTGGTGGAGATCGGCCCGCACGCCGCGCTACTGGCGCGCGGCGGGCTCTACGCGCACCTGGTGGCCCGTCAGCTCGCGGCGGGGGCCGCGCTCACGGCGTCCTGACGCGCGGCGTCGTCCGAAAGTTGGCCCGTCCCGGCGGGCTGGTCGGCGAAAATGCTGGCCAGGGAGGGCTCACTCGAATGAAAGCCAGATCATCGAAGGCCCAGGTTCGGCTGCGCCGCAGAAAGGCCAAGGCCGACGTCGGAATCAACAAGGCCAAGCGCTCGGTCAAGACGCTGACGCGACAGCTCGGGAAGGCCAAGAAGACCCTGGCGAAGCGGGTCCGGGCGCGCGGCAAGATGTAGCGCCCGCCGTCACACCATCGGCCACCGCGAGCGCGGGTGGCTGACCCCGGTGCGTGCCAGCAGGCTCTCACCGATCTCCTGCACCTTGGCGTACAGCCGGGGCTCGTCCACGAACGACTGCTTGTAGGCGTCCACCACCACGCGGCCGTCGATGATGACCGTGTGGAGGCTGCGGCCGTCGGCGTTGTAGACGAGGTTGTTGACCGGGTTGAAGAGCGCCTGCCACTCCGGGCGCTGCGTGTCGAAGAGCAGCAGGTCGGCCTTCTTGCCGACGTCCAGCGAGCCGATCTCGTCGCCCACGCCGAGCGCGTGGGCGCCGGTCAGCGTGGCCAGCTCCAGCGCGGTCTCGGCAGGGATCAGCTTCATGTCCTGGCGCGCGTCCTTGTACTGGATGGCCGCCATGTTGAGCGCGCGCAGGATGTCGAGGTGGTTGGAGTTGTTCGGGGAGTCGCAGCCGAGCGCCACCTTGACGCCCTTGGCCACCAGCTCGGGCAGGCGGCCGAGCTGGCCGGCGCCCCGCGCGCCCTTGGCCGCGGTCACCGGGCACATGGCCGCCGTGCTGCCGGCGCGAGCCATGAGGTCGATCTCGATGTCGTCGATTCCGAGTACATGAGCCAGACAGACGTTCGGGCCGAGCAAGCCGAGCGAGTCGAGATAGGCGGTCGGGCTGCCGGCGCCGTGCTCCTGATAGTCCGCGCGGGCCTTCACGCCGCTGTTGAAGTGCAGCGTGAGGAACGTGCGGTGCTCGTCGGCGAGGCGCTTGAGCGATTTCAGCAGGTCGGCGCTGCACGTCTCGGCGGAGAACGGCATGACCCACGCGCGCAGGCGGCCGTTCAGCCGGCCGTTCCACCGCTTGAGGAACGCCGAGGTCTTGTCGATCGCCTCGGCGGCGGGATAGCGCGGCAGAGGAAACGGCGCCTCGCGATCGGTCACGCACTCGCCCAGGATGACGCGGATTCCGGCATCCTCGTAGGCCTGCAGGCAGGCGTCGGGATATTTGGTGCTGCCGGGGTCCACGAAGCACACCGTGCCGTTCTTCACCAGCTCCACGAGCCCGAGCAGCGTGGTGTGGTACTCCTCCTCCTCCGTCATCGCCATCTGCAGCTTGAAGACCTGCGGCAGCGGGCTGCCGACGTCGTCGGGGAAGATGCCGCGCACGGCGTGTGCGTAGGAGATGTGCATGTGGCCGTTGACGAAGCCGGGCGTCACGACCATGTGGCGGCCGTCGATCACGCGGTCGGCGCTGGCCGAGGCCAGCTCGGCGGCCTTGCCGACGCGGGCGATGCGGCCGTTTTCGATGAGGACGGCGCCGTCCTGGATGATGCGACGCTGCGCGTCGAGGGTGAGCACGTACCGGGCGTGGTCGATCTTGAGGGTCTGTGCCGTCATGGGCCGCATGGTAGCCTATCCCGCATGAACGACACCCAGCGGATCAAAGGCGTCCTCTCGCCCGTCGTCACGCCGTTCAAGGCCGACCTTGCCCCCGATCCCGAGCGCTTCGTGCGCCAGTGCCGGTGGCTGCTGTCGCAGAACGTCGGGCTGGCCGTTTTCGGGACCAACTCCGAGGCCAACTCGATCTCCGTCGACGAGAAGATCGAGCTCCTCGACCGGCTGGTCGGCAGCGGGCTCGACCCGGCGCGGATGATGCCGGGCACCGGCCACTGTGCGCTGACCGACTCCGTGCGGATGACGGCGCACGCCGTCAAGCTCGGCTGCGGTGGCGTGCTGATGCTGCCGCCCTTCTATTACAAGGGCGTGAGCGATGACGGCCTGTTCCGTAACTTCGCCGAGATCATCGAGCGGGTGGGAGAGTCGCGGCTGCGCGTGTACCTCTATCACATCCCGCCGGTGGCCCAGGTGCCGATCACGCTCGGCCTGGTCGAGCGGCTGCTCAAGGCGTACCCGCAGCAGGTGGCCGGCATGAAGGACAGCGGCGGGGACTGGAAGAACACGCAGGCGTTCCTCGACGCCTTCGCGCGGGGCGGCTTCGACGTGTTCCCCGGCGCCGAGACGTTTTTGCTGCAGGGGATGCGGCACGGCGGCGCCGGCTGCATCAGCGCCACGGCCAACGTGAACCCGGCGGCCATCGCGCGGCTCTACGACACCTGGACGGCCGCGGGCGCCGACGCGCAGCAGACGCGCCTGGACGAGATCCGCGGGATCTTCGCCAAGTTCCCGATGATTCCCGCGCTCAAGGCCGCCGTCGCGCACTGGAGCGGCGACGAAGCCTGGCGCACGGTGCGGCCGCCGCTGGTGGCCCTCACCGGCGAGCAGGGCGCCGCGCTGGTCAGCCAGCTCGAGCAGGCGAAGTTCACGATGCCCGGGCTGCGTCAATGAGCGCGCAGAGCCACGCGAAGCCGATGGTGTTGGAGTTCGGCATGGGCGTGGATGTCCACGGCCTCGACGGCACCAAGGCGGCGTGCCGCGCGGTCTCCGACGCCATCCGCCATTCGAGCCTGCCGCTGTTCGCGGACGCGCGCGCCAGGGGCGGCAAGATGCTCGTCGCGGTCACGGTCGGCGTCCCCGATCCCGCCGCGGTGGACGTCGAGCGCGTACGCAAGGAGCTGCCGCACGGCGAGGTGACGGTGACGCCCGTGGCCGGTGGCCTGCGCGTGCCGGGCTCCGACACGCTGATCGCCTGCGTGGCCATCACGGTCAGCATCGAGTACCCGGACGGGACAGCGTGAGCCTCGGTCTCAAGCGTCTGCAGCACCTCGTGCTGTGGGTCGGGAACGTCGAGCGCAGCGTGCGGTTCTACTGCGACGTGCTCGGCTTCGAGGTCCAGCGCCGCTATCCGAACGCGGCGTTCCTGACGATTCCCGGCAGTGGCGACGATCACAACCTGGGCCTCTTCGAGCAGCCGGCGCTGCGGCCGCCCGATGAGAGCGTGGCGCGTATGTACCACGCGGCCTGGGAAGTCGGCGAGCTCACCGACCTCGCCCGCGCGCGGCAGCGGCTCATCGAGGTGCGCTCGCTGGTGGGCCAGTCCGATCACGGCACGAGCCTCTCGCTCTACGCCAAGGACCCCGACGGGCTCGAGTTCGAGCTCTTCTGGACGGTTCCCGGCGGCACGCCGGTCGGCACGCGCCCACTCGATCTCGAGGGCGAGCTGGCGCGCCGGGGACTCGCCGTCCGGTGACCGCGGTGGCCCGGGGCCTCGTCCTCGGACCGCTCCTCGTCGCGCTGCTCGCCGCGCCTGCCCTCAGCCAGACCTCGCCGTGCATCAAGGGCACCGGCACGATCAAGGCCTCCGCGTTCGGCACCGACGTGATGCGCGAGGGCGCTGGATTCGGCGCGGTGAGCCTCGGGGGCAGCGCGAGCGACGTGCTGCGCGCGTGGGGCCCGCCGGGTGACTGCCGTGCGCAGGGCAGCGCGCTCAGCTACCAGTACTTCATCGAGTCGGACACCGACGACAGCGTGCTGCTGCTGCTCGTCTCGACCGACGGCGGGCGGGTGGACGGCATGCTCGCCACGCTGCTCCCGCACTCCCGCGGCCGCGGACCATCGCTGCGCACGGGCCGCGGCGTCGCCCTGGTGGCGCCGGTCGACGAGGTCGTCCGTGCCTACGGCACGCCGCCCGATCCCGGCGCGCGAACGTGGATCTACGCCGCCGACGGCGTCGCCTTCCTGCCCTCCAAGGGTCTGGTCGCCGGCATCGCCGTGTTCAAGGCCGGCGCCGTGCCCGCCTTCCTGTCGCACTGAGCGCGGCCTGGTGCTCGATCCAGTAGTGGTGGGTCTTCGCCACCGCCGTCACCACGTTCTTGATCTCGCCGTCGAGCGTGAAGCCGCAGCCCGCGGGCAGGTAGAGCACCGCGCCCTCGCGCCGCACCATGACGTTCTCGACCACGATGGCGCGCATCAGCCAGATCGCCATCTCCTCGTCTGCACAGCGCAGGCCGATCCAGCCGACCGGTCCGTCGAGCACGACGGGCAGTCCGGTCACCAGCTCCAGGCCGCGCGCGAGCTCGGCGCGCACCTCGGCGTAGCGCTCGGGATTGGCCGCCGCCGCCTCCGGCGTGATGGCCTCCAGCAGCCTGCCGCGATGCGGCGGCCCGCCGGCCAGCGCCAGCTCGCAGAAGCCCTGCCACATCTGATCCCACGCGACGCGCCCCTCGTCGTCGCGCTGTAGCGCCGTCGCGCCCATCGGCGCGGGGCTCACCACCAGCGAGCCGTCCTGGTAGCGCGGCGGCAGCAGCTGTCCGATGCGCGCCTCCAGATCCGCCGTGAGGCGCGGGCCGTGCCCGTGCGCGTGGTCGAGCACGCGGAGAAGCTCGGGATTCACCCAGGCGCCGCCGAGGCCGCCGTCGGCCAGGGCTTCCAGGTGACGGCGGATGAGCGCCCACACGAGCCCGGGGTGCGAGTCGAGCGGGCGGGCGAGCGCGACCGCGATCCGTGCGGCGGCGCCGCCGGCGCGGGCCTGCTGCAGCAGGCGCCGGCGCGCCCGCGGGTCGAACAGCAGGTGCGGCACCACGACGACGCCGCCGGCGCCGAGCCGCGCGGCGCGCGCGATGGCCTCACCGACGCTCGGGGTGGTGAGCCCCACGAACGCGCAGGTGACGTCGCCGAAGCCGTGCGCCTCGTAGACGAGCCGCGCGAGCCGGGCCACGTCCGCGTTACTCGACGGGTTGGCGCCGCCGCCGGTCGCGATGATCACGCTCAGCTGGGCGGGCTGGCGCCGCGCGCCGGCGAGCATGCGCATGCCGTCGCGGGCACGGTCGCCGAGCATGCGCGCGACGTCGTCGTCGGCCGGCTCGCGCCCGCGGTGGACGCGCAGCGCCGTGCCGGCGTCGACGGGTACCTCGGCGAGCCCGGCGCCGTCGAGCGTCAGTGGCAGCAGGACGAGCCGGCGGCCGCCGCGCGCCGTCACCCGCCGCACCACGCGCGCGAGCGGGTCGTGCGGCGGCGCGACGTCGCACGTCTCGACATCGTGCCGGAGCTGGCGCGCCAGCGTCGCCGTCAGCCGGCGCACCGCGCGCTCGGCGCCGGAGAGGCGCCGGCCGAGCAGCACCGTGGTCGGCACGTCGGGCCCGCGATTCCGCGCTCGTGTCGTGGACATCGTCGCGAGCGCTCATGGTATAACTCCGGCACCCCGACAGCCAAGGAGCCGTGATGGCCGACGATCGTCTGAACTTGCCCTTCACGGGCCTGGTGTCGTTCATGCGCGTGCCGACGTGCACCGACCTCGACGCGGTGGACGCCGACATCGCCATCCTGGGCGCGCCCAGCGACGAGGGCTCGCCGTGGAAGCCCGGCTCGCGCTTCGCGCCCCGCAAGATCCGGGAGCTGTCGCTCAAGTACGCGGGCTACGGGCCCGTGCAGCACCAGCTCGGCTACTACGACATCGACGAGAACCGCCGCTTCCTCGAGTACGAGCGGCAGCGGAGCCGCATCGTGGACTGCGGGGACTCCGACATCGTCTACACGAACGTCCGCAAGACGTTCGACAACATCACGCGGGACGTCCGGCGCATTCTCGACGCTGGCGCCTTCCCCGTCGTGATCGGCGGCGACCACGCGGTGACCTATCCGGTCGTGCGCGCGTTCACCGAGCGTCTGAACGTCGTGCACTTCGACGCCCACATGGACTACCGGCCGTTCGTGCACGGCGTGCAGTGGGCCAACGGCAATCCCATTCGCAACGTGGCCAGGCTCAAGACGTGCCACCACATTGTCCAGGTCGGCATCCGGAGCTTGCGCACGCGCCAGGCCGACGTGCTGGACTCGCGCGCGCGCGGCAACGACATCGTGACGATTCCCGACTTCCGCCGCCGCGGCCCTCGCGCCATCGTCGATCTGCTGCCGGCCGACGAGCCGGTGTACGTCTCGATCGACGTGGACGTGCTCGACCTGCCGCTGGTGCCCGGCTGCGCGTCGTCGGAGGTCAACGGCCTCACGTACGACGAGCTGCGGCAGACGCTCTTCAGCATCGCCCGCGGCCGCGAGGTGATCGGCTTCGACCTGGTGGAGGTGAATCCGATGCTCGACGTGCCGGCCGACAACACCTCACAGCTGGCGGCCCAGCTCATCATCGAGTTCCTGGGACGGATCGTGGAGCACCCCGGGTACCGCACGCGCCACCCGATGCGGACGGCCGGACTCATGCCGCGCGGCCCTCGCCGGCGCGCCCGGAGACGGTGAACATTCGACGCGCGAGGAGGCAGGGGATGGCGGCGCGCAAGCCGACGGAGGAGCCGCGCTGGGATCTGCCCTACACGGGGTTCGTGTCGTTCTTGAGGTCCCCGACCTGCACGGACCTCCGCCGGCTGGACGCCGACATCGCCGTGCTGGGGGTGCCGAGCGACGAGGGCTCGCCGTGGAAGCCCGGGGCACGCTTCGCGCCGCGCAAGATCCGTGAGCTGTCGGTGCAGTTCGCCGGGCGCGGCACGGTGGACGGCCAGCGCGGCTACTACGACATCGCCGAGGACAAGCGCTACCTCGACCACGAGCGGATCAACCGGCGGCTGGTGGACTGCGGCGACTCCGACATCGTCTACACGAACGTGCGGAAGACGTTCGACAACATCACGGCCGACGTCGGCAAGATCCTCGCCGCCGGCGCGCTGCCGGTCGTGATCGGCGGGGACCACGCCATCACGTACCCGGTGGTGCGCGCCTTCGAGCACCGCCTGCACGTCGTGCACTTCGACGCCCACATGGACTACCGGCCATTCATCCACGGTGTGCAGTGGGCCAACGGCAATCCCATCCGCAACGTGGCGAAGCTCCCGACGGTGGGCTCGATCGTCCAGGTCGGCATCCGCAGTCTGCGCACGCGCCAGGCGGACGTGGAGGACTCGCGGGCGCGCGGCAACGACATCGTCACCGTGCCCGACTTCCGCCGGCGCGGCGCCGCCCGGATCCTCGACCAGCTCCCCCGGGGCGAGCCCGTCTACGTCAGCATCGACGTCGACGTGCTCGACCTGCCCCTGGTGCCCGGCTGCGCCTCCGCCGAGGTGAACGGGCTGAGCTACGAGGAGCTGCGTGATGCGCTGACGGCGATCGCGCGCCACGCCGAGGTGGTGGGCTTCGATCTGGTCGAGGTCAACCCGATGCTCGACGTCGCCTCGGAGAACACCTCGCTGCTCGCCGCCCAGTGCATCATGGAATTCCTGGGCCGCGTCGTCGAGCACCCCGCGTACAAGCGCCGGCACCGGACGGCCAGGGTTGTCGAGGGGCGCCACGGCTCCGCCGGGGCGCGCCGAGCGTCGGGGGGCTTGGGGGCCATTTCGGGGCCCTCATCTAAGAGAGGAACACGCCGCCGTTGACGTGGATCGTCTGGCCGGTGATGTAGGCCCCGTCGGGCAGGCAGAGCTGGCGCACGACGGCCGCGATCTCCTCTGACCTGCCGAGGCGCCCGAGCGGCGCCCGGTGCGCGCCCATGTTGCCGGGGCGCGTCCCCGCGCTGGCGCCGCGCACGGTGTCAATGGCGCCGGGCGCCACGCAGTTGACGCGGATGTTGTGCTCGGCCAGCTCCATGGCCAGCGCGTGCGTCAGCCCCACCAGCCCGGCCTTCGCGGTGCAGACGTGCGCGCGATCCTTGGTGCCGAGAAACGCGGAGACGCCGCCCAGCGTGACGATGGCCCCGCCGCGCCCGCCCGCGATCATGTGCGGGGCGGCGGCCTTCACGGTGAGAAAGGCGCCGTCGAGCGGCACCGCCAGCACGCGATGCCACTCCTCCAGCGTCAGCTGGAGGAACGGCGTCTGCTTGCGCAGGCCCGGATTGCAGATCAGGAAGTCGACGCGGCCGAAGCTCGACATGCAGACCTCGGCGAGGGCGCTCGCATCCGTCTCGCGCGTGACGTCGCCCATCTGCACGACCGCGCGGCCGCCGGCGGCCTGGATCTCCCCGGCCACGGCCTGCGCGGCCGGCTTGTCGCTGAGCCCGTTGACGACGATCGCCGCGCCCTCCTCGGCCAGGTAGAGCGCGATCATCCGGCCGATGTTCTTGGCGCCGCCCGTGACGATGGCCGCGGTCCCCGCCAGGCGCCCGTCCGCATTCACTCGCATGTGCCGTCCCCTCCGGGGCCGTAGCGTATCATCGCCGCGTGTCCACGACCGGGCCGCCGAACCGTCCGACGCTCGGCGAGCTCTATCGCGGATTCCTCGGCGCCGGCGCGCGGGGCTTCGGCGGCACGCTGCCGTGGGCGCGCCGCATGATCATCGAGGAGCGCCGCTGGCTGACCGAGCGCGAGTTCATCGATCTCTTCAGCCTCTGTAACTTCCTGCCGGGCCCCAACGTCTCCAGCATGTCGGTCATCATCGGCGCGCGCTTCCACGGGCCGCTCGGCTCGGCGGCCGCGCTCGGCGGGCTGCTCACCGTGCCGCTGATCACGATCCTGACGCTGGCCGTCCTCTACCAGCGCTTCGGCCAGGTCCCCGGCGTGGACGCGGCGCTGCGCGGCGTGGGCGCCGCCGCGGCCGGCCTGGTGCTGGCCACCGGCCTCCGGATGGCCCGCTCGCTCGGGCGGACGCCGCGCGTGCTGGTCTTTCTCGTCGCCGCGTTCGCCGCCGTCGCCGTGCTGCGCTGGCCGCTCGTGCCGGTGCTGCTGGGGCTGGCGCCGGTCAGCGTGCTGGCGGCCTGGCTCGACTCGCTGGCCTGGCACAAGCGCTCGTGAATCCGCTCGTCACGATCTTCCTGCGCTTCGCGGTGCTCTCGCTCATCGCGGTGGGCGGGGTGACGTCGATCCTGCCCGAGGTGCATCGCGTGACGGTGGACGTGCACCACTGGCTGACGGACGCCGAGTTCACGCAGATGTTCGCCATCGCTCAGGCCTCGCCGGGCCCCAACATGCTCATCGTGGCGCTCATCGGCTTTCACGTGGCCGGCCTGCCCGGCGCGCTGGTCGCCGCGGGCGCGATCTGCCTGCCGTCGTGCACGCTGGCCTACCTGGTGGAGCGCCTGTGGCAGCGCTTCCGCGGCACGCCGCTGCGCCGGGCGGTGGAGGCGGGACTGGCGCCCATCACGATCGGCCTGATGCTCGCCACGGGCTGGGTGGTAGCGCGCGGCGCGCCGGGCACCAACGTGACCGCCTACGCGATCACCGCCCTCACGGCGGCGGTGATGTTCTTCACGCGCGTGAACCCGCTCTGGCTCTTCGCCGCCGCCGGCGCGCTCGGGCTGCTCGGCGTCGTCTAAGCGCCTACTTCGTCCGGTACACCACGAGGCGGTTGGTGCCCGACTCCGGCGCCCACACCTCGCCCGGACGGCCCAGGATCTGGCGCACGCGGGCGCCCTCGCGGTCGCTCGGGAAGACGTCGAACGTCTCGGTCGCGGGATCGAAGCGCACCATCGCATTGGCCGTCCACTCGCTGAGCCAGACCTGATCGCGCGTGTCCACGTAGACCGCGTAGGTCTGGGGGCGCTCGCCGGGCAGCTTCCACGTCTTCCATGTCTGCGCCTTGGGATCGAACATGCTGACGTTGCCGGAGATCCACTCGCTGACCCAGATGCGCCCCTTGGAATCCGACCAGACGCGGCGCGCGCCCTGATCTTTGGTGGGCGGCTCGATGATCGTGGCGGCGCCGCTGTCGAGGTCCACGCGCGCGATGTGGTTGCCGGCCAGCGAGGCGTAGTAGACGTCGCCGTCCGGTGTGGTGGCGATGCCGTACGGCCCGCGGCCGCGCGGAGCGTCCCACACCTTCAGCTCACCGCTGGCGGGGTCGAGGCGGCCGTAGATGCCTTGCTGACCGGTGAACCAGACGCGTCCCCGCTTGTCGAAGGTGAGCGTGTTGAGGTTCACGTAGCCGCGCGCCTCGGGCAGATACCAGTGCTTCACCTCGCGGGTCCTGGGATCGACGCGCACGATGGAGTTGGTGCCGCCCTCGGTCACCCACGGAGCGCCGTCCGGCCCCATCACCACGCCATGCGGCGCCGCGCCGCGGCCGAGCGGCGTCAGCTCGACCTTGCCGGTGGCGGGATCGAGCCGGCCCAGCTTGCCGTCGCGCTGCGCGGTGTACCACACGATCCCGTCGGCGCCGACGGCGACGTCGTGCGGATAGCCGCCGTCCTTCGGCAGCGTGTAGACCTTGATCTCGACGTTCGCCGGCGGCGCCGCGCTCGGCACGGCCAGCAAGCCGGAGAGCAGCAGGGCCGGGATCACGGTCAGCGCGACGAGCCGCGGCCAGCGATGCGTGGGCATCTCCATGTTCCTTCCGTCCGTCAGCGCAGTCCGGCCGACTTCAGGCGCGGGAAGACGACGTCGCGGAAGGCGTCGATCTCCGGCTCGGGCGGCGCGAACGTCAGCAGCGGCATGAGGTACAGATTGCGGATGCCGAGCTTCGTCATCGTGACGATGCGCTCGGCGCAGTCGGCCGGTGTGCCGACGAGGCCGAGCGCGTCGCACAGCCCGGCGACGACGTCGTCGGGCACGAACGACGTCGCCTTGATGGCCGCTTCCCAGTCGTGGGCGTGCGAGAGATCGGGATAGACCTGCCACACCGCGTCGGGAATCTCGAGCTTCGGGATCTTGATGCCGGCCGGCTCGAGCCAGTGCCCGCCCCAGCGCAGGATGCCCCAGTGCACGGCCGTGGGGCGGGCCAGACGCCGCGCCTCGGCCGTCGAGGCCGCGGTGCCGGTGCGCACGGCCCACACGACCTCGAGGTCGTCGAGCCGGCGGCCTGCCCGCCTGGCCCCGCGTTCCAGGTGCTCGAGGGCGCGCTGGACGATGCCCTGGTTGAAGCCCACCAGCAGCAGCACGCCGTCGGCGACCTCGCCGGCCAGCTCGATCGCCTTCGGCCCCGATGCCGCCATGATGACGGGAATACGCCGGCCGCTCGTGTAGGCCAGCTTGCCCGGCGTCCCGTGGAAGTCCACGCTCTGCCCGGCCAGCAGCGCCTTCACGGTGGTGATGCACGCGCGCATCTCGGCCAGCGTGGCCGGCTTGCGGCCGATGGTGGAGGCCGAGGTGTAGCCGGTGCCGATCACGAACTTCACGCGGTTGGGCGCCAGCTCCTCGACCGTGGCGATGCCGCCGGCCAGCACGGAGGCATCGCGCGTGAACGGGTTCGTCACGGCGGGGAAGAGCGTCAGCCGCGAGGTGCTGGTGGCGGCCTGGCCCAGGATCACGAACGTGTCGCGCGAGATCATCTGGCTGTCGAGGATGCCCGCGCCGTCGAAGCCGGCGGCCTCGACCCGCTGGAGCAGCGCCATGATCTTCGGCACCGGCTGGGTGCCGGGAATGCGCATGGAGACGCGGGTCACGGAATCGCTCATCGGCCGAAGCCCAGGAACTCCTGCAGCGCGGTCAGCACGGCCTCGGGGTTGTCCTCGTGCAGCGTGTGGACAGCGCGGGGGATCTCGACGAAGCGGCCCTGCGGCAGGGCGGCCACCATGCGCTCGGCCACGTCGCGATCGAGCACGGTCGACTCGGCGCCGCGCAGCACCAGGGTGGGGACGCTGATCTTCTTCAGCAGGTCCCACCACTCCACGCCGCCGGTGTTGCGGCGCTCCTTGATGCTCGGATGCCACTTCCAGACGAGCGCGCCGTCCTGCTCCTTGAGGCTCTGCGAGGCAACCCAGCGGTAATAGTGGATGCCGGGGTACGGGTTGCCGCGATAGAGATGCCGGGCGGCCTGCTCGATGCTGTCCCACGCCGGCGGCTCGGGCGGGCCCGACGACGGCGCGCTCGCCTTCGCGCTGATCTCCGGGCCGATGTCCACCACCACGAGCTTCTGCACTGCCGTCGGCCGCTGCGCGGTGAAGTACATCGCGTTGCGGCCGCCCATCGAGAGCCCGACCATCACCAGCGACGGGATGGCGAGCTGCTCGAGCACCCCGCTGAGATCGTCGAAGGCCACCACGGGGTTGTAGACGTCGGCCGGGTCGCTGTCGCCGTGGCCGCGCTGGTCCAGCGCGTACACGTGGAAGTGCGGCTGGAGCGCGATGGCCAGCGTGTCCCACGCATGCGCGTGGCCGGTGAAGCCGTGGAGCAGGAGCAGGGGCGTGCGGCCCTCGCCGCCCCAGTCCAGGCAGCGCAGGCGCAGGCCCTTCACGACGAGGTCGCGGTCCAGCGGTCGCAGTCGGTTCATGGCGCTCAGGATACAACCGTCCGTCGCGGGACTCTCGCCGTCCGTGCGACCGCCAGGACGGCGGCGATCAGGGCCGAGCCGGCGCGATCCCGGTGATAGATGAGGTCGATGGGATGCACGAAGCCGCGCTCGCGGATGGCGAGCGCGTGCAGCGTGCCCGCGGCGATCTCCGTCCGGGCCACTTCCCGGGACACGATCCCGATGCCGGCGCCCTGCTCGACCGCGCGCTTGATGGCCTCGTTCGAGCCCAGCTCCATGCGCACGCGGAGCCGGCGCGTCGCCGCACCCAGCCGGGCCTCGATGAATCGCCGCGTCGTCGAGACGGCCTCGCGCGTGATGAGCGGGACGTCGGCCAGCTCGCGCACCGACACGGTGCGCCGGCGCGCCCACGCGTGGCCGCGCGCCACGATCACCACCAGCGGGTCGCCGCAGAACGGCGCGCGGGCCAGGTCGGGATGCTGCTCTTCCGTCCCTACCAGGCCGATGTCGTCCACGAGGGTCACCACGCGCTGGGTGATGCGCTCGGAGACGTCGACGCTGAGGGCGACGTGCACGCCGGGGTGCCGCTGGTGGAAGGCGGTGATCAGCGTGGTGGCGTAGGTGGCCCCGGTGGGGCCGGTCACGATGCGCAGCGTGCCGGTCGTCAGCCCGCGGGCGCCCTCCAGCTGGCGGCCCGCCTCGTCGATCAGCGCGAAGATGCGGCGCGCGTAGTCCTGCAGCACGCGGCCGGGCTCGGTCAGGCGCGGGCGGCGCCGGATGCGCTCGAAGAGCTGCACGCCGCAGTCGCGCTCGAGCTGGCGGATCTGTAGGGTCACCGCCGGCTGGGTGACCGACAGCGCCTCGGCGGCGCGGCTGAAGCTGCCGGTGCGCGCCACCGCCTCGAACACGCGGAGCTGGGTCAGGTTCACGCCGCGATCGTACCGCGAGTAAAACTTATGAACTGAGACAATTTTATTAGCTCGGAGATCCGGCGCCGGCCACGCATGCTGGGCCCATGGCTAGATGGATCCGTCGAGTGATCGCGGGGGTGCGGTTCGAGCGCCGGGACGAGGCCGAGCGGCTGCGCGATGCCGTCATGCGCGAGTGGCTGCTGCACGGAGGCCTCGGGCACTAGATTGCGGCGGTGCGCCGGGCGGCCGTAGAATCCCGCTCGTGCGCCTTCGCCTCGCCGGCCTGCTGCTGATCGCCGCCGGGCTCGCCGCCTGCGCGGGCCCCGACTCGCTGGTGCGGCGCCGTACCTATCTGGGCGGACCGCTGGCGCCGCAGCACGAGGCCACCGTGTTCGCCGTGTGGGACAGCGGCGACGGCAACCTCACGTACCTGTGCGAGCTCGATGGCCGGACCTTCCGCCGCAACGGCTACGCCAATCCGTGCCCCTCGGTGCTCTACGTCCTGCCCGGCGAGCACCGCGTCGGCGTGGAGAACCATCGCGGCGGCCGCGTGGCCGTGGCCATCATCGGGCTCCGGACGGCGCCCGGACGCACCTACGAGATCAGCGTGGACTCGCGCGAGGAGGCGGCCCACTTTTACGTGCGCGAGATGGATGCTGGCTTCGCGCTCACCTACAAGGACGTGGCGCCCACGTTCTTTCTCAAGGGCGACCGGGTGAATGCGCCGGTGAGCCCCGCCGAGGCGGACGGGCCGTGATCATCAAGACGGAGTTTCTCGACCTCACCACGCCGACGGGGATCATGCGCACGCACGTGTACGCCCCGGCGGCGCCGGCGGGCGACAAGACGTATCCGGGCCTCCTGCTCTACCCGGAGATCTACCAGCAGACGGGCCCCATCGCGCGGCTGTCCGCGCAGTTCGCCAGCCACGGGTACGTCGTGATGGCGCCGGAGATCTATCACGAGCACGAGCCGCCGGGGACCGTGCTGGCCTACGACGCCGCCGGCACCGACAAGGGCAACGCCTACAAGTGGGCGACAAAGCTCTCCACCTGGGACGCCGACGTCGACGTCGTGGTGCGCGCGCTGAAGGCCCATCCCGGCTGCAGCGGCCGCGTCGGCGCCGTGGGCTTCTGCATCGGCGGGCACCTGGCGTTCCGTGCCGCGCTGCACCGCGAGATCCGCGCCACCTGCTGCTTCTATCCGACGGACATTCACAGCGGCACGCTCGGCGAGGGCAAGAAGGCCGACACGCTGGCCCGGGTGGGCGAGATCGACGCGGAGATCGTGATGATCTGGGGGCGGCAGGACCCGCACATCCCCGACGCGGGCCGCGCGCAGATCTACCAGGCGCTGCTGAAGGCCGGGCGCGTGTTCTCGTGGCACGAGTTCAACGCCGCCCACGCCTTCATGCGCGACGAGGGCGCGCGCTACGACCCCGAGATCGCCCGTGCCGCCTTCACAATCGCGCTCAATCTCTTTTCCAGAACGTTGTAGATCCTCGTGAAGGACTGCTGCGAGGTCAGGAGCGACATCCCGGAGCGCCAGCGACGCGTGCTCCGCCTCGTCTTGTGGATCAACCTGGCGATGTTCCTGGCCGAGGCCACCGCCGGAGTGCTGGCGAGCTCCACCGCGCTCCTGGCGGACTCGGTGGACATGCTCGGCGACGCCATCGTGTACGGCTTCAGCCTCTACGTGGCGGCCCGGGGGGTCGTCTGGCAGACGCGCGGCGCGCTTCTGAAGGGGCTGATCATGGCCGCCTTCGGCATCGGGGTGCTCGGCCAGGTCATCGTGAAGGTCGTGACCGGCGTCGTCCCGTCGGCCGAGATCATGGGCGGCATCGGTGTCCTGGCGATGGCCGCGAACGGCGCCTGCCTGGCGCTTCTCTGGCGGCGCCGGACCGACGACCTCAACATGAGGTCCGCGTGGGTGTGCTCGCTCAACGACGTGGCCGGGAACGCCGCCGTGCTGATCGCCAGTGGCGTGGTGGCGCTCACTGGATCGGGCTGGCCGGACATCGTCGTCGGGCTCCTGATCGCCGCGATGTTCGGCGCCTCGGCCGTCAGCATCATCTGGTCGGCGAGGCGCGCCATGCGGTCGGCGAGCGTCGAGGTCGTTCGCGTCGGCTAGTCCGCCATGTAGCGGCCGCCGTTGATCGAGATGGTCTGCCCGGTGAGATGGGCGGACTCGGGCGCGGCGAGGAAGAGAATCCAGCCCACCATGTCGTCGATCTCGGCGATCTTGCCGAGCGGCGCGGCCTTGCCGATCTCGTCCAGACCTGCGCGCCCGCGCAGGCCGACCACGCGCTCGCTGGCGGTGGTGCCGGGCGCGATCGCGTTCACGGTCACGCCGTGCGGCCCGAGCTCGACGGCGAGCGAGCGTGTGAGGTTGTGCACCCCGGCCTTGGCGGCCGCGTAGGGCGGAGAGGTGGGCGGCCACGGGCTGACGCCGGCGATGGAGCCGATGCTGACGATGCGGCCGCTGCGCTGCCGCTTGAACACGGGAATGGCCGCCTTCGCGCAGAGGAACATCGTCTTGAGGTTGAGATCGACGACGCGATCCCACTCCTCCTCCGGCGTGTCCTCCACCGTGTAGAGCTTCGTGAATCCGCCGGCGCAGTTCACGAGCGCGTCGAGCCGGTCGGCCTCCCCGACGATGCGCTCGAAGGCGCGGCTGACCTGCGCCGCGCTGGTGAGGTCAGCGGCGACGAAGGCGGCCTGACCGCCGCGCTCGCGGATCGCGCGGACGGCGTCCTCGCCGGCGGCCGCGTCCACGTCCACCACGTACACGCGCGCCCCGGCGGCCGCGAACGCCTCGGCGGCGCCCCGGCCGATTCCGCGCGCGGCGCCCGTCAGCACCGCGACCTGTCCCGTGAAGTCGAATCGCGTCCTGGTCATGGCGCCGTACGCTACCATGCTGTGCGCGAGAACGGAATTTCCTGGCCGGCTCGGCGACGCCCGTCACCGTCTGATCAGCGCATCGCCTCGGCCGACGGGTGCCCGAGCACGAACTGGCCGAGGGCTTCGTAGGCGGAATCGCTCACCATGAAGTGCTGCGCGGCCGCGTTGAGGTCGCGCAGGCAGGCCTGCAACGGACTGGACTCGTGGAGCGCGCCGCCGCCGGCGTAGCGGAAGGCGCTGGTGACGACGTCGAGGGCGGCCTCCGTGGCGTGCACGGCGACGGCGCGCAGCTCGGCGTGCCGGCGCGGTGGAAGACGGCCGCCCTCGCTCACCGTCTGCCACGCGGCTGCGTTGGCTTCCACCGCCAGCGCGCGCGCCGCCCGCAGCCGGGCCTCGGCCGCGCCGACGAAGCGCTGGAAGGTCGGCCGGTCGCCGAGCAGCGTCGGCGTCATCCCGCGGGCCTTGCCGCCGCCGGCCAGCGCGATGACCGCGTCGAGCGCGCGCCGCGCGACGCCGAGCGCGAACGCCGCGTGCTCGTTGGCAACGAATCCCGGCATGCCGAGACGATAGAGCGCGCCGCCGCGCCGGGGCACCGCCCGCTCCATGTCCCACGTGAACGCCGCGTCCACCGGGTGCTCGCGCAGAGAGAAGTCGCAGCTGCCCGTCCCCCGCAGCCCCGCCACCTGCCACGTGTCGTGAATCTCGACCTCGCTCGTGGGCACGACGAACACGCGGCGCTCGGCCGAGGGCCTGCCGTCGCGCATCAGGCGTGCGGTGCCGGACACCCAGGCGGCGTGGCGGATGCCGCTGGCGAAGGCCCAGCGGCCGCTGATGCGATACCCATCGGGTGTCTCCACGGCGTGGCCCGTCGGCATGTAGCAGCCGGCCGCCCGTGGGATGCGGCCGCCCGCGAACATCGTCGCGACGGCGGCGTCATCGAGGAAGACGCCGGGCAGCGCCAGCGTGGTGGCGCCGACCATCAGGCACCAGCCGGCCGAGGCGTCGATGGCGCTGACGGCCTCGATCACGTCGATCTGGGTGACCGGATCCGCCTCTGCGCCGCCGAGCGCCGCCGGCAGCTTGAGCGCGAGCAGCCCGGCGTCGTCCAGCGCGCGCACCGCGGCGGTGGCCAGGGTGCGCCCGCGTTCGGACTCCGCCGCGCTCGCCGCCAGCACCGGCGCGATGCCCGCGACGGCGTCGAGCAGGGGATGCCCCACGCGCTTATAGGATCTCGACCGGCTTGGGCAGGGTGACCAGCACGAGGCAGCCGCCTTCGGTGGACGCGGCGTGCTTCTCGTTGGGCGGCGTGTAGAGGTAGTCGCCGCGGACCATGCGGTGGGCGCCGACCGTGAAGTCGCCCTCGAGGACGAAGACTTCCTCGCCGGCCGGATGATTGTGGGCCGGGAAGCGCGTGCCGGGCTCGAAGCGCACGAGCGCGGTGGATTCGCCCGTGGTCTTGTCCCGGCGCAACACCTTCACCGACACGCCGGCGACGGACCCCGGCTTCCATTCTGCGGACGCGGTCCGGACGAGGGAGTCCGTCATTTCTTCAGCTTCACTTCCTCGAGCGGCGCCGCCCACGGATAGGGATCGACGAGGTTCAGCGCGGGATTCTCGACGCGCGGGCCGAGCGCGCTCGGCCAGTAATAGTCGTAGATGGCGCCCCACCGGACCTTGTCGTAGATCAGCTGCTGCACCTGCTGCAGCAGTGCCTGGCGCTTTTTCTTGTCGATCTCGCGCGCCTGCTGACGATAGAGCGCCTCGATGTCCGGATACGCGCCGTAGGCGTAGATGCCCTCGCTGGCCAGCGTCTCCGACAGACGGGAGGAGGCGTTGCCGTACACCGCGTTCACGCACATGCACAGGCCCTTGAGCTTCTTGCTCTCGAGCGCCTTGTAGAACGCCGCGCGCTCCATCGTGCGCACGCGCGTGCGGATGCCCACCTGGGCCAGGTAGTTGCTGATCGACTCGCCGGCCGAGAAGTACGGCGGCCACGGGTGCAGGTCGCCGGCGTCGAAGCCGTTCGGGAAACCGGCCTCGGCCAGCAGCTTCTTGGCCCTGGCCGGATCGTACGGGTAGGGCTCCAGCGGAATGGCGAACTCGAACGACTTCGGCACCACGTTGCCCGTCGGCTTGGAAGCGCCGAGCGTCTCGGACTCGCTCAGCGCTTTCACGTCGATGGCGTGCATGGCGGCCAGTCGCACGCGCTTGTCGGCCCACGGGGACTTCGGGTCGAATTGCTCGAGGAAGTCCAAATAGAAGGTGCCGATGCCGCCCGAGAACGCGAGCTTGAGCGTGGGATCGCGCTTGACCTCGGTGGCCTGCGGCGCGTCGAGCAGGTATGCCACGTCGGCCTCGCCGCGTTTGACCATGGCCAGGCGCGTCGTCGATTCGGGCACGCTCTTGTACACGAGCCGCTTGACGCTCGGCATCTTCCGCCAGTATCCCTCGTAGGCTTCCATGACGAGCTCGATGCCCGGCTGATGGCTCACGAACTTGTAGGGGCCGAGGCCGATCGGGTGCTTCAGGAAGCCGTCCTTGCCGACCTGCTCGACGTACTTCTTGGGGACGATCCAGGCCGCGCCCGAGGCGAAGGTGCCGTAGAAGGCCATGAAGTCGGGCCACGGCTCGTGCAGGTGGAAGCGCACGCGCGTGGGGCTGACGACCTCGACCTCGCGGACCTTCTCGTGCAGCAGCTTGCCCTTGGCGCGGGCGAAGCTGAACTTGACGTCCTCGGCGGTGAACGGGTCGCCATTGTGGAACTTGACGCCCTCGCGCAGCTTGAACTCGTACACGCGCTGGTCGGGGCTCACGGTCCAGGACTCGGCCAGGCTCGGCGCGTTGTGATTGCCCGGCATCGGCTTCACGAGCGCGTCGTGCATGGCATAGAGTACCCAGAACGGCGTCAGCACGCCGGCCACCTCGCCGGGATCGAACCACGCCGGCACCAGCGAGACGTAGACGGCGAAACGCATTTCGCCCTCGGGCTTGGCCTGGGCCGCCGCCTCGCGGTGCGGGCCGGCGGCGACGAGGACGGACGTGAGCAGGAGGGCGGTGGTGAGGCGACGCGTCGAGCCAGCCATGACGTTCAATCCTCCGTGCGACCGCGAAGCGGTGATGGATGGTAGCATGGCGGCCCATGCGTGAAGTCCACCCCACGCGGCAGGTGCCCGGCGAGCCTCATCGCCGCTGGTTCTCGTCGGCGGAGCTGGACCTCATCGTCTGGTGCGATGCGGCCGGCGCGCCCATGGCCTTCCAGCTCTGCTATGACAAGGGACGCGACGAGCGCGCGCTCACGTGGGACCCGTCCACCGGACTCAGCCACAGCGCGATCGACGACGGGGAGAGCGAGCCGGGCCTGCGTTACAAGGCGACGCCCGTGCTGGCCCCGGACGGGGCGCTCGAGGTCCAGCGGGTGGCCGCCCACTTCGACGCCGCGAGCACGGACGTGCCCGGCGAGATCACCGCCTTCGTCAGGACGCGACTGCAGGGTTAGCTGGGCCAGCTCTCCGCCATCTTCGGCTTGCGGTCGGGGCCGGCCTGCACGCGGTAGAGCACCATGCGCGTGAGGCTGGTGACCTGGTGGATCTCCCCGGCGGGGAAGATGACGGTGTCGCCGGGCCTCAGGCGTACCTCGCGGCGCCCGTCGTTGAAGAGCCCCTCGCCCTCGATCACGTGATAGATCTCGTCGGCCGTCGGGTGCGAGTGCACCGGCGAGGTCTGACCCGGCTCCCAGCCCACCACGCTGATCGAGCAATACGGCGTCTCGGCCAGGAACTTGTAGACGTGATGGTCCGGCGCGAATTCCTTCTGAGCCTGCAGATCGAAGACGTCCATGCTGATCCTCCGTTCGTGCGCCGTCGTACTATACCGGACATGGAGATGGCGAACATCCGGTTCGGCACCACCGACTGGTCCTCGATCGAGCGGACCGTGCATCCGGGCGAGAGCGGCACCGCGACCTGGCGTACGCAGACGTTCGACGGCATCCGCGTGCGCATGGTGGACTACTCGCCGGGTTATCTCGCCGACCACTGGTGCAGCAAGGGCCACATCCTGCTCTGCCTCGACGGCGAGCTGCACACCGAGCTGGCGGACGGCCGCACGTTCGTGCTGCGCCCCGGGATGAGCTACCAGGTGGCGGACGGCGCCGAGGCCCATCGCTCGCGCACGACGGTCGGCGCGAAGTTGTTCATCGTCGATTGACGGGACGGCGAAAGCGCCCCGGCCGAGCCGGGGCGCTTCGCTCGAGCGCGCGCGTCCTTCCGATCTACCGGCGCTGGGACTCTCCCGCATCCTGCCAGGCGTCGCCGTAACGCTTGATCCCGCCCGTGTACGCCGTGCGCGCGACCTGATCGTCACCCTCCACGAGATCGTCGCGGGCATCCGCCAGCTTCTTCGCCTGCCCGCCCGCTGCGACCGCCTCCGCCACCGCGACCCGGGCCAGCTCGCGATCGGCGCCGAGTATCTGGTCGACGACCCGCTGGATGTCCGGATCCGCCAGCCAGGACGTCAGCTTGCCGGCCGCGCGCCGCGTGTCGGCGAACACCTGGTCGCCGTCGTGCTGGCGCAGATGGAACGTATCGAGCCACCGCGCGGGCTCCAGCGACTGCGCGAGCGGCTCGATGGCCGCGTCCAGCTCGCGGCCCTTCTTCCGGTCGGTCGCCTGCTGCCGCGCCGCCAGCAGGTCGCCGAGGGCGGCGGCGAGCACGTCGTACGGCGCCAGCTGGACCAGCGCGAACGGGCTCAACGAGTTCACGCGGGCACAGATGGTCTGCGCACGGTCGTCCGGCCGGCAAGGGTCGGTGGGCTGGAGTACGGTGCGGTCGGTCAGCGTGCCGTTCTCGCCGTGCACGATTCGCAGCGTCGCGAAGAACTGCGGCGTGATCGGATTGGGCGGTGTGATGGGACTGGGGGGTGTGATCGGGTCCGGTGGAACGATCGGGTCCGGCGGGACGATGGGGTCTGGCGGAACGATCGGGTCTGGCGGGACGATCGGATCCGGCGGGACCTTCGTCAGATCGAAGGTGAGGGTGATGGGACCCGCCGCCCGCGCGCTCGTCGAGACGTCGAAGGCGAGCCCCCCGAGCACACGGTAGCGCGTGAAGGCGCGGCAGGGATCACCTGGTGTGCATGGGTCGGTGGGTATGGCCGACGTCACGCCAGCCTGAAGGACACTGGCGAAGGCGACGGTGATCCCGCCCCCGAGCACGGGCACGTGGACGTCGAGGCCGGTGGGCGTGTTGCTCGTCACGGCGCCGTCCTGGGTCACCGTGAACGTGCGGCCCGCGATGGTCAGCGTGCCGGTGCGCCCCGTGGTGGCGTTCGGGTCGACGGAATATCCGACCGCTCCCTGTCCGCTTCCGGTGTCGCCGGAGACGACCTGCAGGAAGCCATCGTTGCTCGTCGCGGTCCACGCACAGCCCGTCGGCGTGGCGACCACCACAGTGCCGGTGCCGCCGCTCGCGCTCGCGTGCGCGCTCGTGGGCGTGATGGAGAACGCGCAGCCCGAGTCCTGGGTGAGCGTGAACGTCTGGCCGGCGATGGTCAGCGTGCCGCCGCGCGCGGGACCCTCGTTCGCCTCGACCGTGTACTGCACGGTGCCGCCGCCGCTGCCAGCGGCCCCGGCCACGATGCCGAGGAACGTGTCGTTGCTCGCCGCGGTCCACGCGCAGCCCGCGGCGCTCGTCACCGTCACGCTGCCGGTGCCGCCGCCGCTCGGAAAGCCGGCGCTCGACGGCGTGATGGAGAACGCGCAGCCCGAGTCCTGCACGACGGTGAAGGTCTGGCCGGCGATGGTCAGCGTGCCCTGGCGTGCCGACCCCGGGTTCGGCGCCACCGTGTACTGCACGGCGCCGTCGCCGCTCCCGCTGCTGCCGGAAGTGACGGCGATGAACGCGTCGTTGCTGACGGCCGACCACGCGCAGCCGGCCGGCGCCGTCACGCTGACACTGTCGCCGCCGGCGGCGGGTCCGAAGCTGCGCCCGGTCGGCGAGACGCCGAACGTGCAGTCGCCGTAGAACGTCCCCGACGCCGACGTGAGCGTGACGGTCGTCACGAGATTGTGATTGGCGTCGAAGAGCAGCACGTCCACGAGCTGGGCGGTGGTCAGGAGATCGGCGACGCCATCGCCGCCCACGAAGGCCAGGAGGCCGGCCCGGAGCTCGAACGGCTCGCCCCAGACGATGGGGATATCGTGAACGGCGCCGAAGACGTCGGTGAAGGCCCTGGTGAACGTGCCCGCGCCGGCGATCGCGCCCGGACCCGGGACGAAGCCCGCAGCATTCCCGTCCTGGCTGATGAGCAACCCCGTCCCGCCCCGGGTGGAGCTGAGCCTGGCCAGCGGGAATGGCGAGCCCCCGTTGTGCTGGATGGCGAGCTCGGCCGCGGCGGTGCCCGGCTCGAACGAGGCAAGCGGCTTGGGCGTGCTGAGCGAGCCGGAGACGTGGAAGACATAGCGGACGAAGCCGGGGCTCGGCGCGTTCACGAGCGGGCTCGACGGGGTCAGCGTGTCACGGAAGAAGGCCGCGCCGGCGGAGCCCGCGAGCGCCAGCGGACTGCCGGCGCCCGGGCTGGTCAGCGTGCCCTGCGCCAGCGCGCCGAGGGTGCCGTAGTCCGCCCTGGCCTGGGCGGCGCCGTTGTATTCGCCCGCGAAGCCCGGATTGCCGAGCAGCACTGGATCGAGTGACTGCATTGCCGGCAGCGGTCCCACGCTCGCCGTCACGTCGGTGAGATCGCCGCTGTAGCCGCAGGTGGCGATCCCGCCGGTCGGAACGAACAGCCCGCCCCCGCCGGAAAAGAAGGTCAGCGGCGGCGCCGCGCCATAGGTCGAGCAGGGGCCGGGGATGAGCGCCGCGTTCGTCGGCACGCCACCGACGACACCCGCGAACGACTCCAGATCGGGCGGACCCGCCAGCGCGGTCCGGCCGAGCCCCGCGATGACGAGGAACACGACGGCGACGGTCAGCATGCGCATGTCTCTCGAAATGTTCACGAGCGCCTCCTTCGGGGAGCGCATGGAATGACGACGGGCGCTCGCCCTCGCATGCGTGGACGCTATCGGCGCGCGGCGACGGATCGCATACGGATTGCTGTGCGATCATCGCGGGCGATGGCCTTCGCCAAGACCACACGGCCGACACTCGCGAGCACCCTGGCCCGGCCGCGCCTGTTCAGCCGGCTGGACCGGGCCCGCCGGCGGCCCGTCACCTGGGTATGGGGGCCGCCGGGAGCGGGGAAGACCACGCTGGTCGCCGGTTACCTGGCTGCCCGCCAGCAGCGCGCGACCTGGTACCAGGTGGACGAGGGCGATGCGGACGTCGCGACGTTCTTCTACTACGTGGGCCTCGCCGCGCCGCGCCGCCGGCGGCCGCTGCCGCTGCTGACGCCGGAGTATCGCCAGGGCCTCGCGGCGTTCGCGCGCGCGTTCTTCCGGGAGCTCTTCGACCGGCTCCCCGCGCGCTTCACGCTCGTGCTCGACAACTACCAGGAGGTGCCGGCCGACTCCGCGCTTCACGAGGTCATGCGCGTCGCGGTGGAGGAGCTGCCGCCGGGGGGCCGGCTCATCGTCATCAGCCGCGCGGAGCCACCGGCGGCGTTCGCGCGCGCGGTCGCGCATCAGGCCGTCGAGATCGTGGGCCCGGGCGAGCTCACGTTCACGACCGGCGAGGCGCGCGGGCTCGTGCGCACGCGTCGCGTGCGCCACTGCTCCGCCGCCACGCTGAGAACGCTGCACGAGATGACGCGAGGCTGGTGCGCCGGCCTCATCGTCCTGCTCGACCAGGTCGACAGCCAGGGCGGCCTGTCGGGGCCGCGCGCGCCGTCGCCCGACGTGCTGTTCGACTACTTCGCGGGCGAGATCTTCAAGCGCGCCTCAGCGGACGTGCAGGACGTTCTCATGCAGACGGCGGTGATGCCGCGCGTGACGGCGACGATGGCCGAGGCGCTCACCGGGCAACCGGCGGCCGGCGAGACGCTGGCGGCGCTGCACCGGCAGAACTATTTCACGAACAAGCAAGCGGGCAGTGTGCCGACCTACGAGTACCATCCGCTGTTCCGCCAGTTCCTCCTGGCGCGGGCCGCGCGAACGTACCCGGCCGAGGCGCAGGCGAAGCTGCGCGCGCGTGCCGCGGGGCTGCTCGACGAGGCCGGGCAGGCCGAGGCGGCCGCCTCGCTGCTCCGCGAGGCGGAGGACTGGGAGACTCTGGCGTGGCTGGTGCTGCGCCACGCCCCGGGGCTCTTGGCCCAGGGCCGCGCGCAGACCGTGGACGACTGGCTGGCCGGGATGCCGCCGGCGATCATCGAGCAGCAGCCGTGGCTCCTCTTCTGGCGCGGCATCGGCGCGCTCGGCTGGCGTCACGCCCAGTGCCAGCGGGACCTCGAGCAGGCGTTCCACGCGTTCCGGCGTCGCGGCGATTCGCTCGGGCTGTACCTCGCGTGGTCCGGCATCGGCTTCGCATACTGGACGGCGGGTGAGTTCGTGCCGCTGGATGGCTGGATCGCGGTGCTCGACGACATCCTGCCGGAGACCGGCGGATTTCCGACGAAGGGTGTGGAGACGCGCGTGGCCGTGGCGATGCTGTCGGCGATCACCATGCGGCAGCCGCAACACCCGGACGCGAGCCAGTGGGCCGGCCGCGCGCTGGAGCTGGTGCGCAGCGATCCGGACGCGTCGCTTCGCGCGATCGCCGCCGGCAGCCTGATCCACTTCGAGGCGCAATGCGGCGACCTGGCCCGGATCACGCTGCTCGTCGACGACATGCGCGCCTACCTTCGCGGCGGCGACGCCGTGTTCGCCGTGAACGCCAGCGGCCCCATCGCCTGGTACGAGATGCTGCTCGCGCTGCCCTCGTACCGGCGCACGGTGTCCGGCATGCTCGAGCTGTCACGGACCAGGGGCATGTTCTACAGCTCGCGCCATCTCGCCCTCAGCGCCGGTATCGCGGGCGCGCTCAGCGATGGCGACGTCGACGCGGCGGCGCCCTGGCTCCGCGAGCTCGAGCGCGACCTGGACCTCCTGGGCGCCGGCTTCCGCGCCTGGCATCGGTGGTTCGTGGTGTGGGAGGCGCTGATCCGCAACGACCTCGCGCGTGCCGCCGACCACCAGCCCGAGCTGCTGCGGCTCGCGGGCGAGTCCGGGCGCCCGATGGACGGCACGGTGGCGCATCTCCTGTCGGGGTACATCCTCCACGCGCGCGGCCGCGCCCGGGACGCGCGCCGGCACCTCGATCATGCGCTCGGCATCGCACGCTCCATCCCGAGCGCGTTCTTCGAGTTCATGGCGCGCCTTCTCGAGGCGCAGCTGTGCTTGGACGACGACCGCGCGGGCGAGGGGCTGGCCGCGCTGCGCGCGGGGATGGCGCTCGGTCGCCAGCACGGCTACGTCACCTCGCTCGTCTGGATTCCGGCGATCATGGCTCGCCTCTGCGCGGCCGCGCTCGCCGCCGGGATCGAGGTCGAGTACGTGCGTGGCCTCGTGCGCAAGCGAGGCCTGGTGCCGACCGAGCCGCCGCTGGACGTGGAGGCCTGGCCGTGGCCGGTCAAGATCTTCACGCTGGGACGGTTCGAGGTGCTCCGCGGCGATGAGCCGGTGCGCTTCTCGCGCAAGGTGCAGCGCAAGCCGCTCGCGCTCCTGAAGACGCTGATCGCGCTCGGGGGACGCGCGGTGCGCGAGGACGCCGTCACCGACGCGCTGTGGCCGGACGCCGCCGGTGACGCTGCGCGCATGGCGCTGACGAGCGCGCTGCACCGGCTGCGCGCCCTGCTCGGCCACGACGCCACCGTGATCCGTCAGGACGGGCATCTGAGCCTCGACGCGCGCGCGTGCTGGGTCGACGTCTGGGCCGTCGAGCACCTGCTGGCGCGTGCCCAGGCCGGGGAAGCCGATGTACGCAAGGCGCTGGGCCTCTACCGGGGCCCGTTCCTGGCCGGCGAGGAGGAGGAGCTATCCCGGGCGCCGGCGCTCACCGACGGCCTTCGCCGCCGGCTGCTCCGCGCCATCGCCGGGCAGGCGCGCGAGTCGGAGACGGCCGAGCCCCAGAAGGCCGCCGACTGGTACGAAGAAGCCTTGCGCGTCGATCCGTGCGCGGAGGACATCTCGCGAGCGCTGATGCAGACATACCACCGCCTCGGGCGGCCCGCGGCGGTCGTGGATGTCTATGGACGGTGTCGCGCCGCCCTGGCCGAGCGCCTGGGCCGGATCCCGTCAGCCGAGACCGACCGCGTGCTCAGGAGCCTGCGCTCGGCCTAGGCGTCTCCGGGAATCGGAATTCGATCCGTCAGCGCCCATCGCTAGCCTGTGCGCATGACATCACGACGATGGTTCTCGAGCGAGTGGTTCACCGCGGAGAACGGCTTCTGGCACGCCCGGAGACTGCAGCGCCTCGCCTCGCCCGGCTCCGCCCGCGCGCGGTCAGACGGTCATCTCCAGCGTGTAGAGGCCGCCGGTGAAGCGGTCGACGGCGTAGACGACCTGGCGCTCGTCGACGAACACGTCGTTGATCTGCACGGCGCCGGCCTTCGAGCCGCGCGGCGCCTCCGGCACGAACCACGCGACCTCGCGCGGCTTGAACGGGTCGGACACGTCGCAGGCGCGCACGCCGCCGTTGAAGAACGTCCCCACGATGATCGTCTCCGAGTGCCAGGCGCCGGGCGCCGGGCGGTTCTCGTGCAGGTTGTGGGCGCCGTAGCGGCCGCCGCGCGCCTTGAAGTCCTCCACCGGCGGTGTCGGCCATGTGGCAATGGGCACCGGGTTCTTCTCGTCGCGGATGTCCACGATCCAGACGAGTTTGGGCCAGTCGCGTCCGCCGTCCTGCACCGCCTCGTCGGAGACGATCATGAGCCCGCGCTCGAGGAGCGGCAGCACGGTGTGGGTGAAGCCGGGGAAGGGCGGGTGATAGTCCCAGCGGCTCACCAGCGCCGGTTTCGTCGTGTCGCTGATGTCGAGGATGAGCGCGCCCCCGTCGAGATAACCGACCCACGCGCGATCCGGACGCTTCGGATAGACGTTGGTGTTGTGAGCGCGGAAGCCCGAGTCGAACACGGGGTGTCGCACCGGCGCCGGCTCGGCATCGCCGTCGCGCGTGCCGGGCAGCCACCAGCGGCCGATCTCCCTCGGCCTCGCCGGGTCGCGCAGGTCGACGATGCGATAGCACTGGTCGTCCTTGGGATGGCGCGGCGTGAAGTCGGCGGCGCCGCTGGCGATGTGCAGCGTGCTGGGATCGACGAACCACAGATGATGCGTGCCGCGCGAGTGCGGGCCGGAGGCGTCGAGGAAGCCCACGCGCTTCGGCTTTGTCGGATCCGCCACGTCGAAGATCTCCACGCCGGCCGGCTGCAGGCCGACGGTCTTCGTCTGGTAGGCGACCACGAGGAGATCGCCGGCCAGGTCCAGCGAGTTCGAGCGCATGTCGCCGTGCGGGAGGTCGGACTGGAAGATCACCGACGGTTTGCGCGGATCGCCGACGTCGAGCGCGGTGAGGTTCTTGGGCGCGGACTCGTGGGCCAGCCACAGCACCCGGCGGCCGTCACGGGCGAGCTGGATCACCATGCCCTCGCCGACGTTGCCGAAGCCGTTCAGCTCATGCTGCGCCAGCAGGCGCATGTTCTTGGACGTCTCGATGGCGGCCACCGCGTGTGTCAACCGCCGGCGGCGCCCATGCGCGCGACCTGCTCGCTCCGCCACGTCGCACGCGACGCGAAGCCCGGGCGGCTGCGGCAGATCGCCTCGGTGTCCGCCATGATCTTCTCCGCCGGCGCCTCGAGGTCAAACGGCTCGGCGAACGGCTGCGGCGTGTGCCACGGCGTGTCCACGAACAGCTCGACGCGATTGCCCTCGGGGTCGGCAAAGTAGATCGACCACGCGTTGCCGTGGGTGACGATGCGGAACTCCTTGATCCCCGCCTCCTTCATTCGCGCGTGCGCGGCCTTGAGGTCGTCCAGCGTGGGCAGCTTGAACGAGATCTGGTTGACCACGTTGTAGCCGGCGTCCGGCGGCCGGCCGGTGACGAGCACGAGCTGATGGTGCTCGTCGGGATCGCGCGACAGAAAGACCAGCGTGGGTCCGTTCGGCAACGCGCCGCGGTCGCTCACCAGCAGGCCGAGCGCGCGCGTGTAGAACGCCTCCATGCGGGCCATGTCCGTCACGTGGATGCCGAAGTGACTGAGGGCGGCCGGCGCGGTCATGCGACCTCCTTCGCTATCCCTTGGCGTTGCGCGTGTAGATCTCCACGATGCGCTTCTGGCACTCGTCGAGGGCCTTGGCGGCCTCCCAGTTCTCGACGAGCACGCGCTGGATCATCTTCGGGATCACGTGCGTGTTCAGCACCTCGCCCGCGGCCGGGGTCGGCGAGCCGGCGAAGCTCACCGGCACGCCGGTCTCGGCCATCTTGATGAAATGCTTGAACGCGGGCTTCTCGTGCCAGAAGGGGCTGTCGAAGAGCCGCTTGTAGACCGGCACCCAGCGGCCGCCGGTGGACTGGATGATCTTGTCGTAGTTGGCCGGCTGCATGAGGTACTCGAGCAGTCCCTTGGCGAGCTCGGGATACGGCGTCTTCTTGAACGCGCCGTACGCCCACGTGTCGATCTGGTTCACGCTGCCTTTCGGTCCGGCCGGGACCGGGAGCAGGCCGGTGACCTTCTGCAGATCCTTGTCGTTGCCGTCGAGATAGGCGTAGATGCTCGACGGGTTCATCACGAAGGCGGCCTGCTTGGACTGGTAGGCCTTGTTGTTGCCGGAGTTGTCCCACGAGATGGCGCCGGGCGGGATGATCTTGTGCGTCTTGAACATGGCCTCGATCGCCTTCACGCCCGCCTCGTTCTCCTTGGAGGCCATGACGACCGTCTTGTTGTCGGCTTCCACCATCTTGCCGCCGTAGCACCACAGGATGTTCATCACGTTGTCGGTGGTGTCCTCGACCAGGCCCAGGCAGAGCCCGAAGGCGAAGAGGCGCGGCGGCGACTGGATCTTCTTGCTGGTCTCGATGAACTCGTCCCAGGTCTTCGGGTACTCGACCCTGGCCTGCTCGAGGAGATCGAGACGCGCGTGCACCGGCCACGGATTCACGGCCAGCGGCACGCCCATGGCGCGCCCCTTGACCATCACGGAGGTCATCGCGGATTCGAAGATGCCCTTGGGCTCCCGGCGCATCTTCTCGACGAGCTCGTGGACATCGAGCAGGTGGCCGCCGGCCGCGTAGAACTGCACGTTCGACTCGTAGAGCCGGGTGACGTCGGGCGGGTTGCCGGCCTCGATGCCGGCGGCCAGCTTGGCGTTGAACTGCTCGTTGGCCACGGTGGCGTACTCGACATCCTGTTCCTTGAGCCCGGCCTGCTTGGCAAAGTCGTAGACCTGCTGCTTCTGCAGCTCGTCGGCCAGCGGGGTGAAGTTCGGCACGTGCCAGAAGACCAGCTTCTTGGACCGCTGCGCGTGGCTCGTCTTCACCAGCCACCACGGCGATGTCGTCACCGCCGCCGCCACCGCCGTCGACTTCAAGACCTGCCGCCGTGTCACTCGGGCCATTCCGGTCTCCTTTTCGATCACCCTTTGACGCCACCCAGCGTCAGGCCTTTGACCACCCAGCGCTGGAAGACCAGGTACAGCAAGAGGGGCGGCAGGGCGCTCAGGAACGAGGCGCCCATCATCGGCCCCCAGAAGAAGACGTCCTCGACGATGAACAGCGTGAGGCCGGTCGTCACCGTGCGGACCTCCACGCTGTTCACGAAGACGTTCGCATACAGGAACTCGTTCCACGACTGCGTGAACGAGAAGAAGGCGACCACGGCCAGCGCCGGCAGCGACATGGGCAGGATCACGCGCACCAGGCTGGACAGCCGTGTGCAGCCGTCCACCAGCGCGGCCTCCTCGAGCTCGACCGGCACCGAGCGAAAGTAGCCCATCAGCAGCCAGGTGCAGAAGGGCACGCTGAAGCCGAGATAGGCCAGGATGAGCCCGTGGTGCGTGTCCACCAGGCGCAGCGTCGACATCACCGCGAAGAGCGGAATGAACAGCAGCGCCGGCGGCACCAGGTACGTGAAGACGAGTCCGCGCGCGATCAGCCCGCGCCCGGGGAAGCGCAGCCGCGCCAGCGCGTAGGCGCCGAGCGTGGCGAGGATCAGCGAGGCCACGGTGTTGCCGATCGAGACGATGGTGCTGTTGCGCAGGTACTTCACGAACGGCGTCTTGTCGAAGAGCCGCACGTAGTTCTGCAGGGTCGGCTGCCGGGGCACCAGCGTGGCCTCGAAGCCGTAGATCTCCTTGTCCTTCTTCAGCGACGTCGCCAGCATCCAGTAGAAGGGCACCAGCGTCCACACGAGCATCGCCACCAGCAGCGCGTTGCCCGCCCACTTCAGCGCCCGGCGCGTACTGCTGACCGTGCGCATCTAGCCGACGTGGGGGGCCCCGACACGGCCCCCCACAACCCCCAACGTTCGGCACGCCCCGGCGGAGCCGTGGCGCGCCTCTGTGATGATCATCACGTGGACAGGCACCTAGTCGTCCGCCGGCCGCAGCATGCGGCGCGTGAGGAGCAGGATCAGCACCACCAGGACCGGGAAGAACACCAGCGAGACGGCGGCGCCCATGCCGAGACGGCGGGCGCCGAGCGCGGTCGTGTAGGCCAGGTGCGGAAAGATCTCCGTCCGGTTGGCGGGGCCGCCCCGGGTCAGGATCAGCACGAACTGCAGATTCGTCGCCGTCCAGATGGTCGAGAGCATCACGGTGGTGAGGAAGATCGTGCGCAGCCGCGGCACCGTGATGTGGAAGAACTGCCGCACCACGGAGGCGCCGTCGATCTCGGCCGCTTCGTAGAGCTCGCGCGGGATGGCCTGCAGCCCGGCCAGGAACGTCATCGAGTAGAGCGGCGTGCCGGCCCACACGACGACGGCGATGACACAGCCCATGGCCAGGGCCGGATCCGACAGCCAGGAGATGATGTTGCCGGTCAGGTGGAAGGTGATCAGGAAGTTGTTCAGGAAGCCGCTGAGGTCGTCGAAGATCCAGCGCCAGTTGAGCGCGACGATCACGATCGGGACCGCCCACGGGATGAACAGCAGCGTGCGAAAGACGTTGTTGAAGCGCCGCTCCTGATCGAGGACGAGCGCCATGGTGAGCCCGAGCACGAACTTCAGCGCCACCGCCACCACGGTGTAGACGACGCTGTTCCACGCCGTCCGCCAGAACACGTCGTCGCGAAGCAGCTCGGCGTAGTTGGCGAGGCCGATCCAGCGGCCGGGCGAGCCGACCATCTTGTTCTGCAGGCTCAGCGCGATGGCGCCGAAGAACGGATAGGCGACCAGGAAGAGGATGACGAGCAGCGTGGGGGTGAGCAGCGCGTAGGCCAGCCGGCCCTCGCGACGCAGCGCGAGCGACGCCCGGCGCGGACGCACGCTGGCGCCGACCGGGACGACCCCGCCGCGGTCCGCCACCGCCTCGCTTGTCCGGATCGCCATCGCTGAAGTGGCGCCACTATGTGCGCCGCCTTCGAGCCTGTCAAGGCGGGCCGCGCCTGTGGTATGTAACGCAGGCGATGCGCATCGACTGGGACGTGCCGATCACCGCCGACGACGGGCTCGTGCTGCGTGCGGACGTCTTCCGGCCCGAGGGACCGGGGAACTTCCCGGTCATTCTCTCCTACGGTCCCTACGGCAAGTGGCTGCACTTCGAGGATCTCTACACCGACCAGTGGCGCCGCATGGTCGAGCGGCATCCCGACGTCCCGGCCGGCTCCACCAACGCCTACCAGAACTGGGAGGTCGTCGATCCCGAGAAGTGGGTGCCGGACGGCTACGCCTGTGTGCGCGTGGACTCGCGCGGGGCCGGCCGCTCGCCGGGATTCCTCGATCTCTGGTCCGCGCGCGAGGCCAAGGACCAGTACGACTGCATCGAGTGGGCGGCGCGCCAGCCGTGGTCGAACGGCAAGGTGGGGCTCAACGGCATCTCGTACTACGCGATGAACCAGTGGCAGACGGCGGCGCTCCAGCCGCCGCACCTGGCGGCCATGTGCGTGTGGGAGGGCGCCGCCGACTACTATCGCGACCTCTCCCACCACGGCGGCATTCTCTGCGCCTTCGGGCGCGCGTGGTTTCCCTCGCAGGTCATCCGCGTGCAGCACGGCCTGGGCGCCCGCGGCTATCGCTCGCGCATGACCGGCGACTGGGTGTCGGGGCCCGAGACGCTCACGGAGGAACAGCTCGGCGCCACCCGGCGCGACTTCTGGCAGGACTGCCGCACGCATCCGCTGGCGAGCGACGACTACTGGCGCTCGCGGCTGCCCGATTTTTCGAAGATCACCGTGCCGCTGCTGTCCTCCGCCAACTGGGGCGGGCAGGGGCTGCACCCGCGCGGTAACTTCGAGGGCTTCACGCGCGCGGGGACGAAGCAGAAATGGCTCGAGGTCCAGGGCATCGAGCACTGGACGCACTTCTACACCGACTACGGGGTGACGCTGCAGAAGCGGTTCTTCGGGCACTTCCTCAAGGGCGAGAACACCGGCTGGACTCGGCAGCCGCGCGTGGTGCTGCAGGTGCGTCACCCGGGGGAGCGCTTCGTCGGGCGCGCCGAGCGCGAGTGGCCGCTGGCGCGGACCCGCTGGACGAAGCTCTACCTCGACCCGGCCGGCCACGGTCTGACGTCGGCGGCCGGCGTCCGCGCCGGCCGCGTCAGCTACGCTGGGCTCGGTGACGGCGTGACGTTTCTCGCCCCGCCGCTGGAGGAGGACACCGAGATCACCGGGCCGATCGCCGCCAAGCTCTGGGTGTCGTCGGAGACGCGCGATGCCGACCTCTTCCTGATTCTCCGCGTGTTCTCCCCCGACATGAAGGAAGTGACGTTCCAGGGCGCGCTCGATCCGCACACGCCGGTCGCGCAGGGCTGGCTGCGTGCCTCCCATCGCAAGCTCGACCCCGCGCTCACGAAGCCCTGGCGGCCCTACCACACGCACGACGAGATCCAGCCGCTGACGCCGGGGCGCGTCTACGAGCTCGACGTCGAGATCTGGCCGACCTCCATCGTGGCGCCGGCCGGCCATCGCCTCGCGCTCACGGTGCGTGGACGCGACTACGAGTTCCCCGGGGGCCCCTCGGTGGGGCTCGGCACGCTGGGGGCCGTGTTCAGCGGCGTGGGCCCCTTCAAGCACGATGATGCGGAAGACCGGCCGCCCGAGGTCTTCGGGAAGTCCGTGACGATCCACTGCGGGCCGCGACAGCCCTCGCACGTGCTGGTACCCATCATCCCGGCCGCGCGGCCGGCGCGGAAGGGACGGCGATGACGCTCGACGACGCCCGCGTTCAGAAGTTCCTGGCCGGCAAGCAGACCGTGGTGCTGGCGACCGTGGCGGCGGACGGCGCCCCGCTGGCGATGGCCATGTGGCTGCTGCACGACCCCGCATCGCTCACGATGATCAGCGAGGCCAACACGCAGAAGGTCCGCAACCTGCGCCGCGATCCGCGGGTGTCGGTGGTGGCGGAGGCCGTGGATCCGATCCGCGGCGTGGCCGTGCAGGGGCGCGCGGAGTTTCTCGACGACGGCCCTGAGCGCCGCGCGCTGGTCGAGCGCTTCCACGCGAAGTATCCGGGGCTCGCCGGGCTGTGGAAGGGCCGCGCGATGCCGGCCAACCGCGTGATGTTCCGGATCGTGCCGGCGCGCGTGCGCGCCTGGGGCCTCGAGTAGTCAGACCGGCCAGACGGCCGGGACCTTCATCGCGAGCCATCGCGCGATGGCGGCGTTGACCTCGACGGGCTTCTCCTGTGCCATCCAGTGCCCTGACTGGATCACGACCTCCGTGAGGTTGGCGCAGTCCTGCCGCATCGGCTCGCCCAGGCGCGAGTCGACCGTCTCGCACGTGTAGTCATACTCGCCGTGCAGGAACAGCACGGGCAGCTCGAGGCGGCCGCCGTTCTTCGCCCGGCCCGCGTAGTCGGCGTTGCGCTCGGGGTTCATGTAGTACGAGTCGGGACCGAAGAATCCGTTGCGCTGCAGCGACGCCGCGTACGTGTTCAGGTCCTCCTCGGTGAGGACGTCGGTGTCGAGCGGCAGGTCGGGCGCCTCGGCCGCCCCGCCGAACCAGCCGCCGGCCTTGCGCACGCCGGCCGTGCGCGACGGCGTCCCTTTCAGCTTCGGGCTGCCCTTGCGGAAGAGCGCCTTCACCGTGTTGCGCGGATTGGCGTCGAACGTCCGGCAGGCCTGGTCGAACGACTCGAGATAGAAGAGCTGGTAGTCCCACTGGCCGACCGGGTACTCCGCCTCCGGGTACACGCGCCGGTCCACCAGCGCCAGCAGGCTCGCCGGCGTGAAGCCGGGGCCGAAGTAGGGCACGCAGAGACTGGCGACCGCATGGCAGCGCTCGGGATGGTGGCTGGCCACGCTCCAGACGACCGGGCTGCCCCAGTCGTGCCCGACCCAGACGGCGCGCTCGTGCCCGAGGTGATCCAGCAGCTCCAGCATGTCGGCGACGACGTGCTCGAGGGCGTAGCTGTCGTGATCGCGATAGACGGACGATCGGCCATAGCCGCGGAGATCGGGCGCGATCGCGCGAAAGCCGAGCGCGGCGAAGCACGGGAGCTGATGCCGCCAGCTGTGAGACAGCTCCGGCCAGCCGTGGACGAAGACGATCGGCGGACCGCTCGCGCGGCCGCAGGCCAGATAGCCCGTGGTGTGACGGCCGCTCGCGACCGTGTGCTCGGTGATCGGAAATCCGGCCGCGCTCACGTCGGCAAGCCGAACAGCGACGTCATCCGCACCTGGCCGAGCATCGCCGCCATCTCCTCGTCGCTCGGGCGGCGCTGAAAGCGGCCGGCGGCGTCGAGGAAGCGCGGCAGCAGATTCAGGTCGCCGGCCGTGTTCAGGAACACGCCGGGCAGGCCCATCGCCCAGTGCACGGCGCGGTCGATATCGGCCGGGGCCTCGAGCGGCTGGTACCACGTCGTGTGCGTGCGCTCGGTGGTGGCCCAGGGACCGCGGGCGATCGCCTTGATGACCTGCACGGCCACGTTGCGCTCGCGGCAGATCGTGAGAACCTCGTCGAAGGCCTGACGGTAGCGCTCGTTCTGGTGGAAGAAGATGTTGTAGGGCAGCAGCACGGAGTCGAAGTCGAAGCGCGCGAGGCTCCGGCGGTGCATGGCGGCGATCGTCCAGCCGTGGCCGGTGACGCCGATGAAGCGCACGAGCTTCTGCTGCCGCGCCTCGACGAGCGCCTCGAGCGCGCCGTCGGGGCCCATGGCGGTGTCCCAGTCGTCGGGGTGCGAGAGGGAGTGCATCTGGATGAGGTCGACGTGATCGACGCGCAGCCGCTCCAGCGAGCGATGGACGTCGTCGCGCGCCTCGCGCGCGGTGCGCGAGCCCGTCTTGGTGGCCAGGAAGAAGTCCTTCCGGTGGCGCGCCATCCACGGGCCGATGCGCAGCTCCGAGTCGCCGTAGCGCGCGGCCGTGTCGATGTGGTTCACGCCGTAGCGCAGCAGCGTCTCCATCGCCCGGTCGGCCGCGTCCTGCGTGGCCTGGGCGAGGGCGGCGGCGCCGAACAGGGTGACGGTGCTCATGTGGCCGGTGCGTCCAAAGGGGCGCGTCTCGATCATCGGACCCTCCGCGTTGCGCGCAGCATAACGCGAACGGCACTCGCCGTCCTGCTCGGGCTGGCGGCGATCGCGCCGGGGCCGGTGGGCGCGGAGCCGGGCGAGGAGGGCCACCGGCTGCAGCGGTTCCCGCTGCGGGTGTGGACGCAGCCGTCGTTCGACGCCGAGGTCGAGCGCGTCCTCGATCGTGCACTGGCCGACTGGAACGCGGTGTTTCGCGACGCGCTCGCAAAGCCGCTGGACGCCTTCGTGCGTGCGGAGACGAGATCCGCGGCCGACGTGTTCATCGACGAGGCGCCGACGGAGACTCCGCTCAACGCCCAGATCCTGGCGGGCGCCGAGGCGCTCGGCTGGACCGCCCTGAGCGCCGACGACCGCGGCATGATCTATCTGCCCGTCAAGGTCTATCTCCGCCCGTCGGCCGGGCTCACGCGTTTGACTCGCGAGACGTCGCTCTACCTGGTGGTGGCGCACGAGCTCGGCCACGCCCTGGGCCTTGGTCACGTGGCCGATCCCCGATCCATCATGTGCTGTATCGGGATCACCACCGCGACCCCGAGCGAGCACGCGGCGTACGTGGACGCGCTTCGTCATCCCGACGTGCGCTCCGTGCGCGAGCAGCTCGCCGAGCACTACACGCGTTTCTGGGGTATGCCGCGGTGAGCCGTGCGGCGGCGATCCTCCTGGTCGTGTTCGTGCTGGCGGGCACCGTCGCGCAGGCCTCCGATACCGAGCTCTCCGGCGGCCAGGGCCATCCGCGCGAGCGCTTTCCGCTGAGCGTGTGGACGCAGCCGTTCAACGATGCCGGGCTCGACGGCGCCGTACGGCGCGCGCTGGACGACTGGAACGCGCTCGCCCGCGACGTTCTCGGCACGCCCGTCTTCGCGGCCGCGCCGGCGCGGGAGGCCGCCGGCATCACCGTGGCCGTCCAGCCGCCGGAGGCGGCGAAGCTCATGGGCTTCACGGAGCTGTCCACCGACGGCGCCGGGGTGATCGCGCTGCCGGTGCGCATCGTCGTCGTCGCGCCCGTGGCGCGCGGGCAGACGAGCCGCGAGACGCTGCTCTACCAGGTGTTCGCCCACGAGCTGGGCCACGCGCTCGGGCTGCCGCACGTCGGCGACCCGCGCTCGCTCATGTGCTGCGTGAAGGGCAGCGTGGATTTCAACGAGCCGGCCCAGCGCGAGGCCTACATCGAGGCGCGTCGCCATCCCGACGTGCGCTCGGCGCGCGCGGAGCTCGCCGAGCACTACGCCCGCGTCTGGCGACAGTGATACCATCGGCCCACGTTCGGGCCGGAGGAGTCGAGTCATGACGCGTCAGCCGCGCACCAGTCGTCGCGTGTTTCTCAGGGCCGCGCTCACCACCGCGGCGGTGGCCGGCGTGCCGCTGCGGCTCGGCGCCCAGCCGAAGACGGTCAAGATCGGCGTGGTGAGTCCGATCACCGGCGCCATGGCCGAGGTGGGCGGGGATTGCCGGCTCGGCGCCCACATGGCCGCGGACGCCATCAATGCCGCCGGCGGCATCAAGTCGCTGGGCGGGGCGAAGCTCGAGCTGTTGCTGGCCGACAGCGAGACCAAGGTGGACGTGGCGCGCTCGGAGGCGGACCGGCTGGTGAACGCCGGCGCGCAGATGCTCACCGGGGGCTTTCACTCCGCCCACGTGGCGGTCATCTCGTCGCTCGCCCAGCAGCGCCGGGTGCCGTACATCATCGACATCAGCGGCGTGGACGCCATCACGGCCAACATCGCCAAGTCGGTGCGCGAGGGCCAGCAGAAGCTGCAGTACGTCTATCGCAATTTCCCAGGCCAGACGGCCTTCGGCCGCAACGCCACGCGCTACATGACGGAGATCTTCAAGGAGGCCGGCGTCAGCCCCCGGCGCCTCGTCGTCATGTACTCGAACGACCTCTTCGGCAAGAACGCGTCGGCCGGCTTCGAGGCCGCCGTGAAGGCGATGAGCCCGGGCTTCGAGATCGTGGAGATGATCGCGTATCCGGAGACGGCGGCCGATCTGTCCACCGAGGTCTCGCGCGCCAAATCGCTGAAGCCCGACGTCATCGCCCCCGTCACCCGGCCGGTCACCGCGATCGTGCTCCTGGAGGAGATCGCCAAGCAGCGGCTGGACATCATGGGCGTGATCAGCCCCGGCGCGCCCGGCCTCTACGAGCCGGGCCAGATCCGTCAGCTCAAGGAGCTGATCGAGCACGTCATGGACGCCGCGCCCTGGCCGAACTACAAGAGCCCGAACGTCCAGCGGATTGCCGCCGACTTCGCCAGGCGCTCGAGCGGCCGCTACTTCGACGCCAGCGGCGCGTTCGCCTACGAGGCCATGCTGCTCGTCGGTGACAGCCTCGAGCGCGCCGGCTCCACGGAGCCCGATGCCATCGTGGCCGCCATCAAGAAGACGAACTTCAAGGACGGCGTGACGGTCTCCAACGGGCCGGTCATCTTCAACGAGGTCGGCGACAATCCCAACGCCAGCACCGCCATGATCCAGATTCTCGGCCAGAAGCCGCGCGTGGTGTGGCCCAAGGATGTCGCCGAGCAGAAATTCGTCTTCCCGCGGCCGAAGCGTTAGCGTCATGACGCTGCGACGGCTCGTGGCGCTGGTGCTGGCCGTGGTCATGATCGCCGGCTGCGCCCAGCTCGTGGCGGACTCCATCGAGTCGCTGCTGAAGCAGGGCATCGAGCTGTTCACGCAGCGCAAGTACGACGAGGCGATCGCCAAGTTCCTGGAAGTCGTTCGCCGCGACGCCAAGTCATGGACCGCCTACCTCTACCTGGCCCGCTCCTACGTCGCCACGTCGTCGTGGGCGGACGCCATCGCGAGCGGGCGCAAGGCGTTGGAGCTCGCCCCCGAGCGTGGCGACGTGATTCCCACGCTGGCCGAGGCGTTGCTGGGCGCCGGGCGCGATGCGCTGGCTCGCCGGCAGTTCTCCGAGGCCGCCGGGCACTTCGTCGAGTACGTCAAGCTGAAGCCGGCTGACTTCCAGGGGTACCTCCAGCTCGGCCGTGCCTATCTCGGCAGTAACGCGTACGCCGACGCGCTGCGGGCCTTCGGGCAGGGGCTCGGGCAAACGTCGGACGCCGACGGCCGCCGGCAGCTGATCAACGGGCTGGCCGACGGCGCCCGCCAGGCGCTGACGTCCGGGAACCCCGGTGCGGCCATCGACCTTTTACAGGAGTACGTGCGGCACGATCGGAGCAACGTTGCGGCGTACCTCGATCTCGGCAAGGCGTACTGGGCGCGCGGCAACGTCGCGAGCGCCCTGGGGGCGTTCCAGCGCGTGCTCGAGCTGAGTCCGAACGATCCTGAAGCATTGCAGTTCATTCAGGGCCGGCGATGACGCACCAGTCAGGCGCGGGAGGGCGAGGCATGTCGACGTGGTCACGGTTGACGGTCACGATGGTCGTCGTCGTGGGGCTGTACGGAGCTCTCGTGAGCTCGGCCGGCGCGCAGACGGCGGCGACGCCGAGTGAGGCGGAGTGCCAGAGCCTGCGTCAGCGGCTGGCCGAGCACGCGCGGCTGTCCGAAGGTGTCCGTCGCGCCGTGGCGGCCCAGGCCGCCGCCAGTCCGGCGATGTCGGGCAGTGCCGCCGCGAGCGCGCCGGCGCCTGCGCCGACGGGCCGGGCGGCGACGATCCGCGCGCGCCTGGAGCAGATCCCCAGGGAGCATCAGACGCTCGAGGACCAGCGCATCGCGGCGGTGGTCAAGTTCGAGTTCGGACGGGCGGCCGGCATCCAGGGCCAGCTGCAGCAACTCGACGCGGAGAAGAGCAACCTCGAGCGCGAGCTGAGCACGCTGCCCGCCACTGCGGACACGCCCCCGGCCGCCGCGCCGGCCGCGCCGCCGCCCTCGGATGCCGCGCGCATCCGCTGCCAGGACGTCACCGCGGCGGTCGGCAGCGCCCTGAACACGCGGCGGCGCGAGCTCGGCGCCAAGGAAGACCAGGCCGGGGCGGTGCCGTTGATCGCGCTGAAGGGCCAGAGCCCGGACCAGATCGGCCAGGAGCTCGCCGCCCAGCTCGGCACGACGCCTGCCAGCAGCGTGGGGCTGCTCGACGCCGACGGCAATGGCCAGCTCGACGGCGTCGTCGACGTGCCGGCGCCGGGCGTCTTTCGCCTGGTGCGCCAGCGCTCGGACGGCACGCTCACGATCGAGGCGTTCCCCGCGCCGGGCAGCGGTAGCGCCGGCGCCTACGGCGAGCTCACGCGTCGGCTCGACGAGGCCACGATTCGTCAGGGCGGCCACAATCTCGCCGGGGTCCTGGCCACGCGCCAGGCCGGGCCGTCCCGCGTGACACAGACGGCTGACTTCGCGCCCGCCTACGCGCAGTTCCAGGCCGCGAACTTCGCCGAGGCGGCAAAGCTCACGGCGCCGGCGGGGCGCAGCGCGGAGTACCAGAACCTGCGCGGGCTCAGCGTGCGCGTGATCGAGATCCTCAGCCCGGTGTCCGGCGGCGTCAGCCTGCGTCGCGCGGTGGTGGTGGCGCAGCCGAACGACCAGGAGCTCTGGGAAGAGGCCACGACGATCGTCCGCCCCGTGTCCTACTGGCGGGCGGACGTGGAGCAGACGCGCAGCCGCGAGACGCGCACGACCGCCGGAGCGGTGGTGGGCACGCCGGCGGCGGCCACGCCGAGCAAGTTCTCGCTGGAGCGCTAGAACACCGTCGGGTGCCCCGCCCGTTCAGCGCTGGCCGCGTGAGCGGTCGGCCACCTCCACGGTCTTCTTCTCGGGATCGAACTTGTTCGTCTGCTTCGTCTCCACGTCCCCACCGGTGACGCGAATGAAGAAGGTGTCGTCTCCGTACTCGATGGAGTGGATGTCGCCCACGGCGAAGGCCGAGGCCATGCCCGGCTCGTTCATGAAGTCCTTCTGGACCTCGACCTCGGCATGGCCGGGCCTGCTGCCGTCGTCCAGCCGACGCCAGCGGCGCATCCGCGTGGGGTTCTTGTAGTTGCCGTACACCACCCAGCACGGCCCGTGGTCGTGGACGGCGGACTTGCCGCCCTTCTGACGCCCGTGCACGAGCACGTGCACATCGGTCTCCGGGTCGTGGCCGATGGTGGTGCGCTCGGTGTAAGGGACCGGATCACCGAGATGCTTCTTGAGCAGCTCGGGATTGGCCAGCAGCTTTTCCAGGTGCTCGCGGATCTCGGCCAGGCCCGAGGGCATGCCCTTGCTCTTGATCGTGGCGCGCGTGTCGGCCAGGAACTGCTCGAGCGAGTAGTGGCTCATCGTACTTGTCCTTTCCAGGTGCCCCAGCGGCCGCTGTCGACGGACGTCAGGAACTCGGCGACGGTCTGGTTGAAGAGCGAGGGCTCCTCGATGTTGGCGGGGTGGCCGGTCATCGGCATCACGACGAGACCGGCGTGCGGGATGTGACGCTTCATGAAGAGCCCGGGCTCGAGGCACGGCTCGTCCTGGTCGCCCACGATGACGAGGGAGGGCACGTTCAGCGTCTTCAGCTCGGGCTCGAGCTCGAAGATCGTCTTGCGCTTGATCATCACCCCGCGGGTGGTCAGCGCCGAGCCGAGCCCCGAATGGTCGAGGACGTTCCGTAGAAACTCGGCCCAGCCGCGCGGATCCTTGGTCGCGAAGCCGCTGCGCGTGGGCGCCTCGGCGAAGTTGCGCTGCTTGGCCACCACCCCCTCGCGCTCGTAGAGCGCGGCGTTCCGCTCGGCGTTCTTCAGATAATTCTCCCGGTCCACCGTGCCGCTGCCGGCGCCGGCGATGACGAGGCTGGCGGCCAGCTCGGGATACCGGATGCCGAAGTTGAGCGCCACGCCGCCGCCCAGCGAGAGCCCCGCGATGTGCGCACGCGCGATGCCGAGGTGCTTCATCAGGCCGCGCAGGTCTTCCACGAAGATCTCCACCGAGTAGGCGGCCGGGTCCTTCGGCACATCCGACGGCGGAAAGCCGCGGTAGTTCCACGTCACCACCCGATAGCGGCGCGAGAAGTAGCGCACCTGCGGCTCCCACGAGCGGAAGTCGCCGCCGAACTCGTGGCACCAGATGAGCGGGAAGCCCTGGCCCGCTTCCTCGTAGTAGAGGTCGATCGGGCCCGTCGACGAGGCAATCTTCGCCGTCGGCATCTCGTCAGGCCTTCCGGTGGATGGGGAACGCCGGCGGCACGATGCGCTCGACACCGGCGCCGTCCCAGCGCCAGCTGGGGACGTGGCTCCAGTACGTGCGCGTGGCCTCGCACGCTTTCGCGTATACCGCGTCCTCGTCCACGCGGGTCACGCGCCCGTTGTCGACCAGCGTCTTGCCGTCCACGATCACCGTGTGCACGTCGCGGGCGGTGCCGGCGTCGATCAGCGCCTTGATCGGGTCGGCGTAGACCAGCGTGCCGAGCTGATCGAGCGTGATCAGCAGGATGTCGGCCTTGGCGCCGGGCGCCAGCCGCCCGAGATCGTCACGCTTGATGAACCGGGTGCCGCCCAGCGTGGCCGCGTTGAACACGTCGCGGTGCTGGCCGGACTGGTAGTTGCCGTCGGTGGTCTTGGACAGGATCGAGGCCCAGCGCAGCTCGCCCAGCATGTCCATCGGGAAGGTGTCGGTGCCGAGGGCCACGGTGACGCCGGCGTCCACGCAGCGCTGGAAGGAGTGCAGGGTCATGGCCATCTTCGCGTACTTGTACGGGCAGTGCCCGATCGTGCTGCCGCGCTCGGCCAGGACCTTGACGTCGTCGCCGAACGGATAACGGCTCCACGGATGCTCGGTGGTGAAGACCGCGTGGCCGAGCAGCGTGCGCTCGTCGAGGAAGCCGATGTCGGCCAGGAACTGGATGGGCGTCTTGCGGTACTCGTTCATGATGCGCTCGAACTCGACGAGGTTGCCGCCGGCATGGGTGTGGATGGGCACGTCGAGCTGGCGGGCGGCGTCCTTGCCCTCGCGCAGGAGCTTCTCGCTGCACGTCTCCACCTGGGCGGCGTTCAGCATGCCGCGCAGGCGGCCCTGAGCCGTCTTGTCGTAGCTCTTCACGAACGCGATGGCTTCCTGCAGCCGGTCGCGGCCGACGCCGGCGTCCTCCTCGTAGGTGAGGCGCCCCTTGGCGTCCATGAAGGTGTCGCGGTCGCGGAAGGGCGGACTGCCGTACACGCGCACCCCGAGCTCGTCGACCAGCTTCGCGTAGCCGTCGTAATCACCGCGCAGGCCACCGACGTCGATGATCGTGGTGGTGCCGTTCTTGAGCGCGTGCAGGAACACGAACTGGCGGATGGCGGCGGTCGCGGCCGCCGGCGGCGGCGTCATCTTGCCCTTGAGCGGCGCCGCGAAGCTCATGTAGTTCGACGTGCGGTAGTCGTTCTTGGCCATGTCGAGCAGCAGGTAATCGCCGCCGTTGCCCGCCGTGTGCACGTGCGTGTTGATGAACCCCGGCGAGACGAGCTTGCCCCTGGCCGAGATCTTCGTCTCGGCCGGCCCGGTGTAGGCCGGCCCGGCGTGGATGATCTTGTCGTCCTCGAACACCACGCTGCCCTGCTCGTGGACCTCGTGGCTCCTGCCGTTGAACGCGACGACCCAGCCGCCCTCGATGTGTGTCTTCACGCCTTGAGCTCCTTGGCCGCCATCTTCGCCTTCAGCTGTTCCGGCGTGAGGCGCACGATGTCCTCGTTCTGGTGGGCGTAGAGCTTGTAACCGTCGGTGTCCGGCGCCTCGATGCGGATCTTGCCGGACAGGACGTCGGCTTTCCAGCGCGCATGCTCGGCCTCACGGGCGTGAAACTCCGGCATGACCTCGCGCGCGAAGAGCTCGAGGCTCTTGCAGATGTCGGCGTGGGTCGTGCGCCCGGCCTGATTGAGCAGGATGACCTGGTCGACGCCCGTCGCCTCGAACTCACGGAGCCGCTTGCGGATGGTCTCCGGCGAGCCGATGAGGCCGCTGCGCAGTGTCTCCTGCGCCTTGTCGGTGTGGCGCCACTCCTGGTAGGCCTCCCACATGTTGCCTTCGCCGGGATTGGGGATGCCATGACGCCCGTAGTGGCTCAGGCAGAAGACGAAGAACGTCCAGCCGGCGGCCTTCTCCAGCGCTTCCTCGTCGGTGTCGGCGCACATGAAGCCGCTGACCATGGCGATGTTGGCGTTGGCCGGATAGTCGGCGAGGCGCGCCTGGTTCTGGGTGAGCTCCCAGTAATAGCGGTGCACCCACGCGCGAGCGGCCTCGGCGGAGACGAACTGGAAGCCGAGCGCGCCCATGCCCCAGCGGCCGGCGTTGGCGATCGTCTGGATGTTCGAGCACGCCACCCACAGCGGCGGGTGCGGCTTCTGGAAGGGCTTGGGTAGCACGTTGCGCGCCGGAAACTTGAAGTGCTGGCCGTTCCACTCCCAGCTCGTCTTCGTGAACGCGGGCACCAGCGCCTGCACGGCCTCTTCCCACACCTCGCGCTTCTCGCGCACGCGGGCGCCGAAGGGATGCAGCTCCACGGGGCCCTGCCCCTCGCCCAGCCCCAGCTCGACCCGGCCGCCGGTGAGAAGATCCAGCGTGGACACGCGCTCGGCCACGCGGAGCGGGTGATTGGTCGGGAGCTGGATGATCCCGTGCCCGAGCCGGATGCGCGTGGTGCGCTGGCTCGCCGCACCCAGGAACACCTCGGGCGCCGAGCAGTGCGAGTACTCCTCGAGGAAGTGGTGCTCGACGCACCACGCGTAGTCGAAGCCGAGGCGGTCGGCCAGCTCGATCTGCGAGAGCGCGTTCTGGAGCAGCTCGTACTCGCTTCGCTCCTGCCAGGGGCGGGGAAGCTGCAGCTCGTAGAAGATGCCGACCTTCACGGTAGGGGCTCCTTTTGCCGCGAGAGTACCATGAGCGCCATGCCCGACCTGACCGGCAAGCAGCGGCGTCACTTGCGATCGCTGGGCCAGCGCCTGGCGGCCACCCTGAACGTGGGCCACGAGGGCGTCAGCGACGCGGTCGTCGCCCAGGCCGACGCGCAGCTGGAGGTGCACGAGCTCATCAAGGTGCGCATGAGTGACAACACGCCGGCCGATCGCCACGAGACGGCCGAGGACCTGGCCGCGCGCACGCGGGCGCACCTGGCGCAGGTGATCGGACGGACGGCGCTGCTCTACCGGCGTCGCCGCGAGGAGCCCAGGATCGTGCTGCCGCCGGCGAGCGCCCGATGAGACTCCGCGATCGCGTCGCCGTGGTGACCGGCGGCGGGTCCGGCATCGGCGCCGCCTCCGCCCTGGCGATGGCGCGCGAGGGCGCGCGGGTGATCGTGGCCGACATCGACGAGGCCGGCGCGCGGGCGACGGCGGCGGCCATCGAGAAGGACGGCGGCCAGGCGCTGGCCATGCGCGCCGACGTCGCCCGCGCCACCGACAACGACACGCTGGTGCACCGCGCGGTCGCCACGTGGAACCGGCTGGATATCTTCTTCGCCAACGCCGGCCTGCCGCAGCCGCAGGCCTCGATCGGCCAGCTCGACGAGGACACGATCGATGGCATCCTGGCCGTGAACGTCAAGGGCGTGCTGCTCGGCGCCCGCGCCGCGCTGCCGATCATGAAGAAAGCGCGCCGCGGCGTGTTCCTGATCACGGCCTCCACCGCGGCCATCCGTCCGCGCGGCGGCCACGTCTATGCCGCTTCCAAGGGCGCCGTCGTCACGCTGGCCGGCAGCCTGGCGCTGGAAGCCGCCCCGCACGGCGTGCGCGTCGTCGCCATCGCGCCCGTCGCCACGGAGACGCCGATGCTCGCGCAGTTCATGGGCCGGGGCGGGATCTCCGGCGACGCGCTGGCCCGCACGATCGCCTCGGTGCCGCTCGGCCGCTTGAATCAGCCGGAGGATCTCGCGCGCGCCGCGGTGTTCCTGGCCTCGGACGACGCCGCGATGATCACCGGCTCCTGCATCGAGGTGGACGGCGGGCGCTGCATCTAGGCGCGCCGACGAAGACGGCGGGCGAAAAAGGACAGGATCTCGTCGCGGGCGGCGATGGTCGGCTGGCCGGCCTCGTCGATCAGGTGGGCGGTCACGACACTGTGGGGGCTCGCCACGTGGCGCGCGAAGAACGGTGGGACATCGGTGTTCGCGGCGCTGTCCGGCAGCACGCGCCCGACGAAGCGATCGCCGAGCGCCGCCGCGTAGGCGGCAAAGCGCTCCGCCCGGCAGAACCGGTCTCCCGCGAAGCGATAGGCCATGACGGTGAGGTCCTCCCGCTCGAGCCTCGCGCGGACCGCCGCGAGGTCGCCGGGCGCGATCTCGAGGCCCCCGGGATCCTCGAGCGGTAGGGAGGGCTGAGCGAGCACCGGCGCCAGCATCGCGGGCTCCAGCATCATCGTGAGCGCGAAGTTCCCGGTGAAGCACATGCCGATGGCGCCGACTCCGGGCCCGCCGCATTCCCGATGTGCGAGGCCGGCCAGCGCCCGCAGCCATTGCGTCACCGGGCTCGACTCGTTGGCGGCCATGGCGCGGAACTCGGCGCTGACGCACGCCCGTTGAAAGACGTCCAGCCCCTCCTCGGCGCCGGGCACGGCTCCGTCCCGGCCGAAGAGCGAGGGCATGTAGACCGTGAACCCGGCGTCGCGAACCCAGCGGGCAAAGCGGACGACATGCGGGCTGATGATCTCGCGGCGGGCGAAGTCCTCGAGGGGGTCGTCTTCGTTCACGCTGCGTGTCGCCATGGGCTATCGAGGTGGACGGGGGCGGCTGTATCTAGATCCAGCTGGGCTCGGCAGTCCGCTCGCCGCCTGCGTCGCCGGTGTTCGGCGTGCCCGCGGGTTCCACCAGCATCATGCGGCACTCGGCCCTGGCTTCGGGCTTGTGCTCGACTCCCTTCGGCACGACGTACATCTCGCCGGGCCTCAGGGTGACGTCCCCGTCGCGCAGGTGAATGGTCAGCTCGCCGTCCATCACGATGAAGACCTCATCGGTGTCAGGGTGGCTGTGCCACACGAAGTCGCCCTGGATCTTCACGATCTTGAAGTGGTAGTCGTTCATCTGCGCGACGACCTTCGGCGACCACTGGTCGCTGAACTTCGCGAACTTCTCGGCGAGGTTGATCGGCGTGCGTTCCATGGCAGTATCCTACCCGAATGCCGCCCCGGCCCATCCCGCTGCGCGCCGTCACCGCGCTCTTCCTCGAGCGCCAGCACCTGTCTCATCCACGCTCGCGGCCGCTGACCACGGCGCGCCTGCTGCGCTTCGCCGAGGACGCCGGCGGCATCCAGCTCGACTCGATCAACGTGGTCGATCGCGCGCACTACCTCACCGTGTGGGCTCGCTTCGGCCCCTACGACCGCGCCTGGCTCGATCGTGCCGTCTATCGCCGGCGGCTGCTGTTCGAGTACTGGGCTCACGCCGCCTGTCTCGTGCCCGCGTCGCAGCTGCCGTGGTGGCGCCGCGCGATGCTCGACTACCGCACGCGCCACACCGGCTGGTCGGACTGGCTGCGCCGCAACGCCAAGGTGCTGACGCGCGTGAAGGACACCATCGCCGCCAACGGGCCGATGGCCCACGGCGACTTCGAGGGGCGGCGGCCGCCCGGCGTCAAGGGCTGGTGGTCCTGGCGGCCGGTGCAGCACGCCTTCCACTATCTGTGGATGACGGGCGCGCTCGCCGTGCACTCGCGCCAGCACTTCAACAAGCGCTTCGACCTCATCGAGCGGTGTCTGCCAGGGGTGAACGGGTGCGAGGAGTATTCCGCGGAAGAATTCCGGCGCTGGCACGTCGAGCGCTCGCTGCACGCGATGGGCGCCGCCACCGAGCAGGATATCACCGGCTACATGACGTTCCCGCGCTTCGGCCCCGGCGTCCGCCGGACGGCGCTCCGCGCGCTGCTCGAGCGGGGCGAGGTGAGCGAGGTGACGGTCGAAGACGCTCCCGGACGGTGGTACGCCCTCACCCGAGACCTGCCCGCGCTGGCGCGCGCGCGCCGTGTGCCGGCGCTGGCGCGCGGGACGACGCTGCTATCGCCATTCGACTCGCTTATGTGGTATCGCCAGCGCGTCGCCCGGCTCTTCGGCTTCGACTACCGCATCGAGGTCTACACGCCGGGGCCCAAGCGCGTGCACGGCTACTACACGCTGCCGATCGTGCACGACGGCCACTTCATCGGCCGGGTGGACGCCAAGGCTCACCGCGCCGAGCACCGGCTCGAGGTGCGGCACATCCACTTCGAGCCATGGTTCGCGGCGGGCCAGCCGGGGCCGACGGGCAGCGTCGAGCGCGACGCGGCGCTGGCCGGCGTGGCCGACGCACTGCGCTCGCTGGCGACGTTCGTCAATGGCGACGACGTCGTCCTCCGGCGCGTGACGCCGCATCGCCTGCGCTCGCCGCTCCAGCGCGCCCTGCGCGCGCCCGTGACCGTCGCGCTATCATGAGGACCGTTCGAGCGACCAAGGAGGCTGCCCGATGAAGCGCAAAGGATCGTCCAGGAAGCGCACGAAGGTGAAGGACCTCGCCCCGGCGTCGCGTCGCGCGCGTGTCATCAAGGGCGGCGCCATCGACATTCGCAAGACACCGTCGCCATCGGGTCCGATCCCGCTGCCGTATCCCAACTGATCGCCATGCCAGCCAGCGCCGTCACTCCGGAGCGATTCGCCAAGGGCATGACGTTCGACGAGTACGTGAAGTACGTCGGGACCCCCGAGAACCTCGCGCGTGAAGCGTTCTCCGCCTATCACCCCGACGCCGGCTCCATCGGCGGCCCGCGCAAGGACAACAGCGCGGTCTTCCGCGAGCGCTACGCGAAGGCCAAGCTGTCCGATCACCAGGTCGCCGCGATCAAATGGCTGGCCGCCCAGCCGGACGGGCCCGCGAAGATCCTCGTGATCTCCGAAGACTGGTCCTCGGATTGCCGCCGCGACGTCCCCGTGCTACAGCGTCTCGCCGAAGCGGGCGGTCTCGAGCTGCGGATCTTCAACCGCGACGGCAAGAAGATCTTGAGCCAGCGGCGTCCCGATCCGGCGCAGGCGCCCGACGGCAATTACGACCTCATGCTCGAGTTCATGAACGCGAAGAACGGCGGCGAGTTCGCCTCGCTGCCGGCCGTCGGCATCTACACGAAGGACTTCAGGCTGCTCTATCGCTACCTCGAGTACCCGGTGATCTACCGCAAGGACCTCGTGCGCGGCCACATGCAGAAGGCGCGGGCGGGAGAGACGGACGAGGCGCGCAAGCAGCGCGACGCGCGGGAATTCCTGACGATGCAGCAGTCGCCCTTCTTCGACCTGTGGGCGTCCGCGGGGATCGACGAGATCCTCAGCGCCCTCTACGAGCAGCGCGTGCTCGAGAGTTGAGCCCGCTCAGTCGACGAACTCGTCGACGCGCAGCCGGAGTGCCGGCGGAACGGTGAGGCCGAGGGTGCGCGCGGCAGCTCGGCGGGCTTCGCTCCCTTGAGGATCTTGTCCACGTAGGCCGCCGCGCGGCGGTAGTTGTCGGCCAGGCTCGGGCCGTAGGAGATGAGCCCGCCGCTGTCGACGAACTCCCGGGTCTCGTAGACCGAGGCGATGCGGCGAGCCGCCGCGAAGTCGATGATCCGCTTGCGGTTCTGCAGCGTGAAGGCGTCCACCACGGTCAGCAGCGCATCCGGCTGCTCCTTCGTCATGGCCGTGAAGGCGGTGTCGAAGTCGCCCGTCGTGCGGATCCCAGTGATGGCGACGAGGTGCGGCCGTCGACGGGTCACTTCGGCATGCCGCTCACGGTCAGCTGCCGCAGGGCGTGGTCGGCCAGCACCAGGGTGGCCATGGCCTCCACCATCGGCACCGCGCGCGGCAGCACGCACGGATCGTGGCGGCCGCGGCCCTTGATGGTGGTGTCCTCGCGGGCCACGCTGACGGTGTCTTGCTCGCGCATGATCGTGGCGGTCGGCTTGAAGGCGACGCGGAAGACGATCGTCTCGCCGTTGGTGATGCCGCCCTGCACGCCGCCGGAATTGTTCGTGCGCGTGCGGACGCGGTCGCCCTCCATGTAGAACGCGTCGTTGTGCTGTGAGCCGCGCAGGTCGGTGCCCGCGAAGCCCGAGCCGATCTCGAAGCCCTTGCTGGCGGGGAGGCTCATCACGGCTTTCGCGAGGTCGGCCTCGAGTCGGTCGAATACCGGCTCGCCCCAGCCCGGCGGGCAGCCGCGCACGGCGCAGGTGACGATACCGCCGAGCGAGTCACCCTCCTTGCGTGCGGCCTCCACGGCGGCGATCATCCGCTCGCCCATCGCGAGATCGGGGCAGCGGATCGGCAGGCGGTCGACGGCCTCGCGCGTGACGGACTCCGGGTCGCACACGACGCTGAGCGTGCCCACCTTGGCGACCCACGCGACGACCGTCACGCCCCAGCGCTCGGCGAGCAGCTTGCGGGCGATGGCGCCCGCGGCCACGCGGCCGGCCGTCTCGCGCGCGCTCGTGCGGCCACCGCCGCGCCAGTCGCGCACGCCGTACTTCGCCTCGTACGTGTAGTCGGCGTGGCTGGGCCGGTACTTCTCCTGCACCTCGCGGTAGTCGCCGGGCCGCATGTCCTGGTTGGGAATGTGCAGGCTGATCGGCGTGCCGAGCGTGAGGCCATCGAAGACGCCCGAGAGGATCTTGACGGTGTCCGTCTCCTTGCGCTGCGTGGTGAGGGCGCTCTGGCCGGGCACGCGCCGGTCCAGGTCGGGCTGGATGTCGGCCTCGGCGAGGGGCAGACGCGGCGGGCAGCCGTCGACGATGGCGCCGATGGCGGCGCCGTGCGATTCGCCCCACGTGGTCACGCGAAAGAGCTGGCCCCAGGTGTTGCCCACGGCATCGAGGATAACGCATCACGCGGGTTGATCGTCACGATCAGGATCATTGATTTGCCGCGCCCGTAACGGCCGGGAGACGATGCGCGCGGAGGACACGCCCATGCGCGAGAGCGTCGAGCACGTGATGAAGGTGACGACCCGGCCGGCGGTGACGATGGTGGAGGGCGCCGGCTCGTGGCTGCGCGACAGCGACGGCCGCCCGTACCTCGACTTCGTCCAGGGCTGGGCGGTGAACTGCCTCGGTCACAGTCATCCCGTCATGCGACGCGCGCTGGAGGAGCAGGCCGCGCGCCTCATCAACTGCAGCCCGTCGTTCTACAACGCGCCGATGGCGCGCCTGGCCACGCTGGTGGCGACGTCCAGCGGGCTCGCGCACGTGTTCTTCTGCAACAGCGGTGCGGAGGCCAACGAGGGCGCCATCAAGCTGGCGCGCAAGTGGGGGCAGACGCATCGCGGCGGCGCCTACGAGATCGTCACGATGCAAGGCGCCTTTCACGGCCGCACGCTGGCCACGATGTCGGCCTCCGGCAAACCCGCCTTCGAGCCGCTGTTCGAGCCGAAGGTGCCGGGCTTCGTGAAGGTCCCGCTCAACGATCTCGCCGCCGTCGCCGCCGCCATCACCGAGCGCACCGCGGCCGTGATGCTGGAGCCGATCCAGGGCGAGGCCGGCGTGATCGAGGCCGGTGACGAGTTCCTGCTGGCGCTGCATGAGCTCACGCGCGCACGCGGCGTGCTGCTGATCCTCGACGAGATCCAGACCGGCGTCGGCCGCACCGGCCGGCTCTATGGCTTCGAGCACGCCGGCGTCCGGCCCGACATCCTGACGCTCGGCAAAGCGCTCGGCGGCGGCGTGCCGCTGGCGGCGCTGGTGGCCAGTGGCGAGGCGAGCTGCTTCGAGGCCGGCGATCAGGGAGGGACGTTCAACGGCTCGCCCCTCATGACGGCCGTCGGCTGCGCCGTGCTCGACACCGTCCGGCAGCCGGAATTTCTGGCGAGCGTACGAGCCACGAGCGCACACCTCGCCGAAGGCCTGCGCGCGCTGTCGGCGAGCCTCGGCCACGGCGCGGTGAGGGGACGCGGGCTCCTGCTGGCGCTGGCCCTCCGGCACGGCGACGCCAACGCGGTGGTGGAGGCGGCGTTCGAGCGCGGGTTGCTGATCAATGCCCCGCGGCCGGACACGCTACGGTTCATGCCGGCGCTGACGGTGACGCGAGACGAAGTCGACGAGATGCTGAAGCTGCTGGAGCCGTGTTTGCCCTGATTACATCGGGCTCACCGCGCAGGCGCGGGAGCGATCGGAGGGGCACCGGAGCGGGGACCGGCGCGACGCGCGTAGAAAGGTGCATCCCTCGGAGCAGCGGAGCATGACCTTGGCGGGTGCCGCAGCGGTCTTCCGCCGCAGCCGCGTCCGGCGGGGCGCCGGCAGCGCCGGGCGTTTTGCCGGGGCTTCTCCGCGTGACGGGCGCGCCACCGTGCCCTGTCCGGCGATGGTGTCACCCTCCAGGACATACGTGCGGAACGACGCCACCACGACACGGGCATCGATGTCGACCAGCGCCAGACCCACCACGGAAACCCGCAGCCACGCGTCGATCACGATGCCGCGGTCGAGCACACGGTCGAGCACTTCGAGGACGTCGGCCGGCGCCCTCACCACGTTGTTGCGGGGGGCCGAAGAGGACTTGCGAGGCTTCATGCCCCCACCAGGGTGCAAGGGCAATGCCCCCGGACTTCCGGCGCCGCTGTGCAACGGATTTCCTTGCGGTCCCTCATGTTAAGCTTTGCGGCCATGGCTGACACAAAGATCCGCGTGGGTTTCGTAGGCGCCGGCAAGAACACTCGGCTGCATCACATCCCCAAGCTGAAGGCCCAGCCGGGCGTCGAGCTGACGGCGGTGGCCAACCGCTCGAAAGAGTCGGGCGAGAAGGTCGCCAGGGAGTTCGGCATCGGTCGCGTGCATGCCGACTGGCGCGAGGTTGTCACCGCCAAGGATGTGGACGCCGTCTGTATCGGCACCTGGCCGTACATGCACTGCGAGATCACGCTGGCCGCGCTGGCGGTGGGCAAGCACGTGCTGTGCGAGGCGCGCATGGCGATGAACGCGGCCGAGGGCCGCCGCATGCTGGAGGCCTCCCGCCGGGCGCCCGATCTGGTCGCCCAGCTCGTGCCCGCACCGCACACGCTCGAGGTCGACAGCACGCTCACGCGCCTGGTGTCGGACGGCACCGTCGGCGAGGTGCTGGCCGTCGAGATCCAGGCCGTGCAGCAGCCGCGCTTCCCCGATCCGGCCGAGCCGATGCACTGGCGGCAGGACGTCACACTGAGCGGTCACAACATCATGAACATGGGGATCTGGTACGAAGCGATGATGCGCTGGCTCGGCCCGGCCCGACGCGTGATGGCCCTCGGCAAGGTCGCGGTGCCGCGGCGCAAGGACGAGGCCGGCGCCATGCACGACGTCAAGGTGCCCGACCACGTCGAGATCATCGCCAACCTCGCGCGCGGCGCGCTGGCCCGCCTGCGCTTCAGCGCCATCACCGCCTTCGGCCCCGCCAACGAGGCGTGGATCTTCGGCAGCGACGGCACGCTGCGGCTCGAAGCCGACGCCAAGAAGCTCTGGCTGGGACGGCGCGGCGACAAGGGGCTGGCCGAGGTGCCGATCCCGAAGGAACAGCGGATCGGCTGGCGCGTGGAGGAAGAGTTCGTCAACGCCATCCGCGGGCGCGAGACGATCACGCGCACGAACTTCGAGGACGGCGTCTGCTACATGGAGTTCACCGACTCGGTGACGAAGAGCATGCACGAGGGCCGCGGCGTCGAGGTGGCCGGGCTGTGAGCGCGCTCACCGCCGCCCGCGCCGCCGAGGTGCGCGAGCGCTTCGGCACACCGACGTACGTCTACGAGCGCGCCGCGCTGGAGTCGGCGGCCCGCGCCGCGCTGGCGTTCCCGGCGCCGTTCGGCTTCACGCTGCGCTACGCGATGAAGGCCAACCCCAGTCACGGCATCCTGGCGCTCTTCCGCGGCCTCGGCTTGCACATCGACGCCTCCAGCGACCACGAGGTGGAGCGCGCGCTGCGCGCGGGGTTCGCGCCCGCGCAGATCCAGCTCACCTCGCAGATGCCCTCGCGGCGCCTCGCGGAGTTCCTCAAGCAGGGCGTGCTCTTCAACGCGTGCTCGCTGCGCCAGCTGGAGATGGCCGGCGCGCTGGCGCCGGGCGGAGAGGTGTCGGTGCGCATGAACGCGGGACTCGGCAGCGGCTCGACGAACCGCACGAACACGGGCGGGCCCGCCTCCAGCTTCGGCGTCTGGCACGAGTATCTCGGCGACGTGAAGACGATCGCCGAGACGTACGGTTTGCGCATCACGCGGCTGCACAGCCACATCGGCTCCGGCACCGATCCGGAAGTCTGGAAGCGCGTGACGCGAATGACCCTCGACCTCGTCGCCAAGCTCCCCGAGGTGACGACGATCAACCTCGGCGGCGGCTTCAAGGTCGGCCGCATGCCCGGCGAGGGCACCACCGACCTTCAGGACGTCGGCGATCACGTGCGTCGCGAGCTGGAGGCCTTCCGCGACCGCGACGGGCGCGCCCTGCACCTCGAGATCGAGCCCGGCACCTATCTCGTCGCCAACGGCGGCTCGGTGGTGGCGACGTGCGTGGACGTGGTCGACACCGGGCGCGACGGGTACGTCTTCGCCAAGCTCGACACGGGGATGCCGGAGGTGACGCGCCCCTCGCTCTACGGCGCCCAGCATCCGATCAGCGTGCTGGCCGACGGCCGGGCGGCCGCCGACGTCGTCTTCGTCGGGCCCTGCTGCGAGTCGGGCGACATCCTCACGCCGGCGCCCGGCGATCCCGAGGCGCTGGCGCCGCGACGCGTGGCGCGGCCGCAGGCCGGCGACCTCGTCGTGGTGGGCGGCGCCGGGGCCTACTGCGCCGCGATGTCGACCATCAACTACAATTCGTATCCCCAGGCGCCGGAGGTCATGCTCGAGCCGGACGGGACGCTGCGGCTGCTGCGCCGCCGCCAGACGCTCGCCCAGGTCTGGGCGAACGAGGTGTGACGGCGGCGCGGCGCCTCACTGACAGGTGTTCGTCGACTGGCTGCAGGTCACGCTGGTGCCGCCGCTCGTGAACGTGAGGGAGGCGGAGGTCAGCGTGACGCTCTCCATCAGCAGGTCGTCCCCCGGTCCCGACCCTTGCTTGGAGAACTCATGCTTGAGATTGGTGACGAGCACGTCCGTGAACTGGATGAACACGGCCTTGAACAGCAGCGGCGTGCACTCGTCGGCAGATGCGTGGCATGCGCGGTGCTGACATGAAGACATCCCGGCACCATAGGAAGTCTCACGCATCGCTGTCAATCACGCTCGTATGACCGCCGCTGAGGCGAGGCTGGCCGCGCGCTGGCCGCTCGACCCGAGTGTCGTGTTCCTCAACCACGGCTCGTTCGGCGCCTGCCCGCGCGAGGTGCTCGACTATCAGGCCGCGCTGCGCGCGGAGATGGAAGCCGAGCCCGTGCGCTTTCTGTCGCGCGAGCTCGACGGGCGGCTCGACGCCGCGCGCGCCGCCCTCGCCGCGTTCCTCGGCGCCGATGCCGACGATCTGGCGTTCGTTCCGAACGCCACCAGCGGCGTGAACGCGGTCCTGCGCTCGCGCACCTTCGCGGCGGGGGACGAGCTGCTGACGACCGACCACGCCTACAACGCCTGCCGCAATGCGCTCGAGTACGTGGCCGAGCGGACGGGCGCACGCGTGAGCGTGGTGCCGGTGCCCTTCCCGGTGGCCTCGCCCGACGTGATCGTCGAGGCGATCCTCTCGCGCGTCACGCCCCGCACGCGGCTGGCCCTGATCGACCACGTCACCAGCCCCACCGGCATCGTGCTGCCGGTCGCGCGGCTGTGCGCCGAGCTCGGCGCGCGTGGCGTGGAGACCGTGGTGGACGGTGCGCACGCGCCCGGCATGCTGCCGCTCGACCTCGGCACGCTCGGCGCCACGTACTACACCGGCAACTGCCACAAGTGGCTGTGCGCGCCCAAGGGCTCGGCGTTCCTGTGGGTGCGCGCCGATCAGCGCCCCGCCGTGCGCCCGCTCACGATCAGTCACGGCGCCAATCGCAAGAAGCCGGGGCGTTCGCGCTTTCGCCTGGAGTTCGACTGGACGGGCACCACGGATCCGACCGGGTGGCTCACCGTGCCGGCGGCGATCGCGTGCGTGGGCGGCATGCTGCCGGGCGGCTGGCCGGCGGTCATGGCGCGCAACCACGCGCTGGCCGTCGAGGCGCGCACGCTGCTGTGCGCGGCGGCCGGCACGCCGCCCGCGTGCCCGGACACCATGCTGGGCTCGCTGGCCAGCGTGCTCCTGCCCGATGGCGCCTCGGAGGTTTTCTGGAACCGGCCCGATCCGCTGCAGGCCCGGCTGTTCGAGCACTGGCACATCGAGGTGCCGGTGATGAGCTGGCCGGCGCCGCCGCGCCGGCTCATCCGCATCTCGGCGCAGCTCTACAACACGCGCGAGCAGTTCGCCGGACTGGCCGACGCGCTCCGCAAGGAGCTCGGGTGATGGGGGGCCGCGATCTCACGTTCGCCTCGGCGATGGAGCTGGGACGGCTCTACCGCTCGCGCAAGGTGTCGCCGTTCGAGGTCATGCAGGCGCTGCTCGAGCGGATCGACGCCGTCAACCCCCGGGTGAACGCGTTCGTCACGCTGGCGCGCGAGGCCGCGCTGTGGGAGGCACGACGGGCCACCGCCGCGCTCAAGCGCGGCGCCACGCTGCCGCCGCTGTTCGGGATCCCCGTGGGGATCAAGGACGTCACCCCGACGCGCGGCCTGCGCACGACCTTCGGCTCGACGCTGTTCCAGGACCACGTGCCCGAGGAGGACGCGCTCGTCGTGCAGCGCCTGCGCAACGCCGGCGCCATCGTGCTCGGCAAGACCAACACCCCCGAGTTCGCCTTCGGGCCCAACACGACCAACGCGGTCTTCGGCGCCACGCGCAACCCGTGGAACCTCGCGCTCACGTCCGGCGGCTCCAGCGGCGGCTCGGCGGCGGCGCTGGCCAGCGGCATGTGCCCGCTGGCCGAGGGGACCGACCTCGGCGGCTCGCTGCGCGGGCCGGCCTCGCATTGCGGCGTGGTGGGCTTCCGCACCTCGCCGGGCCTCATCCCGCGCTACCCCTCCGTGCTGGCCTGGGACACCTACTCTGTCGAGGGGCCGATGGCGCGCACCATCGGGGACGCCGCGCTGATGCTCTCCGTGATGGCGGGACCGGATGACCGCTCGCCCATCTCCTACGACGTGGACACGCGCGAGCTGCTGCGCGCGCCGAAGACGCCGACGGTGAAGGGCTGGCGGCTCGCCTGGACGCCCGATCTCGGCGGGCTGGTGGAGGTGGACGACGAGGTGCGGGCCATCGTCGAGCGGGCCGTCGAGGTGTTCGCGGCGGCCGGCGCCGAGGTGGAGGCCGCCTGTCCCGACCTGAGCGATGTGCCCGAGATCGTGCGCCTCACGCGCGGCCTCCTGATGGTCGCGCGCCACGCCGACAAGCTGCCCGCGCACCGCGAGGTGTTGCAGCGCGGGCTCGTGGAGAACACCGAGCAGGGCCTGGCGCTGTCGTCGCGCGAGGTCGCCGCCGGCGAGCTGCTGCGCAGCCGCCAGTGGACGCGCGTCCGGCAGTTCCTCGGCGATCGCGACCTGCTGCTGACGCCGACGTCGGCGACGCCACCGTTCCCGATCGACGAGGCGCCGAACCGCCGCTCGTTCCTGACCTACGCGTTCTCGGTGATGGGCCTGCCCGCGATCTCGATCCCGTGCGGCTTCACGCGCGCGGGTCTGCCGGTGGGGTTACAGATCGTCGGCAAGCGCCGGGGCGACGCCGCCGTGCTCCGCGCGGCCGCGGCGTTCGAGGCCGCGCAGCCGTGGGCCAATGCCGTGCCGCCGCTTTCCAGCACAGTGGGATCCGAAGCTTGGAATTCACGTGACTTGAAGTCG
>JADMIO011472200.1_pt1 | contig 82040 bp, 59 predicted proteins | sample 8958161 | NCBI WGS metagenome assembly JADMIO01 (sample SAMN16585339, study PRJNA669376) | soil metagenome | isolation source: Crop rotation soil | place: USA: Cullars Rotation, Alabama | collected 2011
GCCGCGACTTCAAGTCACGTGAATTCCAAGCTTCGGATCCCACTGTGCTGGAAAGTATGCTCACAACCCGGCCGGCTTCCAGGCGATTGCACGATTCCTCGATAAGATTGAAGCATCGCCTAAGATTGGAATTATTGCAGGGGTGGGGGATAGGCGTGATGAAGACATCGTTCAGCTTGGAACAGTTGCATCACAGATGTTTGATGAAATAATAATTCGGCAGGATAAAAATCTTCGTGGCCGAAGTGAAAGTGAAATCATCGACCTGATGATGCAGGGAATAAAAGCAGATGCTCCTGATAAAAAAGTGAAAGTCATTCCGAAAGAATCTGAAGCAATTGAATATGCAATTAAAAATGCAAAGAAAGGCTCGTACATTGTAATTTGCAGTGATGTTGTACCCGATGCTCTCGATCAGATTTTAAAATATAAAGAGGAGGAAGATCATTTTGAAATTCATAAGGAAGATATTCCGCATCCGACTCAGTAATTTGTTAATTCGAAACTCCCTTCTCCTGTGATATAATTTCAATCAACCAATGAAATCATGTTCAGGATACGGTTGGGGATGAGGTAAAAAACGAAATTACATCTTTGATTGTTCACTCATCCACAACCCTTCTTTCAAAGAAACTTTAAATCTTCGATTTTGAATATATCGTGGTAGAAGGGAGTTACTCTCAAACGGAGCTACTATCATTTAGCTTATTAACCAATCAACCAATTATTTCTTCCTATGAAAAAAACCTTTCTCATAAAAATTAACTTCTTCACCTATCAGGTACCCATAAGGCTTTAGAGAATCTATATTATCGCAGACAACTTTAACCATACCGGCCAATGGTATGGAAAGAATCATTCCTGCAATACCCCAAACCATTGCGCCAATTAGAAGAACAACTATTGCAGTCATTGGATTCAAACTTACGCTTGATCCAACTACATAAGGGGATATGAAATTATTATCGATAAATTGTACTACTACTGCAACACCAAGCGCACCAAATGCATAGCTGATTTCGTCTTTTGTTATAATTGCCATTAGCACTGGTAAAAGACTTCCAAGTAATACACCTACATATGGAATGATATTTAGAAGTGCAGCAAGTACTCCAAATAGAATTGCATGTTTAATATCTAAAAGTAAGTATCCTACCGAACCAAGAACTGAAAGTATCAACACATCTAGAAAAACTCCTTTGAGGTATTTCCGGGAAACGAGTGATATTTTTTTGATAATATCAATTGCCTGTTTATTATTTTCTGCTGAAACAAGAATTATGAACTGCTTATATTTTTCCCGGAAATATGTGAGGAAGAAAATATAAATGGGTATCAAAGCAAACATTGCGATGAATGTTCCGGTAGTAGAGAAGATTCCCATGATTACGGCAGCACCCGATTGAGAAGAAGTTAATTTCTCTTTCATCCATGCGATTTGTTTTTCCGACGATACATGGGTATGCGCTTCGACCCATCCAAGGATTCTTGCACCTTTATTGGCAATTTGTGTTTTCAATTCCGGAAGGTCCTCGCGGAAGCTGTTTAACTGCTGGAAAAAAAAGAAAATAATTCCTCCGAATACAATAATAGCAATCAATATGCTTATGATAATCGCCAGTGCTCTTGGAAATTTATGTCTTTCAAGTTTACTTGAAATGGGATAAAGCAAAAAAGTAAAGAAGATTGCAATTGTTAATGGCACAAATAAGGCTTGACCGAGTGTCAGAATTACAACTATCGATATTAAAATAAAAAGTTTAATTGCAAGTTCGTACTCCCACTGATTTTTAGAAATGGCCATTGATTTTTTTTAGTAAAGTAAATGTATTTTAAATTGGTTAAAGGTTATTTATTATTCGTTATTTGAAAATTTTCAAAATCGAAATCTCATTTTATACTATAATTACTATTCCACGATATCAATTCCATAGTTCCATATTTAATAAGGCAACGATGGTTTTGCATAAAATAATTTTATAAGCCTCCATTGTTCCAACTACTTACATTATAATTAATAACAAATAACCAATAACAAATAACCAAACCCGCCAATGGCATGACATTTTTGCCCTTTTTGTAAAAAACATACATTTTATATGTCGCCAGAATTAACGGAAGATTAAACTTTTTTATAAAATCTTTAAGAAATGGAACTTTTTAAGGCCCAAGACAGTAAAAAATTTAATATTTCTTACGTCTTGATTAATGGACATAAAATAATCATAGCGGAAATTTTCAGAAAAAAAACCAAAATGCAACAACTGGTTCGAAGATTAATTCTTTTCTTGACTCTTGCAGCTACTATTGGAATCATTCCAAGAAAAGCATTAGCAACACATCTTGCCGGTTCAGATATTTCATATACCTGCCTGGGTGGAAACAGCTACCGTATCGATCTCACCTTTTATCGGGATTGTTTGGGTACAGTTGCTCCACCATCAGTTATTATTGATTTTCATTCCAATAGTTGTAACATACATTTTACTGATGCATTACTCCCAGCAAATGGTAGTGGTCAGGAGATTACTTATCCATGTCCTGGATTAACAACTTCTTGCGATGATTCGACTTCCATAAATCCGGGATTGCAACAATTTAAATATAGTGGGATAATAAATTTTCCAATTCAATGTCCGGACTGGATAATTAGCTGGCAATACTGTTGCCGGAATTGTGATATTACTACCCTTGTAGTTCCTCAACCTTGTGTACAAGGTTCCAATCCTGGAATGTATATCAATGCAACACTTGATAATTTAAATTTCCCTTGCAATAACTCGCCTTATTTCACCAATAATCCAATAGTATTTGTATGTACAAATCAAAATTTTACATATAACCATGGTGCTGTTGATCCGGATGGAGATTCATTGGTTTATTCATTGGTAGATCCACTTGATAGTGTGAATCAACCTGTAACATGGCAGCCAACTTATTCTGCTACACAACCAATTCATTCATCTCCGCTCTTAACAATCAATCCACAAACAGGAGACATTGTAATGACACCTACCAGCCAGGAAGTTGGAGTCTTATCAGTGTTGGTTGAAGAATTCAGAGACGGAGTTAAAATCGGGCAGGTGGTTCGTGATATGGAAATTTATGTACGTAATTGTTCGAACAATATTCCTACGGCTACGGGAATAGATAGTACTAACATTCACGATGCAACACTTTGTCCAGGCACCCAGCTTTGTTTTAATGTCTTCTCCAACGACATCGATCCAAACCAAATTGTCACGATGAGCTGGAATGCCCAGATCGCAGGCGCTACCTTTGCAATATCAGGATTTCCTTTTCCAACAGGACGTTTTTGCTGGACACCAACGGTCGCAGATATAAATTCAATTCCTCACCAGTTTACTGTAACCGTAGTTGATAATGCCTGTCCTAACAGCGGTTACCAGACTTATGCCTTTACGATATTGGTGAATTCGCCTCTTGTAAATATTGTTCAAACAGATATTTCTTGTAATGGTGCAAACGATGGTGCATTAAATGTAGTCCCTGTAAACCCTGGTGGTTATTCATATCTCTGGACTACAGGTGGACAAACAACTTCTGGTATTTCCAATCTCTCACCAGGATCTTATCCAGTAACAGTATATGACAGCATCACCGGTTGTTCGGCGACATTCCCAAATACAATTACAGATCCGGCAGCATTGTCTGCAAATGCTTCCGTAATTTCACCAGCCTGTACAGGAAGTGCAACAGGAAGTGCAACAGTGGTTGCCAGTGGCGGAACAGCACCGTACACATATTCCTGGAATTCTACTCCTCCAATTACAAATGATACAGCGACAGGACTTCCTGCGGGAACATATGATGTAATCGTAACAGATGATAACGGTTGTACATCATCTTCCTCTGTAAATGTAACATCATCGGCTACAGCTTTGGTTGTAACTGTTGATACCATCGCTTCTGTTCTTGATTTATTATGTTTCACAGATACTAACGGAGCGATTACAGTAAATGCATCAGGTGGAACTCCGGCATATACATATGTATGGAATACTGTTCCGGTTCAAACTGGTCCAACTGCTACAGGATTATCCCCGGGAAATTATACCGTCACAGTTACTGACGACATGGGTTGCAGTAATACAATTGATACAGCTGTAACATCACCACCACCAATTGTCAGTGTTGGAAACTCTTTACCGGCTACTTGCAATGGCAATGACGGCACCGCTTTTATTCAAAGTCTCACAGGAGGAGTTGCGGGTTATACTTATAATTGGGCAGGATCTCTAAATACGAATGACACACTTTTCGCTGTTCCTTCCGGTTTATATACTGTGACAATTACAGACTTGAATGGGTGTACAAACATTCTTGACATTTTAGTAGGTAACCAGGTGATCGCTACAGCTGCCGGAGCAATTTCTGACGTTATATGTCATGGCGACTCAAATGCAATTGCAGTAATTACCCCTACTGGTGGCATCGCACCATATACATTTTTGTGGATACTATATATGAGTACTGATACAGTGTCTACTGATTCAATGGCTACTGGTTTGCCTGCTGGTTATTATGTTGTCAGAGTGACCGACGTTAATCTTTGTAGCGCCGTAGACACTGTTCATATACCTGATCCGCCACAGATTACAACTACTGTAGATGTTGTAAATGCAATTTGTTCAGGAGGAACTACCGGTTCTGCCACTGTTCATGTGAGTGGAGGTTCTCCTCCATACGGCTATCAGTGGTCCCCATCCGGAGGAATAGATTCAGTAGCAACAGGATTAAATCCTGGCAATTATACAGTTGATGTAACAGATGCAGCAGGATGTGTTACTTCCATTCCAGTTACTATCGGACAAAACACTACGCTGAATTTTGCGGTTGATAATGTTGTTCAGCCAGTTTGTAACGGAGGTAATACAGGATCAATTTCAATTTCAGTGAGTGGAGGAAATGGCCCTTATTCATACTTATGGATTCCTGGAAATTTTATTACAGAAGATATTTCTAATATTGATGCAGGTCGTTATTTTGTCACCATAACAGATCAGCTTAATTGTACATTGCTAGATTCAGTAGATGTGAGTGAACCTCCGCCGGTTCCTGTTTATGCAGGTAATGACACTGCAATTTGTGCTGGCGGAAGCATACAGTTAGCTGCAAATACACCAGGTTCTGGTATCACAGGAGTTTGGTCTTCGACAACAATTGGAGATTCGTCTTTCAGTAACATTAACGATCCGAATGCAACGGTTAATAATGTTCCTCCTGGTTTTAATACTATCCGCTGGACTGTAACGGATGGGTTAGGTTGTACTTCTAATGATAATGTTGAAATATTTAGTTTCGGTTTTACTGCAGGCCCTGATTTTTCACAGTGTGATCTCACTCCTGTACAGTTAAATGCCACAATATATCCTGGATTAACCGGAATATGGTCTGCAGGTAGTAATGTAAATTTTAATGATCCTACTATTGATACGACAATTGCCACTCTATTAAATTATAATATTGATACGCTCACCTGGACTGTCTCTGGTATTGCATGTAATTCATCGGATGTAATGGTGATAGCGGCGTATCAGACTCCGACATCGGAAGCAGGAGATTCGTCAACTGTTTGTTCTTCCACTGCTAAGTTGATGGCAATAGTAAGTCCACCTGGTGCAGGCTTGTGGTCTGAACGAATTCCTACACAAGCGGTAATCGAAGACTCAAGTTTGGCCGAGACAGAGGTAACCAACCTCTTACCTGGAATAACAGTTTTCGTTTGGACAATGACGAATGGCATTTGCTCTGTTGCAGATACGGTATTTGTAAATTACGATCAGGCTTGTGAACTAGAATTGCCAACTGCATTTACACCAAACAATGATGGATTCAACGACGGATATTTCATCAGGGGAATTGATGGTTATCCTCTAAATCGTTTTATTGTATTTAACCGTTGGGGAAATGAAGTTTATTCGATTGATGATTATAAGAACACTGATTGGATTGGCCAGGACGAAGATGGCAATCCATTACCAGAAGGTACTTATTATGTATTGTTGGAAATCAAGAATAGTGACATCAGGAAAAAAACTTACGTAGATCTTCGTCGTTATTCACCGAAATAAACAGCAGAAAATATAAGGCATGAAAAAGCTAATAGTAATAATTTTATTTCTAAGCGGCATTTCGAGTTTGAAGGCGCAGCAGGATATCATGGTAAGTCATTACATGTTTAATCACCTGTTGTTAAACCCGGCATATGCAGGTAGCAAGGATTATATGATGGCTAGCTTGCTTTACAGGAAACAGTGGGCAGGTTTCAAAGGAGCACCGGTAACACAGATCGCTTCTATTCATGGCCCGGTTGGACTTTCTAATTTCGGTTGGGGTGTTCAGATTAATCATGATAAGATTGGTGTAACAGACAGGACCGAAGCATTTTTGAATGCTGCTTATCATCTGCCATTAAATCCAAAATGGAAATTAGGAATAGGATTGAGAGCAGGTGGAAGTTTATATAATTATACAAACAGCGATTTAGTTTATTGGGATACAAACGATCCTGCATTCCAGGAAGACAAGGTTTCAGATTTTCAACCGAATGCAGGTTGGGGTGCTATGTTATATACTGATAAAATATATTTTGGACTATCAATGCCGAATGTGATAAGTTATAATCCTGATGATAATTTAAGTGTTGACTTAAATGATAGCGGCAAGACTGTTCCACACCAGGTGCGACATTATTATGCGACAGCAGGTATTGCTCTTGAACTCAATCCGGATGTTGTATTCAAACCAAGTATATTGGCAAAACATACTCCCAATGCTCCAGTCGAATATGATTTCAATCTCAATGTTTTATTAGGAAAAATTTTCTGGGTTGGCGCAAGTTATCGTACGGGTGATTGTTGGGTTGCATTGTTCGAAGTACAGTTAACTAAACAACTTCGTCTCGGTTACAGTTACGATTTTACAACTACAGCTGTGAAGGATTATTCGAACGGTTCACATGAGATAATGATTGGTTATGATTTCGGATACGACATTCAGAAAATGAAAACGCCAAGGTATTTTTAGAAAAATCATCCTTTAAAAACTATACATCAAAAGCCAATGATAAAGTACTTTTCAATCCTAATACTAGTTGCAATGTTGCTTTCCGGATGTGCAGGTTATCATATTCGCCAGGGCAACAGGTTGTATGATGATTTAGCATATAGCATGGCAATAAAGGAATATCAGAAAGGACTTAGCAAAAAAGAATTTCCAAGTGCACGTATCAAGCTGGCTGAAAGTTACAGGAAGATCAATGACTATGCACGTGCTGAAGAAGCGTATGCAAAAGCTGTACAGTTAGAAGTTGCACAACCAGTTCACAAACTTCATTTCGGTCAAATCCTTATGAGGAATGGAAAATACGAACAGGCAAAACCATATCTCGATCAATATATAACTGCTGTACCAACTGACGAACAGGCAAAAAAATTAAGAGCAAGTTGCGACAGCATCACCAAATGGCTCGCCGACAGCATCAAGTACAATGTAAAGACGAGTCCGATCAACAGCGGCCAGAGTAATTTTGCACCTGTCTATTATAAAGAAGGGGTAGTCTTCGCAACTGATCGCAACATAAAAGGTAAAACATATAAGTGGACTGGTCGGCCTTACCTTGAAATGTATTATGCAAAAGGAAACGACAGTTCCGGTTATACTACGATGGCAAGTCTCACAGGAGATGTGAATGGAATCTACCACGATGGACCAGCAACGTTCACTTCCACTGGCGATACAATCTTTTTCACCAGAAATAATTACCTCAAGAAAAAAGTAAAAGAATCTTCTCATGAAGAGGTAAATTTGAAAATATACGAGGCCATTCGAAAAGACACCAACTGGATTGGATTAAAAGAGGTTCCATTTAACAGTGACAATTACAGTACTGGTCACCCCACGATAAGTAAGGATGGTAATACAATGTATTTTGTAAGCGACATGCCGGAGGGAAAAGGTGGTTCCGATTTATATATGTCTAAACGCACAAACGGCGAATGGCAAACACCTGTTAATCTCGGTGCAACAATCAATACACCTTACAATGAATTGTTCCCTGTGCTGTGGAAAGATACCGTGCTTTATTTCAGTTCCGAAGGTCATTATAATTTTGGCGGTCTCGATATTTTCAAATGCGTTTATCGTAATGGTGCATGGAGTGATCCGGTAAATGTTGGCTATCCTTTGAATACAAGCTACGATGACTTTGGAATTGCAATGAACGACAGCGGAACTGCCGGATTATTTTCCAGCAACAGGAACGTAGAGAATACCACTCAGGATAATATTTATGGTTTTATCGTAAATGATCTTCGATTCAATCTCGATGGAATTGCAGTTGAAAAGTTAACACAAAAACCTCTTGCTAATGTAAAAGTTGAATTACTCAATCTGCAAACCGGCAAAAAAGAATTTGTAACCACTGGTCCTGATGGTAAGTTCAGGTTTAAACTTGATCCTGAAACCGACTTTTCAATTGTAGGAAGCAAGGATACATACTTCACAAACACTGAAAAGGTAACTACGAAAGGAAAGAAGCAAAGCGAAGACATGTTCGTGAAATTAAGACTCGAGCTGGAACGCATCATCGTCAACAAGCCGATCGTATTAGAAAATATTTATTACGATTTGGATAAATTTGATATTCGTGCGATGCTGCTGTCGGTCTCGATAAGCTTGTAGGCATCCTGAATGACAATCCTGGCATCAGTATCGAATTGAGTTCACACACCGACTCGCGTGCCGACGATCGTTACAACGACAGGCTTTCACAGAAACGTGCCGATGCTGCCGTCAATTACATCATTGCTCATGGCATAAGTTCCGCAAGGATTACAGCCAAAGGCTATGGTGAACAACAACTCGTGAACCGTTGTGCAAATAACGTTGAATGCACCGAAGAAGAACACCAGGCAAACAGGAGGACGGAGTTTAAGGTTGTGAAGATGGAGAGCATTAAGCCGTGATGGTGCGATTCGGATTAATTGTTGGTTAATTACTTCCTGTGTTGTTGGTCGTTGGAAAGTTTGGAAGTTGGTTGACTGTGGTTTGCTCAGATAATACTAATTCTTGTTTGAACTAGTTTGTTATTATTTATCATTTTTATTTCGTTGGCTTTTCCATTTATCCAACTTCCCAACTTTCCAACTTCCCAAATCAACAACCAACAACCAACAACCAACCACCACCATCCCAACTTTCCATCCTCCCACTTCTGTTAATACCGATGTTGAAAAGCATTACACCGACAAATTTTTAAGGCCTATATCATTACGATATTGCAGTGAAAACTATTCTTACGGGATAGTAGAGTACAGTATTGCTCCTCTCAAATTATCGTAAAATGCTCCTGCAGAAATTAAGTTCATTGTTGCAACGCTGTAATAAAATACAGTTTGTTTTTCTTCTCATATTAATTTCAATAATTCCTTTTAATAAAACTTATGCAACACATGCTGCCGGAGCCGATTTACAATATCGCTGGTTGTTTGGAAGAACCTATGAGGTTACCGTTTCTTTTTACAGGGATTGTTCAGGTGTTGCAGCTCCGCCTTCCCTTTCTTTAAGTGCGGTGTCTGCAAGCTGTGGTGTAAGCCAGGATTATACACTTAATCTGCTTCCTGGCGCTGGTCAGGAGATCACGTTTCCGTGCCGTTCCGTACAGACAGTTTGTACGGATGTAAACTCTGCGTATGCTGGATATCAGCAGTACATTTACCAAAATACGGTTACACTTCCTCAGAATTGTTCAGACTGGAATTTAAGTTTTTTTATCTGCTGCCGTAATTGTGCTATAACAACGATCAGCACTCCCTGCACGGAAAATCTTTACATAGAGGCAACGCTGAATAATATTCTTGCTCCTGAAAACAGTTCTCCTCAGTTTACAAATATTCCTGTAGCATTTTTATGTATCAATCAAAGTTCAACATACAATCATGGTGTTTATGATCCGGACGGTGACTCGCTTGTGTATTCTTTTATTACACCGCGTTCATATAATAATGCAACTTTTACAGTTTCGAATGTTTCATTCTTATCGGGATTTTCAGCATCTTCTCCTTTGTCATCAAGTCCTGCAGTATCGTTGGATCCGGTGAACGGAGATATTGTAATGACTCCAACTGTGAATGGTGAGATAGGAATTGCAGCCATATTAGTGAGGGAATACAGGAATGGAGTTTTAATAGGCAGTGTAGTAAGAGACATGCAATTCATTACAAAGGTCTGCAACCCGAATTTTTTACCGGCTGCAACTGGAATAAACGGCACGACAGTATTTGATACATCAGCCTGTGTCGGGAGCAACATATTGTTTAAGGTTTTTAGCAGCGATGCAAATGCAAGCGATACAGTAACGATGACATGGAACAATGTGATTTCAGGTGCATCTTTCGTTAGAACCGGTGCATTACGGGATACAGGAACATTTTCCTGGACTCCTTCTGCGTCTGATGCAAGATCACAACCTCATACTTTTATTATTACAGTGAGAGACAATGCCTGTCCGCTGAATGGATCTCAGACATATAGTTATTCAATTCTGGTTCCTGATATTACTGCGAATGCAACATCACCAGGATTCAACGGTTACAATGTTGCATGTCGAGGAGGAGGTACAGCAAGCGCAACTGTTTCGGGAACGGGAGGCGGTTTGCCTTATACCTACAATTGGAACCCTTCAGGACAGGCGACACAGACAGCTGTTAATTTAAATGCCGGAACGTATACTGCAAAAGTCACAGATGTTCATGGGTGTTCAGCAACGGATACGATTACAATTACAGAACCTCCTGCTGTGGTAAGTATTTCTGTTTCGACACTTGTCGATGTAAGTTGCAATGGCGGCAGTAATGGTAATGCTACTGTTGCAGGAGCAGGTGGAGTTGGACCTTATACTTATTCCTGGAGTTCTGGTCAGACAACAGCAGCCGTCACTGGATTAAGCGCAAATAATTATACAGCGACGGTTACCGATGCAAACGGATGTACGGCTCAACAAAGCATTGTTGTTAATCAGCCAACAGCCATGAATGCATCGATAGCAACATTTCAGAATGTAACTTGTCTGGGCAATGCGAATGGATCTATTAGTTCCAGTGTTAATGGCGGTACACCTCCTTACACACATCACTGGTCTAATGGTGCAAACACAGATATTATAAACGGACTCGCTCCCGGAACTTACTCAGATACGATCCGGGATTCAAAAGGATGTACAAGAATAATTTCACAGGTCATTACACAACCTGGAACTTCTGTAGGCATACCTTCTACTTCTGCAGTCGATATACTAAATGTGTCCTGTAATGGATTAGCAGATGGAGAGGTAGATATTCAACCATCAGGTGGAACAGGTTTTCTGACAATTACATGGTCAAACGGTGATGTTGGTCAGACTGCCGATTCACTTTCTGCAGGAACCTACAGCTTGCACATTTCCGATTTCAATGGTTGTACGTTTGATACAATTATTACTGTTACAGAGCCTGCTGTTCTTACTTCAGCATTTGTAAATGTTTCTACTGCACCATCTGGAACGAATATAGGATGCAATGGTGATACTACCGGTAGAGCAAAGGTACTTCCTATTGGTGGTACAGCTCCTTACACTTATTCATGGTCGAATGGTTCAACCTCCGATTCGATTTACAATGCAGGAGCAGGAGTATATATTGTTACAATCAATGATTCAGCATCACGATGCTCCACCTCAGATACAATTACATTAACAGAACCGTCAGCTCCTCTCGATAATACATTGTCGATTCAAAATGTAGGTTGCCATGGCGAAGCGAGTGGGGGCATTGGTACGAATACGACCGGAGGTTCTCCGCCTTATGTTTATCAATGGAGTAATGGTCCGGCGGTTACTGATTCAATTGGTAATCTCATTGCAGATTTCTACCTGGTCGTGATAACGGATATGAATAATTGCCAGGTAATGGATACGGTAACGATTTCAGAACCTGATACTATTGTTCCATTGATATCTTCCTTAACTTTTGGTTCGGTAAACATTGCGTGTAATGGTCAGGCAACCGGATCTGCATCGGTGAGTGTTTCTGGTGGTACTCCGCCTTTTTCATATTTATGGTCTTCAAACAGTACGGATAGTTTTGCGGTTGGATTAGATGAAGGATGGAAAGTGGTTAGGGTAGAAGATTCAAATGGTTGTTCATTGATCGATAGCATTCAACTTTCTCAAGCATTACCATTCTTCATATCTCCTGTTGAGAAGGACCCCGCATGTTATGGAGATAATTCCGGCCAGATAATAGTTAACTTATCAGGAGGTAGTCCACCTTATAATTATAATTGGTCTAACAGCGCAAACGGCGACACAGCTTCATTATTAACTGCTGGATTATATGATGTCATTATTCTCGATGCAAATAATTGCCGCGACAGTCTTCACTTTTCTTTGTCCGAGCCTGATTCAATGACTGTTCACGCAAATGTTTCAGATTTCCAGGGATACAATGTCAATTGCAATAACGCAAGTAGTGCATTCATTGCAGTCCATCCTACCGGAGGTACCGGTGCATACACTTATCTGTGGAGTAATTCTGCTACTACTGACAGCATCAGTAATTTAAATTCAGGAAATTATTCCGTAACAATTACAGATGTAAATGGATGTACACAGGACACAGCGTTTTTAATGACACAGCCACCTCCGTTAAATCCTTCAGTCACTCTATCCGTTTTCCCTGGTGGAATGAATGTAAGTTGTAATGGTTACATCGATGGTGTTGCACACTCACAAGTAAGTGGTGGCGTTGCTCCGTATCAGTATCTGTGGTCTAATGGTGATGTATCAGATTCTGCAGTGGGCCTTGGATTTGGTCCTCATTCGCTGATGGTAACCGACAGCAATGGTTGTACTGCAAATGTTCCGTTCTCATTAACGCAGCCTCCGCCGGTTTCACTCTCATCGACGATAACAAATTTCAATGGATATAGCACTGCATGTTCCGGGGATTCATCGGGATGCATTACTATAAATACTTCTGGTGGTACTGCTCCGTACAGTTATGTATGGGATGTGATTGATACGATTACTACTCCTATAGTTTGTAATTTACCTGCCGATACTTTCAGTCTTCGCATCATCGATGCAAACGGTTGTCAGCTCGATACTTTTTTTATTCTGATTCCTCCGCCACCTGTTGTGATCAATTCTGCAGTACCAACATTTAATGGATTTGAAATACAATGTAACGGAAACAATGATGGAAGCATCGATGTTACAGTAAGCGGCGGCGTCTCTCCATTTAGTTATGCATGGTCGAATACTGCAACTACACAGGATATAAATAACCTGCCTGCTGGTAATTACATGGTTTATATTTCCGATGCTAATGCATGTCTGGACTCACTCTTTTTTACTCTAAATGAACCACCAGCTTTAACATCAGTACTCACATCTAAAACAGATGCTACCTGCAACGGAATGGATGATGGTGCTGCAATAATTGATACGGCCATCGGCGGTGTGTCGCCTTATTCTTATTCATGGTCGAATGGTGAAAGCGGCCTCGTCGCAAGTGCATTGCCTGTCGATACAACGATTGTGACCATCATGGATGCCAACGGCTGCATCGATACAATAAATGTAATCATTGTAATGGGAGAGTGCATTCTTGAATTGCCTACTGCAATAACTCCAAATGGCGATGGCTTTAATGATTTCTATGTTATACACGGATTGGGAAAATATCCACGTAACTTCTTCAAGGTCTTTAACCGCTGGGGCAATGAAGTATTTTCAAAAGAAGACTATACGAATGTTGATTGGTATGGCCAGGATGAAGATGGCGGAAACTTACCCGATGGTACCTACTTTGTAACCTTTGTTGTGAAGGGCGAGGATATACGTAGAAATACATATGTCGACCTGAGAAGGTAAGGATCTGCAATCTTCTTAAATCATCATTCGTTAATCGTTGTTCGACATTCGAAGTCTTCTTAAATCATCATTCGTTATCGTTGTTCGATATTCGAAGTCTTCTAAAATCATTATTCGTTGATCGGTGTTCGACATTCGAAGTCTTCTAAAATCATCATTCGTTAATCGGTGTTCGATATTCGAAGTCTTCTAAAATCATCATTCGTTAATCGGTGTTCGATATTCGAAGTCTTCTAAAATCATCATTCGTTGATCGGTGTTCGATATTCGAAGTCTTCTAAAATCATCATTCGTTAATCGATGTTCGATATTTAAAAAAATAATATCGAACATCGATTAACGAATAATGAATGATGAAGTCTTTTGGAAAAATTTTACAATTTGATTAGCCTCGACGACACTTTCATATTGTCAAAAATAAGCGACACCGTATAGGTTCCTGAAGCGAGATTTTTTTCATCCTTGAACACATGCACATTTTTTCCTTGTGGCGCCTCGAAGCTTTCTGTGTTTACAATTGTTCCGTTTTCATTTAGCACCTGTAACCATACTCTTCCTGATTTCGGAAGGAAGTAACTTATGTCGCATGACTTCTTAAAAGGAACCGGCTCTATATTTTCAATTGCAAAGCCTTTGTCTGATCGGAAACGAATTGCCGATAGAGGATGCGTTATAAATTTTCCATTCTTGAATGTCTGTCGAAGGCGATAGTAAACAATTGGCGAATTAACTCTCGATTGGTCTGAATATGTGTATTCAACTTCTTCTGTTGATTCCGGTTTAGAATTTATATTTACAAGGTTTGAAAAGTCACTTCCATTCGTTGAACGTTCGATGGTAAATGTCTCAACCTTTTCATTTGCAGAAGTCGACCAGTGAATTTTTACAACTCCTTCTTTCGCTTCAAGCATGAAATTTAATAATGACTCTGACAACGGAAGTACGGAAGCCGTATTCCTGATTTTAAAATTATCAATTATGGCACGATCAACACCATCGCCATTCATGTTTTTACCTATAAATAGATTGGTTGAATTTTTCCAATACAATGGTGTGTTTTTATCTCCTTCTCTTTGCCAGACGATTAGATTATTCACAAACATTTCCGCTTTCCCCGAAGTAGGAGTGTAGATAAACCTGTAATTGCGGAAAGCCGGATCGGACGGGACTTCATATTGTGATATTTCAGAATATGACTCCGGCTTTCCCATTTTATTTTCGACAGTATATGTTATAGAAAGAAAACCATTTTCAATTCCGAATTTGAATTCATTTCCTCTCGTGAAAAAATCTCCGGTCTCTTCGCATCTCCTAAAATCAATGCTCACATCAATTCCATCGAGCTTAAAGATTTCAGATGCCTGGATTTCCAAATCTATGTCTTTGCCGTTTCCTCCCGGTGATAAACCGGCTGTAGATGCTCTTCCACCTGCCATTGCATGTGCATCCTTCCCGGATTTAATTGCATCCGGCCCAAGCGTAGCTTTCGTCACAGGATCATTATCCCAGGTGAATTCAGTAATGATTTCACCTTTGCTGAGATTATTTCCTCCACCTTCCTGGTCAGTACCCGATGCTTTTGTCTTACTAAGATTGTTGAGATTCAGAAAGACAAGTATGCCTGCACTAATTGTAAAGAATAATGTAAAGGCTGTGCAAAGAACAATCAACCTCGTTCGCATCTTGTGTTTCTGCCTCGTAGTCCGTTGTATTTTATTTTTCATTTTAAGCTGATGTTATTCGTTCTTGATAATTTTCATTGTGTCTCTTTTACCGTTGCTGGTAATATTTAAGAAATATACTCCCTTGGATAGATGTTCCAGATTCAACATTGTCTTACCATTCTCTTTATCTTCAACTTCTGCATGCCCTGTATAAACTATGTGTCCCTGCATATCCATTACTTCGATCAATGTTCTCTCATTTGCAACAGAATAATTTATTTGAATAGTTGATGAAAATGGATTTGGGCTTATCGAATTTATTTTCACAGGACCACCTTTATAATCATCTGTCAATCGTACTGTCTTTATTGGTGAATAGGAAATTCTTCGATTGCTTGTATATTTTAATCTATAGTATGCAACATTCTCAGGAAGGTCGTTATCCGAAAAATTATAGCTGGATAAATTATTTGAACTTATGTTGTCTTCCTTCGTACCGATTTCGAAAAAATTTATTCCATCGAGACTCTTCTCAATTGTATATGACAATGAAGTCGGTTCATTGAGAGTTTCCCAGCTTAACAATACTTCTTTGTCAAACTTCGATGCTTCGAATAGTTTCAATTCAAATGGATCTTCGTTCTCATCATTTACGATAACGAAATCCGAAGCGTTAGAAATATTTTTTATTGTTATCGTCTTCGTTTTAGAATCTTCAACTTTTGAAGCCGGTACAATCTTATTCCATTCCGAACCTGTCCATTGCAATGCACATAAAATATTATTTCCGGATTCTATCGTCGATGGGATTTCATCCGAGCTGAACGTAAATGAAATGTCGGCTTTAACTCCTGGTGTAGAAAAAGCCCACCAGCGTTCAATGGCATTTACCTCATTTAATGCGGCCGACAATGTTGAATAACCATTGGTCGACAAGCTTCCAGAAGAATTCGGTTTCAATAATCTCCAGGACGAGGCTGAAATTTCTTTGCCAGCTCCTGAGACTACATTAATAACAACTGGCAGGTAAACTTCAGTCGATCTTCCAAACGGAAATTCATGTTTGCCAATGCTTATATTTTTCCAAAGAATCTTACTTGAAGTCGAGGAAATCTCATATTCACTCTCAATAAAACCATTCTTCCTGATTATTGCATCGGAGCTTCCATTTTCAATGGTCAATGAATTATTATTGAGTTTGATTTTTCCATCGACTAATATCAGCCTGGTTCTAACCGAAATATTTTCATTGAGGATAAATTTTTCCTTTGCAGTAATCATATTTAACTTCAGTATACCATATTTTTTATCTTCAGCTGTTGATGAATTGCCTGTGATATTCATCTGCTTTTCTCCATTATATTCTATCGTGCTGAATGCATGCAAGGAATAATTCACTCCCGTTGAGAACGAAGATTGTGATGAACCATATAATCCCTTTTCATTTGTTATAGAAACTATAGCTGATGAGTCAATGAAAACTTTACAGATGGAGAAAAGATTATTTGGGGTCAATGAATAATTATTCTGGACAGAAAGTTTCCCGCCCTTCATCACACTAAAACCTGTGACATTCGTCGTCTGGAAAGAAGCAACAGAAATATTTCCCGATTTGACAATGGCCTCGCAACCTGCGCTGACTTCCTGTCTAACACCATCAATTAGATGTGTATTGCTTTTTCTTTCTAATAGAATAGTTCCTTTCTTATCATAAGAAATCAAACCACTTCCTGTTGCTGAATGACTTCGAATTATTTTTCCATCACCAGCAAGCATGCAAGAATCACCGGAGATTGAAAGAGTATGTTCTATGCCAGATGCATTATCATCAAAATTTAAAATACCACTGCTTTGATAAAAACTTCCTTTCAGATTTATTTTTATTAAATCATTTGATGGCGTAGCTGCATTTGAGTGAAAAAATATATTCCCTCCGCTTTGATTTATCTTCCCAAGTACAGTTATATCAGCTTTTCCCGAATTACCCTTTATTGATAGCGAACCACCATTTATAATAATATCACGATAGAAGGTTGTTTTTAATTTTCCATTATTTTTTGAAAGACAGATGTTCCCATTATTGATTAAGAAATTTCCTTTTACATTTAATTCAGTCGAATGTCCGGCCAGTGTTGTACCATAATTAAAGTTTGTAGCACAACCTCCAATAGATGCATCACCGTTTACATTAATAAGTTCGTCGCCGGCGGATACGGAAGATGTAATTTCAGAAAGACTATCTCCCGATATAGTTAAGTTTCTTCCCACGTTTATCGCAAGCCCTGCATTATTGTTATACTGACCAATTGATGTTAAACCTGTACCTCTGAATTTATCGGAAGAGTTATTAAAATTTATTGTAAAGTCTTTTGTGATGTTTAGCAGGTTGAGTCTTCCTCCCGTGTGACAGGCATTTTGTCCCATGAAAATACCCCCGTTTAAAACCAGGTTTCTGAATGCAGCAGTAAATACTCCCGAATTTGTCGTAGACAAATTATATATAATTCTTGTATCGCCGCCCGACTGAATATAATCTCCATCGATACGGACAAATGCATTCCCATTTGATACACCACTGACTCCGGAGTTGTTTATGATTTTCACATTACCGGAATTTTTAAAATCGCCGGTCACAATCAGGTTTATATTTCCGTTTCCATCGTTGATGCCGTAAAACTTTCCGCCATTATTAACCACTTCCGAAGTGTTTAATGAAAAGGAGGAAGGATGCGTACCGTTATGAAGTATGAGTGTTGAGTTGATTGAATTAAGGACGATCTTTCCAATTGTAGTATTTGAAATCGTTCCCGATTTATCTAATGTAATCCAGCCGCAATCGACTGTGAGAGTTCCTTCGATCCTGTGTTCCTCGAAAGTGTTTTTCTGATTCCATTCAACGACTGAATTATTTCCGCCGGGAGTATTTAAAACAATGTTTCCGAAATTTCCGGTCACTACTTCTCCTAGAGGAAGTGTGTAATCATACCATTTGGAAATAATTAGTGTGCTGGAAGAATTGAAATTTTCAATTCCCTTTTTAAACAAAGTAGCACCACTTGATGTATTGGTTGCGGGTGCCCACATAAATGTTGCAAGAGGGCCGAGATTGAAAGCAGAACCGGGATTCAAAAGCGAAATATCGCTTCCGTTCATATCGTATGAACCGTTTACAACCAGGTTTGCCGAAATGCTGATGGATTTATTTGATAACCCTTTGATTTTTCCACCAGTTGAAACTGTAAGGTTTTGGACGCTGCAGTTCGAATTAATAATTATCAGATGATTTGGAGAGATAATTACATCATCCGTTTCAGCGGGAGTTCCAGATGGGGACCAGCATGATGCATTATTCCAATTTCCTGATTTAATACTTGTACGACTTATTGCAGTCGCATCAAGTGTCAATAAGAAATCCAGAATGAGTAATACAAGCACGATAAGCCAGCCATACATACTGGTATGACGGATCGTTTTCACATGTTGATATGTTATTGTATTCCTATTCATTTTTAGTCGTAGAAGAATCGAAATCTTCTTTTATGCTTTGAATTAGTAAGCTATTCGGTCCTGTTTTTTGCTGAACATTAATAATCGGAGCATCAATTGATTTATCATTCACAAAAACCTGTTCTTCCACATGTGTGATTTCAATTGTTTCTGCTTTGATACTTTCACTGTTGCTCAATTGGAAAATTGATAAAAAGAGTATAAGTAAAGCCGAACCAAAACAACTCAAAACGATCACTCGTTTTAAATTTAATTTTTGTTTTGATTGAAGTCTTTGTTTAATTTTTTTCACTCTTATCTTTTTATTTGTATGATTATTATTCCTGTAGGGGTTTTGTTAATTCATTCATCTTAAATAATACGATAAATATTAAGGCATGGCTTATTGAATACATACCTCCGATTACAGTTGTAAGAATAATTGAATTTAGGAGCGTGGTTTTACCCAGATATTAGGGTATTAGGACAATAATTTTTTACAACGATTATTGAAAGGACAATAAAACTGAAAGATCGTTGTCAGAAAAAATAGAAAATCAAGTATGTAATAGTAATTTGCAGCTCGGTGTTTAGTTTACAAACACGAGGTCGGCTGGCATAATGGTATTATTTTCCGACATGATTGCAGCTCTTTCGATAACCGCTTTAAGCTCTCTCACGTTTCCAGGCCACTTATAATCCATTAAGAATTTTACTGCTTCTTTACTCAATGCAATTGTCGGCATTTTGTTTTCCTTGCAGAAGTCGGTTAAGAAACTCTTCGATAATAAAACAACATCGTCGCCACGCTCGAAAAGAGGAGGAAGATGTATTAAAAAACCCTGTAACCTGTAAAAAAGATCTTCACGGAAGCGACCGTCCTTTACTTCCTGAACGAGATTTCTGTTTGTTGCAGCAATGACTCGTACATCAAGTTTGATCGACTTATTCGATCCGATCCTGGTAACTTCTTTTTCCTGTAAAACCCTTAAGAGTTTTGTTTGCATCATCAGGTCCATTTCTCCAATCTCATCGAGGAATACTGTTCCCTCATTTGCTTCTTCAAATTTTCCGATGCGGCGATCACGTGCATCTGTAAATGCTCCTTTCTCGTGACCAAATAATTCACTTTCGATAAGGTCTTCGGGTATTGCACCCATATTGACAGTGACGAAAGGTTTTTTCGCACGCTGCGAATTATAGTGGATAGCTTTTGCCACTAATTCTTTTCCTGTACCGCTTTGTCCAGTTACCAATACCATGATATTGCTCTTCTCAACTTTCTGAATCATCCGCAACACCTTCATTACAGGACTACTGTTACCTAAAATGTTTGTGTATTTATTTCTGTCGATTACAAGATCCTTGAGACTCTCATTCTCCTGGCGCAAGTAAACATTCTTCGATAAAAGCTTGACTGAATTTTCCAGGTTAACAAGTGCATTATCGTCCTTGATGATGTAATTGACGACTCCTTTTCTGTATGTGTCGATTACAACATCCAGTTTTTCCTGACCCGATACCATAATACATTGAATGGAATCATTGTAGTTCCTTATTTTTTCAAGCAACTCAATACCATTCATACCAGGGAGATTATAGTCTATGGAAATGATGTCCGGGTTTTGATGTAGATTTTTTAGACAATCTTCCGGAGTGAGAAAATGGGTCACATCTGTATTGTCGAGCTTCTCCAGGGTCCTCTTAATCAGGTTACCCAGGAACTGATCGTCCTCTACAATAAAGATTTTTGCAATAGCCATCTTTTTAAACACTTTTTTGTCAATCTTTTTAGTTAATTCATGGAGGTTTTGTTGCGTTAAAACTTCATTATTAAATTACATTTGTCACCCAAACCTTACATTCTTAAATGAAGAGCAGATCCATACTGATAATCATAGTAATCTTCCTTTTAACTCCTTTATGGATGCGTATTGCATGGGAGGCAGGCCATAAAAAGACACTGAATCTCCTTATTGTTGATAAAACTGTTGTGAATTCTAACAGTTTTAAACACCGTTCAGTCAACTGGATTTTGGATTATGAGAAATACACAAAATCAAATGGGAATTTCTACGACATCAATAAGGATTATTATGGATTTTTTCCAAGGGAAAATGAAAAATATACAATTCAGGATTTTGATAAAATGAGTGAGTCGGATCTAGACAGCGTTTCATCTGTTTACGACATGATTTATTTTACAGACACCTATGGCATTATGGGAAATGAATGGTATCGACATCGCGATCCGAATGATAATTCAGAAAGTATTTATGGCGGACTTTCAGAGAAAGATAACCTGTTGTTGAAGAAAATGAAAAGCAGGAACAAGCCGATTCTTACCGAGTTCAACACGATTGGTTATCCGACGCCGGTGAGTGTAAGGAAAAATTTCGAAGAGATGTTTGGTTTCGAATGGACAGGCTGGATGGCGCGATACATCAGTTCACTCGATACAGTAAATAATCCTGATCTACCAAAATGGATTGTAAAAAAATATAAAGAAAATCATAAAGGATGGTGGAATTTTCACAAGGAAGGAATGTTGTTTATTCATGAAAGCGGTGAAGTTGTTGTACTTGAAAAAGACAAAGAACTAATAGATCCGATTCCCAAAATTTTTACGGACAAAAAATATCAATCGCACTATAATGTTCCGGGTGTAATTATTTATCCTTACTGGATCGACATCGTAGTGAATAAGAATGATTCAAATGAAATAGTCTCAAAGTATGTGCTGGAGACGACACGCGGTGGAGAGGAGATATTAAAGAACAATGGCATACCTAAAATATTTCCCGCCATCATTAATAGAAATGTCGGATATACTTTTTATTATTTCTGCGGCGACTTTGCCGACAATCCTACAAAATTTCGTTTCGCTAAACTTGATGGAATAACAGGGTTGAAATTTCTAATGTATAATGCTATTGATGTCACAGACAGAAACAGGTTCTTCTGGGAATTTTATTTGCCGATGATGCAGACGATTTTCGGGGAGACGTATTCGGAAAGGATTCGGAGGAAGTAGGTATTTAACAGTCCGAGTCTGCTTACGTCCATTGAAAAACTGAAACTGAAACAAAATCAGAAACAAAAACAGAAACCATATTCAAATTCAAAATTCATGCCTGAACTAATATATAAATACCGCACTCGAACTTCGAACTCGGATTAAATCTATTCTAAGTTTTAGTTTTAGTTTGTGTTTCAGCTACAGTTACAGTCTCTGTCTCCGTTTCAAACTTACTTTTTCAATTCAAAGCCTTTTCGTTTCATATCCCCCCAGTTTTTAACTCCAGTCAGTAAATCTAAATTACCGCGTATGGCATAGTAAACTGTAATTGGGTGGATAAAGATCGGTTCGATTAATGCTGTGCTTAATAAACGAAGGATGTCCCTTTTCTTTTTGTATTGATGAAAACTTAATTCTTCAAAGAGTATTGCCGCGGTTGAATACATGATTGCAAAAGTGTATATCAGAAAAAAGAGTGTGATGAATAATTCGATATTAAGAATTCCAAGAAATGCCATCATGATTAAGTAAAGAAAGGCAGTTGTCTCAACGATAGGAGCAAGCCATTCAAATAGAAACCAGAATGGCATGCTGATCATTCCAAGAAAATGGTAACGCGGGTTGAATATAAGTTTCTTATGTATCCATAATGTTTCTGCGGTGCCGCGTGTCCAGCGATTACGCTGCTTGCCAAGAATTTTAAAATTCGATGGAGCCTCTGTCCAGCACAATGGATCGGGTAGATAAACAACTCTGTAATTTTGTTTTTTCTCTTCCATGTATCTCCGCATGCGAATCACAAGTTCCATGTCTTCGCCAACAGTCTTGTGATTGTATCCGCCAACAGCAACTGTTACCTTCTTATCAAACATTCCAAATGCACCGGAAATTAATATCAAACCGTTCAGCCTGCTCCATGCCATTCTTCCTAAGAGGAAAGCACGGATGTATTCCAAAACCTGGACTCTCGGAATGATGCTTGTTGGAAGATTTACCTGAATAATTTTCCCTTCCTTGACTTCGCATGAATTTACAATTCTGACAACTCCGCCAACAGCAATAACCTTATCGTCTTCCGTTTGCTCCATGAATGGTTTTACCATCTTGAGCAACGATTCATATTCCAAAATACAATCGACATCAATTGCTGCGAATAGATCATATTTGGAAACATTTATTCCTGCATTTAGCGCATCTGCTTTGCCACCATTGACCTTATCAACGACTGTTAATTTATTTAGCGATGGAACTTTCGATTTATATACTGCGCGAATTGGTTTTGATTCGAGTTTTTGTTCGAATGCAAAAGGTACTGGTTCGAGCATATATTCTTCTATCATCATCTGCAGCGTTTCGTCCTTTGAACCATCGTTGACGATGATCACTTCGAAATTAACGTAATGAATGTTCAACAGGGAACGTACGTTTTCGACGATCGTCTTAGATTCGTTGTATGCTGGTGCGATGATAGAAATAGAAGGAGCTGAAGGAGCGGCAAGGATATCGCGATAATCGATAAAGCTGTTCCTGCGCATGTACTTCATGATGTCTAATGCGGAGAATGTTGAAAGTAAAAAATAGGTGCCGAATAAAAGGCAGCTGTAAACCAAAATAAAATGGTCGGCGAACTTTGTGAAATAATAAAAAAATATTCCCATTTTAGATTATAGTCTTTTGTCCTTTGCGTGATTAATTACTAATTGAATTTGCGGTCCTGATTGCTGAAAGATTTGTTCGACGATTGAAAGTCCATTTGCTCCGTTTGCTCTCAGTGCTCGAACAGCCTGAATGGAGAGCGGATAATCTTCGAGGGGTTGTCGGATAATTTTTTCCAGGAAAGGAGCCGAATAACTGCTTCCAATTGATTCGAGAGTCTTAAGAATTTCCAGACGGATACTCAAACCTTCATTCTCATAAATTTCTATCAATGGTCTTTCTGCAGCAACTGCATTGAGAGCCCGCAATGCCTTTATAGCCGCAATCCTGATATATTCCTCTTTTGATTTTAAAAGTTCCAGCAATTTATTCTGAGATTCCTGTTGACGAAATGTCCCGATCATTTGTATACAGAATAATACAACACTTTTATTCGGTGAGTCGAGCCAGGTGCTGAAATCAGGCATCAGTTTTTCAGGCATCTTAGTTAACATGGAATAAATATTTGCAGTATCCCAGCCAGTAAGCAGAGTCGTTTCCCTCGAAAGAAAAGATAATGGATCCTGCACACTCAGCTTCATGATTGAAATACGGGCTTCCATTCTCAAAATTTCATTTTTATTATTAATGAAACCAGTCACATCGGGTAATGCCATTTTCACATTCATCAAGGCAATTTCCCTCATCCCTTTTGCTATCACATACCATCTTTTGTTTTTTAATTTCTTGATGGAGTCCATATGAAAATTTAATGCAGTATAAATTTCCTCGAGTCTTTCGGCAGTTTCCCCCCTGAAATTTTCATGCAGGTGAATGATTTCATCTTTGATGGTTTCCCTGTTAAAATCATCCGCTAAATCTTTCTGATCAAAATGTTTCATCATCTCAGCTTCGGATATTTTTTCCTCGAATAACAGGACACGTAAAATTTTCTGGTACTTCTCTCTGATCTCTTCTTTCTTTAGTGCCCTGCTGGTCTTGTAAATCCTGCTACTTAAAACAATTCCAAGAAGTATCAGAATCATTAGAATGAAAATTAATGTAACTGCAAAGAGGAGACGAATGTGTATGGGGAAGCTATAGATGGTTTTGCTAAAGTCATCTACATTATACTGTATGTCAGACCAGTCAATCTGCAATAAAAAAGTAAGGAGCATTAATCAATCTTCTATTAAATATTCTAATCAAACTGCCTCGAAAGAATCTGTAGTTCGGCTTCGATGTTTCTCCTGCGATCGGCGAGAAATGACTTGAGCCCCGGAATGAAATTTCCAGGATCCAGTGGATCCCCGATTGTTGCATTTACATTAGTGTCGAAATCTTTATTCGAATACATTTTATTTACGTCAGCGTATACTGCAATCCGTATCCTCATCGAAATACTGTCAATTGCTTTATTCAGTCGTTCTTCGTTGAATTCAGTTCTTAGCAATTCATTTACGATTGCTACATACCTCTTACGGATCGATCTGTTAGATCTTAATGTTTTATCAAGCAATGGACGCGCTTCTTTGAATGGAGCGGAATCCGGAACCATCACACTCATCTTTAAAAGAGAAGGCAGCGACATTACAGGATTCCATGCAGCAAAGGAATAGTTTCCATCTAAAGAAACCCAATGCCATTTAAAAGTTGTGCTGTCATGGTACAAGAAAAAGTTGTGAGGATAGAACATGTTATAGGAATCAATATTACCGATCAGGTTATTGATTGCCCATGCCCGAAGACATTTATCAAGATTGAAATTCGATTCGAGTTTTTTCAGATAATCCTCACCGCTAACAGATGAATCATTTACTAGACGGATAAATTTTACAAGATCACTCCAGTCGTTTTTCTTAACATTATTTTTAAGCACCCATTTGTTGTAATACTTTGATTGTTCATTTCCAACATAACTAAATGTTGCCAATGGTTCTCCCTGGAAAAGATTTCCGCGCGAATCACCAAAGCGAGTTTCGAGAAAAATCTTGTCGATGTTATCTGTCACCAGGTACAGTCCCCAGTATTTATCGTTGATGTATACTTTTGCAAAAGTCGCTCGTGGAGCAGGAAGCCCTTGTTTGTTTAACAGGTCGAGATAAATTTTCTCGCGGATCATTGTAGGATCCTTGAAATTATTATTAAGGTTTAATTCCTCAAGCCCGTTGAAATCCTGGCCCTTCACGAATTTATTGAATTTAATCCGCAGAGGTTTTTTCTTTCCCGGGTAAAATTCATAGGACGACTCTCCTTTAAAACGTATTCCGGCTGAATAGAATTTTTTATTGTCGACTGTCACTATAGCTTGCATGTATGTTTGAACCTCGAGTGAATCGGATATCTTCCTGTAATAAACCAAGGAGTCCCAATAGTTACACTGAACGAAGTTAATTCGGATTACATGTATGGAATCTTTTTCAAAAAAACTTTTACCAAAATCTTTTTTGGAATTAGGTTTATCTGCCTTTGAAGGATCCTCTTTTAAATTTTGTGAATACAGATTACCTGCAACAACAAACAAGAATATGATCGCGAGATAATTTTTAATATTAAATTTCATAAGTGGATTCGCGCTCAAAATACGGTTTTCATGGTTATAGTGGTAGAAATTCTCTGGGTATAGGTCGACCTCTCTTTATTGATATTCTCCTTTGCATAGGTTAGATCTGCTTTCATCAACCATCTTCCAAATGCTTTCTTTTGATATTCAATTCCTGTCTGGTATGAAGGGAAAAAGGCTGCTTCGTTAAGTGTTCTTGTTTCGTCTGGTGATCTTCCAGAACCGGCTTTAATACCAAAAAAAGTATCGGAATCTCCGAAGTACATTCTGATGTTTGCAATGAATGTATTGGCAATTTTATTCAACTGTGTTGTTGTAACACTATCGTCAGTCTTTGGTGATATGAAAGCCCGTAAACTGAAATAGAAATCTTTGTAATAATTAGAGATTGAACCCGTATAACCCGTCGAAAATTCGGTGAACTTTGTATAACGTATTCCAAAAGATATTTCATATCCCTTTGGCAATTTCTGGTATAACTCGAGCAAATATCTTTGCTCAGGAAAAATAGAAAGATCGGAATAGCCAACTAATGCATTTATATAGGTTGAACTTGTGAAATGAGTATAAGTCTCAAGTTCATATTGCATTCCACTTTTATCAAATTTATCAGCCCAGTTACCACGAGCAATCAATGAGCCGAATGAAAAATTTCGTCCTAACTGAGCGTAGAAAAGTTGTTGTGGATTTTTTCCATCGAATAAATCCACGAGATAGCTAGCCTGGAAATTATTATTCAGTTTACGGCCTTCGAGAGTATTCATAACTCTTACTGCTTCTTTATTTCCCGGACTCATATCCAGAATTCGTCGTAACGTAAGTGCAGCATCGTCTTTTTCCTCAAGCTTGATCTGTAGTTTTGCTTTCTTCAATAGTAATTCTTCAGAAGTAGGGTAGTAGCCTAAGGCAATTTTCAAATAGTCGTTAGCGACAGAATAACTTTCTGTCCAGAACTCAACATCGAACAATGCACTGAGTGCTTCATAGTCATTTTCTTTTTCGATCAACACCCTGCTTAATTCTGTTCGTGCCATATCGTACTGCTTTTCCCAGGCATAAATTCTTCCAAGGAACGTCCTGACATCATAATAGGTTGGTTTCTTTTCAAGAATCTTCATACAAATTCTTCTCGCTTGCGGGTAATTGTTATCATAAGCAAGGTCTCTTGCTTTTTTAAACAAGGCATCGAGATTTGTTGTATCTGTAACTACGACAACAGTATCATTGCGGTTTTGGCCGAATGATGATTCTGAAAAAAATGTACAGAACAGCAGAGGTAAAAATATGAAGCGAAGAATCCTGAATATCATATTTTGACCGCCATTGAATGATTTTCTTTATAAATATACATGCCAGATTTATCCCGGTAAATTTACGGGAATATAGGATGAATGTTTAAAAATCAGACGGATTTTAATAAAAGTTTTTTCACTCTCACTGAAAGCTCATTTGGGCTAAATGGCTTTGTTATAAAATCATCAGCACCCAATTGAAAGGCCTCAAGCACAGTCTTTTCAAGGCCTATCGAGGAAACAATAATTATCGGTGTATTAAGCCCCATTTCTTTCCTGACTTTATGAACAATTTCAAGTCCGGTAAGGTAGGGCATCATGATGTCTGTGATGATTATATCCGGCCTGATTGATTGAATTTTTTCAATCGCCTCTTTTCCATCGTTTGCCAGAAAAACCTCATGCCCTTCTTTTTGTAGCTTAAATTCTACCATCTTAAGGACCATTTCGTCGTCTTCGCAAACTAAAACTTTCATTCCTGTTAATTTCTAAAAAATTGTTGGTGCAAGATAATAAAAGAGTCTTTAGATTTTAGTCTTTAGTCTTTAGACATTAAACAAGTAATCATTAAAGTACTTTCCAGAATAATAATTAAAGAGGAATAGTAAAAACTATGTTCTGTGCAATTAATCTAACATCTAAAGACTAGAGGCTAAAGACTATAGACTATTTAAGAGAAACCAATTCCTTCCGAAGCTGATCAAATGCAGTCTTGCTGCCGGCTTCAATATCATGGATTAAATCAATAACAATCTTCTTATCGTCACTTACATTATTCCAATTCTCAATGCTAGCGAGTTTGGTTTGTATATCTTGCATGCCGACATAAGCAAAGGAAGGCTTTATCCTATGAACAATTTTTTTCAGCTCTTCCCAATTTTGTTTTTGAAAACATTCATTCATTTGATCTAGTGCCTGCGGTGTTCTGTTAAGGAACATTTCAATCATTTCAATGACAAAGGCATCATTTCCTTCTGCTATTCTTTTTAAATACGAGAGATTAATTTTGGAACATTCCTCAGATGACTTACCGTTTGAGTATGTTTCCTTCAATGCCTGAAGATTTTTTTCAGGTGTGATGTTTTTGTTTGGTGTATGATTAGGCTGCAGTCTCACTGTTCCGGGCTTTATAGATTGTTCAGGAAGTTCTTTGAACGAAGACTTGCCTTTTTTTGTTAGCTCTGAAATTTTTTTCTTTAACTCTGAAGGCTCAAAGGGTTTGCTGATATATTCATTCATTCCCGCATTGAGGCATTTTTGTTTTTCTGTGGAAATCGCATGGGCAGTCATTGCTATGATGGGCAACGAACGTTTGGGCTCTGAAAATTGATTCCTGATGTTGTAGACAGTCGTATAACCATCCATTTCAGGCATTTGTATATCCATGAGGATCAAGTCAAATTCTGATTTTCGCAATAATTCAAGTGCAATAACACCGTTATCGGCAAATTCAGTTATTATATTCCAGTCGGAGAGTACTTTTTTTACAATCATCTGATTTACCTTATTGTCCTCGGCAATGAGAATTCGCAGGTTTGACAGATTGTGATTTTCAACGGTTTCCATTTCGATGTTGCTTGTGTCGCCGGTTGAAATAGGGAAGGGGAGACAAAAAGTAAATGTGGTACCGGTTCCGGGTTTACTTTTAATTGTGATATTTCCATTTTGAAGGTCTATAAGTTTTTTAACAATGGTTAAGCCCAGACCAGTACCACCAAATTTTCGTGTAGTATCGCTGCTTGCCTGAGTAAAACTTTCGAATATCGTTGGAAGATTTTTTTCATCAATGCCAATTCCTGTATCCCTGATTTCGAAACAGACTTTTATATTTTTCCTATCGAGCGAAGTGGCTCTTAAGCTTATTCTCACTTCACCTTCCTCTGTGAATTTAATTGCATTACTTACCAGGTTATTGAGAATCTGTGTGAGTCGTGTAGGATCTCCTTTAATATGGGTAGGAATATAATTTTCAGTCTCCAGTATCAGGCTCAATGATTTTTCATCTGCTTTCGATTGATACAATTCTATTGTCTGATTTACCAAATCAGTAATTCGAATAGGCACCGATTCAAATTTCATTTTACCTGCTTCGATTTTTGAAAAGTCTAGTATGTCGTTGATAATCTCCATGAGATTATTACTGCTGGTCATTATTGCCTGCATATATTTCGACTGTTCAGTGCTGAGTGTGGTATTTAATAAAATCCTTGTCAGACCAATGATTCCATTCATTGGAGTACGGATCTCGTGACTCATATTTGCTAAAAACTGTTCTTTGATTTTTGCAGTCTCTTCAGCAATTAGTTTTGCTTTTTTTAATTCTTCTTCGGCCAGCTTATGACCAGTAATGTCTGAAGCAATGCCGATTACACCATTTATATTCCTGTTATCATCTCTTATTGGTGAATAGTAAATTTCGAAATACTTCTTGTCCCATTCAACTACAACAGTATGTTGAGTGCCTTTCAATGCTTTTAAATAATCGTCGAGCGTAATAGGAAGATCCAAAAATTCAGAGAGGGAATGGCCGATAATTTTATCTTTTTCAAAGCCAAGATTCATAAGCCCTCTACCTTCAAATAATCCAAAATCACCTTTGGCATCTATAGAAAATAATATAATTGGAGCATTGGAAACAACGGCGCTTAGTTGATTTTGAGTTTCTCTTAATTGACGTTCGAGTTCCTGTTGTCTTTTCAGATTTTCTTTTGACTGAAGGACGTGCCTAATGGTTTGTCCGACACCAGCACCCGACAACAATCCTTTGGGAATATAATCTACCGCTCCAAGTTTAATTGTCTCTGCTGCGAGCGTTTCATCTCCCAGACTTGTAACAATAATTATAGAGGATGTATTTCCTGAATTTTTTATTTCCTTCAATAGCTCTAATCCAGTACCTCCTGGCAAATTCTGATCGAGAAAGATGAAATCATATTCTTTGCCGATAGACGCTTCGCGACCACTTTCATGATCATCTACAAAAATAATTTCATGGCTGAATCCCGAGGCCTTTAAAGCGCGTTTGATAATTTCCTGGTCAACGGTATCATCCTCAACGACAAGTATTTTTAAAGTTTTCTGCGACATTTAAGTAAAGGGGATTTTTCTTCTTTATACTTTACTTAAATAAGAGCAGGGGGTTAGTATAAAATGCTGTGAAATCTTACGTAAGTATGATTTGAGACTCCGATGAATCTAATTTTCTGGCTTTTACTTTTAGCGTAGTTTATTTTCTTCTGCGAAAATCTGCGACATTATCTGCAAGATCTGCGGGAAAATTTATAAAAAAATAATTCCTGCAGATCACGCAGATAATTTCGCAGATCAACACAGATATTAGAAAATTTTGTTCGAAAAGAAATATATATTTTCCTATTTATTATTAATTTTATTTATGGCAAAAAAGAAACTTAAAAAAGCGCACGGCTCGAAAAAGATTTTCGACACAGTAGAAAATTTGTTAGCTGAAGTTGTTCCAAAAAATAAAAAACCAAAAAAGAAGAAAAAAATGTGATAATGTGATAATTTGATAATTATCACATCATCACTTTACTTAATGCTGTGTAAAAAAGAAATCAATCAAATCAAAAAACTCCGAGACAGAATACGATGTCTTATTAGCTAAATAGTTATCGATTGCAACACTAATTTCTCTTGGAGAGATGATGCCATTACTGTCCCTGTCGAGTGGCACGTATAATTCAGGAATTTTTAATTGTGGTTTACCTGATTCATTGCTTCCGCTTTTATCAAGCCATTTCTTTTCCACTTCAGGATTTCGTTGTGTGAGTTTGTCGTAGCTTTTAAGGTATTCTATTACTGCAGGCAAAGCGCCAAGTGAATCTTCCTTAAATTTAGCCTGAATCATTTCTTCGGTGATTGTTATTCCTTCTTCAGTTACAACGGCGTCTACTTCACTGTTCAATTCTTTATCTCGGTAATCAGGAATTCCATCGTTATCTGCATCCATTGGTTTACCATTAATGCTGACATCGCTGTTTTGAGGCGTGCCGGATGAATCGTCTTTTATATCAGGAATTCCGTCTCCGTCTGCATCTTCGTTTGCGAGTGCATTAAAGTCTACATCACCTTCTATGTGTGGGGCAGAAAGAGCGAATCGAAACGAAACGGAGGTGTAGAAAAAATTATCATTCTTACTATCGCCGTGTCGGCTTCCTTTGCTGTCGGCTGTAATTCCATCTATAAAATCAGAACCGGTAATGTGATAAACACTGCTGAAATGCATGCCGCATCTTTCGGAAATCTTAAACCTGAAACCTGCACCTACAGGAACTCCCCATGTCGTGTTTTTAAAATTACCAAAGCCATCAAGGTTGGCTTCTCTCAAATCGGTTTCATAATCATAGTCACGATACAAGACCACTGCCTGATCTGCTGCGGGATCATTCTCTGGAATATTTTTGATTGTTCCGTCGCTCCAGTAATTATAAGTATTGCCTGATGCATCTTTCAAATCTGAAAATGGTTTAAACATGAGGTATTCAGCACCAGCGGTGAGGAAAGGGATTATGACCTGATCAGATCTTTTCTTGCTGATAAAATCATATCTCAGCATAAGACTGGCACTTTGAATATTCGACTTAAAATTTACTATACGCGAAACTGTTTTTTCGTCTCCGAAAACATTTCCGTATAAATAAAAAAGTGCAAATGAAAATCTTTTTTCGGTATAAGCTTGTAATTCGAACTGGAAACCGGAACGGGCGAGAAGGGGTTCGTTCAAATGACTGTATCCGACATCGCCGTAAAAATTCAATAGTCCTGTGGCAATGCTTACAATAGGCAGATGGTGTTTTTTAGGCGTAGCTGAAACGGCACTTGAGTCCTGACCCTTTACATGAAAGGAATTCAAAAAGAATATTAACAGGACGAAAATCCTGATGGTAAAAAACAAAAATCCGGAAAATAATTTCGTCACTGGTTTATTGTTTTGTTTCTTTTTGCTTCTTCCAAAGTAATTCTCACTCCATTCTCATAAGCTACTATGAAAGCATCAGGTATATTCTCTTTCGTCTTATTTTTAAATGATGCTGCTTCATCAAGAGTTGTAAAGTTTCCTGTTAGATATTTTTTCCAGCCCTCATGATATGTCATTTCAATATCTGTATCGATATGATATTTTGAATGAAACCATTTGTTATCCTTCGCCGGACTTTTCTGAGTTGCAGAAACCTGAACCCTGTATGAAATTCCGGAATTAACACTATTAGAAATTTTTGAAACAGGTTTTGAGTTCAATGAAGCCATTGGTTCTTTAGAAATATTTGTACTCGCTTCTGCATTTTGATTCACATCAGTAGAATTGATTTTTGATTCAACAGGTGATACTTCATTCATACTAATTTGTTGAGGCTCTTGTTTTTCATTGGTTAAATTATCAAATGTAAAATAACCATTAATCACAGGAGCAGGTCCTGGTTCTCCTGAACGTGCAAAGTATGATATTTTAAATTTGTTTACATCAGGTAATTTTTCCCAATAAAAGACAATTTTATTATTTTCAATTGTTACCACAGCATCGTGAGCATCTGCAACTTCTGCTATGAAATTAGGGGGAATTTCATCTGTAAATTTAGCTGCCTGTTTAAAATTATTTGGCGTGATAGTAATTTCCATTTTGTATTCACCTGTTTCAGTTGCTACAGTTTGCAACTGTCTAGTAATGCCCGGAGCATTTTCTGTTGGCTTCACGACTTTAGGAGTTTCTGCTATACTTTCGTCCTTTGGTTGAATGTAAATTAATGCAGGAGGTAGGTTAAATCGTTCTGTCTTTCCATTATTTACACAGACAAAAACACCGGTAATTGTACCGTTGACTGAAACTTTTTCATCTACGTTAATCTTATAATTAATTTCAAAATCTTTTTCTTCAGGTAATTTTGTCCAGATAAATTTAACACTATGATCTTCAAAAATAAAGTCTGCCCCCTTGCCACTCATTTCAAATGCTGTGTAACCATCCGGTAATTCATATTGTAATCTTCCGGCTCCAGTTGCATCGCCTTTATGAATTTTTACATTAACGGTAAATTCATCACCTGAATGTGCAATAGCAGGAATCTGCTGTTTAATTGTAATTTGATTATCCGATATAAACGAGGTTCCGATAAAAAATAAAGTTTGTATTGAAATCAGGATTAACGTGGATTTGTTCATGGTTGTAAAATATTTATTGAGGGCTCAAGTTATATATCGGCTTTTATTTTTAAGTGTAAATGTCCTGTCAGTTATACAATTAAAGATGTTAATAACCGAATTCTCAAGGAATTTTGAGAGGTTGTTAAGTTGGAAGGCTAGGAAGTAGGTTATTGGAAATCCATATTTTTTTTCCAATCTTCCTACTTGCCATTTTAAAAATTAGGTTTGAGCAGATAGCGACTATAAAATTCGTTGATATGATTTACAGCATGCTCTGCATCGTCGGCAAGGAAAATTAGATTTAAATCTTTTTCGTCAACCATCTTTTCCATAACCAATGTCTCGCGAATCCATTCGAAAAGTCCTGCCCAGTATTCTCTGCCAGCAAGTACAATCGGGAATTTTGCAATTTTTTTTGTCTGGATCAAAGTAAGCGCTTCGAATAACTCATCCATTGTTCCGAATCCACCAGGTAAAACAACAAAGCCTTGGGCGTATTTGATAAACATCAATTTACGCACGAAAAAATAATCAAACGTTATAAGCTTATCCGCATCAATATATGGGTTGGAAGATTGTTCGAATGGCAGTTCAATATTTAAACCGACCGATTTACCTCCGGCATTCTTGGCACCTTTATTTGCGGCTTCCATAATGCCTGGCCCGCCGCCTGTAATAATTCCATATCCTTCTTTCGTGAGTTGGTACGCGATATCCTCTGCGAGAAGATAATATTTATGATCTGGTTTTGTACGTGCGGATCCAAAAATAGAAACGCATGGTCCGATCTTGCTGAGTTTTTCAAAACCATCAACGAATTCAGCCATGATTTTAAAAATCTGCCATGTATCATGCGCTTTGATTTCCTGCCAGTCTTTATCCGAAAAAGCACGTCGGATTTTTAATTCATCATAATTCATCAGTGAAAAATTCTGTCTGTTAATGTTTTCGTTCAGGCTCTATTTAACGTTCTCTTTACCTTAAGGTTGCCTGTAATAGAATGATTTTCTATCTCGTTTTTTAAAAATTGTGCTGTAATACTCTCAGTATTTGATATAATTTCAATCGGCGTTCCCTGGCAAATGATTTTTCCGCCGCGCATTCCACCTTCCGGACCGAGGTCAATGATATAATCTGCAGCCTTAATAATATCCATGTTGTGTTCAATAATTAAAACAGTATTTCCTTTGTCGACCAAACGGTCTAAGACATCAAGCAATATTCTCACATCTTCAAAATGTAGTCCGGTAGTAGGTTCGTCTAAAATATAGAAGGTGTTTCCTGTATCACGTTTCGAAAGTTCGGTCGCAAGTTTTACTCGCTGTGCTTCACCGCCACTTAATGTCGTGCTTTGTTGTCCAAGCGTAATGTATCCCAATCCGACTTCTTTCAGAGTTCTTATTTTCTGCAGTATGCCTGGAAGGTTTGTGAAAAAGTCCACTGCGTCATCAATGCTCATGTCCAATACATCGCTGATTGATTTACCACGGTAACGGATTTCGAGTGTCTCCCTGTTGTATCGTTTTCCTCTGCAAGTTTCACATTCTACATAAACATCAGGGAGGAAATTCATTTCGATTACTCTCATTCCACCGCCCTGACAAGTCTCGCACCGCCCGCCTTTCACATTGAAAGAAAATCGTCCGGGCTGATAACCTCTGATTGCGGCCTCGGGAAGCTGGCTGAAAAGATTTCTTATATCTGTGAATACTCCGGTATAGGTTGCAGGATTTGAACGGGGTGTTCGACCAATAGGTGACTGATCAATCTCAATCACTTTGTCGATGTTATCGATGCCGTTAAACGAGGTATATAGTAATGGCTTTTGAAGAGCGTTATAAAAATGAGCATTGAGAATAGGATAGAGCGTCTCATTGATCAGCGAAGATTTACCACTGCCGGATACTCCTGTTACGCAAACGAGTTTGCCCAAAGGGATTTTCACATTTACATTTTTCAGGTTGTTTCCTTTTGCACCTTTCAACTCGAGAAATTTTCCTGTCCCTTTACGGTAAACAGATCTGCTTTTTATTTCTTTTGTACCATTGAGGTAATCTGTTGTAAGACTTTTCTGTTTCAAAAATTCTTCCGGAGTTCCTTCTGCTACTATCGCACCTCCATGCGTACCTGCACCAGGGCCGAGATCAATAATATAATCTGCTGCCAGAATTGTTTCTTTATCATGTTCCACGACGATGACAGTATTACCCGTATCTCGAAGATCCTGTAGCGAACGAATTAAACGAACGTTATCGCGCTGATGAAGACCAATGCTTGGCTCATCGAGAATGTAAAGTACGCCGACAAGTTGCGATCCGATCTGAGTAGCGAGACGAATACGTTGCGATTCTCCACCGCTTAATGTTTTTGAAGAGCGATCCAGTGTTAGATAATCCAGGCCCACATCAAGTAAAAATTTTATCCGCTTACGGATTTCTTTAATTACTTCCTGCCCGATTTTTAATTGCCTTGAACTTAATTTTTTTTCGATACTGGAAAACCATTCAGACAATTGTATAATGTCCATGTTCGCCAGCTCCGAAATATTTTTATCGTGTATCTTAAAATAAAGTGACTCCTTCTTCAATCGTGTTCCTTTGCATTCGGGACAAGTAACATGTTGCATAAAACCCTGTATCCATCTTCTCATCGATGGCGACGCCTGCTCATTATCCTGTCCAATAATAAAATTTACAATGCCTTCGAATGTCACCGGCTGATGATAACCTCCACCAGAAATATAATCCATGGTTACATTTAAAACATCATCCGATCCATAAAGAATGATGTTGAGTGACTCATCAGGAATTTCAGAGATCGGCATGTTGAGGTTGAAATTGTATTTTCTGCCGAGAGCAATCAATTGTTTAAATATCCATGAATCTTTTTGAATGCCAAGAGGAATAATGCCACCGGCCTTGATGCTTTTCTTAGGATCGGGAATAATGCTCTTTATATCTATTTCGGAAATAGAACCAAGGCCATTGCAACGCTTACATGCACCATATGGTGAATTAAAAGAAAAAGTATTTGGCTGTGGTTCATCATAAGAAATTCCAGAAGTCGGACACATGAGGTGACGACTATAATAATTTTCTTTGTCCTTGCCGTTTTCAATAATCATGATCGTTCCTTTTCCAAGCTTCATGGAAAGTTGAATTGATTCGGCAAGTCGTTGTCGCACATCACCTGAAATCTCCAAACGATCAATCAGCAATTCAATATCATGGGTTTTATATCGATCAAGTTGAAGTCCTTTTTTCAGTTCTACAATTTTTCCGTCGTTGCGAACGCGGAGGTATCCCTGATGCATGAGTTGTTCAAACAATTCACGGTAATGTCCTTTGCGTGCTTTTATCAATGGAGCAAGTACAAGGATTTTTTTATCCTGGAATTTAGTAAGAATGAGATCGATGATTTGATCGTCGCTGAGACGAACCATCTTTTCGCCGGTTACATATGAAAAGGCTTCTGATGCTCTTGCAAATAGTAGCCGAAGGAAATCGTAGATTTCTGTAATTGTGCCAACAGTAGAACGCGGATTAAGTCCGGTCGTTTTTTGTTCTATGGAAATGACTGGTGATAAACCATTAATCTTATCCACATCTGGTCTTTCCATGTTGCCTAAAAATTGACGGGCATAGGCGGAGAAGCTTTCGAGATACCTTCGTTGGCCTTCAGCATAAATTGTATCGAAAGCAAGCGAAGATTTTCCACTTCCACTCAATCCAGTGATGACGATAAGTTTGTTCCTGGGAAAAGAAAGGTCGATGTTTTTCAGATTATGAACCCGCGCCCCATAAATTTCCAACAATTCTTCTGACATTTTTGTTACTGCAAAATAGTTTGCAAAGGTACGTAAATTTGGTTGTTGGTTGTTGGATGATGTTTGTTTGAAAGGTGGGAATTTGGAAAGTTGGAAAGTTGGAAAGTTGGGAAGTTGGGAAGTTGGGAAGTTGGGAAGTTGGGAAGTTGGGAAGTTGGCTAATGTTAATGGATTAAATAATATCAACCAACAACCAACAACCAACAACCAACTTTCCAACTTCCCAACCTCCCATTTCAACCCTCAAATATATTTCCCAAACCGGCGTTCATGTCGCATAAACTTCATTTCTTTGTAATATGAAAATTCTACGAGTCCTTGTATTAATTTGTATGAGTACATTTTTTGCTTTTGCGCAAGAAGGTGGTTCAGGAGTTTATTCTTTTTTGGAAATGCCTGCATCAGCAAGAATTGCAGCAATGGGCGGAACCTATATTACAGTAAAAGATAATGATATGAATGCCGCCATGCAGGCACCTTCATTGTTGAATCCTTCTATGAGCAAGTCGCTCACCTTAAGTGGAGTCTCTTATGTGGATGGTGTTAAGTTCGGTGATGCAGGATACGTTCAGGATTATGGAAAATTCGGAACATATATGGCAGCAATGCACTATGCCAGCTACGGGGAATTTTTCGAGACAGATGAATATGGAAATATCAATGGAAATTTTAAAGCTGCTGATTATGCACTGACTGTCGGCGGAGGATATCAGTATAATCCTCTTTTCTCTTTTGGTGCTGCAATAAAATTTCTTTACAGTGATTATTACATTTATAACTCATTCGGAATTGCTGCTGATCTTTCAGCTACATATAATGATACAGCAAAACATTTTACAGCATCGTTTGTTTTCAGGAATGCAGGAGTACAATTAAAGAATTACATTGAAGGAAACAATGAACCATTGCCAGCCGAGGCTTTGATTGGATTTTCGAAAAGGCTAATTCATACACCATTACGATTCAATGTTACCTATCGCCACCTCGAAAAATTTGATCTGGCGTACGACGATCCTTACAATCTGGGCGATGTTGATCCAGTGACAGGCGAGCCACAGGTAGAAACGATTGGTTTTTTCGATAACTTCTCACGCCATTTTATTATAGGCGCAGAGATTCTTCTTTCTAAAAATTTTCATATCCGCACAGCATATAATTTCGAGCGTCGACGCGAGTTGAGCATCGACACAAGGCCAGGGTTAGTAGGTTTTTCTCTTGGTGTAGGACTTAAGATCAGTAAATTTATTATTAGTTACGGAAGAGGCAATTACCACCTTGCTGGGGGAGCGAATCATTTTTCTATTACGACAAACTTGTCGGAGTTCGCGAAAAAGAATTAGCCAATTAGCCAATTAATTTTGTTGAAATCACATTGTTTTTTATTTATAAAATTTTTTCATCACAAGTTTTAAAAACAAAATGTAAAATTGTCTTTTCAACAATTTATAAAATACATTGGCTAATCGGCTAATTAACAAATTGGCTAACTAATTTCTCCACTTGATTTAAAGCTAATTGGCTAATTAGCTAATTGGCTAATTGGCTAATTGTAGGGAAGGTTGTTTCTTTGTAAAAATGTCGCGTAAAATTACAATAGCTATCGATGGTTATTCGTCGTGTGGGAAAAGTACCATGGCGAAAGCTATTGCGAAAAAACTTGGTTACCGATATATAGATTCCGGAGCTATGTATAGGGCAGTGACTCTGTTTATTCAGCGACATGATGTAACTCTGGAACAATTGAAAGCGATGACTCCTGATCAGATCAATGCAATGATGGATCACATTCACATCACCTTTCATATTAATCCCGAAACAAATCTTTCCGAAGTTTATCTGAACGAACATAATGTTGAACGTTTCATCCGTGATCTTTGGGTTTCCGATTGGGTGAGTCCTGTAAGTGCAATTCCGGAAATACGTCATCGACTGGTTGCACAGCAGCAAGGATATGGAAAACAAAAAGGAATTGTGATGGACGGCAGAGACATCGGAACACAGGTTTTTCCTAACGCAGAATTAAAGATTTTCATGACTGCTCGAAAAGAAATCAGGGCTAAAAGACGATTCGACGAACTGAATCAAAAAGGTTTTATGGTTACTATCGATGAAGTAATGAAAAACATTGAAGACCGCGACTTCACAGATACTCATCGTTCAGAAAGTCCGTTACGAAAAGCGGATGATGCAATCGTCCTGGATAACTCCGACCTTACGGAAGCGCAACAACTGGAGTTTGCGATGGAGCTTGTTCGGGGGTTGGGGGTTTAGGCGTTTGGCGTTTGTTAGAAAAAAGGATTGACAAGAGACTATTTTTTGACCATTGACCGACCTTTTACTAAAAGTTTAAAGACTCAACACTAGAGACTAAATAGTATCTTTGCCCCATGAAAGTAACCATCGATTCCCATTCCGGATTTTGTTTTGGTGTTGTATATGCAATACAAAAAGCGGAAGAAGAGCTTGAACAGACTGGAAAGCTTTATTGTTTGGGTGACATCGTTCATAATAATAAAGAAGTAGAAAGATTAAGTGCAAAGGGGCTCAAAGTTATTACTCACGACGATTTAAAAAATTTATCTGATTGCAAGGTGCTGATACGAGCGCATGGTGAACCACCGGAGACGTATGAAATTGCATTGAAAAATAATATCGAATTGATCGATGCATCCTGTCCGGTTGTATTGAAATTACAAAACAGGGTAAGAACGAGTTTTGAAAATGTGGAAGATGACGATGGACAAATTGTAATTTTCGGCGAGCCGGGACATGCAGAGGTGAATGGTCTCATTGGACAAACGGGAGGAAAAGCAATACTCGTAAGGAATGAAGAGGATCTTGAAAAAGTTGATTTTTCGAGGCCTGTTTATCTATTCAGTCAGACTACTAAGAGTACAGCAGGTTTTCAGAATATGAAATCCATGATCGAAGAACGATCGCATCGGGCAATGGAAAAAGAAATTACCGATGAATTTCTTGTAACAAACGATACCGTTTGCCGGCAGGTTTCTAATCGTGAACCTCAATTAAGAAAATTTTCAGCAGCCCATGATGTCATTCTTTTTGTAAGTGGAAAAAAGAGTTCTAATGGAAAAGCTCTCTATGAGGTTTGTAAAATTATTAATCCAAATTCCTATTTCATTTCCGATATTGATGAAATAGACGCAAACTGGCTGAAAAATGCTAATTCTGTAGGAATTTGCGGGGCGACTTCAACTCCGATGTGGTTGATGGAGAAAGTAGCTGAAAATGTACAGAACCTGGAAACAAATGTCAGGAATTAGAAATTCATCTTAATTCGATGAACCATTAAAGGTTCGTGATCAAAAATCAAAATTGTTGTTTACTTTTTTGACTTTTGACCTTTGACTTTGACCTCTTTTTCAGACAATTTTCTCTGAAAAAGTTTCCAACTCTACCTTTTGTCGTTCGAATTAATTTGATACATTTGCGTCCCTTTTAGGAAAAAAACCAAAACTATACTCAAAACCTTTAAAACTAAATGATTACAGAAGAAATCACCAGCCCTGCCTCCGAAAGTAAGCCAGAAGCTTTTAACTGGGATTCCACCGGAAAAGGTTGGAATGACTATTCTACAGAAGAGCGTACAAAAATGGAAAAATTGTACGATCAGACCTTAAATGCTGTTGTTGAACACGACATTGTAGATGGAACAGTTGTTTCAATTTCAACAAAAGATGTTCTTATTAACATCGGTTTCAAGTCTGACGGTTTAGTGCCGCTTACAGAATTTCGCCACATGCCTGACTTAAAAGTGGGTGATAAAGTGGAAGTGTATGTAGAGACACAGGAAGATAAAAATGGTCAGTTAATACTTTCACACAAAAAAGCACGCGCCCTCAAATCTTGGGATCGTGTAAATGCAGCACTAGAAGGCGATGAGGTTATCCAGGGCTATGTAAAATGCCGTACTAAAGGGGGATTAATCGTTGACGTTTTTGGAATTGAAGCATTCCTTCCCGGATCACAGATAGACGTGAAGCCAATTCGCGATTATGATCAGTTTGTCGGAAAGACAATGGAATTTAAAGTCGTAAAAATCAACAACGAATTTAAGAACGTCGTTGTTTCTCATAAAGTACTTATCGAAGAAGAACTCGAGCAACAAAAAGCCGAGATCATGAAGAAGCTTGAAAAAGGCCAGGTCTTAGAGGGTACAGTAAAAAATATTACATCTTATGGTGTGTTCATGGATCTCGGCGGTGTCGATGGTTTGTTGCACATTACAGATATTTCCTGGGGACGTATATCTCATCCTGAAGAAGTTCTTAAACTCGATCAGAAAATCAATGTTGTTATTCTTGATTTCGATGATGAGAAAAAACGTATCGCTCTTGGATTAAAACAACTTACTCCGCATCCTTGGACGCAGCTTGATGAGAATCTCAAAGTTGGCGACAAAGTAAAAGGTAAAGTAGTTGTCATCGCCGATTATGGTGCTTTCGTTGAAATCGCACAAGGTGTAGAAGGTTTAATACACGTTTCTGAAATGTCTTGGTCACAGCATTTACGCAGCCCTCATGAATTCCTTAAAGTGGGTGATGAAATCGAAGCAGTTATTTTAACTCTCGATCGTGAAGAGCGTAAAATGTCATTAGGATTAAAACAACTGAAGCCTGATCCATGGATCGATGTTGCTGTTAAATATCCTGTTGGTTCCAAGCATTCAGCTACAGTTAAAAACTTCCAGAACTTTGGAGTATTCGTTGAACTTGAAGAAGGAATTGATGGATTAGTACATATCTCTGATTTATCCTGGAATAAAAAAGTAAAACATCCATCTGAATTCACGAAGATCGGTGAGAAGATGGAAGTAGTAGTACTTGAAGTTGACGCAGAAAATCGTCGTCTGAGTTTAGGTCACAAACAACTCGAAGAGAATCCTTGGGAAGTATTTGAGACGATCTATTCAGTAGACTCATTACACGAAGGAACTGTTCTAAAGATCGGTGATAAAGGCGCATCTGTTGCTCTGTCATATGGCGTTGAGGCTTTTGCTCCAAATAAGCACATGGTAAAAGAAGATGGCAAGATGCTAAAGGCAGATGAGAAGGCAGACTTCAAAGTGATCGAATTCAATAAGGATCAGCGTAAGATTGTTGTTTCTCATAGCCGTATTCACGAAGAGAAGGCAGCTCAAAACAGAGTTGTAGAAGGTAAAGAAAAAGAGAAGGACCGTGAAGAAGGAGCGAAGGCTGTTAAGAAGGTAAAAGAAAGCGTAGAGAAAACGACTCTTGGAGATCTTAGCGTTCTTAGCAATCTCAAGACAGAAATGGAAGCTGCTGAGAAAAAGAAAGACGATAACGAATAATAGTTTATTAATAGATACTAAAGCCACCGTTAATAGCGGTGGTTTTTTTTTGGTGTGAAGTTATTACTAGTTGAAAAAATAGAACACGGATATACACGGATTAAAAAATTTATTCGTGCATTCGTGGCAAAAACAATAATTTGAATCAAGAATTGCCACGAATGCACAAATATAAAATCAGTGTAAACCCGCGTCATCCGTGTCATCCGTGTTCTATTTCCGGAATTCTTAAGTCACAATCAACTTAGTATTGAAGTGTTGTTCTTTATTTTCAATTGAAATAAAATAAATCCCTTTTTCCAAAGTCTCAAGGTTTAATAAATAAGAACTCATTTCTTTATTCTCAAAAATTGTAAGTACAGTTTTCCCCTGTGAATTAAATAATTCAATTTTTGTTTCTCCCTTTAATTCCTCAGGAAAATAAATTATAGTTTCCGTAAATGCCGGATTTGGTTCTATCCGGATTTGGGTTTTGGAAAAGGAAAAATTAACATCAATAATTTTAGAATAAGAAAACTTTCCATCAAAGTCAACTTGCTTCAATCGATAATATGAAACTCCATCAAAAGGTCTATCATCGATAAATTTATAATTCAATTTCAATGTACTATTACCTGCGCCATCAATTTTATTTATTTCTGAAAAAATTTCTGAGTCTTTACTTTTCTCAATAATAAAATAATCGTTGTTTGTTTCTGAAGCTGTTGTCCAGGTTAATTCAATTGAATTATTTTTTTGAAATGAAGAAAAGTTAAATAATTCAATTGGTAAAACACTACATGGGGTCAATGAAACATCATCGACAAAACAATATGAAGGACCTGAAGTAGGATGTGGACCCGGTAGAGAAATTCCGGTAGTAATTAAATCATCTTTGAAATTTCCAATAATAATAAACTTTTCACCACCCAGTGCAATGTAATTTCCGGATACACTTTTCCATAATATGTAATCAAGAAAGTCGCCGGCAGTCCCTACAATTTGTGGTGTAACATTTAACATTGTATTTTGAAGAGATTGAATCTTAGGAACTGAAAAATATGCTCCCATTTGATCAATAGACAATGCTGAAGTTTCACCCAAATTAACAAACATTTCAAAATGATAACAATTACCTGCTATTAAAGGAGCAGTTAACTCGACCTGGATATATTCTCTGTAATTAAAACTTGCTTTATAAATATAAATGCCTGCATATGCCTGACCAGTTCTTGCATATTGTAATCCAAATTGATTTCCAGGTATACTTACTACTGTTGCAACACATTCATTATAATATTCAGGTGTGGTATTAGTAGGTGAAGACCAAAAATCTGCTCTATAAAGCTGCGCAAGATAAGTAGGACAACCACTTTTATCTTCCAGGCTGGGATTGTGAACCAGATTTTGAGAATTTCCTTCCTGGAATAAGAAAAAAAATAGAACCGATAGTAAAAAAGTTTTCACAGCATTTGAATGTGCTAATCAAATATAAGAAAAAATACGAATTGTAATATTGTTAAGTATTACTATGACAGAATTGTGTTGAATTACAATGTTACGAATATAAAATCCGTGTAAACCCGCGTCATCCGTGTCATCCGTGTTCTATTTCCGGAATACTTAATTCACAATCAACTTAGACTTAAAATGCTGGTCATTATTTTCAATTGAAATAAAATAAACCCCTTTCTCGAAAGCCTCCAGGTTTAATAAATAAGAACTCATCTCGTTATTCTCAAATAATTTAAGAACAGATTTCCCCTGTGAGTTGAATAATTCAATTTTAGTTTCACCCTTTAATACCTCAGGAAAAATTAATTTTGTTTCTGAAAATGCCGGATTCGGGTCAATTCGAATATCATCTTTAAAACCGAAAAAATTTATATCAATAATTTTGGAGTACGAATATTTTCCATCAAAATCTACTTGCTTTAATCGATAATATGAAATACCATTCAATGGATTTTCATCGATAGATTTATATTTTAAATTCTTTGTGCTGTTTCCTGCACCATCTACTTTATTTATTTCAGTAAAATTTTCCGCATCACTACTTCTTTCAATAATAAAATAATCGTTATTCGTTTCTGTTGCTGTTGTCCATGCTAATTCAATTGAATTATTTAATTGCAGTGCAGAAAAATTTAATAATTCAATTGGCAAAATATTAGTGCAGGAAATCAGTGAAATGTCATCTATGTAACAATAACTATATTCTACAACCCCTGGATTAGAAATATAAAGCAGGCTTGTATTCATACTGTCCTTAAAATTTCCAATGATAATATAACGCTCGCCGCCAGTGGCTGTGTAATCACCCGAAACATTTGTCCATGTCGTACTATTAAAATAATTTCCGGAAACGTTTTCTATTTGTGGAGTAAAATTTAATACTGTATCGATTGGAGATAATATTAACGCAGGCGAAAAAAATATTCCTATATCATCTGTACTGAAATCAACCCTGTCAGAAAGATTCACGAACATTTCAAAATGATAACATTCGTTTGCAGACAAAGGGGTTGTTAATTGCACTTCAAGATATTCTCTGTAATTCAGATTATAAAAATCATACGAAAGAATTAAACCCGAATATGCCACACCTGTTCTAGCAGTTTGATTTCCCATGATGTTTACTGGTGTTCGAAATGGTCCAGTCGCAGAACAGGAATTAAAATAATCCGGTGTCGCATTGTTAGCGCTTAACCATGAGATTGCACTTGTAATTTGACTCCATGTATTAGGACAACCGGTGTGATCTTCAAAACTCGGATTGGGTATTAAATTCTGTGCATATCCATTCAGGATTGCAATTAACAGAAAAGCCAGTATTAATAGGTGTTTCAAGACATCTTATTGAGGTGTCAAAATTATTAAAAAAATGAAGTCGTACCGTTGTATTTTATAAACATACCAGGTTACTTGTTAACTTTCACAATTAAACCTAAATCAAAATCAGTTTGGGTCTGAAGGCTGATTGTTTTCAATGGAAAGAAAATAAATCCCTTTATCCAAAAACTCAAGGTTTAAAACGGATGAATCGGATTTGATTGTTTGACACGAATAAAAAATTATTAATTATTGTATAATTTTAAAAGACAATAAGTCTCGTTCTGAATCCTTGTTGTTTGTTTTCAATTGAAATAAAATATACTCCCTTTTCCAAAGCTTCCAGGTTTAATAAATAAGAATTCATTTCTTTATTCTCATATTTTTTAGAGACTAATATCCCCTGCGAATTAAATAATTCAATTTTAGTTTCACCTTTCAATACATCAGGAAAGATAATAGTCGTTTCATTTGAAGCTGGATTTGGATCTACACGTATTTCATTCCTGGTAGATGAAAAATCAACAGAAATGATTTTTGAATAAAAATGTTGACCATCAAAATCTACTTGCTTCAATCGATAATAAGAGATTCCATTCAACGGTATATTATCTATATATTTATAATTCTGATTCCTTGTACTATTGCCTGCTCCATCGATTTTATGAAGTGATGAGAAATTTTTTGAGTCTTTACTTTTCTCTATTTCAAAATAATCATTGTTAGTTTCTGTAACAGTCGTCCATGCTAGTTCGACAGAATTGTTAACCGTTGATGCAGAGAAATCTAACAATTCAATAGGAAGTGTGGTACAAGGAGGAAGCTGTATTAGCGAAATGTCGTCGATGTAACAATAAGCGTAGCCAACCAAATCGTGTTGCGAAATAAATATTGGACTCGTATTAATATTGTTTTTAAAATTTCCAATTAAGATATGACTCTCTCCGCCACTCGAAGTATAATCACCTGATATCTTTGTCCAGGTAGTAGTGTTCAGATAATTTCCAGTAGTATTTTCTATCTGAGGATAGAGAAAATTTAATGTACCGATGCTCGGTGCAAAGTATTGTGAATTTAAAAAAACCACACCAATATCATCTGTATTGTAAGAAGAAGAATCGGCAAGGTTTACGAACATTTCAAAATGATAGCATTGATTTAAAACCAATGGCGAGATTAACTCTGCCTGAATATATTCTCTATAATTTGAAGGGTAATAAATATAAAATCCTGCAAACGCCTGGCCCGTTCTTGCGTTCTGGTTTCCCCAATGATTTACAGGTACATTTACTACAGAGCTTGCACAACATTGATTAAAATAATCTGGAGAAGCATTTGTAGGAGAGTTCCAGGTTATTGTATTGCTGAGTTGACCAATGTTCCCGGGACAATTAGTATAATTTTCAAAGCCTGGATTGGGAATTAAATTTTGTGAAAAAACATCCAGGAATGATATTAATAAAAACAAGATGAGTAAATATGATTTCACTACGGCTGATTCAGACTCTAAAAATAAAAAAATAAATGATTAATCAAATACAATTCTATATATTCTGTTAAACAAGACGCTGTTTGATAGAGTATGTTAGCGTAAAATCATTTTAGCTCTAAAATGTTCCTGATTGTTTTCAATTGAAAGATAATAAAGTCCTTTTTCCAAAGATTCCAGGTTTAATAAATAAAAGTTCATTTCTGTATTTTCATTTTTACTTAGTACGGATTTTCCCTGTGAATTGAATATTTCAATTTTGGTTTCACCCTTAAGTTCAAAAGGAAAGTATATAGTCGTTTGTGAAACTGCAGGATTAGGTTCAATACGAATCTCGTTTTTGAATTTAGAAAAATTAACATCAACAATTTTGGAATAACTGTATCTTCCGTCAAAGTCTACCTGCTTCAGCCGATAATAAGATGTACCTGACGAAGGATTCTCATCAATGAAATTATAATTGATGTTTATCGTGCTGTTACCTGCGCCATTAATTTTTTTTATTTCCGTAAAATTTTCAGAGTCCTTACTTTTCTCAATTGCAAAATAATTGTTGTTGATTTCAGAAGTAGTAGTCCACAATAATTCAACAGCATTCTTCAAGGGTAAGGCCGAGAATTTCAACAAGTCAACAGGTAATACAACATTACACGATGTCAATGAAACATCATCAATATAACAATAGATATGTCTGTAGCCGCCATTATTTTGAATGAAAACATTATTAGTATTGCTATTGTTTTTGAAATTCCCAATCGTAATATAATTTTCTCCACCAGTTGCTATGTAGTCGCCTGCAACTCGAGTCCACATTGAAGTATTAAAATAATTACCCGGTTGATTTGTAATCTGCGGAATCTGATTAATCACCAAAGTATTCGTTGATAGTAGGAATGAGTTTGAAAAATAAACACCTATATCATCAGTATAGAATGATGCAGATTCAACCAGGCTTACAAACATTTCAAAATGGTAGCATTCGTTTGCAATTAGTGTGGAAGTTAATGATGCTTCGATATATTCCCTGTAATCATTGTTTATTGGTATATATAAAAATATACCGGTATAAGCCTGACCGGTTCTGGGAACCTGATTCCCAAAATAATTGTTAGGGACACACATCAAAGCTGGTGCACACTGATTATAATAATCTGGAGAGGCTAATGATGCTGACTTCCAGTTTTGAGCTTTCAATATATCGCCAGGTCCTGCCGGACAACTGCTATAGTTTTCAAAACTAGGATTCAAAACTAAATTCTGTGAATAGCAATTCAGGAATGAAAAAAATAAAAATATAACTGTGGTAAATAATTTCAAACTATCAGGTTCTTGGGGCAAAAATAGTAATAATGATTGGACCCTGTGAGATCTATAGTTTGCCACGTATATAAGTTTATTCACATATAAATTTTAAATAGAATAATTAACAATATTTGTATAGTTTGCATTGGAAACATAGAAAATTATAATTTTCCCCTAAAGCCTGTGTTTTCACTGGTTACATGCTGTTTTAATCTAAAAATTTCATATATTAGCCAAGGAGTAAATGCATGAAGACACTTTTTACCCTCGCTTTAATTTGCTTATTTACAGTTGCCAGGGGCCAGGTTTGTGAACCAAATCTGCAAAGTCTCTATTTTAATGGCACAAGTTCGTATGTCGGATTTAACACCGACAACTATTTAAATATAATTGAAGATTTAACGGTTGAAGCATGGATAAATGCCAGCTCTTGGGGCAGCTCATATGTTAGCAATTCGATTGTTTGTAAGCATGGCTGGTCGAGCGGTGAAAGGGGTTATGTCTTAAGGGCCGGTGGCAAAGGAGAATTATCATTCGCAATTGCTGGTGTAAACAATGGAGGTTCTAATGTTTCCTGGAAAGAAGCAGTCAGTGATTCAGGGACATTGCAATTAAACACATGGTATCATGTTGCAGGTACATACGATGGAAACAAAATCCGTTTGTATGTTGATGGCGCACAAGTAAAATCTGTAAACTTTAAAGGTACCATTGATCCAGCTGTAAATTATAAAATGAAGATTGGCAGAATTGCCGATGACAATACGAATGATAAGCGATATTTCAATGGACTTATCGATGAAGTTAGAATCTGGGATGATGCGCTTTCTGCGAATGATTTAAATAGCAGGAGAAATGCTCACGTCGATCCTGCAAACGTAACTCATCTTATTAGTTACTGGCGACTGAATGATACCATAGGTAATTCAGTTCTTGATATGGGACCTGGTGGAAATGCAGGTACTTTATATGGTGCGACAAAAAATACAGATGTTCCATTTACAAATGGCATTTTTCGACCAGAGATTATTCAAACCGGAAATGATTTAATAAGCAGTTCCTTGTTAGGCAATCAATGGAATTATAACGGTGTTCCGATATCTGGTGCAAATGGAATTCAATTTACACCACAGCATAGTGGAGTTTATTCTGTGACTACTGATTTCGGTGCGGGATGTATTGCTACTTCATTAAATGTAATTATTCCGTCAATTACTTTGGTAGAGGAATTATTGGATTCTAAGATTAAATATTATCTGAATGAAGGTGTAATTTATTTTCATGCTTTGCCATCTATTTCTTTTGCAACATCAATAAATATCACTGATATTAATGGCAGGCTATTAGAGGAAAGCAAATCATTGCCTGATGAAATAAATTTACAATCATTATCGAAGGGAGTTTATGTTTTGTCTTTTCGAACATCTGAAAAAGTTTTTAGCAGAAAGATTGTTTTGTATTAATAACCATTTAATTTTACATGGTACACTATTCACCTTTTCATTAAACTTGAGTATTCAAACATCTCTCATTTATTTATAGAGTTGAAATCTAAACTGCACAAATTTTTCTGAGTAATATCATCTTTGTGTACTCCGTGTTAGACCTTTGTGCACTCTGTGGTTAAATTACCTAAAGTTGTGTTTCATTCAAGTGGCTCAGGGTTCTATAAACTTTGAATTTTTTACCTCATAGAGCACAAGGTCAAATACAAAGATCATAGAGCAATTGTCTTAAAAAAATTTAACTTAAAAGATGGATTTTATTGCTTTTTATTTATGTGAATTCAAAATATTTAATACATCTTTATACGGTTAAATTTAAAATTCTATGAATAAACAATTACTATTTGTACTATGCCTGGGAGTTTTAATTTCAAAAAAATCTTTAGGCGAAAATAAACCAGACTCAACAAAAAATGATCCCTGGAAATCGGAAACCTTTAATGGATTAAAGTTCCGTAGCATCGGTCCAGCTAAAACATCCGGACGTGTTGTGGACTTTGCAGTTGATCACACAAATCAAAAAACATATTATGTTGCTGCAGCATCCGGTGGTGTTTGGAAAACAGAAAATGCAGGGATAACATATGAACCATTATTTGACAGCCAGGGATCTTATTCAATAGGTTGTGTCGAAATAGATCCCAGCAATTCCAACATCGTCTGGGTTGGAAGCGGTGAAAATAACAATCAGCGAAGCGTAGCTTATGGTGATGGTGTTTATAAATCTGAAGATGGCGGGAAGACATGGAAAAATATGGGATTGAAAAATTCAGAACATATTGGAATGATTGTGATCGATCCAAAAAATTCGAATGTAGTTTATGTTGCTGCCTATGGACCGCTCTGGAGTGCTGGTGGTGATCGGGGAATTTATAAAACAACCGATGGCGGTAAAACCTGGAAACAAATATTATTCGTGAGTGAAAACACCGGCTTCAACGAGATACATATGGATCCTCGTAATTCTGATTTGCTTTATGCAACGGCTCATCAGCGGAGGAGACAGGTTTTTACATATGTAAACGGCGGTCCAGAATCCAACTTGTATCGCAGCAACGATGGCGGACAAACATGGGATACTTTATCAATGGGAATTCCAAAGGATGTAGACAAAGGAAGAATCGGACTTTCAATTTCACCTGCTAATCCGGATTATATATATGCAATCGTAGAAGCGGCAGATAAAAAAAGCGGCGTCTATCGTTCTACCAATCGCGGTGCCAGTTGGGAGAAGAGGAGCGATAATGTTACAGCTGGAAATTATTACCAGGAAATTTTTTGTGATCCAAAGGATGTAGAAAAAGTTTATTATGTGGACTTATGGATAATGGTTTCTTTGAATGGAGGAAAATCGTTTGAGAAAATAGGAGAGAAGTATAAACACGTCGATAACCATGCTATCTGGATCGATCCAAAGGATACACGACATTTAATTAATGGTTGTGACGGAGGAATTTACGAGACGTATGATAATGGTGCCAACTGGGAGTTTAAAACCAATTTGCCTGTAACCCAGTTTTACAAAGTAGCAACGGATAATGCTTTACCTTTTTACAATGTTTATGGAGGTACGCAAGATAATTATTCTCTCGGAGGACCATCACGGACTACGAGCATGAATGGAATTTCGAATGGTGACTGGTATATTACTCTCGGCGGCGATGGCTTCGAGACGCAGGTGGACCAGGAAAATCCCGACATCGTTTATCCGCAATCACAGTATGGAGGATTAAATCGCTATGATAAAAAAAGTGGTGAGATCGTGGATATTCGTCCGGTCGAAAAAGAAGGTGAGCCAGCTTACCGTTGGAACTGGGATTCTCCACTTTTGATTTCAGGTTTTAAGCACACCAGGCTATACTTTGCAGCAAATAAACTTTTCAGGAGCGACGACATGGGAAATTCCTGGCAAACGATCAGTCCTGATTTAAGTCGTCAGCTCGACCGTAACAAGCTTCCGGTAATGGGAAGAGTTTGGGGCATGGATGCAATTTCAAAGAATGCTTCAACTGATATTTATGGAAATATAGTAGCGATATGTGAATCCAAATTTGACGAGAATAACTTATTGATTGGAACAGATGATGGATTGATACAGATCACAACCGATGGTGGAAAAAACTGGTCGAAGATCGATAACATAGCCGGAGTTCCTGAGCGCACATATGTAAACCAGATCATCGCTTCGCAACACGATAAGAATACATTCTATGCTGTTTTTAATCATCACCGTTACGGAGACTTTAAGCCATATTTATTCAAGAGTAAAGACGGTGGACATTCATGGTCTGCAATACATGGAAATCTTCCTGGGAGAGGAAGTGTTTATACTGTTGCAGAAGATCATGTAAATCCTCAATTACTTTTTGCAGGAACAGAGTTTGGAGTTTTCTTCACTATCGATGGCGGGTCGAAATGGACGCAGTTGAAGAGCGGACTTCCAACTATAGCGGTTCGAGATATTGAAATTCAGAAAAGAGAAAATGATCTCGTGCTTGCGACATTCGGAAGAGGATTTTATATTCTTGATGATTACACTCTACTTAGGAAAATTAAGAAGGAAGATTTAAAAAAAGATGCATGGATTGCTGAGACAAAAAATTCGTGGCTCTTTAACGAAGCAGGTGCATGGGGTTCTACACTTAAGGGTTTTCAGGGAGAAAATTTTTTCACGACGCCGAATCCAAAAGTTGGAGCGGTGTTTACTTATTATCTGAAAGATGATCTGAAAACATTGAAAGATAAGCGTAAGGAACTTGAGAAAGAAAGAATCAAAGAAAACCAGCCTATATTTTATCCGACACCTGATTCCATTCGTATGGAAGACATGTATCCTGATCCTTATTTATTGTTTACGATTACTGATGATGGAAATAATATTGTTCGTAAAATAAAATCACCTGCGAAAAAAGGAATCAGCCGTATTACCTGGGATTTCAGGTATAATTCACCAGGTGAAATAAATTTCAAAACACCTGATCCGACAAATCCTTATGATGTACCCGAAACAGGTTATCCGGCCATGCCAGGGAATTATAAAGTTTCGCTGAGCAAATTCGAGGATGGGGTTATTACTGAATTAGTACCACCACAGCCATTCAAAGTAAGTTCATTGAATTCGACTTCGCTTCCTGCTTCCGACAAGAAAGCACTCGATGATTTTTACAAAAAAGTTTCCGAGATCAGGAGAGTTGTTGCTTCGGCAGATGCTTTCAGGGGTGAATTGGTGAATAAAGTAAAATACATAAAGCAGGCAATTATAGATGCACCGGCAACATTACCATCTGCGATTTCAGATTTGCATATGGTTGAAAGAAATCTCAATGACATAAATGCAAAGCTAAATGGCGATGCAAGTCTTGCAAAAAGAGAATTTGAAACATTGCCATCATTAAGCGGCAGGGTAGGGACGATTGAAGGATCGCTATGGACATCCAGTGCAGCTCCGACACAAACTTCGATTCAGTCGTATGAAATTGCAAGCCGTGAATTGACTCCACTTTTAGATAAATTGAAAAAGGCTGATGATGATATTAAGAAGCTTGAGAGTTTATTAGAGAAGAGCAAGGCTCCGTATACACCGGGGAGATTGCCGGTTTGGGAGAATAAATAGAGATTTTGAATACTGAACATCAATTAACGAATGCAGATTTAAGAAGTAGTATTGTGTTAAGATGTATAAATTAAAACACCTTCATTATTCTTCAATCGTTAATTGATGTTCGATATTAAAAAAACTCTAAACAACAATTAACAATATCAGTTTTATTGAACCACAATAAACTCCACTCTCCTGTTTTTAGAGCGGCCATCAGCGGTATTATTGTCGCCAATTGGATTTTCCATTCCGAATCCTTCTGATGTTATTCTTTGTGCATCGATGCCTTTGTTCACTAAATAGTCTTTGACGGCATCGGCCCTGCCTTGAGATAATTTCAAATTACTTTCTTCGGAGCCAACATTGTCAGTATATCCTTTGAGGAATAGATTATAATCCTTCTTATCTTTTAACATGTCGGCGAAAAGATTCAATTGTCCATAGGATGCCTTGAGAATTGTAGTTTTGCCATTTGCAAACTGAAGACCTTCATAAGTTTTCTTGATTAACTCTTTTTCTTTCTCATCTAATTCAGCAGGCTGAACCCCCGCAATGTCATCCGGGGAAGGTGCCGTACTATTTGGCACAACTTTACGTTTCAAGGCATCGACGAAAAATAGATTGCACCAGTAATGATCATCAGTGGAAAATGTCTGTGACATTCCATTTGTAATTAAATATAAATGGGCTTGCTGCGGAACACTCTTAGCTTGTTTAGAAAGTAATTTCTTTTTAGAAGGCTCGTAAGTTCCATCGGTTTTTTTAACCATAACAGGCGCGACAATTTTTCCTCCCTTAACATTTACTTTACCTTCGGAGCAGACACAAGAGGTATCCGTTCGCAAGGAAATGATAATATTATGTTCACCGTCTTTTACTGGCAATGCACCACGGGTAACAAATGCGTCATAATATTCTGTAAAGCAGTTTTTTTCTTTTGCTTTTCCATTTTTGTATAATCCCTGTTGGGCATTCGAAGTATAAACAAAGATTAATGCTCCAACAAATAAAAAATATTTTTTCATCAACATAATTTTTTATAATTTTCAAAAGTAAAGAAAGTAAAATTTCAGGATTCAAGTGATAATCCTGAAGAAATATTATTCTTTCTTTGTAAAAATTGAATAAAATGAATCCAAAGCTTAATTTCCTGATCAATGAGTATCCATCTATTTTGAGAAAAATTGATCCCGATAAAAAAGGTCAATGGGGCAAGATGAGTGTTCAACAAATGATTGAACATATGTGTGACTCAGTGATGGAGGCAAATGGTAAAATTCCACGAACGCTTTTAACTTCCTCAGACCGAATGCCAAAAATGAAAGAGTTTTTAATGAGCGAAAAGGAATTCAAACCAGATACAAAGAATGCTTTGATGAGCGATGTGCCTCCTCCTGTTTTAAATGAATCTGTACCCGAAGCAATTGACGAATTGGAAATGGAGTTGAAAGATTTTGTAAAAAAATTTGATGGAAATAAAAACTCAAAAATCACCAATCCATTTTTCGGCGAACTGAATTTCGATGAATGGGTCCAGCTTCTCCACAAACATGCTGTGCACCACCTTAAGCAGTTTGGGGTTTCTGGTTTGTAGGTGGGTTTTGGATTTTGCGTTTGGCGTTTGGCGTTTGGCGTTTGTTTGAAAAAGGGAAAACAAGTTACAATTTTTTAGACTTTTGACCTTTGACCTTTGACCTTTGACTTTTGACTTTTGACTTAAATCTTCCGACTTCGGACTGCTTACATCACCCTTCCGTCTTTCCTGCCAGTAAATACAAAACAGCCATTCTTATAGCAACCCCATTTTCTACCTGCTGAAGTATGATCGATTGTTGGGAATCGGCAACGTCGCTAGTAATTTCTACGCCACGGTTTATTGGTCCGGGGTGCATGATAACAATGCGTTTGGAAAGAGAATCCAGGAGTTGTTTGTTGATTCCAAAGAGCATTATGTATTCTCTAAGAGAAGGAAAGTAACGAGTATCCTGGCGCTCGAGTTGAATGCGTAACATATTTGCAACATCGCACCATTCGAGTGCATTGCGGAGATTGTGCTCAACTTTAATTCCCAGCGATGAAATATGTTTTGGTATCAGCGTGGTAGGTCCGCAAACCATTACTTCAGCTCCGAGTTTTTGGAGACAGAAAATATTGCTGAGGGCTACTCTTGAATGTAAGATGTCACCCACGATTGCAACTTTTAATCCTTTTACATTTCCAAATGATTGGCGAATGGAATATGCGTCGAGCAATGCTTGTGTTGGATGTTCGTGTGCGCCATCGCCGGCATTGACAATGTTTGCATCTATGTGCCTGGAAAGAAATTCAGCGGCGCCGGCATGTGGATGACGCATTACAACAATATCAACCTTCATTGCAAGGATATTGTTTACGGTATCAATGAGTGTTTCTCCTTTACTCACTGAAGAAGACGAAGCAGAAAAATTTACCACATCTGCGGAAAGTCTTCTCTCGGCTAATTCAAAGGACAAACGTGTACGGGTTGAATTCTCAAAAAACAAATTTGCAATCGTCACATCCCGCAATGAAGGAACCTTCTTTATCGGACGATTTATAACGTCCTTAAAATTATCAGCAGTTGAAAATATCATTTCGATATCTTCGAGAGTGATGTTTTTTATTCCAAGGAGATGTTTTGTTGAGAGCACTTTTTATTTCGTTAATTAGTCTATTTTGTTTCAGTTTTTGTTTTAGTTTCAGTTTCAGTTTCAGTTTGATGTTTGTTTTTTCCTTTAATCCGGATTTGGAGTTTAAAACAACCACACACCGTCCTCACCATCCACCTCTTGCCAGTGTACTTTTACCTTTTCGCTTGCTATTGTATCGACTTGAATTCCGATATAATCGGGTGCAATAGGAAGCTGTTTGCTATAGCGTCTGTCGACGAATGCTAAAAGTTCAACTTTTTCCGGTCGGCCAAAGGCAAGAAGGGCATCGAGGCCGGCCCGAATGGTACGACCGGTAAAAAACACATCGTCTATTAAAACAACTTTTTGATTTTCTACTATGAAGTCAATCTTTGTCACGCTCGGTGAAATAATTTCACGTCGCCTGAAATCGTCACGGTAGAAAGTAACATCCAGGCTGCCCATCCTGAGATTATCTGATTTAATTATTTCTTTAAGAAATTTATGAATGCGTTTTGCAACGAAAATTCCGCGAGGCTGTAAGCCTATTATAACAGAATTAGAAAAGTCGTCGTGGTTTTCAATTAGCTGGTAACAAAGCCTCTTGATGGTTATCTCAAATTGTAAGCTGTCGAGCAGTAACCGTTTTTGCATTCCGGGAGGCAAACGTACGATAATAGTAGCAAATATCAAATCCAATAATATAAGATAGTAAAAAAATATAGAACTGTGTCATTCAGTAGGACATTCGTGAGATTTGAAAACGATTTTAAAATTTTTTCAGAAATAAAAGATGTGGGCAATCGTGAACCTTAAAAGGTGGAGTAATGGTTAGCACTATAACGCCTTTGTTTATTTGGATTTTTTATATACTTGAAAAAGGAATGAAGCGATATCAAATCTAAAATTTTATTAATTAATAAAATTCTTTAGAATAAGAACAATTAAATGTATCGCAGGATAATCTAACAGTATCCGGACCATCAAAGACGAATGAATTTGCGTGAATCATCATTGCCTTAAATGATCCGGATATTGAAAGATTGACTGTATCAACATGTATGCTGATATAATTATTAATTGAATCATCCTCTACTGTGACATAGTTCCAATATACTGCATCCGGATTTGAACTACAACATATCTTATCATAATATATAGAATTTATTGTGTCAATTAATCCAATGCTATGTAATGTATGTACTCCGGTTTGCAAACGAATCAAATTAAAATTAATAGGATAGTAATAATTATAATTTTCATCGGAGCTTATCATATTCAAACTAAATCTGGAGGAAATGCCATCTATTATTTTTTCTGTTGCTTTAATATACTTCAATACATCTGTGTTATTAATATTTACTATCGAAGTAAAACCATAATTCAGAAATTCTGGCTTAAAAGGTTCTTCTTCGTGTACTTTATCTTTTTTACACGAGAGCAATGTTGTAAATGCGAATATAATAGTGACGTATTTCAACAATATTAATTTTTGAAGAATGAAAGACTTTGAGTTTTGCCTGGAGAAATAATCTTACAAATATAAGCTCCGGCGCTATACTGACTTAGATTAAAGTTAAAACTATTCTCACCCGATTCTAAAGATTTATTTTCCATTAATATTAATTCACCGATGCTATTATAAATTTCAAAAGAAAAATTTCCTTCTTCTTCACTATAAAATGAAAGTGTGAAATTAGAAGTACCAGGATTTGGGAATATAGTTGCAGCTATATTTTCTTTCTTTTTTTCTGCACTTAATCTTAATGGACCATTGCAATGTGGAACTACCCATTGACCATAGAATGTTTGTGAATTACCAGTGTTATCAGTTACTACACATTTTACATATCTTGTATATGCATTATGATGGTTTATTCCAACATGGTGTGAAAAATAACTACCAGTTGCACCCATCAGGGTATATGAAGTTCCATTATAACTTATATACCATTTATAAGTTAACCCAGCAGTACTGCAATTGGATGTAACCTGTGCAGTAACCATTGGCTCGCACTGGACTGCAGGTTCAACATGAAAATTAATAGAAAGTGGAGTTGTTTCAGTTAAAAAATCCTGAACCAAAGGTATCATTTGATTCATCTTACTTGCATTGTCATTCGTACCCGGTAATCCAGTTCTACCCATATGAAGCCAGCCTTGGTTGATCAGCCAAACATTAGGATTCGAAAAATTTGGTATGTTCCAATCTCCATGTCCATCATCATATGCCATAATTGTTTTATAATAACGGTCACATGTGCCAATACAGAACCATAAAAGATGAGAACAGCAATACGGTAATGTAAAATGAAATCCATGTGCAGAACCTGATGGATTGATATTATCATTTGGAATATCATGTAATCCACCTACTAAATGTCCGACTTCATGCGCAAAAGTGTAATTTGATGTTGAGTGTCTAATTTGCACCATACCAAAAGCTAAAAAAGGCTGTGCTGAAAAATGGTTTACATAGGCTATACCATCCACTGCGCCGCCATTTGCATTAACATAATTTCCATCTGTAAAAAGTATTACTAAGTCTGCACGGAAACTTGCATTTTGTCTTAATGCATCAAGATTGCTTGAATTATTACTTACCCAGCTATTTAATTCAGAACTCATAAGAGCTGCGCCACCGGGCTCAGTATAATTTATCGAATGAGAACCGATTGGTTCAACTCCGACCAGAAAAGTTGTATTGGATCCACCAATTATACTTCGAACCCAGGCCGATTTCAATTGTGCAATAGACTGTTGTGCAATTGCAGTTGGTGAGGTGCCCATTTGTTGTGCCGCTGTTAATGCTTTTGGAGTATATAAAACCAGAATTCTTAGAGTATGAATTTTACAATCAGCACCATCAGGTTTATTCTCACCTGGATCTCCACCATCTGATTCGCCCATTTCTTTTTCAGTATTACCACAAGTTCCAATTTCTCTTACCTTATAGATAGTCCAGACATTTCCTGTTAAATCAACAATATTATAATTTGAACCTCCAATGGTTAAATGTCCTGATTTCTCCGAACGATTTGCAGTTATAGTTAAATGCCCGTTTATGCATTCAGCAGTTAAACTATCTCCCGCTATTGTATCGCATTCTTCATTCAAGCAATCACCGGGAGAATCGTCAACAATTCCATTGTATTCATAGTCGCGTTCCGAATTATACATTACATAATCGGATTGAAAGACGAGTCGTTTTAATCCAAGAAATCTTAAATCAACATCACGCTTTCCATCATCATCAGGAATATTTAATTCATTAATTCTTAAAAATGGTAATTCCTGTTCGGATTCAGCATAACGGTTTACTCTGTTATAAATCGCTTTCTGCTCGCTATTTAGTTGTTCATACGTGATAGAAATAGGTTCAATTAGCGCTTGTGCATGAATGATTGAAGGAATAATAAAAATCAAAAACATGCATGTTAATTTTAAGTTTATTGTTTTCATAGTTTTGAGATTTGAAAATATGCCTACTCTTATACATGGGATTTTCGGCTTCTTCCCGGGAAAATTTTTAAATAATATTCAAAGTTCAATTTATAAAGTACATTAGTAAATAATCCTAAAGGTTGATTTAGGGTGCATATATATTAAGAATATACAACTTAAGGTTGAGAAGAACTCATTAAACAATCAAATAACTTAGCACGGTGGAATTATGAAAAAAATATTTCTTTATATTTTATTATTGAATGCTTTCAATGGTTACAGCCAACAAACTTCTTTTCAAAAAGTTTACGATACGCTGGGATATTATTATACCAATTGCATTCGTCAGACTACTGATAAAGGATTCATAATGTGTGGAAGTAATTATAGTACTGCACAGGCTCAGGATGCAGCAATTATTAAAACTGATTCTTTGGGTAATATGGAATGGATAAAAACATATGGAGGAACATCCACAGATGGTGCGATAACAATGGAAATTATTAACGATACGAATTATTTTGTATGGTGTATAAAGGATGAATTTTCGATAACACAAAATGACTTATGGTTATTAAAATTAGACAGTCATGGCGATACAATTTTCACAAAGATACTTTCATTAGGACCAGGACAAAATGTACCTAAAGCAAGCACCCGGACAATAGACAATGGATTTGTTTTAACGGGTTTTACAGATGTTATAGGAAATGGTCTTCAGGATATTTTTCTTATGAAAATTGATACTTCAGGAAATATTGTATGGACAAAAACTTATGGTGGTACAATGGGTGAAACAAGTTATGATGTTATACAATCATCCGATTCGGGATATGTTATAACCGGAACGACATCAAGTTTTAATGCAGCGATTGCTGATGTATATGCAATTAAAACAGACAAATACGGAGATACGCTATGGACCAGGACTTTTGGATATACTAACAATGATTTGGGTCAGGGAATAACGGAAACAATGAATCATGAATATATTGTTGCAGGGACCAGTTATGATACTATTAGTACCGGATATAATATTTTATTACTTAAATATGATTTGGCCGGTCAGTTAATCTGGTTTAAAGAATATTTTATTCCACTTGAAAATAATTCTATTGCAATAAAAACACTCCCAAACGGAGAGTATATTATTGGTGGGACTACCTATTCAACTATAGGTAACAGGTATCAAGCATTGCTTATGCAAATTGATGATTTGGGAGATTCAATATGGATGAAAACTTATAATCTTACATCAAATTCTTCCGATATACCTTATTCAATGCTAGTGAGTGATGATGGAGGTTTTGTGCTTGCAGGTAAAAGTGATTTCCCCCCACACCCAAATGGATTTATATTAAAGACAGATAGTATTGGAAATATAATAAGTTTTATTACGGATATAGCGGATGAAAATTTCCCTTTGATATTTCCAAATCCAGCAGTTAATGATTTAACAATTAAATTTCCGGAAATAATAAAAAATGAACTTGAGTTTGTAATACTTGACATCACAGGAAGATTAGTACAATCAGGAAAAATTCCATCCGGAAAAAGCAGATTCAAATTTGATGTTCAGGATTTACATGATGGATTTTATTTATTAAACATGTTTCATAATAACACCAATTATTCCAGCAATAAATTTATCGTTTCACATTTTAAATAAAATATTTATGAAAAATTCAATCTTTAAATTAACACTTGGTTGTTTAATCTTAATTTCTACAATCCAAGTTCACTCTCAAAATCAACTCAAAAAATGGTACCTATCGACTAACCAGGTTGATATGACATCATCAGTTCCGGGCGTATCAGCAATACCGAATTCAACGGTACATGCGATTAACTATGGCACTGGAATGTATAAATCGGATAATTTCAGTAGCACACCTCAGTTTTATATTTCTGACGGAACGGTTTATGATGGAAGCAATAATCAGTTCGGTCCTCTAAATGCAGTTCAATGGACCACGGGAGAAATAGCAATAGTTCCTTTTGCAGGTAATGACGGATGCCATCAAGATAAATATTATCTATTGTACACGGCTCATAATTTTACAAATAGTTCTGTTTATTATGCTGTAATAGACATGAATTCAGGAGAGTGTGGTCAATTAATAAACTGGGGAACATCTCTCGCTACTACTATCCCCGCACAACTAACCGGGATTGCAGTAGGAAAATTAAATGGCGGACAACGATTTGCATATGTTTCAGGTGGTAATGCTATTTATAAAATGGTAATCACGAATTCCGGTATTACTGCTCCACAACAGATTGCAAGTATTGCTGGTGAGGATTTTGATAATCAGGAAATGGATTTATCCCCTGACGGATCCATGCTTGCATTTACCTATAACAGGATATTTGGTGCAGCAAATCCTTATCATATAATATTTCTTAACTCAAGTGGTGATTTTTCATCTCATACTTCTTTTAATGTAGGTACGGATAACTTAGAAGGTGGAAGAGGAGTTGAGTTTTATGTTGACCCATCAGGGGTAACTAAATTGATTGTTGGTGCCGGTAGTGATGGTATATTTCGAATTGATCCATTAAATCCTACAGTAGGTCAATTTCAAGTATTAAATACCAACTCTTATGGTCACTCTCAAATTGAATTAGCCAGTAATGGAAAAATATATGCAGCAGGAACTACAGATGTTTTAGCGATTAATGTTTCAGGAGCGAATCCTGTTGTAAATACAGGAAGTAATATTTCATTGGTTGCGCCATCGTTAACAAATAGTTTTAATGGTCCTTTTTTTACATTACCCGATCAGATTGATGGGGAAAATTTAGATCCTATTACAAAAGGAACTATGTGTTTGGATCTTTATACTAAAGACGATGAACTTCCTGGTCCGGATGATACAGGAATAGAACCAAATCCTGATTGGGGATTATTTTATGTCAGTAAGGATATTTATGTACATCGACCGAACTATAATAATCCTTCTGATCATACAAGTTGGAATCCCATTTTTTCAAATCCGAATCCTCCGCATCATGTTTACGTTGTTGTTCGCAATCGCTCTTGTAGAGATTATACTCCTGCAACAGGTGATGTAGTTCATTTGTATTGGGCCAAAGCATCATCAGCATTAGACTGGCCATACAACTGGTCTGCTGGAAATACAACTACATGCAGTGATCCAGGTGGTGCTATAACTCATCCACAGTTAGGTGGAGAGATTTCACCGGCTCAACCAATTCCAGCCATTCCAGCCGGAGGATATGCAGAAGTTCCATTTCAATGGACAATTCCAGATCCTGATCCATATTACGGTTGCGCTACCTGGGATCATTTTTGTCTTTTGTCACGTCTGGAAGCTCCATCTATTGATGATTTAATTCTGTTCGAAGGCACATCGACATGGATGAATACAAAAAATCATAATAATATAGCCTGGAAGAATCTAACAATTGTTGATGGTGTTCCATTTGTAGATAATACTGAATGTGCTAACGATATTAAAGTTGGTGGAACTATTGGTATTGGTAATTCATCTGAAGAAGAAAAAACAATTCAATTGATCTTTGAACCTAAAGGAGATGTACCGGGTAAACAAATATTTGAACAAGCCGATATTAAAATAACCTTAGATGAAAAAACCTGGCGGAAATGGATAGCTGGAGGTGCTGAAAGTGAAAATTTGGAAATAAAAAGAGAAGATTGCAGGCAATTAATTGTGAAAGGTACTCCTGCTAAATTGAAAAATTTATTTTATCATGGCAGAGAGATATCAAATATTACAATGAGCTTTAATTTTCTTACATCGAAAGTAGATCAAATAATAGAATTTGATTACAATGTACTTGAAACAGCCAATAACAGGGATAAAGAAATTATTGGCGGCGAATATTATTCCATAAGAAAGCCTCAACGATATTTATTTAATGCCGATGGAGGACAGGATAAAAGTATTTATTACAAGGACGATGTAGCTCTCAGTGCACGCGATATCGGTGAACCTGCAGTTTACAATTGGTATAACGAAGCCGGTGAATTAATTTTTTCCGGAAAAGAGTTAATTACAAGTCCTGAGTTAACACAGAAATATAAATTAGAAATTATTTCAGAAAGAGATGGATTCACTTCTTACGACGATGTAATAGTTAATGTCAAAGAAATGGCAATTAAAGGATTTTTGCCAAACCCGGCTGTTGATGAAATTCAAATTGAATACGAAGCGTCCAAGGCAACATCTGCATACCTTTCAATAACATCCACTACTTCCAGCATAAGTAATAATTATATTCTTCAGGTGCAAAACAATTCAACATCTATTAATATTTCAAATTATTTCCATGGTTCGTACCTGGTACGTTTAATATGTGATGGAAATGTAAGAGATGAAAGAGTGTTTATAAAGCAATAATTTTTGATCGTTAAAAATTAGTTTTTTGAAGAGATATGCCTAAAAACATATCTCTTTTTTTTATAATTCGCTTTATAAAATATATAAGCGTTTTTCAGGGTGAAATAATACCTTTGAAAAAAATATCAGCATGCCAAATTCTTCTCTTATCATCTTAGTAATTGTCCTACTAGTATTGTTTCTAAGCTTCGTGACAGTACAGCAGGGCTACATAGCCGTAGTAACTATTTTCGGCAAGTACAGGCGCATTATGATGCCCGGACTTAATTTAAAGATTCCATTCATTGAAACTGTTACAAAGCGAATTTCAATTCAGAATAGATCTGTTGAACTTGAATTCCAGGCTATCACGATCGATCAGGCTAATGTTTATTTTAAAGCCATGCTCTTGTATTCGGTCATTGACCAAGATGAAAGAAACATTGTGAATGTTGCTTTCAAATTTGTCGATGACAGGAATTTTATGCAGGCTTTGATTCGGACCATTGAAGGCTCTATTCGTGGATATGTTGCTACTAAAAAGCAGGCTGATGTTTTAGGTTTAAGAAAGGATATTACGGAACATGTGAAGGAACAAATCGACAAAAATCTCGAGGAGTGGGGCTATCATCTCAAGGATCTCCAGTTAAACGATATAACTTTCGACGAGGTGATAATGAAATCGATGAGCCAGGTGGTTGCTTCAAACAATTTGAAGGCTGCAGCAGAAAACGAAGGACAGGCATTATTAATTACGCGGACAAAAGCTGCTGAAGCGGAAGGAAACTTTATAAAGATTTCTGCAAATGCTGAGCGCGAAGCGGCACAGATGCGCGGTCAGGGAGTTGCTTTATTCAGGCAGGAAGTTGCAAAGGGAATGACCGAAGCAGCGAAAGAGCTTCAGCAGGTAAATTTAGATACGTCGGTCATCCTCTTCAGCATGTGGACAGAAGCTGTTAAGAATTTCGCAGAGCAGGGTAAAGGAAATGTAATATTCCTCGACGGATCTCCGGATGGCATGCAACATACAATGCAGCAAATGATGGCCCTTACAAATATGACCGACCTGACTCTGAAGAAAAAATAATTACTTCTTCTTTTCCTCGAAATGTGAGCGGCTATAATGATTAGCCAAATCTTCATCCGGGTGATTGTTCATGTCTCTTACTACGCCATCTCTTTCATAGCTCTGTATATTAAACCTGGCCGGGCTGGTGCAATTTGGTTCATTCAGATTCGTCTTCATGGCATCGCCATTTCCTACAGATGAATTCACATCAACTACTTTATCTGCAAGAACGACCAATGCAGCACACGTAAGGATAATTAAGAAGCCTGCTTTAATTTTTTTCATTTGTAATTTTTATATAGTTTTAATCTGTTTTTTAAATAATTTCAATTCTAATACCTGTACAAAACTATGGAAATAAATAAAACAGAAGAAGAATGGAAGAAAGAATTATCACAGGAACAATATCGTGTTCTTAGAGAAAAAGGTACGGAAGCGCCTTTCACAGGGAAATTTTATTTGAATAAAGAAAAAGGTATTTATGTCTGCGGAGCCTGTGGTAATGAATTGTTTACTTCTGATATGAAATTTGATTCCGGTTGTGGATGGCCTTCGTTCGACAGGGAAATTGAAGGAGGGAAGATAATTACGAAGCGAGATACATCTCATGGAATGATACGAACTGAAATTTTATGCGCCCGGTGTGGCTCACATTTAGGTCATTTATTTGATGATGGTCCTACCGACACCGGCGTAAGATATTGTGTAAATTCTTTATCATTGAACTTTGAAAAAAAATAATAAACAGAAAAACTATGGAAACAACTCTTGATTCAGTACAGGTAGAAACCAGGCCCGTAATTTATGCCGGATTTTGGATTCGTTTTGTTGCTTACATTATCGATGCAATTGTAATAGGTATTGTCCAGTCATTGGTAACATATTCTTTTTTCTCAACTCTTATGTTTAGTCCTGAAATCGGTGATGATGGAAGCCCAACATTACCATCCTCATTTTTCAATTATCTGCTTATTGTTTTAATAATTCAATGGATCTATTTTGCGTTGATGGAAAGCAGTGCTAAGCAGGCGACAGTAGGAAAGATGGCATTGAATCTAAAAGTCACAAACCTAAATGGTGAAAGAATAAGTTTTCTGAATGCTACGGGACGATACTTTGCAAAATTTATATCTGCAGTCATTTTATTAATCGGCTACATCATGGCTGGCTTTGATGCAAAGAAGCAGGCATTACATGATAAGATTGCGAACACTTTAGTAGTTATGGGTTCTTAAAATTAATTAGCCGATAGCCAATTAGCCAATGGCGAAATAGCAAATTGAAATTGGCTAAATCAGCTAATTAGCTAATTGGCTAATTCAAATCATTCCTCTTGCTTTCAACTCGAGGTATTTATTCAAAACACTTAAAGTCAAATTTTCCGGCGTCGTTTGTATTGATTGAATTCCAAATAAACGTAGCTTGTAAATGATTTGTTCTTTTTCGTCAATGATTTTCGAAGCAACCATTCGATAATAGATTTCCCTGATGTCAGAAGAGTCTTCGCCGGCGTATTTTACCAGCTCTGTGTTTTCAAAAAAGACAACAAGCAACAGATGAAAGCGATTTAGTTTTCTTAGGATGGGAAGAATTCTTTCCATGGCATAAATACTTTCAAAATTTGTATAGAGAATAAGCAGACTCCTGACGGAAATTTTATTTCTTACTGCTGTATATAAAAGTTCGTAATTGGATTCATTGGGATTTTCTTTTTCACGATAAAGTTGTCCGAGTATTTTTCTGATTTGTGAATGGTTTCGATCTGCTTTTAAAAATGTATTTATCGTTGTTGAAAATGTTATCAGTCCAGCACGGTCCTGTTTTTTCAATGTGATATTGGCAAGTGATAAGGTCGTATTGATTGAATAATCCAGAAGGCTTAGACCGTTGAAAGGCATTCTCATGCTCCGGCTTTTGTCGATTATAAAATAGATCTGCTGCGCTCGTTCATCCTCGTATTGGTTAACCATCAATGCACCTCTCTTGCCTGTAGCTTTCCAGTTGATGCTTCGGTAATCATCTCCCTGAACATAATTTTTTATCTGCTCGAATTCATAACTATGTCCCAACCTGTGCATCTTTCTGATGCCGCGGAACTGAGAAACCTTCGAAAATGTATGCATTTCAAAACGCTTCATTTGCATAACCGATGGATAAACAGCAATTGTCTTAGAATTGGAGAAAGAAAATTTTCGTTCTGTTAAACCCAGTCGTGATGAAGCATACAATAATGTATTCCCAAAATTATATTCACCTCTTGTCAATGGTCGCAGGTGATAGTGAACATTTTTACTCTCAGCAGGATGTAGAGATAATGAAATATTGAATTTTCTTTCCTGAAATTGTTGCGGTAATTCTTCGATAATAGAAATTTGTATAGGTATTTTATTTTCGTTTCTGATTGAGAGAACGATTTTGTTTTCATCTGACAGAGAAAAAATATTTGGGAGTTGCCTTTCGCAGATTATTCTTACATCTTTTCGGAATAAGATGATGATATCTGCTATAACCAAAGAAAAAAACAAAAGTGTACATACCCTTGCAACAAGGAACACCAAAGGATAAACGAAGCCAATTACAAACAAGACAACTAAAATTCCTCCCACCATGAAGAAGCGCGTCGGCAGGAATAGATTTTTAAAAATTGTCTTCATAATTCTTTACTTCAAACAAATTGCATTATGTACGTTCTTACTTTTCTTTTTGCTTGTCCCAAAAGAAATATTTATTTCATCGAGGTACTTCTAAATTTTGTGTGATCTCATTTATAATATTTTCCGGTGTAGTGCCATCCATCTCTTTTTCAGGTGTGAGCAGAATACGATGATTCAATACAGGCAATGCGACTCTGCGAATGTCATCTGGTATAACAAAAGATCTTCCCGACAATGCAGCAATAGCCTTCGATGCCTTTAGTACTGAAAGTGATGCTCTCGGTGATGCGCCCAGAAAAATCGATCCGTGATTTCTTGTTGCATAAACGATTTTAGCAATGTAGTCGATGAGCTCATCCTTGATGTGTACTTTTTCGATCAACGACTGGAACTTTGATATCTCTCCCGGAGTCATTACCGGAACTACGCTATTTACTTGTTTGAGCTTGAAGTCTTCGCTGAATCTTTGGAGAATTAATTTTTCCTGTTCGAGCGAAGGGTATTCCATCTTTATCCTGAAAATAAATCGATCCAGTTGTGCCTCGGGTAATTTATAAGTTCCTTCCTGTTCAATCGGGTTTTGTGTGGCGATAACAAAAAATGGGAAGATCATCTCATGTGTTTGTCCGTCGACGGTTACCTGTCGTTCTTCCATCACTTCGAACAATGATGCCTGCGTTTTTGCCGGAGCACGGTTGATCTCATCTATCAAAACAAAATTTGAAAAGACCGGTCCCTTGTTGAAATTGAATTCAGATTTCTGGAGGTTGAAGACCGTTGTTCCGGTGACGTCTGTCGGCATAAGATCGGGCGTAAATTGTATCCGGCTGAAATGCACTGATAAACATCTTGCAAGTAATTTTGCTAAAAGCGTTTTTGCAATTCCCGGAACTCCTTCCAGCAGTACATGCCCGTCGCTTAATAGTCCTGCCAGCATGAGTTCGATTGCCTCATCCTGTCCAATGATTACTTTTCCTATTTCGCTTTTCACATTGTGAATTGCAGTTTTGAAATCGTTTAATTCATCTTCTGAGAGATGCTCATTTGATAATTCTTCCATCATAATTTATATACATTCATTATAAAATCTAGTTAATGAAACATGAAATTTAATCAGTTCGTCGTCTGATAAATCTGTTGCTGTATTTATCAAGGCAAATTGATTATAAATATCATTTACTAATTCTTTATTTACACCTGAAACCATCGACAATTTATCAATCATTTCCTGGTTTCTTTGATTTGTCAGAATAAAATAACGATTCCTCAGGAACGATTGAAAGTGTTTCATTTTATGCACGCACACCGAACGATTATTTCTTTCGAGATAGTATAGCTTGCCAACTGTCTTTACGTATTCAAGAGTTGTGTTTTTTTTGCCTTCGATTACCGGAATGATTCTTTGTCTTCGCTTGCCGATGAAGACTGCATATATAATTAATAGCAACAATGTGGAGTACCAAGCCCAACGCAAGCTCTCGCGCGACAAGATAAATTTAAAAGGGCTTGCCGATTGGCCGGCTCCATTTGCGGAGTGATTATATTTTGGTAATTTATTGTATTCGTCCCAAATAATGTCACCTTCATTTAAAACTGAAAAACATCGTTCGGCATAATTACGACCAATTTTATCTACCACGGCATAATTAGTAAAAGCAAGTGGTGTCAGGTGTAAGAAAAAATTACCGCGGCCATATTCTACTCTAACGAAGTTTACCCTTTTATTCATAGTGCCTAAAACAAAAATATAGTTGTAGTCATTTTCGAAAATGCTGCTGTCAATGTAGTTCCACTGATAGGGTATTTGAAAACCCTCACTATTATAGCGCAATGTAAAATCATCTTTATTTTCAAAATTCCCGGTGAAATTTAAATGCGCCACGCTATCCCGGCGGTGCTTGATAATGTCAATATAAACATACTCAACTGATTCATCTGTTGTGTCAGCATATTTGGTTTCAAATAAGCCGGTGATTTCATCCGGGAAGGAATTGGATGAAAGAAATGCATTATTCCCCTGACCTACGAATTCCAAAAGATCTTTTACATCATTCTTATCGGCATAGTAATCTTGTCCGATAAATACGTAATTCTTTTTTTTATTGTCTGTAAAATGATGAAGTGTTGAGTCGCCAAGTCGTTCAATCGAATGGAATGTACCCGGATCTTTGCTTTCCAGCAATTTCGAAATTACATCCGTACCATAGGGCTGGTCGCTGTTCTTATTATATGTTTCTTCCCAATCAGTTCGATTACTCCACATGAAAAATAGTCCACCAATAATGGCTAAGAATAAAATAGATAGAAAGATATAGGAAGTCGAAATTGATTTCATATTGCAATATCTTTCTTGTTAATCTTAATCTCGCTGAGTAATTTTTTTAATTTGTCTTCGTAAACGGTATATTCATTTGAAACAGGTTTTATTTCTCCATACCAGGTTTTTTCAAATGTCCTTGTGATGTCTCTGAACAAAGATGTAACAGGATGAGAATTGAGTTCACGCAGGTATTCGTAATTTGTCTTGTCCCTGGAGGCAATGATTAACCTGGCTGATGAAAGTTCGCGTAATGCAATGAGATAATAAAACCGAACCGCTTTCCTGAAATCAGCCTGATCAATTGCAGACGAAAGATTTTCCTCAAGGTCTCTGAAATCATAATCAATATCGTCTTCGATTACTTCGACTACAGTTTTATCACCTACCCTTTTATTTGAAGGAGAAGATAAATGTAAAATCAGAGTGTAGATAAGAAATACCAGTAAAGCAATTATTGCAGCGTAAATAAAATATTTAAGCCAATGAGGAGCGGAAAAAGTATTGCCATTCTCCCCGGGCATTTTTCCAGGTTTCGGATATTCATGATTCTTCGTAATGTTATCCCAGTCGCTTTGATTGAAATGTTTTACTTCAGTGTAAGTAGTATCAACTAGTATCTCTGGTGAAACAAATAGCGGAATGAATAAAAATAAAAGCACCAACCGCAAACTCATGATTTTATTTTCTTTAAAGAATCAATTTTTTTCCTAAGGCCGTTTGCTTCATAAATCTCTCTCAATGTAAAATATTCAAGAAAGTTCCCGATAAAAATAATTGGAGAGATGAGAATGATTAGAAAATAGATTAGAAAATAATCCAGTATGATATTTAATGCAGATAGTGTGCTTCCTTCGAAAGAAAAATTCCAGCTGAATATCCATCCGTAAAAAATAAACATTGGAGTATTTATAATGAAAAAATAAAGAATGCAGAACAGAAGAGTAACAAGATAGAATCCCCAGGCCTTCCCTAGAGCAGTATCCAATAATATGAAAGCCCTTACTATAGAATCAGGAACATTTTTATTTTCATAAAAACTGCTTGAGAGCCATTGCATGAAGAACGGTCCGACGACAAGAATGAGGCTTATGGAAAGCCATCCACTCAGGTAAAAAAATGAATTGATGAATGCAGAAAAGAAAACTGTTTTTATAAATTGTGAAAAACCGGCTTTGAAACCAGGTTGGGCCAGATCGGAAATAAATTTCATTGTTATAAATATGATAAAGGAAAAAATTATCGTGTTTATAAAATAGAAACCGGTGTAGGAAGAATAATTAAATATTTTTCTCAACAGGAAAATATTAATGTTGTCAAAGTAAAAAGTATTCCTGCTGAAAATAAAATAACATGTAATAGAAGTAACAAGACCGATAAATATTCCCCACTTCAAAAATTTCGGCAATATTTTTCTGTAAAGAGAAAATGATTCGGTGAAGATGGTTCCGTTTGTGTTTATTTCATCGAAGTTGAAAATCGATTCTTTCATCGGCGGTAATCCGGATTCGTCGGGTTCTGTCGTAACAGCTTCTTTACTTTTTTTATAAGGATACCAGACAAAATAAGCAACGATAAATGCCAAAGAGAGGAATATTAAACCGCCCTTCAAAAATACCGGTGCGCCGGTATATCGAGTTAGAAAACTTTCAATGATTGCAGCGATTATGACGATGGGGATAATACCAAGTAAAATTTTAATTCCGCGGCGTGCACTAAGGAAGAAGGACTGGAATCGTGTATGAGTGCCTGGAAAAATTAATCCACGTCCCATAGTAATTCCCGCAGCTGAAGCGAGAATCATCGAAGAAATTTCAAGTGTACCATGCAGCCAGATCGAGAGAGATGATGTGAGCAGGAGATTTTGCTTGTAAAAAAAATACTGGAATACGCCGACCATAATTCCATTGTACATAAGCATGCCAATGCTTCCGATGCAATAAAATATTCCCGTAACGAATACAAGAAAACTGACACGTAGGTTGTTGAATGTAATTCCAAGAAACATGTCAGCCTCATTCGTTTTTTTATAAACGGCCATGGGATCTCCTTTGCGGATGTTTTCCATGGTCATTTGCACATAGTCCTGACCGAGGATGAACGATGCAAACTCCGGATCGTAAGCAGAGGAGAGGGTGCCAATGCAAAACGACAGGAGGAAAATGCACAGGCTGAATAATAATACTTTTCGGGATGAATAAATCAATCGCGGTAAATCTTCTTTCCAGAAATTAATAAATTTTTTACCGCCGCTTAACCTGCTGCTGTAGAGAATATAAAATATCCTCTGTGCAATTCCATTCAGATAAAGCCTGATGAAACGATTAGGGTAATAAGTCTTTGCATAGGAAAGATCGTCGGTAACCTGAATAAAGAGTTTGGTAAGTTTATCGGGATCCTTTTCTTTTTCCTTCAGCAAATCCTCCAGCTCCTTCCATTTTTCCTTATTTTGTTCTATGAAATTTTTTTCCCTCATGGACTATAAACGCTTGCGGATTCTGCTGGTTGAAACAAAGTTATTTTGAATAACGAATGTAAAACATACTTTTGAATAAAAAAGAGATTTCATGCGCACACTTGAGATTCTTACGACTCAAAATGTAACGATAGAATATCCTTTGGCAGGTATCCAGGAGCGCTTTATTGCATTCATTCTGGATGTTATGTTTATTTTTCTGATTTCAGTAATTCTTTTCTTTGCTTTTATTTTAATAATGCACAGAAGTCTGGTTCACATTGCTGTTTATTTTACGACATACCCGACAATAATTTTCTATTCCTTTTTATCCGAGGTTATAAATGGAAGATCGTGGGGAAAAATAATTACAGGATTAAAAATTGTGAAGGTAAACGGCAATGAAGTTAAAACATCAGATAGCATTGCACGATGGGTTTTCAGAATTGTGGACATTTATTTATCACTGGGAGGAATAGGCATGTTTTTGATAACTTCTACTTTGCGATCGCAAAGGCTGGGTGACATAGTTGCAAATACGGCAGTAATAAAAATTAAACCCGGCGACAATCCACAGCTTAAACAAATTGAAAAGATACGCTCATTAGAAGATTACACGCCAGTCTACCGACAGGTCTTACAAATGAATGAATCGCAGATGGTTTTTATAAAATCCACCCTGGAAGAAATAAAAAAATATCCGAATAAATCACACCAGGATGCATTGGTTGAATTGGCAAATGTTGTTTGTGAAAGATTGGGTATAAATAGAGGAGAGAAGAGTGAGAGGGAGTTTTTGCAGCAGGTGATAAATGATTATATTGTATTAACGAGATAGTGCGAGATAGCTCGTCGCGCAATTGTAGAGTGATCGCTAAGAAATATACTGCATCCAATCTTGTTGACCTTCAAGAGGAGATTTTATTGTTAAAATCAAATCCCGGTGTGTGAGTTTCAAAATTGCCGATTAATCGGTAAGATTTTCATTCTTAGCACTTGCAAACATATGCAAATGACTAGGCATTATAACATAGGCATAGATCACACGTCCAAAATTTTCTATACAAAAGTTGACGTTTTCCGCAATTAATTGCTTATAATTATCTCGAATAAAAAGATCAACCCATCCTACGACTGTCGATTTAAGAAAATATGCTCCGTCTTGTTTGTCGATTTGATATCCTGGCATGAAACAAATTTGTTGTCCAAAAAATATTTTGACAACCTATGCATGATGAATATTAAAATAGGAGATGACTCGATTTGTAATAATTTATAAAGGTATTTAACAAAAACTGCTACTTAATGGGGCGTATTTATTCGGACATTTTATTTTCTAAAAACAGAAACTATTACTCGCATTAAACTACGCTGAGCGTAATAGATGTTCAAATAATTTTAAATGAATTCAGTTTTATTCACAGTTGCATTTATGAATTAGCGTATGAAAAAATTACTTTGTTTATTATTTATTTTCTATTTCATTTTTTCATACAGTAAGGAAAATAAATACTGGAAAGCGCAAGCCAGTACACAGGAAATTTTGTCAATATTGAATATTTATGGAATTGATAGTGCTTTAAACAAATGTAGTGATATACCAATTTATCGTATTGATACAAGCCTTGCATTAAAACTTTCGTATGCATGCAATATTGTTACTCCGTATAATAAACAAGTATATTACTTGAAGGAAATAGGACCGCATATAATAGATGAAAAATTAAATAATATTCTTCTTCAAAATTTAAAGAATTACAGGAGTATTTTTGATACTGAAATGCGATATGGTAAGATTGAAAAAAATATTGTCTGGGGTATTGTATTTCAAAATTTTCAGAATTCAATACCTCTATTGAAAAATGAATTTATTTTTTGGAAAAATGCAAGAGACTCAATTTTAAACAATTTTATTGATACTATAAAAACGTTTTCTGTGAAGAAATATAATATTAGTATTAGTCAGGACAATTTTAGAATGTTAGCCTGGGCATTGTTTAAACTTGGTTCCAATGATTTTTCAAATGAATATTTAGATTCCCTTTGTAATGGTAATCCATGCATTTATATTGATAGTTCAATGTATAGAAAAATGAATGGGGAAGGTGCAACATGGGATACTGTACATTTATCTCGCAATTATAGTAGTTTGAAAGAGTTAGATTTTACGAAGGAACTTTCACTAATTAAACGCTACAGTTATTTTATACAACATGATTCTACTTATCATAAGAGATCCTGGGAAAATTTAATTTATAATTCAGATATAGGGATACTGGACTTTGGATTTATTCACAGAAATTCTAGTCGAAATCTTGAATCAGGAGTCCAATCAAAGCATGAATTTATACTTTTAAGTCCTAATAAATTACTTGTTAGATTTATTAATGGTGGTAATTTTAATTAGGCAGATTCCAATTGATTAACGTGCAAGTGTTCTTTGCGTTAGCTACATTTAGCATGCAAGATTTTTTATCGCGCAAAGACACAAAGATCGCTAAGAAATTATTTTATTTCTTTGTGAACTCCGCGTCTTTGCGTGGGAGAATCATTATTTTTGTTTCTTGCTAAATCAACATAAAAAGTCTTAATTTACAGCATGGGTCTGGGCTCGTTGATTGTATTAATCATTTGCGGAATCGCTTTCGCCGGCGGAGGCATAATTGCTTCTCACTTTTTATCGATGCATTCCAAAAATGCTCAAAAGGGTCAGACGTACGAATGCGGACTTCCTACAATTGGCAAATCATGGATACAGTTTAATGTCGGATATTATTTATTCGCATTGTTGTTTCTAATCTTCGATGTTGAATTGGTATTTCTCTATCCCTGGGCAGTCGTTGTAAAACAGGCAGGCATTCCTGCTTTGATTGAAATTATAATCTTTCTTTTCATTTTATTTCTTGGATTTCTTTATGCACATAAAAAAGGCGCTTTGAAATGGATGTAAAAGAAGAAAGCAAATTTCCGGGTGAAGTCCACCCGACACCGGGTGGTGGAATCTTAGTAAGTAAACTTGATGATGTAATTAATTGGGCCCGGTCGAATTCCTTGTGGCCTCTTGTATTCGGTACCAGCTGCTGCGCCATAGAAATGATGAGCACCGCTTCTGCGAAATACGACTGGTCGAGGTTTGGATTCGAAGTGGCAAGAGCCAGTGCAAGACAGGCCGATGTCATCATCATCGCCGGAACCATCGTCAATAAAATGGCTCCCGTGTTGAAACGACTTTATGACCAGATGCCCGATCCGAAATATGTAATTGCAATGGGGGCCTGTGCCACTTCAGGCGGACCATTCTTCTATAATACTTATTCAGTTGTAAAAGGTGCAGATCATGTTATTCCTGTCGATGTGTATGTGGCTGGTTGTCCGCCGAGACCGGAAGCGTTGTTGCATGCGTTGATTTCGTTGCAGGAAAAAATCAAAAAGGGTAATTAGCCAATTGGCCAATTAGCCGATTAGCCGATTTTGACTACAAATGATAGTGAGTAAAAAAATTAAACAATGACAAAGTGCAAATAGTAAAAGATAAAATAATTTCTTTATTGCCAGAAACAGTCTTCGATGAAACAGGGCAATGGCTTAGTGTTTCTATTGATGCTAAGCAGTGGTTGCCATTAGCGAGGTTACTGAGATTAGACGAGGAATTATCTTTTGATTACTTAGTTTGTTTGACGGGAGTAGATTGGAAAACGCATATGTCTGTCGTTTATCACCTCGAATCAAAACAACATAAACATATTTTAGTTGTGAAAGCAAAGATCGATGACAGGATCAATTCGGAAATCGAATCTGTTGCTTCAATTTGGCGTACGGCTGAGTTTCATGAGAGAGAGGCTTATGATCTTTTGGGAATTAAATTTTTAAATCATCCTGATTTGCGTAGATTGTTTCTTACGGATGAATGGGTCGGATGGCCATTGAGAAAAGATTACGAGGATGCAGTTAATATGATTAAACTTTAAATCATTTATGTTCCAGGAAGCAGGCGTTACTGAAACCGGAGACTTGGTCATCAATGTGGGACCACAGCATCCCTCCACTCATGGAGTGCTTCACCTGCTCATTACACTCAATGGAGAAACTGTAAAGAAAGTAGAACCGCATTTAGGTTATATTCACCGAAGCATCGAGAAGATGTGTGAGAGTCTCACGTATCGCCAGTTCATTTACGTGACTTCCAGAATGGATTATCTTTCTTCTCATATAAATAACCATGCATGTGCATTGGTTGTAGAGAGGGGAATGCAGATTGAAGTTCCGCAGCGTGCGCAATACATTCGTGTGATCATGGATGAACTCACGCGTCTTGCGTCTCTCCAACTTTGGTGGGGAGCGATGGCTATGGATATTGGTGCAATTACTCCATTCTTCCATGCATTTCGTGAGAGAGAAACGATCAACGACATAATGGAACAAACCTGCGGTGCACGTTTGACTATGAACTATATGGTTCCCGGAGGAGTGATGTCAGACATTCATCCTGAGTTCGTGAAGAAGGTAAAAGATTTTCTAGTCTTCTTTAAAACCAAGCTTCCCGAATACGATGAGATGGTAACAGGAAATGTAATTTTCAGAAACCGGACGGAGAATGTTGGATTGCTTACGAAAGAGGATGCAATTTCTTTTGGTTGCAGCGGTCCTACTGCAAGAGCATCTGGTGTTTCATGTGATGTTAGAAAGTTGTATCCTTACGACGTTTATGCACAGGTTGATTTTAAAGAAATACTCGAAAGCAAAGGAGATACATTTGCACGCTATATGGTTCGAATGAATGAGATGAGACAATCTATTCACATCTTAGAACAACTAATCGATAATATTCCCGAAGGAGAATTCCAGGCAAAGACAAAGGCAGTTTTGAAATTGCCTAAGGGAGAATTCTATTCGAGAGTAGAAACTGCAAGAGGAGATTTCGGAGTGTATATAATAAGTGAAGGAGCAACAACACCATACAGGATAAAATTCCGATCGCCGGGCTTCTCCAATCTCTCTGCATTGGACCACATGACTCGTGGTTATAAGATCGGAGATTTGGTTGCAATCATGGGATCATTGGACTTAGTAATACCAGACATTGACAGGTAATGTTCAGCTTTGAAAATATAACATCTTCTGTTCAGAGTTTTTTAGGAAACCATATGTCTCCTGCATTTGCATTGTTGTCGCAGTTTGTAATCGTTGGACTTGGAGTGTTGACATTGTTTGCAATCCTTGGTTTAGTACTGGTTTTCATGGAAAGAAAAGTTTCTGCTTACATGCAAATTAGAGTAGGACCAAACAGGGTAGGATATCATGGAATGGCGCAAACGCTTGCCGATACTGTAAAGCTGTTAGTAAAAGAAGGACTCACTCCCGATGGCGCGGACAAATTTTTATTCAACCTCGCACCGTTCGTTGTTATGATTGGAGCCATGTTGTTGATGGCGCCAATTCCCTTCGCAAAAAATTTCCAGATATGGGATCTGAACATTGGCGTTTTGTACATAACTGCTGTCTCATCGATATCTGTTATAGGTATTTTGATCGCAGGTTGGTCGAGCAACAACAAGTATTCATTACTTGGTGCCATGCGCAGTGGGGCTCAGATCGTCAGCTATGAGTTGTCGGCGGGATTTGCAATACTGAGTATAATTGTATTGACGGGAAGTCTCCAGGTTTCCGAGATTATTGCAAGCCAGGAAAACGGCTGGTGGATTTTTAAGGGACATATTCCGGCAGTAATTGCATTTGTTTTATATATAATTGCTGTGACGGCAGAAACAAACCGTGCACCTTTCGACATGGCAGAAGCAGAGTCAGAATTGACGGCTGGATTTCATACAGAATATTCCGGAATGAGATTCGCATTATTCTTTCTTGCAGAGTATGTAAACATATTTATTGTCTGTGCCATTGGTGCAACATTATTTTTGGGCGGATGGATGCCATTTCATATTGGCGGATGGCAGTCGTTTAATCACATCATGGATTTTATTCCTAGTTCAATATGGTTCATGGGAAAGACATTCTTTCTTATCTTTCTCATCATGTGGTTTCGGTGGACATTCCCAAGATTACGGGTTGATCAATTACTTAATCTCGAATGGAAATATTTGTTGCCGATAAGTTTGTTTAATCTATTGTTGATGGCTGTCATTGCAATTATGGGGTGGCACTTTTGATCAGGATTTAAGGATTAATATGATTAATGTGATTTGAATAAAAGAGTAATGATGATAGGAAATGATTAAGTTTAAAATTAAATGAGTTTTTTAAAGAATTATTTCAGCGATATATATAATGCAGTTTCTTCTTTGATGAAAGGGATGAGAAGGACTGGATATTATTTTGTGCATCCCAAAGAAATCATTACACAAAATTATCCAGAGAACCGTGATACATTAAATCTCCCTGAACGATTCAAAGGTGAAGTGGTCATGCCGCATACGGAGACGAACGAACATCGGTGTACGGGTTGTACTGCCTGCGAGCTTGCTTGTCCAAATGCTACAATTAAGATCATCACCAAATTCGACATTACTGCGGAAGGAAAGAAGAAAAAAGCACTTGATACATTTGTCTATCACCTCGAATTGTGTACGATGTGTAATCTTTGTATTGTTGCTTGTCCGACCGATGCAATAAAGATGGCACAGACATTCGAACACAGCGTTTACAACCGCGCTGATCTTACTAAGGTTTTGAATAAGCCAGGCTCAAAATTGATGGAGGGAGTTGAATGAGCGCAAACGTAATTGCCTTCTATGTTATAGCGGCATTTATTTTGGGAGGAGGAATTTTAGCGGTTTCTGCCAAGAAAATATTTCGAAGTGCTGTTTGGCTTCTGGTTTCACTTACTGGAATTGCTGCATTGTATTTTTGGATGGACTTGCAGTTTCTTGCCGCAGTTCAGATCATTGTTTACATAGGTGGTATTGCAGTGTTAATTATATTTTCAATTTTCCTTACTGCTCACAGTGGTGCCAATTTACCAAGAGCGTTATCATGGCGTAAATTATCGAGTGCTTTTTTTGTAATTGCTTCCTTCTTAGTCGTGTGTACGATGATTCTTCGAAATGAATTTAATGTTTCAAGTGTTGAATTATCGGCTGGAGTTTCTGTCATCGGTATGAAAATGTTGAGTACGGAAACGGGAGGCTTTGCATTACCATTCGAGGTCGTAAGTATTTTATTACTCGCTGCCATGGTCGGTTGCATTGCAATAGCTATGAAGAAAAAACCAGAAGAGTCATGAACATACCGGTTTCGCATTTCCTTGTTTTGAGCACAGCCTTGTTTTTCATTGGCGTGTATGGTTTCTTTACAAGGAGGAACATGATCACCATGCTCATGTCGATCGAACTTATCCTGAACAGCGTCAACATTAATTTCGTAGTGTTCAATAAATATCTCTATCCGGGAAAAGCGGATGGAATCTTCTTCACATTGTTTATAATTGCCATTGCAGCTGCCGAAGCAGCAATGGCAATTGCCATCATCATACATCTTTACAGATCTTATAATTCCATCGACGTTGAAGACGCCGATGAACTTAAACTATAATAAATAGAATCGCTTGAATCCACTTTACAGTTTATTCATTCTACTTTTTCCTTTCGCCGGTTTTCTTATCCTGGGATTAGCAGGTAAGGGCCGTTTGAAAAATATCTCCGGTGCTGCAGGAACGGTTTTACTTTTTGCTTCGGCTATTTTTTCAATTATTGTTGCCTTCAGGTATTTCATTTCCGACGGAATGGTTGACGGGCACCATGCAGCAAAGATTGCTTTTGAATACGAGTGGTTGAGATTCACACCTGACCTTGTAATCAGCATGGGTGTTTTACTCGATCCGATTTCCGTGATGATGCTTGTCGTAGTTTCAGTAGTTTCTTTCATGGTGCATCTTTATAGCATGGGTTATTTGAAAGGCGAAGAACGTTACACGACATATTTTTCTTTCTTATCATTATTCACCTTCTCCATGCTCGGACTTGTTGTCGCAACGAATATTTTCCAGACATACATTTTCTGGGAACTCGTGGGTGTCAGCAGTTTTTTACTGATAGGATTTTATTATGATCGTCCTTTGGCAGTTGCTGCCTCCAAGAAAGCATTTATAGTTACGCGTTTCGCCGACCTGGGATTCCTTACGGGAATATTGGTGTTGTCTTATTACTCCGGTACATTCGATTTCGAAACACTTATCTCGCGCTATATAGATCCTTCGTCTGCACAATTGAATTCTGCAATCAATGCTTCATTCATGGGAGCATCTGCATTGACATGGGGACTTATGCTTGTCTTCGTCGGTGGTGCAGGTAAATCGGCGATGTTTCCGCTGCACATCTGGCTGCCGGATGCAATGGAAGGCCCCACGCCGGTCTCAGCATTGATTCACGCCGCAACGATGGTGGTCGCCGGAGTTTATCTCGTCGCACGGTTGTTTCCCGTGTATGCGATTTCAGCACCTGCCGCTTTGCATGTGATCGCTTTAGTTGGAATCATCTCTGCAGCTTTCGCAGCAATCATTGCATGTACGCAAACGGATATTAAACGCATCCTTGCATATTCGACGATGTCGCAAATCGGTTTCATGATGTTCTCACTTGGGGTTTCAGGATACGGAGGAGAAGCCGGACTGGGTTACATGGCATCGATGTTTCATTTGTTCACACATGCATTCTTCAAAGCACTGCTTTTCTTGGCTGCGGGTATTGTCATTCATCATGTTCATAGCAACGAATTAAAAGACATGGGGGGAATAAGGAAAAATCTGAAGATCACACATGCTGTATTTTTTATCGCCTGTCTTGCAATAGCAGGAATTCCGCCGTTCGCAGGTTTCTTCAGCAAGGAAGAAATATTGCTTGCAACCTATCATTACGATGCAATCATTTTCTGGATTGCAGTTCTTACTTCCGGCCTTACTGCTTTTTATATGTTCAGGTTGTTCTTTATGATATTTTATGGAAAGCAAAATAATCATCATCAAGCAGAACATCATCGCGAAGGAACTTCAGGAGAAATGATTGCGTTGATAGTGCTTGCTGTAGGTGCAGCACTTGCAGGATTTATTCCTTTTGGAAAATTTATTACCTCAGATGGAATGCCGTTGGAGACACACATCGATTTTTCATTTTCAATTTTACCGGTTGGATTAGCCATTGTAGGAATATTGTTAGCAGCTTTTCTTTTTATGAAAGGAGGGGAGAAGGCTACGACAATTTCTGCGGGACTTGGATTTTTCTTTCAGGCAGCAAAAAGAAAATTTTATATCGACGAGATCTATCAATACATAACTAAAAAAATCATCTTCAACATGGTTGCAGTTCCAGCTGCATGGATCGACAGAAATATTGTCGATGGAATGATGAATACGCTTGGAAAAGTAACGGAGGTTTTCTCCGATTCAACTTCAGGAATGCAATCTGGATTTCCAGCACATTGGGATCCTAAGCTTAGAATTCCACGTGGACAAGTTGTCGCG
>JADMIO010703127.1_pt1 | contig 82035 bp, 83 predicted proteins | sample 8958161 | NCBI WGS metagenome assembly JADMIO01 (sample SAMN16585339, study PRJNA669376) | soil metagenome | isolation source: Crop rotation soil | place: USA: Cullars Rotation, Alabama | collected 2011
GCCGCGACTTCAAGTCACGTGAATTCCAAGCTTCGGATCCCACTGTGCTGGAAAGACTCTAACGCCGGACACCTGCCGCCATTGCTCATCAGCTCCGACGGTTCCATCCGGCGGCTGGAAGCCGGAGGCATGGTGATCGGCCTCTTCGACAATATGGTGTACGAGGAAGGCGAGATCGAGCTGCACGCCAATGACATCTTCGTGGCTTACTCGGACGGAGTCACCGAGCCGGAGAATGAGTTCGGCGAGTTCGGCGAGGCGCGATTGATCGAGATCATCCAGGAGAACCACCACCTGCCGCTGGCGCGAATCTCTGAGGCAGTGCTGTCAGCCGTGCAGGACTGGATAGGCTCGAACGAGCAGCCCGATGACGTGACCCTGGTGCTGGCGCGGGCATCTAAGGGCTAGCGCAATTCGGTCGCCCCACTCCCTGACAGTTTTCGCGCGGGAGTCTTAAATTACGGCCGCTTCGGCTTTCCGGTAATCCAACATCACCAGCTGCAGTCCACCAAAATCCAGATGGGTGTTCTCATCCAGGCGGAAAGCCAGGTCCACTGATTCTCCCATGGCCAGCGGAACCGACTGCAGCCGCTCAGCCATGCGCCAGCCGATGGAATCGAGCGGGCGCTTGTTGCCATTCGCAGTCACCCGGAGCTTGAGATGTTTCTCCTTGAGCAGCTTGGGCGGCTGCAGCAGACGCGCGTTGCGCAGAAGGAAGACCGGTTCGCGGTTCTCCACTCCGAACGGTTCCATGCGCCGCAACTGAGCCAGCAACTTGTCAGTGACGGCGGCGGGCTCAAGTTCCGCGTCAATATGTAACGCCGGCACCAGGTCCGCCGGTGTGAGCATGGTACGCGCATATGCGTCGAGCGCGGAGCGCAGGGCGCTGACCGAGGCCACCGGCAAGCTGAAGCCTACGGCATGCGCGTGTCCTCCGAAACGCGTGAACAGCGGCCGCACCGCATTCGATTCGAGCGCATTCAGCAGATGGAAGGCTGCGATGGAGCGACCGGAGCCGTGCGCTTCCCCGCTGGCGCTATCGCACGAGACCACCAGCGTGGGCTTGCCGGTCCGTTCCACGATGCGCGTGGCGGTAATGCCGATGACGCCCCGGTGCCAGTCCTGCCCATCAAGCACAAGGCAATAAGAATCAGCCAGAGCGGTGTCCGTCTCCAGGCGCTTGAGCTGGTCAGCGAGGATGCGCTGCTCCTCCGCCTGGCGGTCTGCATTGAGCTGGTCAAGCTTGGCGGCGAGCTCGGCCTGGCGGACCTCATCTTTACAGGTGAACAGTTCCACCACGTCTTTGGCTACATCCATGCGGCCGGCGGCATTGATGCGCGGACCAAGCCGGAAGCCAACGTCAGTGGAAGTCACGTTTCTGCCATCAAGCTGCGAGACGTGCATGAGCGCCTTGAGCCCACCGTTCACCGGACGTTTCAGCCCTTCGAGACCCAGCGCGGCGATGACGCGGTTCTCGCCGGTGAGCGGAACAGCATCCGCAATGGTGGCGATGGCCGCAATCTTCATGAAGGAAGGGACAAGCCGCTCGCGCCCGGCACGCGTAAGCAACGCCTGCGCCATCTTGAAGGCCACGCCCGCGCCGGAAAGTCCCTTGCACGGATAGCCGCAGCCTTGCTGGTTGGGATTCAGCACCGCCAGTGCTTCCGGCACGCCGCCCTGTTCCGGCAGGTGATGGTCGGTGACGATGAGGTCGAGGCCCACGCGCTTGGCGGTCTCTGCCGCCTGGAAGGCGCGAATGCCGGTGTCCACGCTGATGATGAGCGACACCCCGCCGGCTGCGGCGCGTTCGATCACATCATCACGCATGCCGTAGCCCTCGCGGATGCGGTGCGGCACGTGGAAGTCCACCGTGCCGCCGAGCAGTTCCATGCACGTTTTCAGGATGACGATGGCGGTGGTACCGTCCACGTCATAATCGCCATAGATGAGGATGGTCTCTTTTTGCGCGATGGCGCGCTCAATGCGCTCAATGGCGGCGCCCATTCCTAGCATGAGAAATGGGTCATGCAGCTGTTCCAGCCGCGGATGCAGGAACGCGTGCGCCTGCTCTGCCGTGGTGAGGCCGCGGGCGGCAAGCAACTGCGCCACCACGGGAGGCAGGTCAAGCGCGGTGGCTAGTTCGCCTGAATTATTCAGATTGGGGCGGAGGATCCAGCGCACAGGCGGTGATTGTATCCCGGTTTTGTTGAGGAGGATGTTCTGCGGCGACAATCCGTGGGTGTTACTGCCACCGGCTACCGATCAGAATTCGTCGTCGCGGTCGCGCTCGTCGAGGATGATGGTGCCCACGTCATCTGACGATTCCAGTATCTGCTGGTAGCTGTCATACCAGGGCGTGGAGACTTCATACAGATACATCACCCCGTGGTAAGAGAAGCCCAGCTGGATGAAGCCTAGCTTGCCCGCGTGCGGTCGAAGGTTGCGCGCCTCGTCGAGCTCGTCATCCAGCACTATCTCAGAGCCTTGCAGGCGCTCCAGCAGAAAATCGAGGTCTTCCTTCTCCAGCGCGTCTTCGCTGTAAGTGAGGAAAGCGACCCCGGCTGCCTTGGCCAATTCCACAAAGTCCTTCCACGCGTCAGGGTTATTGCCGCCGTCCCAAAGGACGCTCTGCATGTCTTCGCCGACGTAGGCCTGGAAGCGCTGCAGACCATGGCCCAAAATGAAGGCGTTCATGTCGTCTTTGAGCGTGCGCAGATCGTCCGGGGCCATGGCTAGATGATACTCCCGCCGCGTGCCTGCTGCACTAAGGCCGCCCGTACTTTACGCTCAGTTTTCCTCATTCGCGCGTTGCTGGGGTGATTCCAGGGTCTCTTCTTCCAACGCGCTGAGCATCTCCTCATCCACGTCCCATTGCTTCAACACGCGGAAGATGGTGGCGCTGCGGAAGCCTGCGCGCACCAGCGCGCGGAAGATGCGTGCCGTTTCCTTCTGGCGCTTCTTGAGTGAGTTCAGGTCACCGCGAACGGCCTTGGGAGGCAGCTTAAGGCGCTTGCGGCGGATGTAGTCACGCGCAAGCTCGTCTTCGTTCACGTCTGTGTAAGCGGCGGTAACAGCCTTCTCGATCACCTCACCATGCACGCCGCGCGACTTCAGGTCTGTGATCACGCGCTGGCGGCCGTGCTTGGCGCCGTCGCGCCGGATGGCGGAATACATGGCCGCATACTGCGCGTCATTCAGATACTTCTGGTCTTTCAGCTTGAGGATGACCGCCTCAATGGCGGCTTCCTTGTCACCTTCCACATTTTTCTGCCGCAGCAGCCGCTTGAGCTCGGCGACGGTGCGCATGCGCCGGCCGAGCGCGCCCACGGCGTATTCATAGAGCGCGGGAGCGTCGAGGACTTTCTTGGAACGTGGGAAGGCCACAGTGCAGATTAAACGCAAAGGACGCGAAGTACGCAAAGGATTTGTGATGTCACGAAGGGCGATGGACGATCTTCGATGTCGAACTTCGTACGTCATCAAAAATAAGAAGGCCGGGATTTCGCCCGGCCTTTCTTCGTGTGTACCTTCGTGACCTTTGTGGTGAAAGACCTATCGGCTGCTGAACCTGGCCGCGTCCATCTGTTCGCGGGCGGCGTCTGCCGTGCTGCCGATGCCTTGGCATTTCAGCTTGAAGTCGTCCGGGTTGGTGGCGTTTTCCAGCGCGGTCTCGTAGTTGATGAGGCCTTGCTGCATCAGGTCAAACAGTGACTGGTCAAAGCTCTGCATGCCGTATTGCGTGCCGCCCAGCATGATGGCCTCATGGATCTGGCGCGTCTTTTCCGGAGTGATGATGCACTCTTTCACGAACGCCGTGCTCATGAGCACTTCCACCGCGGGCACGCGGCCGGTGCCGTCCGCACGCTTTACCAGGCGCTGCGATACGACGGCCTTGAGGGTGGTGGCCAATTGCAGGCGCACCTGCTTCTGCTCCGGCGGCGGGAAGACGCTGATGATGCGGTTGATGGTCTCGACGGCGTCCAACGTGTGCAGAGTCGAGAACACCAGGTGGCCGGTTTCCGCGGCGTGCAGCGCGGTGCCGATGGTCTCCAGGTCGCGCATTTCGCCCACCAGGATGATGTCCGGGTCCTGGCGCAGGCTGGCGCGCAGCGCGCTGGCGAAGGAGGGCGTATCCACTTCCACCTCGCGCTGGTTCACAAAGCCCTTCTTGTCACGGTGCAGGAACTCGATGGGGTCCTCAATGGTGACGATGTGCTCCGGGCGGGTGGAGTTCACGCGGTCGATCATCGCCGCCAGCGTGGTGGACTTGCCCGAGCCGGTAACGCCGGTGACCAGCACCAGCCCGCGTGAGGCCTCGCAAATCTCCTCAATGATCTTGGGCATGAAGAGTTCTTCCAGCGCCTTGATCTTGGTGGGGATCATGCGGAGGACCAGTCCCACGTTGCCGCGCTGCTGGAATACGTTGACGCGGAAGCGTCCCAGGCCGGCCACGCCATAGGCCATGTCCAGCTCAGCGTTCTCTTTGAACTTCTGCTTCTGGCGGTTGCTCATCATGCTGAAGGCCATGTTCAGCATGTCTTCCGCGGAGATGCGAGCCTGGTCGGTGATGGGCACCAGTTCGCCGTCGATGCGGCAGTGGGGGAAGTTCCCCACCTTCAGGTGCAAGTCAGAGGCCTTGCGCTCCATTGCGATGCGCAGAAGATCATCAATATGCATGGTGCTTCCAGTCCGAGGGTACGGAATTTCAGGGGCTGCGGTGGAATTGTACACCGCGGCCGTTTGCTGAGGCGGCAAACGTAGCACGGTTCCAAGCCCTTGAGCAATCAGGGATTGCAGCTAGAATCTGCCTTGGGCGGCTATCATCTAAGAGATAGCTCTTATGGCAGATACCCGCCCGCGGGTTGTCATTATCGGCGCAGGATTCGGCGGCCTCACCGCCGCGCAAAAACTGGCTTCCGCGCCGGTGAATCTCACCATTATTGACCGCAAGAACCATCACACTTTCCAGCCGCTCCTCTACCAGGTGGCGCTGGCTGTGCTCTCGCCGGCAGACATCGCCGCTCCTATCCGCAGCATTTTCAGCGGAAAGAGCAATGTAGAGGTCCTGCTGGGCGATGTGGAAGATGTGGAGGTAGCGGCGAATGCGGTGTTGCTGAAAGATTCCGGCATCAAGGTGCCGTTTGATTACCTTATCGTGGCCGCCGGAGCCACGCATGCCTATTTCGGCCACAACGAATGGGCGCAATACGCGCCGGGCTTGAAGACGATTGAAGACGCGCTTGAGATCCGCCGCCGCGTGCTGCTCACGTTTGAGCAAGCTGAACTGCTGGCCAAGAAGGGCAAGCCTTACACGCTGAACTTCGTGATCATCGGCGCGGGGCCCACGGGCGTGGAACTTGCCGGCGCAATCGCCGATATTGCCAAGCGTTACATGGTGCGTGACTTCCGCTCCATCGATCCCCGTACGGCGCGTGTCATTCTGCTTGAAGGCGGATCGCGAGTATTGGCTGCCTATCCGGAAGACCTCTCCGCCAGCGCGGAAAAGCAATTGCGCGAGTTGGGCGTGGAAGTGCGCACCCATGCGCTGGTCACGAGCGTGGAACAAGACCATGTGTGCGTGGGCGAGGAGGTGATTCCATCGGCGGTGACGCTCTGGGCCGCCGGTGTGGCCGCCTCTCCGCTGGGTAAGACCATCGCTTCGCGCTGCGGCACCGGCACCGACCGCGCCGGGCGGGTGATGGTCAACAGCGACCTCAGCGCCGGCGAGGCACGCAACGTTTTCGTCATCGGCGACCTGGCTGCTGCCATGGATGAGCACGGCAAGCCCGTGCCGGGCGTGGCGCCGGCGGCCATGCAGATGGGCAAGTTCGCCGCCAAGGCGATACTCGCGGACATGGGGAAGGACTCACGCGGCGTCTTCAGCTATCTGGACAAGGGCTCACTGGCGACCATCGGCAAATCAAAGGCCGTGGCGGAGGTGGGCGGCATGCACATCTCCGGCTGGGTGGCATGGATGGCGTGGCTGTTCATCCACATCATGTTCCTCATCGGCTTCCGCAACCGCGTGACCGTGCTCATTGATTGGGCCACGGAGTATTTCACCTACAAGAAAACAGCGCGGCTGATCACGGAGAGGTGAGTCTTTCACCACAAAGGCCACGAAGGAAGTCCGGAGCGAAGATGCCAGCGTTTATTTTCGATGGACGAAGTACGAAGTTCGACTTCTTATCCAACGATCTCTGACCTTAAATCCAAAAAAATCGCCCATCATCCTTCGCGAACATCAAGAATCCCTTGTGTACCTTTGTGCCCTCTGTGGTGAAAGGAATTTAGATTCGTGAATAGTCCGGCCGCCAGTTCTTGATGTTCTTCTTGATGTCGTCGCGCGAGAGCTTCTCACTTACCGCGCGTGAAGCCAGCCCCGCCAGTTCGGAATCATGGCAGAAGCGCAAGGCAATGAGCTGATCGTGAGTCAGGTCAGATGCAGTCACGCTGGGCGCGACCGTCGCCAGCCGCAAGCGCTCCTCCAGCCGGATGATGCGGTCCTGATTGCGCAGCGCGTACAGCCTTACGATGAACATTGCCAATACTGCCGCAGCGGCCACCAGCACGAACCACCAATTGGCGAACAACTTGGGATGGCGAATGGCATGTTGCAGCCAGTAGAGCAAGTTCAGCACAAAGATAGGAACGGTGAAGAAGTGGAACTTGGGGTCCCACCGGGTGTGGTTCTCAAGCGACTGCGGCGGTCTGGGGTCAGCCATGTTGCTCTCCTGCACAGATGTTTTCCGGAATGGATGAGCATTGTGCGCTTAGAGGTTCAGTATTTCAACGGGCATTCTTTGGCGGCGGTTCTCTCTTGCTAAAATCGGAATACGGACCCGATGAAGAAGATCTATCAGCGCTACATGTATGACTGGGAGACCCGTCTCACCACGCGCGACAACAATCGCGTTGTGCGTCCGTTCGAGCTTGGCCTCGACTGGATGCGCGGCTGGCCCACAGCCGGCGGCATGCACGTGAGCCAGTTGGGAGATGCTGCCACGTTGGCTGAACAGGAAGAGTTCGTGGCACAGCTCAATGAGCGCATCATAGCCGATAGTGACCGCTTCTACGCTTATGAGAAGCCGCAGGACTTCCACCTGACCCACCGTGTTGTGCCCGGCGAGAAGGAGCGCACGCATTTCCTGGAGTTCACCTCCGCGGTGGAATCGCCGTACTCGGCAAACAATCTTGTCCGTTGCCGCTGGTATCCGGCCAAGCAGCACAACAAGAAGGCGGTGGTGCTGCTGCCGCACTGGAACTCCAAGCCGCACAGCTACGTGGTGCTGTGCAAGGTGCTGGCCAGGCTCGGGCTAAGCACGCTGCGCTTGAGCCTTCCCTATCACGATTCGCGCTTGCCCTCGGAGACGGAACGTTCGGACTACGCTGTCTCCGCCAACGTCGGGCGCACCATTGACGCCACGCGCCAGGCCATCATTGACACGCGTTCCTGCTTTGACTGGCTGGAGCAGCAGGGCTATGAGAATTTCGGCATTGTGGGGACATCGCTCGGTTCCTGCTATGCCTTCCTGGCCAGCGCGCACGATGAGCGCATCCGCGTTAACGTGTTCAACCACGCCTCCACTGACTTTGCTGACGTGGTCTGGACGGGGCAATCCACGCGGCATGTCCGTGCCGGGCTGGAGCAGGAAGTCGACCTGGAGCGGCTGCGCAGTCTGTGGGCTTCCATCAGCCCGCGCAATTTTTACGAGAAGTTCCGCGGCATGGGCAAGAAGATGCTGGTCATCTACGCCGACTACGACCTCACCTTCCTGCCGGAATATTCACGACAGGTGGTGGCGGCGCTGAAGGAGAGTGGCGTCGATCACGCCGTAAGAGTGCTGCCATGTGGCCACTACACCACAGGCGAAACCCCGTTCAAGTTCCTGGATGGATGGCACATCGGGAAGTTTCTGAAGACCAGCGTCTAGCTGTCGGCTATCAGCCGTCAGCTAGCAGCTGCCTGCCGCCCTACTTGTTCTTCCACACCGGCTTGCGCTTCTCCAGCACCGCGCGGATGCCTTCCTGCACATCTTCCAGTGATTGCAACTGATTGAGATAGATGTCCTGCGAGCGCTTCATCGCCTGCGTGAGCGGCATGCCCTGCGATGATGCGATCACCTTCTTGGTGACTTCCAGCACCGGCCCGGAGAACTCGCCGATCTTGTTCACTATGGTCTTTACCGTCTCTTCCAGCTGCGCTTCCGGCACCACCTTGTTCACGAAGCCCAACCGGTGCGCTTCTTCCGCGCTGAGAGCTTCGCCGGTAAGGATGAGCTCATAGGTCTTCTTGGGGCCGATCATCAGCGGCAGCATCACAGCGGCGAATGGCGGGAACACGCCCAGCTTCACTTCCGGCTGTGCGAACTTGGCGTTGGGCGTGGCGATGACCATGTCCCCGAATGCCACCAGTTCAGAGCCGGCGCCCACGGCCGGGCCGTTCACCACGACAATGAGCGGCTTGGAGATCTCGTGGATGGCATTGAACACGCGGTTGAAGGCATCGAGCGTCTGGAAGACGCGGTCGGCCTTGGAGTCTTCCAGCGAGATGCCGGCGGAGAACATCTTCTGCGAGGAGGTCAGCAGGATGGCCTTGATGTCATTGCGGGTGCTCAGGCCCTCAATGGCCTCAGCAATCTCATTCATCATGGGGACGGTGAGCACGTTGTACTGCGCATGGTTCAGCACAATGCGCGCGACAAAGCTTGACGCGTCAAACTGGATGTACTTGAATCCTTCTTTTACCGGCTCTTCCGCCGGGGCAACTGACTCTACCGCCATGACTCACCTCTGCAGGGGAAACGGGCTGATTCTATCGCACAAGGCGTGCGCGCGGGAATCAGGGAGAATCGCTTAGAAGCCGGCTAGGCCGCGGGAGCCACTACCACCGCCGTGCCGTAACAAAGCACCTCGGTCACGCCGGCGGCGACCTCGTTGGCGTCATAGCGCATGCCAATGACGGCATTCGCGCCCATCATGGCCGCGTGGGTAAGCATCACGTCAAAAGCTTCCACGCGGGCGTGCTCGCACAGTTCCGTGTATATGGTGATGTTGCCGCCAAATAGCATCTGGATGGCCGCGCCGAGATTGCCCACCACCGAGCGCGAACGCACCGTGATGCCGCGCACAATCCCCAGCTCGCGGACCACTTTCTGTCCGTGCAGTTCAAACGCCGTAGTGACCATGTTGTGAGCAACCGGCATGATGGCCTCCTGTGACTACTCTTCTGAAAGCATACGTCCCAGCGTGGGCTTATGTTTCTTGGCCTTTTGCGAATCACGGGCCTTCTTGTTGGGAATGGGCGTGGTTGGCGGAGGCGTGCCGATGGCCCGGCGGGCCAGTGCCTTCACCTGCTTGGTGGCGCTGAACGTCTTGCGTTTTTTCTTAGGCATAGGTCTTCACTAACAACTAGTCACTAACCACTAGCCACTGGCGCACCGCGCGCGCAGCGCTGGGTGCGCCACCGCAACTATGCCATAATCGGAACAGCGGTGCGCTTATGGATGAACGCGATTTTTACGTCGAGAAGGAACAGAAGAAACAGCACAACCTGAGCTGCCCGCATTGCCAGCAGGCGGCCGATTACGACGTGGCCTGGCTGGTCCGCACCAAGAAGCAGCAACTCCCGCCCCGCGCCGATGAGCGCGACCGAGCCAAGTTCGCCAAGGCGCGCTCTTACATGGTCCGCAAAGACGACCTCATGATGTGCAAGAACATGCGCTGCCGCAAGCGCTTTGAGATCACCGCGCTGCAGAGCGTGGCCTTCCTGGACTAAGGTCTGCTTCACCACAAAGGGCACAAAGCAGTGTTGATGTCCGAAGGACGATGGACGATTTTTCGATTTGAATCACAGATTCTTGGATAGGAAATCGAACTTGGTACTTCGTCCATCGAAAATGAAGCGCTGGCATCTTCGTCGGAGTCGCCCTTTGTGCGCCTTGCCTTTGTGGTGAAATTCACTTCCCCAGGTCCGCCGTGGCGATCTTCACCAGCCCGGACTTCTGCTGCTGCCAGACTGACATCTGCTTGATGCTGCCCTTCCCCTGCTGTCCCTGGTAGGTATAGGTGAAGTTGGCGGTGTAGGTCACAATCCAGGTCTCGCCGGACTGCGTCACCTGGAAATCTCCCAGCGAGTAGTCGTCCAGCGCGGCTTCCTTCAGCACCTTGATGGAATCGTCTTTGCCCAGCACGCCCGCTCCGTTGGCATGCGTGTAATTGGAAGCGGTGTGCGCCTCAATGGCCACCCAGTCTTTCTCCTTGATGGCCTTCCAGTACAGGCGCTCGTGCTCTTCCACGCTGGTGGTGTTCTTCCAGGTGGCGGTCTTGGGCTGGCTCCACATGGTGCAGCCTGAGACCAGCCAGGCCACGATGACAGCGCAGGAGATGATAGACGCAGGCTTTGTGCGGAACATGGTGCGCAAGTCTAGCAAACGGAAAGGCTGTGCGAAACAGCAGAGTGGTTATAGGGGGGCCTCGCTGCGCTCGGGATGACAGTGGTGGACCGTTCCCGGCAGCCTTAGAAATTCAGCGCGATGCCCGCCCCGGCAAAGAAGTTATGCCGCGTGGTGGAGAAATTGGGAGCGCCCGTGGTGTAGATGTCGCGGACTTCCACGCGGAAGCCAAGCACCGGCAGGTGCGTGCTGATGTCCAATCCACCGCCGAAGCTGGCCGCACCTACGGTATTGCTGCCCGCCGTGGAATTGCCGCTGAAGTGCGCTGCCCCGCCGCCGGCAACGAAATACGGTGCGAAGGAAGGCAGGTGCAGCTTCAGCTTGAATCCCGGCGTGACAAAGACTGACGAATAGCTGAAGCCGCCGGCGCCGATGTCCCGATTGGGCGTGACCATCACCGGCAGTTCAAAGTGCAATGAGACCACGTGTCCGTTAAAGACGCGATGAGCGAAGGCGCCTTCCACGGCAAAGGTGGTCTTGCTCCCCGGGTCTGCCCCGCAACTGGGGAACCCGACAGGGCAGGTGAAGGGCTGCGGCCCGGCACTGGGGCTGAAGACTCCGCCACCAAGGATGGCCACATCATTCGATTGTGCCGCGCAGCAGGTTGCGAGCAGGAACAGCGAGCAGATAACGAAAGTGGACTTGAGCAACGTGCGCTCCTTCCTTAGTGCCAGCGCGTGGTGAAGTTGGTCTGCACGGTCTTGCCGTATGCGTCGCCAAAGTCGGCAACGTCTTTGTTCACCGCGGGCAAGTCCAGCGGTTCCGCGGCGATGATGTAAGCGTCCGCAGGAACGCTCACGATCTGGTAGGTCCCGTCAGGCCCGCTTAACGCGGCGATGGGCGTCTTGCGCACTCCGAAGCTGCTGAAGGGGTTCGCTCCTGTTTGGGATTCCGCGTACACGTGCGCTCCAAAGACAGCATTGCCGCCCAGGCGGATGGTGCCGGAAATCGTTCCCGTGCCCACGTCCTTCGCGGACTTGGGATAAATGGACGCCATCACGGCCACATCATCGGTGCCCAGCGTGCGCTCGGAATCAGGCGCGAAGGGGAACATCATGGCGCGCACCACGGCGCTGTGATCCAGGCCGAAGAAGTGGCCTATCTCATGGGTCATCACCGTTTGCAGGTCCTGAACGGTGTCTGTTCCGGCGTCGGTGGTGAAGGACTTGTTCGGGTTGAAGAAGATGTCTGCGTCCAGTATCTGGCCCACGAACTGAGTCTTGCCGCCGCGGCCGTCGTCAGAGCCGACGTCAGTGGCGGTGGTCGTCATGGTGACGCCAAGCGTCTCAGATTCCGTGCTGAAGTCTCCGGAGCAGGTGAAGCAGATGATGTTCTGGCCGTCGAAGCCGGAGGAGGTGGAGCTGGTATCAGCGCCGCGTTGCACGGAAAGCGCGACGTTGGGCGCGCTGGTCCACGTCTTGAAGGAAGCTTGCACCAGGTCTGCCAGTGAGCGCCCGCCCGCGATGTTGGAGCCGCGGCTGGGGTTCAGCCGCCATTCCACCGGCATGCTGGCCCAGTGGTCCGGCTGCGGACCACTGCCGGAATTGGTGAGATTCGGCGAGCCCGCGAAAGCCGCAGCGCTCAGCAATAGCACGGCAAGTATGCGTTTCATTGGGCCGCCTTTCTGACCTTCGCCACCAATTGTTGCAGCGTCATGCGCGCGCCGCTGAAATCATTCACGCGGCCACGGGTGGGGTCGTAGGTCTTCACGTCATTCACGCCGTTGTTGACCACCAGTTCGCCGGCGCGCGAGCGCAGCAGGCGGAAATTGCCCTGCATCAACCCGGTGATGACCTCGGTACCGTCATTGGCTTCGCTGGGATGCAGGAAGAGTACCGCCGAATCCCCCTTCGCTAACTGGCGGACGCCGGCGACTTTCTGCTCGTAGTGCGGGACGCGCCCGCCCATCTGCTTGACGATGACGGTGTCCACGGTTTCGCCCTTGAGCGTGCTGTTCACGCGGAAGCGCGTGAGCGTGTAAATGATGGTGTGCTGCGCGTTCCACTCCGTCCAGGAATCTTCCGCTTGGCCCAGGACCACTCTTGTGGAAGCTTGCGTGAGCCGCTCCACAGACATGGGCACCACAGTCGTGGCGCACACGAACGGGCAAAGCAGCAGGACAACGAATGCGATTCGCAATCTCACGGGATCACCTCCAGGCCGCCGGTAAAGGTGGTGACGTCACCTTTTGCTGTCCTCAGGATGACAGTGCGAGCCCCCAGCGCCGCGCTTCCGCTCACCGCCGCGGTGAAGGCCACGCCGGGCGTGTTGTCCGTGGACATGATGCTGTGGACGTTGCTGATCGCGATGTCCTGCGCGCCGCCGATGTTCACGGTCATGGAGCCATTCAGCCCCGCGCCGAACAACAGCACTTTCATGGTGCTGCCGCGGTGGATGGTGGCGCCGGTGTTCTGCGCGCTGCCGCCGGAGTTCACGTCCGTGACGCCGAGCATTTCGGCGTTCGGTTGCGGCGAATCGGCGGGGGCGCTCACGTTGACGTCAATGCCGCCAACATCCTGTCCTGCACCCACGGTCACAACCTGCGCGGTGGTGATGGGCGTCGGCGTTGGCGATGGCGTGCCGGAGTTGCCGCTGGTCGGCGCCGGCGTGCTGGCGACGGGCGTTGGAGAATTGCCGCCTCCACATGCCACCATGCCGGCTGCGGCGGAGAGAGAGAACAACAGGGCCCACTTGCGCAAAGCGCACCTCTGGATACAGGAACAGAGATGCTGCTGCTCGAGGCGCTGTTGTCTATTAAGTTAACAAGCGCCCTCAGCACCTCCGCGTTCTGTGGATAGAAGCGCCCGTGCTAACTTCATTTGCAACCGTGCCACAAATCTTTACAAAACCTGCCGCCTTCCGCAGTGCGCTTCTGTGCTGGTATGACGCAAGCAAGCGCGATCTGCCCTGGCGGGTGAAAGCCGGTCGGGCCGCGCATGCTTACCGGGTGTGGGTGTCAGAGGTGATGCTGCAGCAGACGCGCGTCGCCGCTGTGCTGGAGTACTACCGGCGGTTCATGAAACGCTTCCCCACTATTAAGGCCTTGGCAGCGGCCAATGAGGCCGAGGTCCTGGCCGCATGGAGTGGACTGGGCTATTACCGTCGCGCGCGCATGATGCACGCCGCGGCCAGGCAGATAGTCGCGGATGGGGGCTGCTGGCCACAGACGTCCGCCGGCCTGCGCAAGCTTCCGGGTATCGGACGCTACACGGCGGCGGCCATCGCCAGCATCTGCTTTGCCGAGCCTGTCGCAGTGGTGGATGGCAACGTGGAGCGCGTGCTGCTGCGGCTGGAACCCGCCGCGGAGAAAGACCTGTGGGGCGCCGCGCAGCAGTTGATGGATGCGGCCCGGCCCGGTGACTTCAATCAGGCCATGATGGAACTCGGCGCGACTGTCTGCCTGCCGAGGAGTCCGCTCTGTACCGAATGTCCGGTGCGCCGCTGGTGCGGCACTCGTGGCGAGCATCGCGTGGCCAAGCCGCAAGAGAGAGACCGGCACGAAGTGGCCTTGGCGCTGGCATCGCGACGAAATAAGGTCGCGCTCGTCCAGCGCGCGAAAGACGCTCGTCTCATGCCGGGAATGTGGGAGTTGCCGCAATGCACGCCGAATGGGCATGCTCCGTTACTGGAGGTGCGGCACAGCATCACCAACACGGATTACAAAGTGAAGGTCTATGCCGACGATGCCCCTGCTGACGGATGCCAGTGGTTCGCAGCCGCAACCGCAGCGACAATGCCCCTGACCGGCCTCACCCGCAAGGTGCTGAGGAGGCTGGGATATTTGTCCTAGGAGCCGTTCTCTGCGGCTAAGAGGTTTTCGTCAGAGCCCCCACCGCATCCGCCGCAGCCTGAAGCGCGGAATCAAGCGCGGCCACATCTTTGCCGCCGGCTTCGGCCATGTCCGGACGGCCGCCGCCGGAGCCGCCCACCTTCTTCGCCAGCTCGCCCACGATCTTCCCCGCCTGCACCCGCGCGGTCAGGTCCTTGGTGACGCCGCAGATCAGTGCCACCTTTTTCTCCGCCGGCTTGCCGTCGGCCGCGGGCGTCTCCTGCACCGAGCCGAGCACCACCACGCCCGAACCGAGCTTGTTGCGCAGGTTGTCCACCAGCGTGCGCATCTGGTTGCGGTCGGTGTTGTCCGGCACGCGTTGCGCCAGCACCTTGATGCCGTTCACTTCGCGCGCCTGCTCGCTCGATGAGCTGACCGCCGCAGCGGCAGACTTCATGCGCATCTGCTCCAGCTCTTTGCGCAGGCGGCGAATCTCTTCCTCCCGCTCCGACACGCCGCGCTTGAGCGCTTCCGCAGCGGAATCCGCGCCGGCGGTGATGAGTCCCAGGTTGCGCGCCGTGTTCTCCAACTGATGGTCCGCGCGGAAATGGCGCAGCGAGCCTTCCCCGGTCACGGCCTCCACGCGCCGCACTCCGGAAGATACGCTGCTCTCACTCAGCAGCTTCACCAGGCCTATCTCGCCGGTGGCAGCGGTGTGCGTGCCGCCGCAAAGTTCGGTGGAAAAATCACCGATCCTGATGACGCGCACCTTGTCGCCGTACTTCTCTCCAAAGAGCGCCATGGCCTTGTATTCATTCACGGCCACGTCAATGGGCACATCGGGAATCACTTCCACGCGCGTGTTCTTCAGCACTTCCTTGTTGGTAATGTCCTCAATGTCCTGCAATTCTTCGTCGGCCACGCCGGTGAAGTGCGAAAAATCAAAGCGCAGGTGACCGGGGTCAACCAGCGAGCCTGCTTGCTTCACATGCTTGCCCAGCACCTCACGCAACGCGGCGTGCAGCAGGTGCGTGGCCGTGTGGTTGCGCATGGTGGAGACGCGCACACCGGCATCGACGACCGCGGTGACCTTGTCTCCGACGCGCAGCGTTTCTCTTGCGCGCACCTTGTGTGCGCGCACGCCCTGCACCGGCATGAAGCATCCGGTGACCTCGGCCACGGTGAGGTTGCCGTCGGGCGAGAGAAAGCGGCCCACATCGCCCACCTGACCGCCGGAATCTGCGTAGAAGGGCGTATGGTCGAGCACGACCTCGCCCTCTTCGCCGGCCTTGAGCTCATTCACACCCGCGCCCCCTTTTACGATGGCGAGCACGGCACAATCTGAGGATTGAGTCGCGGTGTAGCCTTCGAATGCGGTCTTGCTCAGGTCGCGGAAGACCGGCGAAGCCGCGGCTTTGGCTCCGCCCTTCCAGGAAGCGCGGGCCTGCTCGCGCTGCTGCTGCATGGCTTTATCAAAGCCGGCCTGGTCGAAGGCGATACCCGCATCACGCGCGGCATCCACCATGAAGTCGAGTGGAAGACCAAAGGTGTCATAGAGCTGAAAGGCCTTCGCGCCGCTGAAGACAAATGTCGGGAACGCTTCTGCAATATTTCGCTGAAGAGTCATGACCTCTTCGTCCGTCGTGGCGCCACTCTGCAGTCGATTGAGAATATCGTGGAAATTGTGAACATTCTCCCCTTCGGTCGAGTGCTCGTAGCGCCCGAGATTTACGGCGAGATCGTGTCCAGGGTTATTCCGTACCCAGCTGCGAAGTTGATTTCTAAGGTCGTCAAAAGAGTCCCATGTCATCGGGGGATGATGTCTAATCATCGCGTCGAGCATAGGCAGAGTTTGGCTTAAATTTCTGCCGAACTGCTTCTCCTCTGCGTCAACCACCTTCGCCACCCGCTCGGCGGTTTCTTGCAGCTCGGGATACGCCCCCTTCATCAGGTCGCGCACAGCAAAGACCATCTCATGCAGGAACGGTTTTTCCTGGCCGAGCAAGCGGCCGTGACGGATGGCTCTGCGCATGATCTTGCGCAGTACGTAGCCGCGGCCTTCGTTGCCCGGCAGGACGCCGTCACTGATGAGAAAAGTCGACGCCCGCGCGTGGTCAGCTATTACCCGCAGGCTCGCCGCCGACTTCGCATGCGCTTCCTTCTCCAACTCCTTCTGCGCGGAAACGCCAGTCAACTCTGCCGCGCGCTTGATGAGCGGGGTGAACAGGTCAGTGTCGTAATTCGACACTACGCCCTGCAGCACCGCGCTGATGCGTTCCAGCCCCATGCCGGTATCAATGCTGGGCTTGGGCAGCGGCGTGAGCTTGCCGCTCGCATCGCGGTCAAACTGCATGAACACCAGGTTCCAGATCTCCACGTAGCGGCCGCAATCATGCGGACACGGAAACCGGCACTGGCCCGCAGCGCATTCCGCATGCGCCTTGTCGCTCGACTCCACCCCCATGTCGTAATGGATCTCACTGCATGGGCCGCAGGGGCCGGTATCGCCCATCTGCCAGAAGTTGTCTTTCATCCCCATGGCGAAGACGCGCTCTTTGGGTACGCCTGCCTCTATCCAGAATTTTTCTGCTTCATCGTCGCGCGGCACGCCGCCTTCGCCCTTGAAGATGGTGGCATAGAGCTTCTCCTTCGGGACGCCGTACCATTTGGGTGACGTCACCAGCTCCCAGGCGTAGGCGATGGCCTCGCGCTTGAAGTAGTCACCAAAGCTGAAATTGCCCAGCATCTCAAAGAAAGTGTGGTGCCGGTTGGTGAAACCGACGTTCTCCAGGTCATTGTGCTTGCCGCCGGCGCGCACGCATTTCTGGCTGGTGGTGGCCTTGTTGTAATCGCGCTTCTCGAGTCCAAGAAACGTGTCCTTGAACTGGTTCATGCCCGCGTTGGTGAAGAGCAGCGTGGGGTCATTGTGCGGCACCAGCGAGGAAGAGTGCACGCGCTTGTGCCCCTTGCTCTCAAAGAACCTGAGGAAGGACTCACGGATTTCAGGGCCGGTGGGCATGGAATCTTCGATTTTATCAGCGAGAAATCAACCACGGAGGCACGGGACACGGAGAATGAACGATGTGAGCAGCACGAAGCCGAATCGTCAACGTCCACCATGGAATCAGCTTTCCTCCGTGCCTCGGTGTCTCCGTGGTGTTTTGCCTGTTCGTCGCACTCTGTTAGAGCCCCGGCGCTGACGCAAAATGACCTATGCTAGAATTTTAGATTCGAGTCACGCTCCCGAACGCACATGCTAGTTTCCAAGGAATATGTGGGCTATCTCGCCCGGCAGCTTGTCCAACGCCTCATCGCCGGCGAATTCATTGACACCCAGAACAAGGCAGTCACCATTGAGAAGGTGAACTCCGCCCTGCTGGATGAGCTGGGCCTGGAAGACCGCATCAATGAGGAGGCGCGCACCATCCTGGAGGCCTACTCGGAGGAGATGCGCCAGGGCGGCGCCAACTACCAGGAGGCCTTCAAGAAGGTGAAGAGCGAACTGGTGCGCCGCTACAAGGTGGTGCTATGAGGATCTCGCGCGACAAGGTCAACAAGCTGGCGCACGTGGTGCTCGACGCTCTCAAGCAGGCCGATGAGGTGGAGTTCATTGAGGACCCCAACCCCATCCGCCAGGAAGCGCGCAAGCTCCTGGAAGAGCTGTTCATGCAGGAGCTGAAGATTGACACTGCCGCCCGGCAGAAGATCGAGAGCCAGAAGCGCATCATCCCCGAAGGTACCCAGGAGTGGGACATCCTCTACCGCAAGTATTACAACGAGGAAGTAAAGAAGCTGGGGTTTTAGTCCCCCGCCGACTGCCGCTTCCAGCCTAACGCTCCTCGAGGCGCGCCGGCCGATGCTCTCAGAGAGGTTGTGACTATCCAGTGAAGCGCGAGGAACTGCCTCGCCACCCGCGGCATCACGGATACTATTTGAAGCGCGAAGGCGGTTCACATTCTTTATGGGTGAACCCCCAGACCGGGCACGTCGAAGCGGTGCCGCGGCGCACTGAAATCAGCAATCTACTAGCGCGTAAGATTTGCAAAGCCCTCTCCGTACCAGCATTAGGAAGCTAGCGACTTTAGTCCCCGCCCTCCGCGCGTTTGCGTTCCGCAGGCGTCATGTCTGACCACATCCGGTTCAGCATCTCCTGCAGGCGGAAGTTGCCGGAGTCCAGTTTCTGTGCCTGTCGGAACCACTGGTAGGCCTGGGCGCGGTCCTGTTCTACGCACTGGCCGGTGGCATAGAGCGCCCCGAGCTGGATCATGGCGTGCGGATTGCTCTCATCCGCCGATTGGCGCAGCAGAATGAATCCCCGGTTGCAGTCCTGTGGCACGCCGCGTCCCTGTATGTAGCGCTGCGCCATGTCCACCTTGGCATTGTCGGCCGCGGGCTTGCGCGCTTCCGCCTTGGCGCCGGCGCTCTCCACTGTATTCTGCCGCGCGCGCTCATCGGCATTGTCATTCAGCGCAGGCTTCGCGTCCGTCTGGTCGCTCTCGGGCTTGGCGATGGCGCGCGACTGGGCCGCATCGCCCTCAGCCGGCGTTGCATTGCCGGCGACTTCATTCCCCTTCCCTTCCGGCGCTGATTTTTCCGCCGTGCTTTCCGGTTGCGCCGCAGCAGCCGCCGGTTCCGCGCTGGAGCGGTTTTCGTCAGAGATAGTCCCGGTCTCCTGGCGCTGCGGCGCAGAAGCCGCATTCTCCGCGCGCGAGGCCTGCTGGTTCACTTGCCGCGACGACGCAGCCAGGCTGCGGCCCTCATTGCGGATGTAGTCCCAGTTGCGATAAGCAAAGAAGCCCAGCACCGCCAGTACCAGGAACAGGACGAACACTCGGCTCACGGAGCGCTGCGGCGGTTCGTCTTCCAGCAGGTAGCTGCTGTCAGATTCAGGCTCGTCATTCAGGCCAAAGATGGAAGGTCCGCCTGCGTGGCCCGCCGCGCGGACGCCTTCGTGACGCGTGCGGGTTATCTGCTCTGCTATCTGGCGGTCCGCTGCCCAGAAGTGCAGCGGCGAGTTCTCCACCTCATGCGGCGCAGCCAGCTGCTGCGGGCTCTCGTGGGTCACGCGCGGCTCTTCCACCAGCGGATTGTGCTGCTGAATGGAGACGTCCAGCGTCTGCTTAGACGGCGGTTCCCCGGCGCTGCCTGCAGGACTATGCGATATCTCAGAAGCTTGCGCGGACCCGCCATAAGAGGGCTGCGTGGGCTTGGCTATCTGCGGCCGCCCGCATTCGCCGCAGAACTTGTTGCTTGCCGGATTGTCAGTACCGCAATGCCAACATTTCATGAGACCCTCAAAACAGTGCGGCCGGCCAGCAGCTCGCTTTTTCCGTTAGATTCCGATTGTGGCCGCTGTGCTGGATGCACCCTTAGAGAGAAACAGCCATGGGAAACGCTGGCTTGGCACAGCAGATCACGGAGGCAGCGCGCGCGCTGGGCTTTGACCTGTGCGGCGTTGCTCCTGCTTCTTCCGGACCCGAGTTGGAGCTGTTCCCGCAATGGGTGGCGGAAGGCCGCGCCGGCGAGATGGAGTACCTCAAGTCCCGCAGCGAAGCCGGCGAGCTGAAGCGGGCGTCGTTGGCGCAGGTAGCGCCCTGGGCCAACTCAGTGGTCGTGTGCGCGCTGAATTACAACTCCGAAGCTCGGTATTCCACTGAGTGTGCTGACCCCAAGCGCGGTTGGATATCCCGTTACGCCTGGTTCGCGACTCCCGGCGGAAGGCACACTGACTACCACGACGCCATCCTTGCCCGCTTGCGTGCGCTGGAGCTCAAGATCGCGGAGCTATGCGCGGCAGGAAACGCTCCGCAGTTCCGCAGCTACGTGGACACCGGCCCCATCATCGAGCGCGTATTCGCTAAGTATGCCGGCATCGGATGGATAGCGAAGAACACATGCATCATCAATCCGGAACTCGGCTCATGGCTTTTCCTGGGCGTGATTCTCACGTCCATTGATTTCAGCGGAGCTTATCCCTTGCCGGCGGCGGACCGCTGCGGCTCCTGCACGCGCTGCATTGAAGCGTGCCCGACGGGGGCGATCATCGCGCCGTACCAGCTTGATCCGCGACTGTGCATCTCTTATCTCACCATTGAGAAGCGCGGCAGCATAGAACCCGAACTGCGCGCAAAGATGGGAAGGCAAATCTTTGGCTGCGACATCTGCCAGGACGTCTGCCCGTGGAATGGCGCCGTGAATCCGCACAAGCGGGCACCGGCGTCAGAGCAGCCGGAGTTTCAGCCGAGGGCGGAACTGGTGAATCCGGAGCTGGAGTGGCTGGGCAAGATGTCACGCGAAGAGTTCAACGCCGCCTTCCGCGGCAGTCCCATCAAGCGGGCGAAATATGCCGGACTGCGGCGGAATGTGGCCATCGCCATGGGCAACAGCGGCGAGCAGAGCTTCCGGCCAGTGCTCCAGGAGATGGCCAATGACGCCGATGCTTACGTCCGTGAAGCCGCGGAGTGGGCGCTTGAGCAGCTCGGCTAGGTGGATTCCCTAGTTCGTTCTTACCCAACTTTTTTACACCAAAAGCGGAGTCTCTGTTCGCAATCACTTTATTTTCAGTCAGTTAGCTATTGGCACACGGGCTGCACTAGTGAAGGCAAGTCCCGGAACTGGAGCCGCAGGGAGCGGCAAACCAAGGCCGCTCCTTTCGTTCCCCGGACGCAGGAGGACACCATGGGAAACGCCTACATTGAATGCTGGTGCAGCACCTGCAACCGGAACCTGTCACTTCGCGAGATCCTGGAAGATGAGCACCAGGGCCATGAGTTCAGCCCCGCCGAGCGCGCCGCGCTGGAGGCTGTGCGGCAATATCTCAAGGCCCGCCTTTCCGCCAAGGCTTGCTGAAACCGCCGGCCCTTCGGCTGCGTATATCCCTGTATCCAGAGTGGTAGCATGGATGAACGGAGCCGGTCCGTGAGTTTCTCTCCCCTGCGTGTCAGACCCTTCGCTGCCATTGCCATTTGGGCGGCACTTTGCCTGCCTGCTTCCGCTGCTGAGTGGATACAGATCACCAGTCCCAACTTTAACGTCGTCTCAGACGCCGGCGAAAAAAAGGCGCGCGAGGTGGCGCTGCGCTTTGAGCAGATGCGGCTGGTGTTCACCATGCTCATCCCCAAGGAAAAGTTGCACCTGGCCACGCCGGTGCAGGTCATCGCCTTCCGCGACAGCCGCGGAATGATGTCGGTCGCACCGCTCTATAAGGGCAAGCCGGTGGAGGAAGCCGGTCTCTTCCAACCGGGGGAGGACAAGAATTTCATCGCAGTAGATGTCTCCTCTCCTAATGGCTGGGAGGCCGTGTTCCACGAATACGCGCACGTGCTGCTGAACTCGGCGCTGCCGCCCATGCCCGTGTGGTTCGATGAAGGCTTTGCCGAGTACTACTCCACCACCAAGATAGACAACAAGCAGATTCGCCTGGGCGACCCTCCGCCCTACGCGGTTGAGCTCCTCAGTGACGGAATGATGCCGAGCGAGCAGCTCTTCGCCGTGCAGCACGGCTCCAAGGAATACAACGAGAGCGGCGAGCGGCGCACTCTCTTCTACGCGCAGTCCTGGCTCACCGTGTATTGGCTCATCAGCCAGCACAAGCTGCCGGAGGCCTCCAAGTTCATGCAGCTGACCCAGGTGGAGCACCTCTCCATCGCTGAAGCCACGAAGCAGGCCTTCGGCATGACGCCGAAGGAGCTCGATAAGACGCTGAAGGATTATTTCCGCGACGGCAAAGTGGCCAACTGGACGGCGGAGACGCCCGCGGGCATGGAGTCCGTCACTTATCCCTACTACAAGATGAAAGATTACGAAGCCGAGGCGGTGCTGGCAGACATGCACATGCACTCGCCGGACCACTTCGAGGAGGGCGCGCGCGAATTCCAGGAAGTGCTGCAGCGCAAGCCGGACGTCGCTGACGCCTACCGCGGCCTGGGCTACTACCACCTGCACAAGAATGAGCTTGACAAGGCCGCGGAAAATTTCCGCCGCGCCGCGCAGCTTGGCTCCAATGACCCGCGCGTCTATTACTTTGTGGCCTTCTCCGCCTGGCAAAAGATGCAGGGCACTCAGCCCGAGCCGGAAGATTTGGTGGAGATGAACTCCAACCTCGACCAGGCCATCAAGCTCGACCCGAGTTACGCCGATGCTTACAACCTGAAGGCCTACACGCTGGCCAGGTCACGCAACCTGACGGAGGCCATCCGGCTGATGAAGACGGCCATTCAGCTCAGCCCGCGCAACCAGATCTACCTCTCGAACCTCGCCGGCTTCTACATGCAGGAACGCAAGTTTGATGAAGCTATGGATGTGCTGGCCAAGCTGGAAGAGAGTGACGATCCGGCAGTGGTGGCGCAGGCCAGGCAGCAGATGGAGCAGGCCAAAGAGTGGAAGAAGAGCCCGCTGACGCAACTGGCGGCCGAAGAAGCGGCGCAGAACGTTAATAACAAGTGGGGCCCGCCAGCGGGAACAAGCAACGCGGAAGAAAAGCAGCTGGAAGAGGCGCAGAATGGCGAAGGAGAATCAGATAAGCGCCCGCTGAGGTTCCTGAAAGGCACGGTGGCCGCCGCGGATTGCTCCACCAAGCCCGGCGCCCTGCTGACCGTGGTGAGCGCAAAGAAGAGCTACAAGTTGCGCGTCAGAGACCTGCGCAAGCTGGTGCTCATCGGGGCCGACAACTTCTCCTGCACTGACTTGCATTACAAAGTCGCCGTGAATTACCGCGAAAGCGGTCCCACTACCGGCGAGGTCATCTCGGTAGAAGTGGAATAACCCGTCGCTACTTGAACAGGTTCTTCAGCACGAACATCGCGTTCGCGGGCCGCTCCGCCAGCCTGCGCATGAAGTACGGATACCACTCTGTGCCGAACGGGATGTACACCCGCATGCGGTAGCCTTCTTTCACCAGCTGCTGCTGCAAGTCGCGGCGGATACCGTAGAGCATCTGGAGCTCATAGGCTTCCGGCGGGATCTTTTCGGTACGGGCGAAGTCTTTGGTGGCGGCGATCATCTTCTCGTCATGCGTGGCGATGCCGTGGTAAGTCCCGCTCTTCAGCAGCACCTTCATCAGCTTCACGTAGTTGGCGTCCACGTCAGCCTTGGCCTGGAAGGCTATCTCCGCCGGTTCTTTGTAAGCTCCCTTGCACAACCGCACGCGAATGCGCTTGGCGCATAGCTCCTCAATATCGTTCTCGCTGCGTTTCAAGTATGCCTGGATGACAGCGCCGACATGGCCCGCATTGCCGGGTTCGGCATGCAAGCGATAGACCAGGTCGAGCGTCCGCTGTGTGTAGGGCGAGCCTTCCATGTCCACCCGAACGAAGTTATCTATGCTCGCGGCCTTCTTCACCAGCTCCGCGGTGATGCCGAAGGCCAGCGCTTCATCCACGTCCAGCCCCATGTGGGTGAGCTTAAGGCTCACGTTGGCGTTCAGCTTGCGCGCGGATATCTCATCCAGCATCTGGTGGTAGAGCTGCGCGCTGTGGCGCGCCTCCTCCGCATTCGTGACGTTCTCACCCAGGTTGTCCACGCTCACGGCCATGCCCTGCTGGTTCATGGCAGCGGTGGCGGTGAGGCAGTCTTCCACGCTCAGGCCGGCCACGAAGCGCTGCGACATGCGCCGGCCCATGGCGGATTGCTCCGCGAAATGGCGTAAGGATTTGCTTTCAGAAAGGGAGATGAAGAAGGCTCTCAGCATGAAAGAGGAGGGTTACAGGAACCATCGTTTGTATCACAGGGATTTGAGGGGAGTAAATCGCGGTCATCTCGCGACCGGCTCTACCGCAATGGCAACGCGACTCTCATGTGGTGCAACATCCAGCAGCTCTCGATTTCTCAGCACATCCAGCTCTGATTGTTGCCTTAATACGCCAAACTACGACAACTTTACAAATCGCCAGGGAGTCTAACCCTTAAACACAAAGGACCAGGAATGACGGGAAGGCTTTCCAACGTGGTTGAGATTGGCCCGCGCGGCAAGGCCGCTTTCAGGGACAAGCTGGAGTTGGACGGTTACGTGGCAGAGTTCTATGTGAACCCCAGGCACTTGCGGCCGGTCTATCACTACCTCATCAGCCCCAAGGGCTCGCGTTCCATTGAGATATGGGGACAAAGCCACTCTCTGGAGACCGCGCGCCAGGAAGCGGAGAATGCATTGCGCTTTGTGAGGGATTCCAACCGGCAGAAGCGCGCAGCCTGACTCAGGCGCTCTTCTTCTCTGCCTCTTGAGCAGCGCGCTCCTTCATGAGCTGCTCCACTATCTTCAGGTAGCCGGTGATCATGCCGCTGGCGTTGGTGAGGGCGCGCACCGGCTGGCTTACTTTCTTCAAGAACTCTGCTTTGGGTTCCATGCGTTCTTTCCTCTAGCTGTCCTATCGGCAGCATTCTTCTACGACCTTAGATGCCAGGCTAGATAGCAAGCGGCACTGCCCGAACGTAATGGGTGGCTTCAGCATTCGGGCAATTCCCGTCGGCGCATGAGGCCCTGGACAAAAGTAACGCGGTGTGGAAGCGCTATTCCGGCGTGTCGCGGTGGGTCACGTTCACGTGATAACCCGCCTTGGCCAGCCGCTTCTTCACGTCTTCCGCGATCATCACAGAGCGGTGCTTGCCGCCGGTGCAGCCGAAGCCGATGGTGAGGTAACTTTTGCCTTCGCGCACGTAGTGCGGCAGCAGGTAAATGAGCAGCTTGGAGATGCGGTCAATGAACTCGCGCGTCTGCGGGAAGGAACGCACGTATCGCGCCACCTTCGGGTGCCGTCCGTTGAACGGCCGCAGCTCGGGAATAAAGTGCGGATTGGGCAGGAAGCGCACATCAAAGAGCAGGTCCACGTCCTGCGGCACTCCCTGCTTATAGCCGAAGCTCAGGCAGGTGACGGCTATGGCATTGTCATTCGGGTTGCGGCGGAACTTGTCCAGCGCGTGCGCGCGCAGGTCATGGACGTTGAACTTGCTCGTATCAATGATGAAGTCCGCCTGGTTGCGGATCTCATTCAGCTGCTCGCGCTCCAGGGTGATGGCCTGCGGCACCGGCTGTGATTTCCCCAGCGGATGCGGTCTCCGCGTCTCGCTGAAGCGCCGTATGAGCGCTTCGTCAGACGCCTCCAGGAAGATCAGCTTGGTGTTGATGTTCTTCTTCAGCGCCTTGAGGATGCCCGGCAGTTTACGCAGCTGGTCGCCTTCGCGAATGTCCACCACCAACGCGGTGCGCTCATGCTCTGAGTTCTTGGAGAGCTCGGCAAACTGCGGAATCAGCTCAATGGGCAGGTTGTCCACGCAGTAATAGCCCAGGTCCTCAAACGCTTTCAGGACGTTGCCCTTGCCGGACCCGGACATGCCCGTGATGATGACCAGCTCATTGCGGGAGCCGCGGCCGGAAGACTTCTTCTTCGCTTTCACTGCTTTGGCGGCGCGCCGGGCGGGCATGGTGCGATGGTAACACTACACCCGTAAGAAGAGCGTTCAAGGCGCTTCTGTAAGCGTCCAGACGCTGCTATCATCGTTTGATGGCAACCAAGACTGTCAGATTTACGGCCACAAAAACAGTCAGCAAGCCTGCGACAGTCCGCTTTAAGACGAAGTCAGGAAAGACTGTTTCCTTCAAGGCCATCAAGACCTTCGATAAGAAGGTGCCGGTGCATTTCCGTGCCAAAGCGAAATGAACCTGATTTACCTTGACAGCAATATCTTGATTGCCCTCCACTCCCGCGACAAAGCAGAGGAAGAAAAGCGCCGGCAAGCTCAAGGTGCACTTTCGGCCTTGCGCCAGCTCCGCGATGTTTCCCTGTGCACGTCAATGTGGGCAATCACCGAGATGGTGAATATCCTGCTTTCTAGTAAGCGGATGGAGCCTATGGAAGTTTTCGGTCATCGAGGGAAACCTGCTTAATGAAAAGCGTCTCGAGGGGCTGAAACTGCGGATTCTAGATGTTAGTCCGTTGAGAGATTATGACTTCGGCGAGTTCTTTTATCACGTTCGTCATGGGATCCTTGCCCACCACTCCGGTGTAGGCGACATCATCCACAGCGTCATCATGAAGAATAATGACGTCGACCAAATTTTGACTTTCGATGAAAAGGACGACTTCAAGAAGATCCCCGGACTAACAGTTCTCCATCCGCGAGACATCAAGATTTAGCAACCCTTACGGCGCCTCTATCAGCTCCATCTTGCCGTCTTTCTTGCGGTGCAGCACCTTTACCCGGCCGTCGGTGTCGCGGAACACGAATACGTCGCGGTCGCGGAATTCCGCTTCTTTCACCGCTTCCTCCAGCGTCATGGGGCGCGCGGCAACCGCGTCCGGCGAGGTGGAGCGGACCACATGCTCCTTGAAGCTCACCGTTCCGGGGAATGAGTGCACCACCACGTCCACGGCGGTCTGTTCGGAGGTACCCACGGCCACCGAAGCGGCCTTGGCCTGGTCTTTGGTCGCGGCAGCGGCGTCGCCGTTCCACTTGGTGGTGGCGCGCGCCTTGCGCGCAATGCGCTTCTTGGCGCGGAACTTCGTCTTGTACTTGACCGCCTGGCGGTCGATCTTGTCCATGGCTTCACCCACGGCTTGGGCCATGTCTGAGGCCTCGGCGGCCCCTACCAGTGAATTTGTGCGGATGGTGACGGTGATCTCTGCGATGTGCCGCTTCTTTTCCGCGGCGAGGATCACGTGCGTATCGAAGGTGGTGCCCAGTATCTTTTGCAGCTTGTTCAGGCCGTTCTCTACCTGCTTGCGGTCTGCGGGAGTGATCTCATATTGCCTGCCGGTGATCTCAACGTTCATTCCCTCTCCTCCTCACAATCGTTACTGCTGGAGAACCGCTCCCGCTGCAAGCCGGGAACGGCGGAGACATCTTTCTTGGCTTGCGCCCGCCCTTGCCCCGGCTGGGCTAGTTCTTCACCCTCCTCTGGTGCGTGGATGGAATGTGCATGTCTTCGCGGTACTTGGCCACCGTCCGGCGGGTGACCTGTATCCCTTGGGATTGCAGGATGCGCGTCAATTGCTCATCTGTCAATGGCCGAGTTGGATCTTCTTCCTCGATCAGCTTCTTTACCCGGCGCTTGAGGATGAGCAGCGATGTGCCCCCGCCCTCCGGCCCGTTCACGCTCTCGCTGAAGAAATAGCGCAGCTCAAATACGCCCTGCGGCGTGTGTACGTACTTGCTGGCCACGGCCCGGCTCACGGTGGAGGGGTGCACGCCTATCTCTTCCGCTACTTCCTTGATCATCATGGGCTTGAGCTGGTCAATGCCGTGCTCCAGGAAGTCACGCTGCCGTTCGATGATGCTGTAGCAGACTTTCAAGATGGTCTGCTTGCGCTGCTCAATGTTCTTGATGAGCTGGATGGCGCTCTTGTAGCGCTCTTTCACGTAGTTGCGGACGTCTTTTTCTGCCGCGTCTTTCTGCATCAGTCGCCGGTAGCCCGGATTCAGCCGCAGCTGCGGCAGGTCATCCTCATTCATCATCACCAACCACTGGTCGCCCTGTTTCACGAAGGCCACATCCGGCTCAATGAGGCGCGTCTCCTGCTGGTTGTAGCGGGCGCCGGGGCGCGGATCCAGCGTGCGGATGAGCTCATACGCCGCGGTAACGCCCTCCACGCTGCTGCCGATGGCGCGCGCAATCTCGCGGTACTGCTTGTTCTGCAAGGCCCGCAGCTGTGTGTCAACTATGGCGATGGCATCGTCATAGACGCGCCCATTGCCGCTGCCGTTCACGGAGGTGACCACCGCGGTAAAGATGCCATGGTCTTTCTTTGTGTTCTCGTGGTGCAGCTTGAGGTAGCGCAGTTGCAGCAGCAGGCATTCGCGCAGGTCTCGCGCTGCAACGCCTACGGGGTCCAGCGCCTGCACAATCGCCATGGCCTCAGCCAATGCCTGCCGGCTGACAGGCCGTATCGGCAGTGTGGCGCCGGGCTTGGGAGCAGCAACAACTCCTTCCGCGACCCCGGGCGGCGGCTCTTCCACGGCGACTGAAGTAGACTCATCCGTCTCAGCGGATGCAGCCAGCTCAATCCCTTCGCCGATGGCCTCTCCATTGGCCTCACCGTTTTCCAAAGCTTCCAGTCCCGCCAGGCGCGCAAACTCCGCTGCCGGCGAGACTTCCTCTTCCTTCACGGCCTCCGGCTGCGGCTTGGCCGTGCCCATGAGCTCTTCATCGGTCGCGAGCAGGTAGCCGTCCTCGTTCAAGTTGCCGATGATGCGCTGCGCGGCCTCGCGCACCTCCGCGCTCATCACCAGCGAACCCAGCTGCCACATCAGGTGGTCTGTCAGCGTTGTGGGACGGGAAAGGAAGTTCTCAAACGATGGCCGCTCCAGCGATTCCAGGTCTGAATGGGTGCGGTGCCCCGGGTCAAGGTAATCGCGGAAGAAAGACCCGAAGTCAATCTCATCGAACGGGTCCTTGACCTCGCCTTCGGCTGCCACCGGCTCTTCCCGGTCCTTGTGCTCCTCCTTGCTGGCTATCTCCTCGATGGAAGGCACCATGGTCTCCATCTCTTCCAGCACGGGGTTCTCAACGATCTCAGCCGTGATCATGTCCTTGAGCTCGAGCTTGTTGAGCGCAAGCACGCTCACCATCTGCACGAGCCCCGGCGTGAGGATCTGCTTCTGCGAGACCTTGAGATTCAGTTTGTTCTGCAACAAAGTCATGAATGGTCAGTGTGGCGAAGGAGCGATTGTGGTTCAGCTCTTCGCGTGAAACAACAGCTCTTAAGTAACGGGTATCTGGGTACTTTCTCAAATCAACGAGAAACTCTCTCCCAGGTACACCCGTTTGACCTCCGGGTCCGTGCCCAGCTGCTCCGGCGTTCCGCTGCGGAAGATGCGCCCCTCGTTGATGATGTAGGCGCGGTCCGTAACGCTCAGCGTCTCGCGCACATTGTGGTCCGTGATGAGGACGCCTATGCCGCTGTTCTTCAGGTCAAAAATGATCTTCTGCAGGTCGAGCACGGCGATTGGGTCAATGCCGGAAAAAGGCTCGTCCAGCAGGATGAATGTGGGCGAGATGCATAACGCGCGCCCTATCTCTACCCTCCGGCGCTCACCGCCGGACAGGGCATAACCCTGGGTCTTGCGAATCTGTCCCAGCCCCAGCTGGTCTATCAGGTTCTCCATGCGGCGCTTGCGCTCATGCCAGTTGATGGGCTGCGCTTCCAGCACCGCCATGATGTTCTCTTCCACGCTCAGCTTGCGGAAGACTGAGGGCTCCTGCGGCAGGTAGCTTATGCCGTAGTTCCGCGCCCGTAAGTACATGGGAACATTGGTGATTTCCTGCTCGTCGGCCAGGATTCGGCCGGTGTCAGGGGGCACCAGTCCCACTATCATGTAAAAACTTGTGGTTTTGCCGGCCCCATTCGGGCCCAAAAGGCCTACAACTTCACCCTTCTTTATATGGAGGCTGACCCCGTTTACCACCCTTCTTCCCCGGTACGACTTGCCAATCTCGTCCGTCGAAAGGGTCAGCATCAGGGCTTTTTCGCGTCCTTGAACCGGGTTCGGGTGACGGTGCGGGTGTTTTCCCCGCTGCCAATCTGCACCCTATCATCGCGACTAAAGAAAGTCAACGAATCTCCCGTAATATTGCCCTGTTCGGCATCAAAAATGCTAGGGAATTTGCCCGGCGATCCGGTCAGGACGAACTTCCCGTCTGCCGCCGTGTACTCCAAGCGCTCCCCCGTGGCCGTCCGGGCGGGTTTTTGCTCCTCAATCCGGATGTTGCCCGTGGCGATAATCCTTTCCAGCTGCCCCGCCGACCCCGCCGGTTGGCGGTTTTGCCCCTTCGCCAGCAGCATCACCTCCATCTGGGAGGCGGAAACCGTCATCTCCGAGCCCGCAGCCGTAACCCCACCCGAGAAGAGCGCCTTCCGGTCCTGGTCTGAGTAGTCCATCCTCCCGGCAGTGAGAGTGATGGGAGTCTGCCTGCCGGTTCGGCTGGTCTCAAGGAAGACCGTCTGGACCTCCCGCTTCCCCTCCGCACCATGGGCTATAAGCGCCTTCTTTGACCGCTGGAAATCAATGCTCGGCGCCTGGATGATGTTCGCTCCCTGCCACAGCCGCGCTCCGCCCCGGAACTGCGCCAGCTCACGGTTGTTGCTCAGCGTCGCCGATTGCGAGGTTACGTGGATCGGCTCAGCGGAACTGAACAGCGCTCCATCGGTCGCCGTCTTCGGCTGGATGTACGTTGTCTTGACGTTGCCCTGCGCAGCAGCGTCCTTGCTCTTGCGGTTCAATGTCACCGCGTCCGCCGTGAGGGCAAAGCCCTGGTCTTTGTCCTGGATGCGGGGCGAACCGGTAAGGCTGAAGACCTCCGCCGCCGGATTGAACGCGGCCCGCTCGGCATTGGCGGCTCGATTGCCCTCCTGGTAGGCAAAGTCGCCTTGCTGGACAACGCCGGTCAGCGATTGCGCCGCTCCGCTCGCGGCGAAATCCGCGGTGAACTGTCGGCTTGTGGTGACGCGGTCAGTCTGGCCTGCCGCCGAAGCAACAACCTTGGCATCGCCATCACCCACAAGCCGCCGCAAGCGGTTCCCGGCGAAGGTAGCTTCCAACTTGTCCGCGGTGAGGACCGTGCGCGCCGAAGGAGAATCACTCTGGGTTATGGACGCCTTCCCTGCCGTCTCCGCGTGTTGCAATGCGCCACCGCGCAGGAAGAAGTCCACCTGCTCGGCATCAAGCCGGGTGGTCTGCACTTTCGCGCCTGCACGCCCTTGAGGGACCTGTTCCAGAACCACATTCTGCGACGCCCGCACTTTCTGCAGCTCGTTCTTACCCTGGAATTCCGCCACGATGCGACCTGCGCTTCCGCGTCCCGAGGTCTTGCCGCTCGAGTCGAACGTCACGTTCCCGCTGAAGACGGCGTTGCGCAGCCGGTTCTCCGCCGCGAACGCAAGCTCCGCCTGGCTCGCACGCAGTTGCGCCGGTGATCCGCCCTTGGCACTCGCTATGACACCGCCGGTGGCGAGCACGCGGTCTGCGGTGTTGTCGTCCTTCAGCGTCACCATCACTTCGCCGGCCTGAACTTCCTTCGGCCCCTGCTGTAGCCGTACGGAAGTCAGCTTCGCCCGCAGCGGACGGTCAATGATCTCGGCCTTCTCGGCTTCCAGCGATGCCGCGGAGTCCGGCTTGCCCGGCCCCGGAGGGAACTTCACGCGCACGGCCGATTGCAGCGCCAGCGTCATCTGCCGCGAGTCATACACCGCGCCGTGGGCAGAGCCGCTCGCCTGTGGGAAGCTGAACTCGATGGTTTCTTTCGTCTGCGCAATGCCGGTCTTTTGATTGAAGTTCAGGCCGCTGGTGCGCACATGGATGGAGCCGGGCTGCGGTTGGGTGTCGAGCGGGTCGGCGGAGGGCTTGCCCTTCTGGTCCAGGTCAATCATCACGTCGCCCTGCGCCGTCACCTCGCCGCTGGGCTGGTCGTATTCAAAGCTCTTGCCGTAGATCTGGTCATAGCGGTCGGTGCCCCCGCCCGGCAGCTCCTGCGCGCTGCGTCCGAAAACGATGATGCGCACGTTGTTAAGTACCGCCCTGCCGCCGGCCTTGTACTGCACGCCGTTGCTGGCCGAGATGGTGAAGATGGTGCGTCCGCCCTCTGACTTTGAGAACGTAAAGCCCTGCGTGCTCTGCTGAATCTCTATCCCCAGCTTCTTGGGAATCTCCTTCACCACCTGGTACTGGCGATACTTGGCGTAGGAATAGAAGACGACGACCGCCAGCAGCACCGCCACGCCAATGGCGACGAAGAGGCGGCGCAGCAGTCTGGGGTCAAGGGGCATTGGCGCTCATTTTAGATGAATCACCGTATCCATCCGCTCCTCAGCAACCACAACGTAAGCGATGCCACAATCGCCCACAAGATCATCCCCTGCGCCAAAGGACGCACTCCCACGCGGCGCAGGCTCTCGCGCGAGATGCCGCTGCCGATGAGGAACAGCGTGATGGTGAGTCCGATCTTGCCGGCCACGCCGAGCACGCGATACGCCCGCGCGCCTTCCGGCCAGTAGCTGTTCAGCAACGCCGCCAGCAGGAAAAGCAGGATGAACCACGGCCACTGGATGGAGTGCGCCGCGCGCTTCTCCGCTTCGGCAACGTGGCGCCGCTGCGCGTGCGCAGCCGCTGTACCCAGCGTGAGCGGCACTATCCACAGGGCCCGGGCCAGCTTCACCGTGGTGGCAACAGTGAGGGCAATGGCTCCATACTTCGCGCCCGCGCCGACCACCGAGCTGGTGTCATGGATAGCAAGCGCCGCCCACAATCCGAACTGGTGCTCGCTCAGGTGAAGCAAGTGCCCGAGTGGCGGGAACAGCAGCAAGCCAACGGCGTTGAGCAGGAACACGGTGCCGATGGAGACGGACATCTCTTCGTCGGTGGCATCGATCACCGGGCCCACCGCCGCGATGGCGCTGCCGCCACAGATGGCTGTCCCCACCGAGATGAGGTATGCGGCGTTGGAACGGACGCGGCACAGGCGTCCCAGTGCCATGCCCGCGAGCAGCGCAAACGAGATCCCGAACAGCGTGTACAGGAATCCACTTTTGCCCGCGCGCAGCACCTGTTGCAGATCCATGGCAAAACCCAGCGCCACCACCGCCGCCTGCAGCAGCCACTTTGAAGCTTTGCGCGATTCGCGCACATAAGGGTGCGTGAAGGCCAATCCGAAAATCACGCCCAGCACCAGCGCCACCGGCGGCGACATCCAGGGAGAAGGCACGGCGCAGAAAAGCAGTAAAGCCAGGAAGATGGCACGCGAGAGCATGGGCAATCTATTAAGCCGTTGCGAGCGTACTAATGTCAAAAGGCGGCGGTAGAATCAGTGAGAATCAAATCCGCCGGAAGTCCATCCTATGAATATGAACAAGACTGAGATTGCAACCTTCGGAGCAGGCTGCTTCTGGGGCGTGGAAGCCACCTTCCGCCGCGTGCCCGGCGTGCTGAGCACGCGCGTGGGCTATGCCGGCGGCAAGACTGCCAACCCCACATATAAAGACGTCTGCACTGACACCACTGGCCATGCTGAAGTCGTGGAAGTCACCTTTGACCCCGAGCAGGTCAGCTATGACACGCTGCTCAACGTCTTCTGGGAGAACCATGACCCCACCACCCTGAACCGGCAGGGGCCGGATTGGGGCACGCAGTACCGCTCCGTGGTCTTTTTCCATTCGCCCGAGCAAGAGAAGACGGCGCGCGCCAGCAAGGAGCGCCTGGAGCAGGAAGGCCGCTACAAGCCCAAGCGCATTGTCACGCAGATAGAACCGGCCAAGCCTTTCTACGAAGCAGAGGATTATCACCAGCAATATCTGGAGAAGCGCGGGCTGGCGAGCTGCCATTTGCCGACGCGGGCTTAAATCCGAAGGCGCGTGCCGTCGGCTAAAGCCGACTCCAACATCAACCCCGGGCTTACGCCCGGGCCTACAGTTCTATCGTCTGCTTCGCAGACTCTGCTTTACCTCGCCGCCACCGCCACCGGCGAGCAAACTGCCGCCAATGCGCCATCCATCACCTTGATGGCTTCGTCCACATCTGACTTGGCAATGTTCATGGGCGGCGACATACGGATGACGTTGCCGTAGAGCCCGCCCTTGCCGATGAGCAGCCCGCGCGTGCGGCACTCTTCCATGAAGCGTGCGGTCTCCTGCGGCGCCGGCTCCTTGGTCTCCGGGTCTTTCACGAACTCCATGGCCTGCATGAGGCCCATGCCGCGAACGTCGCCGATGACCGGGTACTTCTCCTGCAAGTCCTCCAGCCCCGCGCGGAAGTGCGCGCCCACGGTGGAGCAATTGTCCATCAGGCGGTCTTCTTCAATGAGGTCAATCGTCGCCCTGGCGGCGACGGCCGTCACCGGATTGCCTCCGAAGGTGGATATTTGCAAACCCTTGAAGCTGGCGGCAATCTCCGGCCGCGTCATGGTCGCCCCCACCGGAGTGCCGTTGGCCATGCCCTTGGCGGCGGTGATGATGTCCGGCGTTACCTCCCACTGCTCAATGCCGAACCACTTCTTGCCGGTGCGGCCCCAGCCGGTCTGCACTTCGTCGGCGATGAACAGCCCGCCGTAGTTTTTCAAGATCTTGAAGACGATCTTGAAGTACTCCTTGGGCGGAGTGATGAACCCGCCGAGTCCCTGGATCGGCTCGGCGATGAACGCCGCTATCTGCCCTGAAGTAGTCGTCTGGATGACGGCTTCCACGTCATTCGCGCAGGCCACGTTGCAGCTCGGATAGGTCTTGCCCAGCGGGCAGCGGTAGCAATAGGGATTCAGCGCGTGCACCACGCCACTGGCTCCCGGCAGAGACTTGCGCCAGCTGCTCTGTCCCGTGAGTGACTGCGCCAGTTGCGAGCGCCCGCTGTAAGAATGCCGCAGCGCCACCACTTCGTAGTTGCCGGTATGCACGCGGGCAAGCTGGATGGCGGTCTCATTGGCTTCCGTGCCGCTGTTGGAGAAAAAACTCTGGCTTATCTCGCCCGGGGTTATCTGCGCGCACTTCTCCGCCAGGGAAACAATGGCCTCGTTGGGGAAGAGCGTGGAAGCATGCTGCAGCTTGTCCATCTGCGCCTTCATCTTCGAGGTGACGCGCGGATTGCAGTGCCCCACGGAGACAGTCACAATGCCGCCGAAGAAATCCAGGTACTTCTTGCCTTCCGAATCCCACAGGTACTGCATGGACGCGTGGTCTGTGACCAGCGGGTTCTCGTAGTAATTCGTGATGGAAGGAAACAGGTACTGCTTATGCTTGCGGATGATCTCTTCTCTGGTCATGATGACTTCCTCTCCAATCTCACGCGGTTGCCGCGCTCGGGGCGTTCCTCTGCCGGCGCCTGCCCCATAACACCTTGAATCCTGCCCAACACACTGCAGTGGCGCCGAACAACAGCAGATAGCGCTCTGAAATGTTGCTCAGCCCCTGCTTCCAAGCCAATGCCGCCATCGACAGCCAGGCAGCACAGCAAAGCAGGAACGTGCCGTGTGACCACTTCATGAGCCGCTGACGGCGCTCGCGCCGCAACCATAGCAGCCCGGCGGTCACTGCGGAAGCGCCGTAGATGAACTCATGCGCGCTCTTGGTGAACACGCCCGCCACCAATAATCCCAGCCCCCCGCAGAACAGGAACGTCATGAAAACACTGGCCGGCACCATCACGTAGTGCGGGATGCGCCGGCCTTCGGTCGCTGAGCCGTAGGCAATAGTCATTTGCCGCACTCTCCTGCGAAGACCAGTGTGTATCCGTTCGGGTCTGTCACTTCGAACTCACTCAAGCCGTAGAAGCGCCGGGTCAACGGCGAAGTGATGGTCGCTATGCTTCGCAGCGAATCGTACAACTCCTCCACCCGGTCAACCCGGATGTAGGCGTCCCAGCTGCCTTCCTTGCGTTCCACCTTCTGCTTGGAGAAGCCTTCGGCGCGCTGCAGCATGATCTCCACCGCGCCGCGGCGCAGCATAGCAAAGGCAATAGGCGGATTCTCAGGGAACGGGTCCACCGCGAAGCCAAGCTTCTCGCGATACCACGCGCAGGTGGCCTCCACGTTCGCTGCGAAGAATGCGGGCGAGACAGAAGTGAAAGCAACGGCTATACCAATGGATGCCACTAGTCTGCCGCGGCCGCCTTTCCTGTCTGGTTCACCAGCGGTCCGTAGCTGTCCGGCCGGCGGTCGCGGAAGAACTGCCAGGTCTGGCGTACCTCCTCGATCATATTGAGGTCGAGGTCGGCCACCAGCACTTCGTCTTTCTCGCGGCTGGCCTGGGCCACGATTTTGCCGCGCGGATTGCAGAAATAACTCTTGCCGTAGAACTGGCCTATCTTCCACGGCTTCTCCACGCCCACGCGGTTGATGGCTCCCACAAAGTATCCGTTCGCCACCGCATGCGCCGGCTGCTCCAGCTCCCACAAGTATTCCGATAACCCGGCCACGGTCGCGGACGGATTGAATACGATCTCCGCGCCATTGAGACCGAGGGCGCGCGCGCCCTCGGGAAAATGTCGGTCGTAACAGATATAAACGCCTATGCGCGCATACTGCGTCTGGAAGGTGGGATAGCCGCCGTCGCCCGGGGTGAAATAGAACTTTTCCCAGAAGCCGGGATGCACCTGCGGGATGTGGTGCTTCCGATACTTGCCCAGATACTTGCCGTCCGCATCGATCACCGCGGCGGTGTTGTAGTAGAGCCCGGTGATGGTCTCTTCGTATACCGGCGCCACAATGGCCATGCGGTGCTTGGCCGCGAGCTTCTGCATGAGCTTGGTGGTGGGTCCGTCCGGAACCTTTTCCGTCAGCTGGTACCACTTGCGGTCCTGCTCGGCGCAGAAGTAGGGGCCGTAGAACAGCTCCTGCAGGCACAGGATCTGCACCTTTTTCTTGGCGGCGATTTCGATCATCTTCAAGTGCTTGTCGATCATCGCCTTCTTGATGTCTGCCATGGAGCGCTCCGGCCCCAGCGGATTGCTGGCTTGGATGAGACCACAGCGCACGATTCGCGGCATGAATGCACCTCGCGGAAACGGATGGAACTATATAACGGAATCGTGCGAGGGAAAAGACGGATGGGGCCTTAGGGGTGTCGCCCGCTTCGTGGGCTGCGACTTCTCTCTCGTTCTTACGGACCTACGCGCGTTGCTCAAATCTGTACCTGTTTCGCCGGCCGCCCTCGCCTGCGAAGCAGGCGAATAGAACTGTAGGCCCGGGCGTAAGCCCGGGCATTGCGGCATAAATTCCTTCCAGCCCGCGAAGCGGGCGGCACGCTAACGCCAGATATACCGCTCATCGAATTCAATATTGTGGGCCCTGAGCAGTTTGCGGAATTCCTCTTGGAAATCAAACCACTTGTGATGCTGCTCCTGGCGTTCAATGTACCGCCAAACGGCTGGCACGTGCGACCGGCTTACAGTGAATGCGCCATATCCTGCTTGCCAGGCGAATCCACGTGAGGCTTCGAAACCTTCATGCACCCACTTTGAGGAATTGGTCTTGATAATGCGGACAAAATCGGCCACCGCCACGTCAGGTTCCAACTCGGCAAGCAGGTGAACATGGTCGGCCGTTCCATTGATGATCAACGGCTTGCCGCCGCTCCCGTTGATGATGCCACCCATGTAGCCATGCAACCGCGAGCGGATGTCGGAGCTGATGTTGGGAACTCGCTCTTTTGTGCTGAAGGTGATGTGGTAAAGCAGGTTTGTAAAATGACCGGCCATTTTCTGTCGCCCGCTTCGCGGGCTTGCCTCCCTCCTTCCCTCTTACGCCGGGCTCACGCCCGGCGCTACAAATCTGTCACCTGCTTCGCAAGTGAAGACCTATTTGCCTATGGCGATAGGCGTCTAATCCGTCGCCCGCTTCGTGGGCTGCGACTTCTCTCTCGTTCTTACGGACCTACGCCCGTCGCTTCAAACCTGTAACCTGCTTCGCCGGCCGCCTTCGCCTGCGAAGCAGGCGATAGAACTGTAGGCCCGGGCGTAAGCCCGGGCATTGCGGCAGAAATTCCTTCCAGCCCGCAAAGCGGGCGACACGCCCAAAGACAGATCTACTCCCACGCGAACGCCCCTTTCAGCAGGCGAATGTCCGCATTCTTGCCCGGCTCGATATACACGCTGACCACGTCGAACCGGCACGTTGGTTCGGAGCGGACGTGTCGCCGGTATTCACGAGCGACGTACCGTAAATCGCGCTGCTTCTCAAAATCGACGGCAAATTCGGCCGGCTGGAAGGCGCGGGACGTCCGGCTCTTCACCTCGATGAAGCAGAGCACGTCACCGTCCCAGCCGATAAGGTCGAGCTCGCCGCGGCGGCGCGGGGTGCGCCAATTGCGCGCGACCATCACATAGCCCAGTCGTCGCAGGTGCCAATAAGCCTCTTCCTCGCCGCGGGCTCCAAGGACGAGGTGCGGCGCGCGCATGTCCGGCGCCGCCAGGTGGTCGAGCGCTCGGATGATGGCATGCATGATTCGGCCGGGCATGGCGGGCATCCTACCCCGCCGGATGCGCACAGCGGGTCACCACTTTCCCTTTTTCCGGTTTTCGGAACAAAAAAAGAGACGTGGCTAACCACGTCTCTTTCCAATGACTCTGGTACGAAGCTAGGCCCCGTGCGGCTTGCCCGCTCCGTCGCCTTTCTTTACTTCGCCGTCCACAATGCCGATGCACTCTTCCAGCACGTCCATGGCGATGTCCGCCTGGTCCTTGGTGGTGATGAGCGGAGGCGAGAGACGGATGGTGGTCTCGCCGCAGCCCAGCATGAGCACGCCGCGCTCGAAGCACAACTGGTCCACAATGCGGTCGCGCTCCTTGCCCGCCACTTCCTTACTCTTCTTGTCCTTGACGATCTCCACTCCGATCATCAGGCCCATGCCGCGCACGTCACCCACAATCCCGTACTTGTCTACCCAGGTGCGGATGCGCTTCAGCATGTACTCGCCCACTTCGGCTGCATTGCGAATACCTTCGCGCTCCAGCACGTCCAGCGTTGCCAGCGCAGCGGCGATGCACACAGGATTACCGCCAAACGTGGAGGCGTGCGAGCCCGGCACCCAGTCCATGATGTGCGCGCGGCTCATCATGATGCCGAGCGGCATACCGCTGGCAATGCCCTTGGCGCTGGTGATGATGTCCGGCTCCACGCCCGAGTGCTCAATGGCCCACATCTTGCCGGTGCGGCCGCAACCGGACTGCACTTCATCAGCGACCAGCAGAATGCCGTACTTGTCGCAGATACGGCGCAGTTCCTGCAGGAATACCTTGGGCGCGGGAACGTAGCCACCCTCACCCTGCACCGGCTCCAGGAAGATAGCGGCGCATTCCTCCGGCGGCACCGTCGTCTTGAAGACCTTGTCTTCAATGAAGCGGGCGCAACTCAGCGCGTATGCTTCAGCATCCATGCCCTCCGGCCGGCGATAGCTATGCGGATACGGCACATGCGTCACGCCCGGAACCAGCGGCATGTAGCGGCGACGCTGCTGCGGTTTGCTCGCCGTGAGTGAGAGCGCGCCCATGGTGCGGCCGTGGAAGGCGTTATAGAACGCGATCACGTGCGGCCGCTTGGTGTGATAACGCGAGAGCTTCAGCGCCGCTTCCACCGCTTCCGTGCCGGAGTTGCCGTAATACACCTTCACCGGACCGCTCATGGGCGCCGATTTCGCCAGACGCTCCGCCAGCTGCGTCATATTCTCGTAGTAGAAATCCGTGCCGCTCATGTGGATGAGCTCAGCGCTCTGCTTGTGGATGGCCGCTACTACCTCGGGATGACAATGCCCGGTGCTGCACACGGCAATGCCCGCGGCAAAGTCCATGAACTCGTTGCCGTCCACGTCTTCCACCATGATGCCGCGGCCGCGCTTGGCCACCATCGGATACGAGCGGGTATAACTGGGGCTGATCCACTTGGCATCTGCCTCAATAAGCTTCTTGGCCTTGGGGCCGGGCAGCGCGGTCTTGATGCTGGGGCCTCCCTTGCGAACTAAGGTGTCGGTAACCATGGTCTTCTCCTGATCTTTTGCGCCGGAGCGCTCGTAGGGTCCGCCGAGGGCGGAAGAACAGAATCTGCGCTTCCACAACGGAAGCGCGCATCAGGATGAATGATTAATCGCTGCCGAAGAGGCTGGGACGGGTGTTGGCGGGCAGCACCGCCAGGTGGCGACGCGGGCAGCAGAGACACTCCAGCCAGCAATCCGGCTTGTGGCCGAAGAATGGATGAGTTGTGCCGCGCGTGCGCATGATGTCCTCATTATATGCCCCGCTTTGACTGGGCGTAACCCCCAAAACGTATACTCGGGCGCATGCAGCCCTTTCACTTTCCCATCGCTCCGCAAGCGGGCAAGCTGCCCACAGCGGACGGCAAACGCTTTGTCAGTGTCTACCAGCGCGGCTCGCTCCTGCTGGAGGTCTATGCTCCGCGCGGGAGTGACCCGCAGAAGCCTCACAAGCAGGACGAGGTGTACGTCATCACCCGCGGCAGCGGCGAATTCGTGCTGCAAGGGGAACGCGCGAAGTTCGCAACCGGCGACGCGCTGTTTGCACCCGCCGGCGCCGAGCACCGCTTTGAGAACTTCACTGACGACCTGGAGATGTGGGTCATCTTCTATGGGCAGGAGGGCGGGGAGGAACCGTAAGGGCATTGTACCGCCCGCTTCGCGGGCTTCGGCTATTCTCGATCCGAATTGCCCGGGCTTACGCCCGGGCCTACAATTCTGCCTGCTTCGCAGGCGTCTGCAGGGAGCAATGCGGGTGGTTGCGGTAGATTCCCGCTTGAGGCAGGTACTCCACATGAAGATAAGGCTCTACACACTCGGACTCCTTACCGCTTTGCTTGTTGCCCAAACGCAGCCGCCCGAGGCCGCTAACCCGGAAGCCGACCAGAACCAGACCTGGCTCAACCAGGTAAAGAAGGGCATCGAAGGCAAGGAACATCAGCCCGCGGAGCAGGTCTTCAAGAACATTGTGGTGCTGAAAGGCAAGGAAGCCGGGCGCCTTCCCGGCATGATGGGGGCGCTGACCGGACTGCTAGGCGTGGGCTGCGCCGGATGCCACGAGCCCAATCAGTGGGACGTGGAGACGCCGCAGAAGAAGACCGCGCGCGCTCACTTTGAGATGCAGGGCCGCCTCAACAAGGAATATTTCAACGGCGAAAACAAGATCACCTGCTACACCTGCCATCGCGGCAAGCTCAAGCCGGATTCGATCTGACCCATCTCCATAAGCCGGTTGCCCCACCCTTATCGCGCGGTTTTTTGCGCGATAGGGTGGGAGTAACTTCCTCCGCAATTTTCCGTGTGCAAATCTTTTGCAGCAGAACACTCCGGGCTTCACTCTTATGATGGAGCCAAGGTCCCATGACGCCCCGAGAGAAACAGCACCGCTTGCAGGTGGCCATTGCGTTTGCCATGGTGTATGTGTTTTGGGGCTCCACCTACCTGGCCATCCGCATCTCCGTGGAAGAGATGCCGCCATTCGTTATGGGCGGCACACGCTTTCTCATCGCCGGCGTGCTCATGCTGGCCTTCTGCGCCTTTCGGGGAATGAAAGTCGCCATCACCGGTAGGGACGCGTGGAAGTTGGCGCTCATCGGCGTGCTGCTGCTCACCGGCGGAAACATGGGCGTGGCTACGGCGGAGACCAAAATCCCCAGCGGCCTCGCTTCCCTGGTGGTTGCTGTGGTTCCCCTGTGGGTGGCGCTGGTGGAAGGCGTTGTTCTGCGGCTTGGCAGGCTGAGCTTCCGCGGATGGCTCGGCCTCGTCGTCGGCATCGCCGGACTGGCCGTGCTGTTGTGGCCAAAGCTCACGGCGCACACTTCGCTCGGCAAGGCAGAGCTGTTCGCCAGCTTCATCCTCATCATGGCATCCCTCAGCTGGGCCTGCGGCTCCATCGCTTCGCGGCACTGGAACATCGGCGTCACGCCCATCGTCGCTACCGGATGGGAGATGGCCTTCGCCGGCGGCGTCAACGCACTCATCGCTTACTTCAAGGGTGATTGGGGAACCGCACACATCACCACGCGCGGCGTGGGCGCGGTCGCGTACCTGGTCGTCTTCGGCTCATGGGTGGGCTTCACTGCCTACATCTGGCTGCTCGAACACGTTCCCACCGCCAAGGTGGCCACCTATGCTTACGTGAATCCCATTGTGGCGGTGCTTCTCGGCTGGTTCATCCTGCACGAGACCGTGGATGTCTTCGTGGTGATGGGCTCCATCTGCATCATCGCCGGAGTGGCGCTCGTGACCACCGCCAAGATCCAGGACAGAAAGCAACATCATGCCGCGCCGCGGCCGCTGCCGCGGGTGGAAGCGGAAGCGTAAGATGAATAGCGATGATCGACTTTCGCCTGTTCATCCGCTTTCTGGGCGCGGCCATTGGCGTGTTTGCGCTGGCCTGGGTGGTGGCTGAACTCACCGGGCTGGTCTCGCATGAGCACGCGCCCACTACCGCCCACTACCTGCGGCTGATCTTTCCGCTCTCCATCGGCATTTGCCTGGTGCTGCCCTGGCGCAAGCTCACGCGCTCGCTGCAGAAGATCATTGCCCTGGTGCTCGCCTTCGACAGCCTGTTCCTCATCTACGCCATGATCCGCGGCATGTATCGCGTGGATGCGGGCCGCAGTTCGCTCTCGCTGGTGCCCACGCTCACCATCATCACCATCATCGTGATGTGCAACTGCCTGCTGCTCTTCGTGCAACCCCAGCACGAGCATGAAACTCTACGCAAGTAATGGCAACTTCTTCCCGGACCAGACCGCCGCGGGCCAAGAACACGACCGGACGTGACATCGTCATCGTGGACATGGACGGCACCATCGCCGACGCTACCCGCCGCGAGCGCGAGTTCCTGCTCAAGCCGCGCAAGAAGAACTGGCCCGGGTTCTTTCGCGACATGGAACTTGACCCGCCCATCCCCGCCATTTTCAACCACGTGATGAAGCTGTCACGAAAGTACGACATCATCATACTTACCGGGCGTCCGGAGAAGTACCGCCCGCAGACCGAGCGCTGGCTCAAGAAGCACAAAGTACCCGCCGAGCGCGTGCTGATGCGCCGCAAGGGCGACTCCCGGCCGGACTACGAAGCCAAGACTGACTTGCTGCGTGAGCTGAAAGAATCGCTACTGGGAAGAAAGATCGTGCTGGCGCTCGACGACCGCGAACCCGTCTGCGCCGAGTACACCAAGTTGGGCGTGAAGTGCATCCCCGTGGCCAGCAGCGCGGCCAATCAGCTTATCAACGAGGCGTACAGGGAGATGGCAGGGTGAATAAGTACGATTTACGAAGTACGATTTTGCGATGTACGATTTGACGCCTTTACAATGCCACGCTTTTCACTTCGTACTTCGTACATCGTCCTACTTCCTCTTCCACCTCACCCCATCCTTCGTATCTTCCAATATCACGCCTGCCTCGAGCAGTTGCTGGCGGATGCCGTCTGAGCGCGCGAAGTCACGTGATTTCTTCGCCGCATTGCGCTCCGCCACCAGCTTCTCCACATCTGCATCGCTCAGTTCAGTTGCGAGCGAGGCTTCCTGCTCCGGCGTAAGCCGCCCGGCTGCCTTGCCCCATTCCAGAACGCTGCGCATCTTCTCCGCGTCGCCATCGCGCAAGAGGTCGAATATCTCGTCGAAGTGCGTCAGTACTGTCAGCAGCGGCGGAATATCGCCCTGCTTCAATTCGCCGGCGTCAGCGGCGGCATTGGCCTCGCGCACCAGGTCGAAAATAGCTGCCATGGCCACGGCCGTGTTCATGTCATCTTCCAGCCCGGCGCGCATCTTGTCCTGCGCTTCGTTCGCCAGTGCTGCGCCCTTGCCGGTGCTGCCGGCCGTGAATTTCGCCGTCTTCAGGCGCAGCTCAAAGTTGCGCAACCGCTCTACCGACTGTGCCGCCTGCTTCAGCCCATCGAAGGTGAAGTTGAGTTGCTTGGTGTACGGCACAGACGAAAGCAGGAAGCGGATGGACGACGCCTTGTGGCCCTTCAGCATCAGGTCACGCAGCGTATAGAAGTTGCCCAGTTTCTTTGACATCTTCTCGCCCTCGACCAGCAGGAAACGGCAATGCACCCAGTACTTCGCCATGGGCTTGCCGGTGAGCGCCTCGGACTGCGCAATCTCGTTCTCATGGTGTGGGAAAGCCAGGTCTTCCCCTCCCAGATGGATGTCAAAGCTGCCACCCAGCAACTCGCGGCTCATCACTGAGCACTCAATGTGCCAGCCGGGGCGACCCGGGCCTATCTCCGTCTCCCAGAACTCCTCACCCGGCTTGGGTGACTTCCATAGCGCGAAGTCGCGCGCGTTGTCTTTTTCGTACTCGTCCACGTCCACACGCGCGCCCACTTCCATGCCGCCGAAATCCTTCCTGCTCAGCTTGCCGTACTCGGGGAACTTCGCGATGCGGAAGTAATACGACCCGTCCTCGGTCTTATACGCGAAGCCCTTCTCTTCCAGCTCGCGGATGAAGCGCGCCATCTGCGGAATGTACTCCGTGGCGCGCGGCAGGAACTCCGGCTGCTCCAGGTTCAGCAGCTTCATGTCTTCCAGGAACGCCTCTTCGTAGATGGCCGCATGCTGCCGTACCGTCTTGTGGTTCTGGCTGGCGTTGCGGATGATCTTGTCATCCACGTCCGTGATGTTCATCACGTGCCGCAGCTTGTATCCGCTCTGGCGCAGGAACCGGCGCAGCAGGTCCACGAAAACGAATGTGCGGAAGTTGCCGATGTGGCCGTAGTCATAGACCGTGGGCCCGCACGAATACATCTTCACCACGTTCTTTTCCAGCGTGGTGAGTTCATCCACACTTCCGGAGAGCGTGTTGTACAGGCGGACGGCCATGGCAGAGATATCTACCGATGATAACGGGCAGTGAAAGTTTCCAGCAATTTAGCCTACGCTGCAGGGCGGTCGTTCCTGAGCCTCTGCCCCACCAGCCAGATGTAATGCAGGCCGGAGAGCAGCGTAAGCGCCATCACCACCCAAAAGCCCGCCACCTTGGCATTGCCCACCCAAGCCTGCGTGGTCAACTCCTGCAGCAGCACCAGCAACAGAGTCAGTATCTGCGCCGCGGTGTTGGCCTTTCCTAACAAGCTGGGAGAAAAATCCCGCAATGATGTCGTGATGTACAGCAGTAACGCCACCAGCAGAATGACAAAGTCGCGGCTGAACACCAGGATGGTGATGCGCCACGGCACCTTGCCCACGCTGGCCAGCACCAGGAACATGGTGCTCAGCAGCAGCTTGTCCGCGATGGGGTCAAGGTACTGTCCCAGCACCGTGCGCTGGTCCATCCAGCGCGCCAGCATGCCGTCCAGGCCGTCAGAGATGCCCGCGAGCAGGAACAGCGCCATGGCCCAGTGCCAGCGGCCATCCACAATGGTCACCGCGGTGAGCGGAACAAATACCAGGCGCAGCAGCGTGAGCTGGTTGGGCGCGGACTTGAGCTGGCCGAGCATGAAGACTCAGCCAGCAAGCATAAATGACGCTGCGCCCCTAAGCGTGGAAATAGGCAGAGAACTTGTGGCCCGTCTTGGTCTCAAAACGGTCCTGCATGGAGGGGATGTCCGCATTGCGCGCGTCCACTTCCATGCGCTCCACCCGGTGCATGGGAAAGAACACCGCGTTGGGCGTGACCTCTTCGCCATCGCGCACCAGGCGCATGAAGTCCTCGAAGGAATTCAGGTCCATGCCGCGCAGGGAGATGCCCGCCGCGGTCACGGCAATGAGCAGGCCAAAGTATTTCTCGCGCGGATTGTTCAGCGTGACCATCACCACGGCGCCCGGGCCGAACATCACGCTGGTTTCAGGAGCGTTCATGCGAAGTGCGGCCATTCTCCGCGCTTGCCGCGCTGAAATCAAGCCGGCGTGATGGCTCTGGCACTTTCCGGGCACGGGCCGGGAGCGCCAATCGCCATATATAATGAAGACTCCACCCGACGTAGGCCCGTAGCTCAGTTGGTTAGAGCGCTTCCTTGACACGGAAGAGGTCGATGGTTCGAGTCCATTCGGGCCTACCACTTATCTCATTGAATCCTTTGAGACAGAGCGGCAGGAACTGTCGCGACTTCGGCGATCTCGTCACCATTCGTCACCAAATCGGAAAGTTTCTCCACCGAATCCCGCTGATGTTGCGGCAAAGGGATCGTGTAGACCTCGAGAGTGGTTGAGAGTTTCGTATGTCCTAGCTGCGCTTGCGCGTCCTTGATTGAACCGCCCGCCAATTGCAATAGCGTGGCGTGCGTCCTGCGCAAGGTGTGCCAACTCATCCAGGGTGCACCAATCAGCCTCCCAGCGGGCTTCAACACCCGATGTAGCAGATTCGTATCCCCAAACGCTGTGCCCTTGCGCGTCTGAAACACGAGCTGAGGTCCATCCTTCTTCTTGGAACGGCTGTAATGCGATGCTAGCGCTGCTAGCAAGCGTTCTGAGAGAGGAACAGACCGTTTGCTGCCTTTGGTCTTGGGAGTGCCCACCGTACCGCGATAAATCGCTTGTGCTACGGTTAGCTTTCTCTGCCCGAAGTCGACATCCTGCCAGCGCAACCCCAGAATCTCGCCAATCCTTAAGCCGGTATGGACCCCCGTCAAAATCATTGTCCGGTAGGGCTCTTCGGTTTGTTGAAGCAATTGGCGAATCTGTTCGGGCTGGAGGACGCGCTTCTCGCGGACTGGAATCTTTTCGGGAAGTTCGACATCCGTTGCCGGATTGTCTCCCGCAAAATACCCCCACTTTCTCGCCATCGTGAACGTCTTCGAAAGGAGATTGCGAAATAAATCCGCACTCTCCCATCCCAATCCAGAATCCATCTTCTCCAAAACAAACTTCTGGATTTGCAGGGTTCGAATGTCGCTGAGACGAGACTTCCCAAAGGCAGGTAGCAAATGATTGTTGAAGGTTAAGCGGTAACGTTTGCGAGTCGAGAGCTTCAATATCGGGAAAGCGTTCGGGACGAAGAACTGTTCCACGAAGTCCGCATAAGTGAGCGAAGCATGCGGAGTAGTCTTTCCCGAGTTGAGAGGTCGAAGATGCTCTTCGGCAGCCTTGAATGCTTGCCGTCGAGTCATTTCCGATGCCGGTCCGAGGATAACCGATTCCCTCTTCCGTCCTATGCTGCCATCGGGTTTGATGTAGTCCACCCGCCACTGAAGTTCCCAAATCGGATTGCGCTTACCGCGCTTCCGAATAGTTCCTTTCTGATAGCGTCGTCGGGCCATATCCTGCCAGCCTCCTAACTGGCCAGGCCCGCTTAGCTTTTCCGTGATGGGAAGTATATTCATCGGCGTAGCGTCTGAAAATGCACTTGCTTCGAAAGCGAATTGCAAAGGAGTTACACGTCGCCCTTTTTTCCAATGCAAATCCAAAGGGCCAGATTGCTCTGGCCCCTTTGGCCTGCTTAGTCCCCTTCCCCTCGAACTAGGAATTTCTTGATTGGGTGCTTCTTAGGATCTGCATTGGAACTCATCCCTTCAAAGCACACTTCGATTTCCCTTCCGATATCGCGCGGTCGGAGTTTTTTGTTCAGCTCGGTCGTTCCAAAGAACTCCCAAAGCCGGTTGTCGGATGTGTCATGCACCGAATACTTAAGATTCGGCCTCCCATTGGAATCACATGGCTCGATTTCCAATAGAACACCTCTTAGCACATCGCCTGGTTTTTCAAAGCGGAATAGATCCGCTCCTTTGCGTTCGACCAACTGCTTCATGGTTTCACCTTTGGTTTTGGATTTACTTCAAAGCCTCTTAAGAAGCCGCCGTGTTCCTCCGGATCAAATTCCTGCTTTGTCGCTACTAAGCAAAACCGTCGATAGAACTCGAAGATGGGCACTTTGAGGCAGGTCCATTCGTAAGCAGTCTGTGGCTTTGAAAGGAGCTTGATCGATCGCGAACAGGTAATTCGCCGTGTGCCCTTAGGCATGGAGAGCAGAAGATCTTTCGTCAAATACTTTGTCAGGTACTTTGCAATGCTTTGCACATCGACGAAGCGAATATCGACCTCGAAGCCACCGCCTACCGCTTCCCAAGCTTGTTTGAGCCACTCATACTCGATGTAACGGTCGATGATGATGTGAAAGTGAGGAATACCGGACTTATGGAGTTCCAGCACGCTGATGTATGTGGGGGATTTTCCATATCGGCGGTGCAAGTAGACCCGGAGGTGGTTGAAGCAGCGACGTAGGTAACGGATCGGGTCGCCTTGAATTTTCTTTGGATCTAGAGTAAGGGTAAAGAAACGACACAAACTAAGCTGCTCGGCAATTGCGGCAATGGCATTGCGGTAGACCCAGGCTCTCCGTGGACCGCAATAGGGACAATCCCAACATTTGCAGTTCACTCGGCGATAGATCTCGCCGCCTGAGGGGTCTACGCCCTTAGCGGTGAACACCCCGCAGTAAAGATTTCTTCCGAGGGAATTTCTGCTTAAGCTTTGAAGGGCTTTGGGCTCGTTACGATTAGTCTGTATTTCGTCAAGACAAGAAAGCACGGTGCCTTCGGCACCGTTGGGGCTCCGCCCCAAACCCCGCCCACTTTTAGGCTGAAGAGAGGGGCAAGCCTCTGGATTTCGGCCAGCTGTTGGTGGAGTTGTTGGTCCCTTCAGCCCCGGATCGGAGTGGTCAACCGACTGCCCGGATTTTCGAGGAACCGCACCCCGCTTGCCCATGGGCGGCATTAGAGCTCGCCCTAAGAAAGAGCAACAGAACGCGGAGAGATTATTTTTGTTCTGGAATGTTACGTTGCAGTTCGAGTGACTTCCGATTCCAGACTACTAAGAATCGAACCCAGGACTTGAGGTACGCATCTAGGCGCTCAAAGTTGCGATGTCTCCACATCCGGTGGGCAGTCTCGTCGTAAGCATCCGCATCTCGGAATGCACCGAGCAACGAGGAAACTTCGCGATCATGAAAACGAGCAGTGATGGCCTTGACTATGGCGGTCAGCAAATAGTTTGAAAATTCGTCCAGATCGCGTACGCCAAATATTGGTGCGACCGAGCGAAGGCCTTTCATTCCCATTGCATACATTCGCAATGACTTGACGGTCTGGTAAGGGCTGGCATATCCAAGGCGAGTAAGAATGCTGACCTCAGCGTCCTCCTCCTTGCCTTTGAAGCGCTGTTGAAGTGCATCGGCAGCTTCAGTCAACGTTTTGTCAAAACGTTCGCCTTCGCGGCGGTCACCAATCCAATCCGACATGTCATCGGCAACGGTCGACAGAAGGTGTGCTGCTGCAACGATCAATCCCAAGAATTGAGACGAAAAACCCGCCTTCACAAGCTCGTCGAATTCAGGCTCGATTCCCCTTTTTCGGATCGTTGTTCTAACAGTGGACTCCAGGTCCGAAAGGACACTTGCGAGACTCCAGGAACGATTTGAGCAGTACATCTCTGCGAAGGCCCAAAGCCGGAGGGCGTCATCCTCAACTCCTGGAATTTGTGATGGATTTTTGTCCTTCATCGCCCCAAGTTCTGGCTTTTCCATCGTTCCCAGCGTTCGCTGCCGCCTTGCGTCATTTCGTAATAGCGATTTCTCAACGTATCTTCCATTGTGTATTCGGCTGCGCGGCCTTGAGAAGTGTTCGCATGTATTACTGAAATGATTACGGCGCGACAAAACAGGGGATCAGCTACCAACTTTTCAATTTCCTTGGTTGCGAATCTCATCCAATCCAGCTCGATATTTTGCGGGTTCAAAGGCTCAGGGAACAGTGGCAGGTTCAAATACTTAAATCGATATGCGGCGGCGATTAGATCATGAGCGCCTTGAAGGACTCGGTGATCAAATTGTGTCAACGCTCTGACCGCTTCACCATCAGCAGTCTTTAACTGCAAGGTTTCCTCGGCAGCCATGTACCGTTTACAAGCGGCGTCGAGGAGCGCGACGCATACCTGACCGTACATGCCGTGCTGCATGTCAAACAGCTCTTTTGACTCGTCTCCTGGAAACATTGACCGGATTAGCATTTTGTTAGTTCGCTGAACATCTAGGAAGGTCCATCGTCGTCACCGAAGCCATCGTGCATGGGATGGGAGCCGAACTTGCCTTGTTCGCGGTAGGCGTGGGCGTATCCCTTCGTGGCATCGATGCGATTCGGTCTTGCTGTATGTAGCTCAGAAATAAAGTTGCCAGCCTGCCGCGCAGTGTCGTCGTGTCCCTGGGTAGGTCCTTTCTTTCGCGCTCGGGAAATAGACAATTTCTTCAAGTGAATGTTGTGCACCTTTCGAACCTGATTTGCGTAGTTCTCCTTGAGGAGGTTGGCCTGGCATCCAGGTACTGGGCATCGGATTGTGATGTCCCGGCCCTCTGTGAGGCCAATCCGAGATCTGCCTGCTGGTCTAGTCTTTCCCACATGGGCAGACGTAGTTTTCGCATTCCCGGGAACTTCCAGGGCAGGGGTGATTATTCCCGACTCAATCAGCCGCTTTCGCAATTGATCTCCAAAGAAGGATGATGCAGGTGCTTGAGTTTCGCTTAGGGGAATCTTTACCTTGAATCCTGAAGAGATGCGAGGTTTGCGGCCAGGACACCGCTTCTCATGTTTCTTCAGGCGCTTCAACAGAATGCTGCTGCCGCAGTGCTGGCACTTCTTCACCTGAATGTTAGGGGTGGGAAGAATCAGGCGTTTCGGCCTGACCACCGGCTTGGGCGAATGCTGATCTATTTCGTGCCGGGCGACAGTGGTTTCAAGGCCCGCAAAACCGCACCCAGGCACGGGGCACTTGACGATAACGACCCGGACACCAGTCTCTGGCATTCGATGCAGCGGGCCTTCCAGAAAGCCACGACCGAAACACAGCCCGCAGTTCTCATTGGATCCTTCACAAGGGCAAGGACGCTGAACCTTGTTCACGCCTTCGCCCCTTTTGCAGTGGCAAATGCGCCAGGCCAGCCACCGTGCGCGTCAATGACTTTGTCGATCTCGGCCATGATGCGAATCGTCTCACGAATTGCGACGACGATCTTCTGGTAGTGCTCAATATCGGCCTTTGATAGCGTTCGCCCCTTGCGATCCTTCAGCCACTTCTCGCAGACTTGGTATCCACCGACGTGGAAGTTCCACACTTCCTCGGCGATGCCGTTGAATCCTATCGTTTGCGCTTTATCGATCCACACGGCGCGTTTTAACCACGAAACCTTTTCCACCTCAGGATTGCGCCCGCCGAGGAACTCCGTGGCTGCCTTGTCCAGCTTGGGCGATTCCAGCAGGTGCAGAACAACGAGCTCGCCGCCGAGCCGGGCGAGTGCGCGGAACAGATTCAAGTTCCCGGTCAACGGCAGGCGCGGAAAATCGATCTTCAGAAACTCCGCGTAACGGCTGCGGTAGACAGGGCTGTAAAACACCGTGTAGATATAGTGGAAGATGTCCTCAGCCGTAATGCCCGCGGGCAGGCCGTCCTCGGCCGCCCTCGCCACGGCGAGCTTTTCAGCAAGTAGAGTTAAGAAGCGAGCGCTGAGGTTGAGTCGCCGTTTCTTTCCAAAGATACCCTCTTCTCGCAAGAACAACGGGAACACATAGGCGTTCGTAGAGGTCTTTGAGGAAATGAAAATTTTGTCCACGGGTTCGTTCGTAACAAAACAGTGCGCGAAACTCAAATCGTTCACCGCGCGCGATGAGACCAGCCCAAGGTTTCTGTCCCCTCCAGCAAGTTGAGACATGACCTGCTTGCGCAGAATTGTAAGGACATGTTTGTGAAGGACAGTCCACTGACGGTCAAACGGGCGGTACAAAACTTGCCCCACATACTCCTTCCACAATCCTCGTCTCGCGAATTCCTTCGCTTCGCTGTAGTTCCACTGATTCGTCGTGCAGAGACGATACGATTCTCCTAGCTCGTCGAAGCTGCGCGAGTTGGCCAAAGCCGCCATCTTAATTTCCAGTTCCTCCCTTGTGAAAGACATTGCTAACTGGTCTTGTTGGCTGGCAAAACCCGTCGCCCAGAATGTTTCTTTATCCGTATGCCTGTTCCCTGTACCGAAGATAGACGGCAGGTCGGGCCATTGCTCGTACTCCTCCCTGATGTCATGAGCCGTTGCGGCAGCAGCGAAGTAAAAGTAAGGTGCTGAAGGGCTATGCGGTCTTGCACCAAGCGAAGTGTTGAGCGCATTGTGATCGCGGAGGAATGCGAACTTTTTTTCAAGCGGTCCGGTCAATGATTCCAACGTCGTGATTGCACGTTGCTGATGTGAAATTGCTCTGCAACCGACGAGAATCGCCACTCCGGTCATAATCTCGAAAACCGGTTCGTCTTCTGAATCGTGCGTCCCCGCGCGTCGAATGCTGCCGTGCAGGTCGAGGCAGTAGCAGCGATCAAAGCTAGTGCTCACGTGATTTCGCAAGTCGCGAGGTTGTGTGCCTGAAAGGTAGCCGTGCCCAGTGATGAGTCCGAGGATTCCAGTGTTTGTCCGTTCGATATGCCATTCCCCGAAGCGTAAAAACTTGATGTAGTCGTTCGACAGCGCCTGTATTTGTGATTCTTCAGCTCGCACCGTTCGTTTGTAATCTTCGGCGAGGTTCGTAATCCACTGGCCCGTATTCCATGATGAAACTGAATATGGTGGGTTGCCGATGACGACGGTGAAGTGCTTGTGCCGCTTGATTTCGTTCACGGCGGCGGCTTCGTGAGCAAGGGCCGGGGCCCATTCGGCAAAGTCTGTTTGCTTCTTGTCGTCGCTCGCCGCCTCTAGGGAATTAGTGAGATAAACGCGGGCGCGTTCATTGCTCCCAAAGCGATAGCCTGTTTCGTATAACTTCAGACCTAGTTTCATGTGCGCGATGGCGTAGGGCGCCATCATCAGTTCAAATCCGTAGAGGCGCGGTAGCAGATGCTTCGGAACATATTCGTTCCAGAGATTTGGAATCTCTAGGGCCATGTGACCCGCACTCAGCCACTTCTTGCACATCGTTTCGTAAATGATCTCGATGACTTCGACCAGAAACGTGCCAGTACCGATTGCAGGATCGAGGATCTGCACGAATGGTGTAGTCGGCGATACGCCTTCCGGAATCTGGACGGAGTCGACCTGGGTCGCTATCTCGCGCCACGTCGTCACATCCGCCAGGCCATCAACCAAGCCTAATTGCTTCTTCAAAAGCTCATGCACGCTGCGGACAATGAAAGATACGACAGGCTTGGGCGTATAGAAGACGCCCCTCTTCATTCGCTTCTCGGGGTCATATTCCTTCAGAAATAGCTCATAGAAGTGAATGACTGGATCTTCTTCAGGATTGCGGTCGCCGAAGTCGCGCAGGACCGCTTCCATCTCCGCATCCCGCAAAAGCTGCACGACTTCATTCACACCCAACTCGTCAAAGTCGATCTTGCCTTTGCGGCCGCCGACGCTCAGGAAGGTTTCCAGCAGCTCCTTGAGGAAAGGATTCGTGACCGGCACCATGTCCTTCAGGTTGTCGGCCACCAGCCCCGAAGGACGCGAAATTCGCGCCGTCAAAAGGCCGTAGGAGATGGTCTGCGCGTACATATCAGCAAAATCGTCTTCTGACAGGTCATGGATAAGAGCCGCTTTGAAGGCCGCATGAAGCTTCTTGAGAGGGCCTTTTTCTGTCTCAATCGCCAGGACGCTCTTAGCACGTTTCCGGATCTTAGAAGCCAGCTCTGCCAGGCGGACGGCCAGCTCTTTTGAGGTCTTGATCACCTGCTGGTGCTTCAGTGTGAATGCCGAGCTCCACGTATTGCGCCACGTCTCCAGGTCACCGGGATTAGCGGGCCACTGAAGCTTCTCTCGAAGAACCTTCTCTGTGTGAGCCGTGTGAAGCAGCGTATCTTCATCGTCCCAGTTCAGCACTCTTAGGACGGGCAAATCGCCCTGTTGGCTTTCATCCGAGAAGTGCGCGAACGTGATGTCGCGGTGCTCGTGCTCCCCATAGGTGGAGATGAAGAGAAGGTCGTGCTTCTGCCAGGCTGCTTGCTGCGCTTTATTCGCGACTGCTCGCTTCTTGACAACCAAAGAACGAAGTATCCTTCGCAGCGCTACGACGGGAAGTTTCTTCGGCTCGAAACCCACGAAGAAGATCCCCCAGGGCTGCTTTGTTTCCAACGGCCTAAGCTGCTTGATCTCTCTGAGCTTTGCGGCTGTCTTGTTGTCCAGGCCGAGTTCTTCGGCGGAGTAGTCGAAGGTGAGGTCTTCGAAGTCATCTCCCTCGATGGGCCATTCGAGCTCATCCCGAAGATATTTGACCAGCTGAGGAAACGTCTTTATCGCACGAAGGTCAGGGATCGTCACCAGTCGGACTCCTTTAGGTCTAGCTGATTTCCATCCAACACTTCAGCTTGGGCCGAACGCCGACCGGCGCTTGTACCTGCTTCAGGTAGGAATTCTTGATGTGCTTCTCGATATTCTGCCTTATCTCCGTCAATTCTGATTCATCCATTTCATGCTTTCTCGGGGTTTCGGGCTTGCTACGGATCAAGTTAAGGATTTGACCTGAGTCATCGAGAATCTGTTTCGACGAAAGGTCGTAGAGATACCAACGCGTATACCCCGCGTCTTCAGTCCAAAGGCTTGCATCCTGTCGTTGGCCATCTCTTGCGGAAGCTAATGGCGCGGGTAGACTGAAGCAGAAGAACACTGCTTTGCTCCCCGACTGAGGATGCTGCTTCCCACTAAAGACCCGATCAGGCATTCGATTCAGCTGAGCCTCAAGCTCCGGATAGTCTTGCAATAGCTTTTGAAGCTCCAGGTGCATGTTCTCGGATGGAGTTGCCTTCCCTTCGTACTGGTCCGCAAAGTCCTTCAAGTCCGCATAGTCGTCATCTTCGCGCAATAACTTTTTGCCTTCGATGCCCAGGGTTTTCGAGATTCGAAGAGTCTTATGCGACACCTTGCTGTAAAGACGCAACAGATCATCAATTTCGTCAGGCGGGAGGAAGTTCCAATATGCAACCTTGCCCCTAAGTGACCTTTGTTCGGGATGGTCCTTCAATAGCTGCTCTTCAACGTCAGGATTCATTCGCCGATCGACACGTCCGATGCGCTGCATCAAGCGCACAGGATTCCAGTGCAGATCGTAATTGATGAGTCGCGTAGCATCTTGAAGGTTTAGGCCTTCAGAAAGAACGTCAGTCGAGATCAAAACGCGGGTTTCGCTAAGGCCTTCTTTCCCAAGCTCTGCGCTTGAAGACCCGTTGTAATAAGGCGCGAACTGTTTGATGATCGTGCCTCTATCGCGTTTTACTTTGCTGTCTACCTGATCTATCCCTGTAATTCCATTCTTTTCCAACTGCGACTTCAAGTAACGAGCTGTCGACATGTACTCCGAAAAGATCAGAACCTTGTGCTCCTTAAGCACCGGATCCGTTTTCATCAACTTGAGCAGAGCATTTAGTTTGTCATCATGAGAGGCTTGAAACTTTTTCAGCTCTTCGAGAAATTCTGCAACCTGGTCTAGGTCCAGGAAAGTCTCTGACAGAATCTCGTCGACCTTGAACTCATCTCGGCTGAGCTGCTCGACTGCTTCGAGCATTTCCTCTGAAAGAACGTCCTCTTCGACATCCTCTCCTTCCTTAAGTTCGTCTTGTTTCGCCTTGACGTAGTTAATCAGGCCTTCGTGCTGATTCTTCCAGCGTTCAAGTAGGCTCTTCTCAGCGGAGGTCTCACTGTGCTTTGTAGCCCAGGCCAACAGCTTCAAGAGCAGAGTCTGGCATGACATTTCAAAAGCTTGGGCCGAACTCTCAAAGCGCTTGAGGAACTGAATACGAATGAGACTGACGACTTCCTTTTGACGGCCTTCTTCGAGAGGCTGTATCGACGTGTCAGGTCCTTTGTAGTACGCGAGAGGGTAGTAAATCGCTAAGGCGAACAAAGGCTTCTTCTTAGAGAAGGCGGCTTCGAGCCGCGTGAGTAGTTGGCCGTATGTTTTCTTAATCGAGTACTTAGCGACTTTGGGATCCTCACGCTTAGGGAAGAGAGTGAGAGAGCTTCCGCTTTGAATCTGACTTTGCTTTACGTACGCGCGACTTCTTTGCACCACTAGGGCTTTGAAAAGGTCATCATTCGAGAGTACTTCCGAAGCCTCCGCCTGATTTGTTTCCACGCTGCCTTCAACGGCATTAGCAAAGAGGGCTTGTTCCAGTTCCTTCTCCATCTTCCGGAAGTGTCCCGGGAGGGAATGAATGCCTAAGGGAGCATCTTTGAAGTAGTCGTTCTGACGCTGAGTGAAGAGTTCTATCAGATGCTGAAGATCAGTAAGACGGTTATTCACGGGAGTCGCCGTTAAGAGATAGAGATCCTTTCCGGCGACTATGTCTGCGAGTCTCCAATAACGTGAAAGGATTTTCCCTTCTTCGCCCCTGAGTCCCGTATTCCTGAAGTGGTGGGCTTCGTCGATGATGACGGCATCCGCTAGCTGCTTAACCTTTTCGAGTTGCTCAGGAAAATCACCTCCTCGCATTAGATCAGTGTGATTGAAGATCAGGAGATTGCTATAGGCACCAAAGATATGCGGGAGGTACTTCTTCAGGTCGCGTTCCCAAACAGCCTTGCGACCGGACTTCGGAACAATTAGAGCTACACGCTTTCGATCAAACTCGACCAGCCGCTCGATGAGCATTAAGCCAACGAAGGTCTTACCGAGTCCTACGCCGTCACAAAGGAATGCACCCTTGTACCTTTGCGCTCGTTTTAAGAGTGAGTGATACCCTTCGCGCTGGTACTGATCGAGTACTCGGTAGATTCTTGACTGTTGACGCTCCCACTCATCGTCGGTCAGTTCGTGACCTCTGAAGAATTCCTGGAGAGCCTTTGCGTAGACGTCAAACGGCGAGTAAGCCCTGACATGACGTTCAATAACGCGCAGGATCTCGGGACTGACATCGACAGCCTCTTCCCAATGCTCGTCATACCACTCTTGAAGAACACTGACCTGCTGCCCTGTGATCTGAATATTCAGCTCAATGTTTTCCGTCAGGCCGGGGTATGTGAAGTTCGAAGAGCCAACGAGAGCCGACGAACCCACTACCTCTAGACGTGCGTGAGTGATGTAAGCCTTGGCATGGAACTTGTCTTTCTTGTAAACGCGGCATTTAATCTTTCCAGACTTGATCGCTTCGACGATGGCGGGGACGCCCTTTAGGAAGTCGTTCTTGGTCTTTTCCAACTCAATGCTGCAATCCAGGACGGCTTCGACTTCATGAAGTCCAGCGTTGAAAGCAGCTTGTGTTCGCCGCGAAACCTCATCGCCCATGAGAATCCGAATCGCGTCGAGCTTCTGCCATTCGCCATCGAGCGCAAGCAGGGACCCGATCTCGAAGTATCCGGTCGCAATGTCGACGGATTTCGAGAGCTGGCACCAATCCTTGAGATAGCGAACAACTTTCCAATCTTCATCGCTGTTATCCACGATGAAGAGCTCGCTACCAGTTTTGCTGGTTTTCTTAGGCATGAAATATGGCTAAAAGAATGGGACAGGATACATCAACTTCAAAGATCGACTCGCTGAAATTCGGGTAATTTACGGAATGCGGAATTCGTGATGGGCACCCCGGACGGATACAATTTGGCCCTCAAAGCCATTGGCGGTTCTGTGAACTTGGAGTCCAATATCCGAAAGTATCTTGATGGCGGCAGTGCGTCTGACGGGCGCAAGCCTAACGAACGCTACGCATCCTTTGACTATTGCTTTAACTATTTTCAAGCTTTCCGCGAATCGAATACCACGACCTCATTGGCGAATTCCGCACACGTTCAGACGAGTTGCCTTCATCTCGGTTTCTACCTAGCTAGTTGGGGGATGTTGCGCGGCTCAACTGCATTGCTGCAGAAAAGCGCAAGGCATCTGGTTCCAATCATAGATGTAATCGCCCAGACTGAGCCGTCGTTGTGGGAGGTCGACGCCTGGTGTTATACGGATTCCAACATTAAGCGGATCTTGGCGCTCGCTGGGCGGCTGCGCGATGCTCAGCGAGGGATGTCCGACACCCTGCTGACAAAGATTCTGCTTGGGGTATTTGGTTCTGTTCCGGCTTTCGATACGAATTTCAAGAAAGGGTGCAAAGTTGAAGGGGTCTGTGCCACGTTCGGGTCAAGAGCGCTGAACCAAATCAGCGCTTTCTATCAATGTAATGCAACGCTAATCAATTCATATCGTGTGCAGACCCTCGACTTCGTTAGTGGAACACACACGAAACGGACATACACCTGCGCCAAAGTGATCGACATGGCATTCTTCACCGAAGGTGAAAACCCGAGGAATTGAACTGGTTGGTGGTGTACAAAACACAGCCAGGAACCTGCGTTCTTATTGTCACGCTTGTTCTGAAAGGGAGCAGCAAAGAGTGGATAAGCAAATTCTGGCTGAATGGCTAACTTGGGCTAGGGAGAACTATCAAGTCGGCGGACATTTACGACCCATTATCGACGTCGAGGGCTGCCCCTGGGGACTTGATTCCATACATGACAGCCTTGCTGTCAACTGGCCAATCTTGAGCGATCTTGAAAGCCTGATTGTTAACCCAGATGACCTCGCAGCTAGATACTTAGTGCTCTCGCACCTATGGCAGTTGGCAGAGTTTCAGGACGATTTCGAAGATGAAGACGAGTTTTGTCGTGAACAAAGCAGAGCGATCAATGCACAAGGCGTAGCAGACCTGCAAGAAGTGGTAAGAAGATTGCCCCTGGAGTGCTGTTCTGATTGGAAGCGAACTGAGTGGGAACTCTGGAACTGTGTCGCTGCTAGAGATTGGGGGCTAGTTAGGAATCTCATCGAACATGCTGAGTCAGAGAAACAAACGGAGCAATCGAAAACATTTCTAATACGAGCACAATTTGAGCTTCTTGTCGCAGTTGAAAGAGAGATTGATCTTTGCCTGAACCAAAGTGCCTTCGGCGAGCAACTGCGAGAGCATTTGGGCACAAAGAAGATTAATTTCGCCCTCAATTCACATTGGTGGTTACCATTTGATTTCTCGGAGTCGTCGGTTGCACTAGGACTCCTTTGGGTCTGGGCTTGTGAATTGAAGGTGCAGCCTCCAAGAAACCCAGGGCTTGAAGAGTCTGTCTCTTATTTCAGGAAAGCCCTCGCTACTGATCCAGCGTTAAGACGCAGGTACGCGCCCGTGCTTGGGCGAATGTATGCAGCCTTGCACGAGTTTCCTTCCGCTGCGGAACATTACACTCATGCCATGCGCTTCAATAGTTTTTTTGACGACAGACGCCGAACAGATATGGCTTTGTGCGCTGCGCGCTGCTTCCGCTGGGCTGGCAACTCTCGCCAAGCCATTAGCACTTTGGAAGCTGCCGCCGACCTGTTGCCGAACGCTCATGGAATCTATGTTGAGATGGCAGAGATATACAGCGCGGAAGCGAACCCTAAAGATGCCGCGAGAGCACTCACGCTCGAAAGAGAACGGAATGCTGGGTTCGGTAATGATTGGAAAGACAGCACAATCATGAGTCTCTACGCGGTCAGCATCGGAGCGAATGAGAATGTAGTAAAGATAGTTGGGAAAGACAATGTTGAATGGCTGCGCAATTTAATCGGTTCGTATTGGACAAGATTTTCCACCCTGGAGGACAGCGCTAAGATTGCATGGACGGCGGGTGTCGGGATTCTATATTTCCCTTCCGCCCTAAGTCGCAGTCAGATTTCCACTTTGGCAGTCATTTCTTTTGCGAAAGCTCTGGAGATTGAACTGAAGACCAAAGTCTTCGGCTTGTTCCGCAAGTCCAACGCTCTGTCGACGATTGCAGAAACAGCGTACCATTCCCGCTTCTTGGCTGGTGATGACAAACAACTCACCCTTGGACGAATGTCGAAGATCATCGATGATTCCCGTTCCCCACGCGATAGTCTTTCTCGCTGTTTTAAAGATTGGCTTCGAAAGAACCAATCAAGGTTCTTCGATAATCCGATGACTTCGGCCTTGCTCAAGAGCATCGCGGAACTGTCAGCCTCTGCAAAGCATTCTGCATTCTCAGAAACAGACACTTACGGCCTGGAAAAGAACTGCAAATCCTTGATAGACCTTATTAATTGCTGAACACATTGGGACTGATCCGGATGGCGAACTTCGACAGCGGAGAAAGGGACTCGTATGACTATTGCTGAGAGTGTGCACGATTGGTTGAAGAACTCCAAAGGAGAAGACCATTGCGACGATTGCATTACGAAAGCCGTAAGACTTAGCCGTCGCCAACAGGCGTTCAGGATTTACGAGTGCGTTAGGGACGACAAACGAATTCCGGCGTCAGACTGCGAAGTGCGACGAGTGCGGGAAGATTAAACTCGTCACCGGAGCAAAATAAACTCGTCACCAATTCGTCACCAAAACTCGTCAAAAACACCCCTTTTTAGTGACGAGTCAAAACGGAAAAGCTAAGCAGGCAAAGGGGTTTAGGGTTGCGACCTCAAGATTGACACGGAAGAGGTCGATGGTTCGAGTCCATTCGGGCCTACCACTCACTCCCTTTTCTCGTAAGCGGAAACGGAATGCTGTATCGTGAATGCAGCGCTGTTTTGGCATTCTCACTGAAAAATCCGCTCCGCGCTTTCCTCAACCGGCTGGCTCCGTCTGAAAGCCAGCGTGTCTTCGCCCTCACTATCATCTCCGGCGCCGTGTGCGGCCTTGCCGCCGTGGCTTTCCATGAAGCCATTCGCGTGCTGGAGACCTATGGCATCAACCGCGCCATGAATGCCCAGGGGCGCAGCTGGATAGCCCTCACCATCCTGCTTCCTGCAGCCGGCGGCCTGTTCGCCGGTGCGCTGCTATGGAAGGTAGTCCCCGGCGCCGTGGGCAGCGGCATTCCCCAGGTAAAGGTCGCCTATGCCACCCAGGGCGGACGCGTCCCCTTCCGTGACGCGGTGGGCAAATTCGTGCTCGGGGCCGTACAGATCGGCTCGGGGGCTTCCCTCGGCCGTGAAGGCCCAACCGTGCAGATATGCGCGGGCGTCACCTCGCTGCTGGCGAAGCTCGGCGGCGTGCAGCGCTCCAGCCAGCGCAGCATGTTGCCGGTAGGTGTCGCTGCGGGAATCGCGGCGGCGTTCAATGCGCCCATCGCCGCGGTCACCTTCACCATTGAAGAAGTGGTCGGCGACCTCGACCAGACCATGCTCTCCGGCGCCATCATCGCCGCCGCGATAGCGGCCACCATCGAGCGCGCCATCCTTGGCGGGCATCCGTTCTTTGCCGTGACGCGGCAATACACCATGGACCACGCATCCTCCCTGCTCTTCTACGCCATTCTGGGCGTGCTGGCGGCGGGAATATCCGTGCTCTTCTGCGACCTGCTGCTAGGCATACGGTCGGCGTTTCGCCGCCTTACCCTTATTCCCAAGTGGATCCATCCCGGCATCGGCGGCGGATTGACCGGAGCACTGGCGGTCTTGGCCGTGCTGTGGGTCTCAACGCGCGGCGTGACCGGCGGCGGATATGACGTGCTGAACCTGGCGCTGATGGGCAATCTCAGCATCCGCGCGCTCGCTGTGCTCTGCATCCTGAAGCTGCTGGCAACGGTGTTCTCTTATTCCAGCGGCGGCGCCGGCGGCATCTTTGCTCCGGCGCTGTTCGTCGGCGGCATGCTGGGCGGGGTGGTGGGATGGCTGGACGTCACCATGCTGCACCACTCGCCTGAATCCATCGGCTCTTTCGCCCTGGTTGGCATGGGGGCGGCTTTTGCCGGCATCATCCGCGCCCCCATCACCTCGGTGCTCATCATCTTTGAGATGACGCGCAGCTATGACCTCATCCTGCCGCTCATGATCGCCAACATGACGGCCTACGTCATTGCCCGGCACTACCGTAAGCTGCCAATCTATGAGGCCCTTTTGGAGCAGGACGGCATCCGCCTGCCGCATCCCCGCCGGCTGCATACCGGGGACGACCCCTCCGCCCCGTCCAGCGAATCCCAGCTCGCCTGAACCTTGCTATCCAAATGCAGGCTCATCCATCTAACTAACAGGCCATGGAGCGTTCCCAAGCGTGTGGCCACGTCATTCGCACGGGTGCTTGATGGAATACTCCACACAGGGTAGTGACCGGACTAAATCCACTCTGCAGCACAGGCCGGAGGAAGAGGCCCTCAGCTTCCGCGAGGGCGGCCGGGTCGTGAGCCTGCGCGTGGCAGACATCCTTTGGGCGGAATCGCGCGGAAATTACCTGCGCGTGCACATGCGCGATGGTCTCCGCACCGTCCGAGGCACCATGACCGCCCTGCAGGGACAACTCCCCGCTCAGGGCTTCCTGCGCATACACCGCACCATGCTGGTGAACGTGCAGCAGATTCGCGAGTACCGCACCAGCGATTCCGGAAATTCCGTCCTGATGGCGGACGGAGAGGAATTAAGCGTCAGCCGCCGTTTGCGGGGACCGGTCCACGCAGTGCTGGGCGTTCGCCACAGCTGACTTATTCCCTGCTGTAACTGATCTCCATGCCGCGGATGCGCCAGGAAGCCAGGACCAGCACCACGCCGGAGAGCGCCAGCAGTCCAAGGATGGCCACCGCCTTAGGCACGGGGTTCGCCACCACGGTGAAGAGCGCCATGATGCCATCGGGCGGCAGGTCTATGGGCGCCAGGTTCTTCAGGTAGAAGGTGATGCTGAATTTCTGCAGAAAGGCCGGCAGCACCCCGTTGATGCTTTCCCAGAAAAACACCATCGCCCCGGGCACAGCCGGATTGCGGAACACCAGGCTCAAGGCCATGAAGATGGAGCCGTAGCCAATACAGGCGAGCGCCACGATGGTGAGATAGGCCACAAGCTGCCCGGGCCCCGCGCCTTCAAACATGTATTTCTGTCCCGCCGCGCCGAAGTGGCCGTACATGAAGAAATAAGAGAGCAATACTCCGCTGCCGAATAGCGTAAAGGTCGTGGCCAGGCCGGCAAAGAACTTGCCCAGCACCAGCACCCAGCGCGGCATGGGCGTGAGGAAGTAGTAGTGCAACGAACGCTGCACTATCTCCCCCCGGAACATCCATGTGAACACGCCCAGGCAGCCGAAGAAGATGCCGACACGGGCGTAGAACACCTCCACGATGCCGCCCAGGACGTTAGTGTCCATCACAAGGTTGCAGTGCCTGCCGCCCGGGCTCTCCAGTCCGTGCAGGAACACGATGAACGCCGGCGCCAGCGCCACAAAATACATGGCCCAGGAGCGTGACGACCAAAGGCTGCGGCGCAATTCGGCGGAGAACACCGCGCGGACTTGGCGGGAGCGTTTCGCCCAGTCCACTTGCGCCAGTTGCGTGCGTATCTGTTCAGCCGTCATATGGAAGCTCCGCTCGAGCCGATGAGATATTGGTACACCGAGTTCACGTCGTCATCCGCCGGCGCCACCGCCTCAACTTCCACTTCGCCCGCCGTGACGATCCGGTTCAGCAGCAGATAGAAGTTCTCCACGTCGCGGGTGCGCACCAGCACACTCTGTCCATCCGGCGCAATGCGCGCCTCCACCGCGTGGTCAAGGGAGAACATGCGCGCCGCCAGCAGCGACGGGTTCGAGCACTTCACCATGATCTGCATGGGGTGCTCTTTCACATCCGTGCGCACGTTGTGGATGGGCCCTTCCGCCACCACGTATCCGCTGCTCAGCAGCACCACCTGGTCAGAGATGCGGTCCACCTCATGCAGGATGTGGCTGGAGATGATGACGTGCAGCCCCTCCTTGCCGATGGATTGGAACAACGCGATCGTCTCCGCCCGTGCCATAGGGTCCAATCCATTCAAGGGCTCATCCAGGATGAGCACCGTAGGATGGTGCGCAATGGATTGCGCCAGCCGAATGCGCTGCCGCATGCCTTTGCTGTATCCAGCCACCTTGCGATGTGCGGCGTCCATCAGGTTCACGCGACTGAGCGCTTCCAGCGTCAGCCGGTGCGCTTCGGCGGCGTTGAACCCGTGCATGCGTAGCGTGTTCAGCACAAACCCATAGCCGGTCACGCCCTTGGGAAAAGAATCAAACTGTGAGCAGTAACCCACCATGGCAAAGAACTCTTCCGGTTGGTCAGGCGTGAGGCCGCAGACGCTGAGCGAGCCCTCGCTCGGCCGCACCAGGCCGGTGATGAGGTTCATCAGCGTTGTCTTGCCGGAGCCATTCGGCCCTACGAGGCTGGTGATGCCCGGCGGAATGTTCAGGTTCACGCGGTTCACGCCCAGGACTTCGCCGTAGAACTTGGAGACGTTCTCCAGCACGATGTGGCGGTCAACACTCATCAGCTCACCACCTCGCGTGCCCGTAGCCGCCGGTTGAGAATGAAGAGGCAGGCGGCGGTGAACAGCAGCAACATCATCCACGCGGACCACGTCGGCAGGTCGCCGCCGTTACGCATCAAGCCGGTGTTGGGTATGCGGAACAAGCTGAACCATATCCGGCCCATCATGTAGCTGATATTCAGCAAGCTGCCCAGGTTCGTGCGCAGCACATCATTCACGGCTTCGGCAAACGCCGCCATTACAAAGAACACGCCCAGGATCACGGCCGTGGTCACAATGCGCCATTTCACCCAGGCCGAGAGCGCCAGCGTCATCAGGCCGAGCAGCGCGATCCACATCCATGCGCCCAGCAGGATGGAAGAGATCATCCAGTAATTCGCCGCGAACCAGTCCCAGCCGCCGAGGTCCGCCTGCAGGAAGAAGAGAAACAGCCCGGGAACCCAGGTGATGGAACTCATCAACGCGGCGATGACCGTGAACTTCCCCAGCAGATACTCGGGACGGGAGAACGGCCGTGAGAGATAGAGCGGCAGAGCATCATGCGACAGATCGGTGGAGATGAGCCCTGGGCCTATCCACGCCGTGATCAGGAAGGCCAGGGTGGACTGGAATATCATCAGGCGCGCGAAGAAGAATGAGGTGATGTTCAGGTTCTTTGCCTCAACCCGCATGTCCAGCAATGCCTGCGCTGCCGGACTGTGGGCCAGGTAGATCACGCCCGTGGAGATCAGTACCGGCACAAAGCAGGCCACATAGAATGCCAGCAGCGGGCGCGATTCAAACACCGTGGCCAGCGCGAATTTGGCCGGCACCAGGAACCGCAGCCGCTGCGAGGTGAACTCGCCTACATGCGGGCGGTAAAGTCGCTTATGCACGGCCATGGGTGGCTCCTTGGACGGGTTGGCCTTCCATGGCGCGCAGGAAGATGTCTTCCAGCGAGTCACGGCGGTAATTCAACCGGCGTATCTGCACGGAATGGCTGGCGGCCACGGCATAGAGTTGGCGCATCTGGATGTTGTCCGGCAGGATGAGCTTTGCCCTCCCATTGTTGAACCAGGCGCACTCGCAGCCAAGCTGTTCGATGGCGCTGGAGAAGCTGTCATTGCCGCCCACCGTCTCCATCTCAATGAATTTGCGGTTGGAGCGGCGTTCCTCTTCCAGGTTGCAGTAGGCCGCGATGCGGCCGTCTTTCAGGATGAGGGCCTCCTCGCAACACTCCTCCACGTCGCGCAGCAGGTGCGAGGAAAGGATGATGTGCATGCCTTCGGTCTCGCGTATCTCGCGAATGAGTTCGATCATGCGCTGCCTCGCCGGCGGATCCAGGCCATTGGTGGGCTCATCCAGGAACAGCAGCCGCGGCCCGTGCACAATGGCCTGCGCCAGCTTGGCCATCTGCTTCATCCCCAGTGAGTAGGTCCCCACCTTGCGGTACCGCGCCTCGCCCAGGCCGACATAGAAGAAGGCCTCATGCGCGCGCTCCAGTGCTTCCGCCGAGCGCAGGCCCGATATCTCCGCCATGTAGCGCACAAAGCGGATTCCGCTCATTTCCGCGATGAACGAATCCCCCTCCGGCATGTACCCGATGAACGAGCGCAGCTCCCGGGCGTGCTTTCCTATGTCCTTGCCGAAGATCCGCGCCTGGCCGGCCGAAGGCGGGTAGAAACCGAGCAGCGTATTGATGAGGGTGGACTTGCCTGCGCCGTTCGGCCCGAGCAGGCCTATGGCCTTGCCTCGGACCGTGGCGTTCAAGTTGTCGAGTATCTTGCGGCCGCCCAGGTGGACGTCAAGGTTCTCGAGTTCAATGACCGGGGCCATGGACATCATTACGGATTCGTTGCTCCCGAAGTTCCGGCAGTCGCGCCCAGCAGCCGGGACATGGCAAAGTTGTTCACATCAAGTCCAAGGAACTTGCCCAGTGTAGCCGCTTCAATGCGGTCTTCCTCGCCGTAGAAGCAGAGCAGGCTGGGGCGCGCGTTGGCGGCGATGGTCTGCAGCGACTGCGTCTCATTCGGGTTCAACTGTCCCGCCAGCGAGTTCGCCATCGGCGCCAGGTCCTGGAACAGGAAGGCGGAGACGTTGGTGTTCTCGTCGCGCGGCAACAGTTGCGTGAACTTGGGAGACTGCACGATCGTTTCGCCGCCGTCACGCACATGGATGGCCTTCATCACCAGCGCATCACTCGGCGCGGCCACAATGTATCCGCGGTCGAAGGTGTAGTGCACCTCGGGATGCAGCGGGTCCCCGCTCTTGATGGCATACAGAACGCGCCCATCAAGCTCGGTCTGTGAGAGTGACACGCCTTTCTGGCCGTGGGCCAGGGCCTCACGGTTGGCGTCATCCACAATGACCTGTAGCGTGCTCTGCAACTGCTGAGGGTCGTTCACCTCAGCGATCAGCTTCCACGCCGGCGTGGGCAGGATCGGCCCATCCAGGGCGACGGCAAAATCGCCGCCGAGCGCCGCCGCCAGCTGGTCGCGAAGGTCAAAGTTCGCCTTGCTGCGGAACTCCGCCATCTTGGCCGCTGCGTCACCGCCGCCGCTGGTGATGATGCTGAGCACGTCATCCACCATTTGCGCCGGCTGCTTCACCACCGCCGCGCTCACCACAATGGCATCCTGCGAGACATATTGCAACGAACCGATCGTGGAGGGCGAAGCCAGCCATGAAGCCACGCCGTGCCGCTGCTGCCGGAAACTGAGGATGGCGCGATTGTCCGTCACGCCATTCTGTTCCCGGCGCTTGAACACCAGGTATTTCACGTCTCCGAATCCGGACTGGTCCAGCGCCGCCTGCGACTTTTGCGCATTGGCATCGCTCTCGCCGTGGTGCTGGCGGGCAATGGCCAGCGTGCTCTCCAGGTCCGCGGCCACGAAAATGCCCGCACCCTCGGTGTAGGAAGCAGCCACCTTCTCACCCAAGCCGGATTGGGCAAAGCCGGTGTCCTCATCCTGAAGACGAGAGGCGGCAAAGTCACGCAGCAACTGCGCGTCCGATGACACTGCCACATACTGCGGTCCGGCGACGATGGCGAAATCGCCCGTGTTCAAGCTGCCTTGCGCAGCCTCCTCAAGGCTCAGCACTTTCAGGTGGTCGCGCTGCGCCTGGTTCAGTTCGCTGTTGGCGATCTCACCCTTGATGTAGTCCGCCAGGCCTTCGCGCTCCTGCTTGGCCACTACAAGCAATGCCATGCCATCGGTGCCCTTGGGCACCAGGGCAAACACCACTTCGTTGCCAAGGTACTGGCTGAAGGCGCGGATGCGGGCAATGGTCTGGTCAAATTTCGCCTGGTTCTTGCCCATGCCGTGCTGCTGCCACCAGTCCCGCAGCACTTCACTCTCAGAAAGCTGCTGGTTGAAGAGGCGGTCAGCTTCGGCGATGGACTCCCCGTAATTGGGGATACTGGCGAAGACAACAGCATTCGCTGGGACGGTGCGCAGCAAAGCGCTGTCATACCGCAGCGGCGGCTCCGGAATGCCTTCCAGCTTGCGCTGCAACTTGGAGAACTCCGCCAACAGCGCCAAATGCTGCTCGCGGTTCGCGCTCCAGGAGAAATCCTCGGCCACCGAGACAGTCTCCACTGTGTTGCTACTGACGTATTGGTCACCGGAGTTCAGCACCGCCGTGCCGCTGCCGGCGTCGTCAACGTGGACCTCGCCCTCTACCACCGAGACGCGGTCGCCCTTGAGCCCGCTGTCCACGGAGAAATCTGTGCCCACTACGGAGACTTTGCTCATGCGCGTGGCGACATACAGATGTCCGCCGTGCTGCTTGGCCGCCTGCACGATGATGTGTCCGCGCGAAAGATGGATAGTCGTGGCTTTGCGCCGCGCAGTGATGGAAAGCTCGGCGCGCTCGTTCAGCTCCACCACGGAGCCATCGAACATCTTCAGGAAGGCATGTCCGCCCGCGCTGGTGCGCACCACGTCGCCCTCGTTCAATTCATTGCCCGGCGCCAGCGCATGCTGGCCATTGCTGGCGATGAGGTAGACCGGTCCTTTCACTGACTGCACCTGGGCCCGCGTGCCGGGAAGAGGCGCATACAAGAATGAGTACGCACCGAAAGCGCCCAGGCCAACGATCACCAGCAGCATGGCGGCGAATGCCAGCCTGCGCATATCAAACATCGGCTTGTGCGCCGTTGGCGCCAGGCGCCATGCCTGCGCGTCGCCTGCCTGGTAGAGGCGGCTGCAATCGCCGCACTCGCGCAGGTGGTCGCTCACGATCAAGCGGCGTTCGCCGGTTAACTGGTTCAGCCGGAACGGCGTAAACAACGCGCGCACGCCTTCGCAACCGAGGATCTTCTCCGGCTGGGCGGTGTCCACTCCGCCGGCGATGCGTTCCCATGCGTGAGCAGCAGCGTCGCTAGTCTGTCCGCTGGAAGGCTCATGGTTGCGCATGGCCTGGATGGCCGCATCAAGTCTGTTCTTGCTGTTGTCCGTCATCGGATGGCTCCCTGACTGAAGGCTTTCTGTAACTGTTTTCGGACCCGGAACAAGGTGATGGCTACCACCGCCTTGGAGGTGTTCATGATGGCTGCGATGTCGCGGTTGTCCAACTCTTCCACGTATCGCAGCGTGAACATCTCCGCATGGCGGGGATTGAGCGTAGCCAGCGCGTGCGCCAGCCAGTCCCGCAGGTCGCGGTCTGACGTGCTTCGCTTTGCGGCGAGCGCGTCAGGGTCTTCCAGCGGCTCCAGCTTCTCCGCCCCGCGCGAACGCAGTATGTCCAGCGACGCGTTCACCGCCGAGCGGTGCAGGTAAGCTTTCAGGTTTTCGACACCGGCGCCGGGTTCCGGGTGCCGGGCCAGCCGCAGAAATACCGTCTGCAGCACGTCCTCGGCGTCCGCCGCGTTGCCGGTGATGCGATACGCCGCGCGGAAGACAGTGGCATGGTGCTCGCGGTACGCGGATTCCAATCGCAACTGCGGCGACATGACCTGTTCCCCTTCCGCCACTCCTCCGGCCATTGCCGGAAAGCTTCTGACTGCGCTCAATGAATTCACCTGTTCTGTCCTTCTGCCAAGCCAGGACGCGCAGGAGGGCAAAAGATTAACAAGCTGCTGGAGCTAACGCCGGAAAAGCGGCAAATGTTCCCTGTGGAATTATTTGTCTAGACAATAGTTGTCTAAGCAAGTAATATGGTCGCCGGTGACCAGGACCAACCAGAGGAACCTGAACAAGCGCTTCCCCGGCCGGCCGGTTATGCGGCTGATGGGACACATCATCGCCGTGCACGACCACGAACTTGCGCCGCTCGGCATCACCGCCCGGCAAATGGCGCTCATGGCTGCATGTGAAGAGATGGAGGCGTGCACACCGGTGGAACTGGCCAGGCTCGAAGGCATTGAAGTCTCTTCCGTCACTCGCATGGTGGAACGTCTCGTCGGCAAAGGCCTGATGACTCGTACCCATAGCGAAGAAGACCGGCGCCAGGTAGCGCTTTCCGTTACGGAAAAAGGTGCGCAGCTGCTGGAGCAGGCATTGCAGAGGGCCGCGCGCAACTCTGCTGCCATCTGGCAAGGCGTGACGGAGAAAGAACTGGCTGCTTTACGCAGCATTGTGGAGAAGCTGGACCGGAACCTGGAAACCTTGGGCCCCAAACATCCAAAGATGGGAAGTTTGAATGGAACAGAGAAAGACGAAGATGAACACTGAATCACTCAAGAGAGCAGAGCGGGCCCCTGAATTCGACGCGGTTCTGAATTCCATGAACCTCTTGGAAATGTACACGCACCGCCTGCAGGACCAACTGGCCATCATCGTGGGCCGCTGCGAGTTGGCGCTGCATGGCGCCACCAAGGCAGAGATGGCGCTGCAATTGGAAGAGATCCATAAGACCGCCCGCCTCGCCGCCGGCCTGACGCACCGCATCCGCGACTTGAAAGACTAAGCTCGAGGGCCTGCGGTTTCGTGTATAAAGGCGGCGCACCGTGATCCTCCTGCAACAGGCTTCGCTCGGCAGTAACCCATTCGCTGCGTTGACCGCAGTGGTGGCGCCTGCTGTGCTCACCAATGCATGTTCCGTGCTGGCGCTGGGAACCGCGAATCGCGTGGCCCGCGTGGTGGACCGCACCCGCGCCCTCAATGCCGAGATCGCGGAGATGGATGACACCACTCCCGGCTTTGAAGCCTGGCTGTTGCAGCTGGGACTGCTCCAGAACCGCGGGCAGCTTCTGCTGCGCGCGCTGCGGCTCTTCTACGCTGCGTTGGGGATGTTCGCCTCGGCGGCGCTGCTCTCCATTGCGGGAACAGTGGTGTCGGCCTATGAGCTGCACCTGGCCTTCCGCATCATCGCCATCATCGCTATCGGCGTGGGCACTTCCGCGGTCATAGCCCTGGTGACAGGTTGCGTTCTGGCCGTGCATGAGACCCGCATCGCGGTGCAGAACCTGGCGGAAGAGGCAAGACTCATGCGCATCCCGCGCAAGCTATAGCGCTTACTTGCTGTACACGCGGACGTAATCCACCAGCATCTTCTGCGGGAAGGTCGTGGTGCCGTCAGGATTGCCCGGCCATCCGCCTCCTACCGCCACGTTCAGGATGATGAAGAACGGGTGGTCGTACGCCCAGGTAGTCCCCTGCGGAATGTCAGACGGCGTGATGGTTTTGTAGAGGTTCTCATCCACGTAGAAGCGGATGGCGGTGGGCTCCCACTCCACCGCATAAACATGGAAGTCATCGGCGAATTTGCCCTGGCTCAATGAGTACGGCCCACCGATGCCGTTCGCTCCCGAGTATCCAGGCCCGTGGATCGTCCCGTGAACGGTGGTCGGCTCCTTACCGATGTTCTCCATGATGTCGATCTCGCCGCAATTCGGCCACGGAGTGGTGTCAATGTTGGAGCCCAGCATCCAGAACGCCGGCCAGATTCCCTGCCCGAACGGTATCTTGATGCGCGCCTCAATGCGCCCATATTGCTGCGTGAATTTACCCTTGGTCAGCAGCCTCGCGGATGTGTAATTCCGCGCAATGCCGTCTGTGCCGGTGAAGGTCTCATTGACGGCGGTGATGACAAGGTTCCCGCCGCTTTGCTGTGAATTCTGCGTGCGCGAAGTGTAGGTTTCCAGCTCGTTGTTGCCCCAGCCCCATCCGCCCAGGTCGTAGCCCCATTTCGATGAGTCCGGCGCGGAGCCGTCGGTGCCGTTGAACTCGTCACTCCACACCAGCTTCCAGGGATTGACGGGACGCCCGCCGCGCGAGGGCCGCTGCACGGTCACCGCTTGCGCCAGCATGATGCCGCACGGCAGCAACAGTGTGGCGATCAGACCAAGCCTTGCGCGCGTCACAGCCTTCATTGCCGCTACCTCAACATTTATTCAGCCCATCCAGCGCGGCCACTTTATAGGCCTCCGCCAGCGTGGGATAGTTGAATACTGTATCGCGGAAGTAGTGGATGGTGGCGCCCATTGTCATCACCGCCTGGCCAATGTGGATGATCTCCGCCGCCCGGTCGCCGATGATGTGCACACCCAGCAGCTTGAACGTCGTCGGGCAGAACAGCAGCTTGAGCATGCCTAGCTGGTCACCCAGCATCTGCCCCTTTGCCAGCTCCTCATATTTCGCGATCCCGACCTCGTAAGGCACCTTGTCGCGCGTGAGCTGCTCCTCGCTGAACCCCACCATGGAGATTTCCGGGATGGTGTAAATGCCGTACGGCAGCAACCGCGGATCGAGCGTCGCCGCCTTGCCGAACATATGGCACGCGGCCAGCCTTCCCTGCTCCATCGCCGTGCTGGCCAGCGCGGGGAAGCCGATGACGTCGCCGGCGGCGTAGATGTTCGGCACCTCCGTCTGAAAGTATTCGTTCACCTTCAGCTGGCCGCGCGGCTCCGGCTTCAGCCCTGCGTTCTCACAGGAAAGCGTGTCCGTGTTCGCCTGGCGACCCACGGTGTAGAGCAGCGCCTGCCCGTGCAGCGTCTTGCCGCTCTCCATCTTCACGCTGACCCGGTCGCGCGTGCTGTCCACCTCGACTCCTACCACCTTTTCTCCCAGGCGGAAGATGGTATTGCGGCGGCGCAGTTGGTAGCACAAGGCCTCGATGATCTCGCGGTCGGCAAAATCCAGCAGCGTCGGGCGCGCGTCCACAATCGTGACTTCCACGTCCATGGCCGCGAACATCGACGCAAACTCGAGGCCCACCACGCCCGCGCCGACGATCACGATCTCTTTCGGCATCTTCTCAATGGATGGCAGCTGGTCAGAATCGAAGATTCTCTTGCCGTCCAGCGGGATAGTTGGGCTATGTGCCGGCCGCGTGCCGCAGGCGATCAGGACTTTGTCTGCCTGCATGAAGACCGGGCCTTCACCGTCACCGCAGACCTCTATGGTGTGCGCGTTGAGGAAGCGCGCGCGGCCGTCGAGCACGCTTATCTGGTTGCGCCGGAGCTGGCTGCTGATGACCTCATGTTCCCGCTGCACCACCGCGTTCACCCGGAACATGAGGTCGTGCATGGAGATGTTGTCTTTCACCGCGTAATCGCGGCCGTAAAAGCTGCGCTGCGCAAACCCCGTCAGATACAGCACCGCCTCGCGGAAGGTCTTGCTGGGCACCGTGCCGGTGTGGACGCACACCCCGCCAATGAGGCGCTTGCGGTCCACCACCGCAACCTTCTTGCGCATCTTGGCCGCGGCAATGGCCGCCTTCTGGCCGGCTGGGCCGCTGCCGATCACCAACAGATCGAATTCCTGTGAGTTCATGAGCGCGAGGGAATGCACGGGAAAGATACACGATTCACTTAAGCGTAGCCAGCGGCGGGATGCTTAAGCGGCAACAGCAAAATCGGCCACCAGGGGCAGGTGGTCGCTGGCGCGCTTGGCCAGTTTTGTCTGGATGATGCGGAAGTCCAGCAGCTGGAAGGCAGGGTCAAAGTAGATATGGTCCAGGTGGGTCATGGGCATCACGCCCGGGTAGGTCCGGCGGCGCTTGAGGAATTTCTTTACATCCACGCTTTCCAGGTGAGCGCTGAGGAATTTCGTCGCGAGCCCTCGCGTCCACTCATTGAAATCGCCCAGCACAATGCGCGCGCCCTGGAAATCGGGCTGGTTGAGCAGGCGCTCCGCCACCAGGAGGTGCGCTTGCCGCCTGCGCTCGATGAACCCCGTACCCAGGTGCACATTGAAGAGCTGCAGATGCCGTCGCGGTTTGCCCGGCAGCTTTATCTCCGCGCGCAGGCACCCGCGCGGTTCGCGCCAACTGGCTGTGATGTTGTAGTGCTGATGGTCTTTCAGGGGCAGCCGGGTAAGCACGGCATTGCCGTAATCCGCCTCGCGTATCTTGCGCGTCTTGCCGAAGCAGGCTTCGTAGCCATCCAGCGCACCGGCGATGAGCTCGAGCTGGTCGCGCTCGCCTTTGCCTCGCACCACCTCTTGCATCGCGATCACGTCCGCATCAATGCCCGCCAGCACCTCGGCGATGCGCAACGGGTCGGTGCGTGCGTCCATGCCGCGGCATTTGTGGATGTTGTAAGTGGCAATGCGCAGGATCATTGCTGACGTTCTATCAACCAGCCAAACTCCTCTGAGAATCGCTCCAGCAGCGGGCGGCGCTTCCACTCCTCGTACGTGACCTCCTTCGATGAAGCCAGGTCTTTGCGGAAGTCTTCCGTCAACTTGCGTGAGACTTCGCCATCATAGCTCGCGAGGTTGACTTCATCATTCAGTTCGAACGAGCGGTTGTCCATGTTCGTGGAGCCAACCACCGTCCACAGCTCATCCACGATCATCACCTTGGCATGCATCATGGCCGGCTGGTATTCGTAGATCTTCACCCCGCCCTGCAGCAGGTCGCCGTACAACCGGCGGCTGGAGCTTCGCGTGACCATGTGGTCATTGCGCCGCCCTGCCGTGATGACCTTCACTTCCACGCCTCGCTTCACCGCGTCGGTAAGTGCCTGGCGCGCGCTCTTGTCCGGCAGGAAATACGGCGTTTGCACGTAGATGCTCTTCCGCGCTGATGCCATCAGCGTCTGGAAGAGATACCGTGCCCTCGTCGAGCGCCCGGCCGAAGCCGAGCTGTTCACCACCATGGAGGGCGTATCACCGCTTGCCGGGATGGCCGGAAACTCCTCCGTCTTCGTGAGCAGTTCCCCCGATGATTCCAGCCAATTCTCCACGAACGTCCCCTGCAGCGCGGTGACTGCCGGTCCTTCTAGATACACGACTGTGTCGCGCCAGCGCTTTTCGTCTTTCTGGTCCTTCAGCCAGTGGTCGTCAAATCCTGCGCCGCCGATGAATCCCTTGCTGCCGTCAATCACCATCAGCTCGCGGTGCGTGCGATTGTTGAATCGGTCCCAGCTGTACCAGCGCAGCGCGTGGTACCAGCGCACCTCTCCGCCCGCTTCTTTCAGCTTGCGGAAGTAGGAATCGCTGTTCCGGAACGTGCCCATGGCGTCAATCACCATGCGTACCTTCACCCCCGCGCGGGCACGCTCGGTGAGTGCATTCACCATCTCTTCCGCGATCTCGCCTTTGTGGAAGATGTACGCTTCAATGTCCACGCTGCGCTGCGCTTGAGCGATGGCCGCCAACTCCGCGGGATAGAAGTTGTCACCGTTCTCGATCACCTGCAGATGATTGCCCGGTTGCAGGCGGGCGTCAGCCACGGCCTGGATCATAGTGGCGAATTCTTTTGAGTCCGGCGCAGCCACCGGCGCCTTGATGTTGTATTCCTCGTACGGCGCGAACAATGCCAGCAATATCCAGCCTGCGAGAAAGAGCAGCCCGATGACGGCGGTGATGCGGAAGAACTTCGAGCGGAATAGTCCCTTCATGACCGCCGACGGGTTGATGATGGTCTGGACATCTGCTTGCTAAGATGCCGGCCTGAGTTGCTGGCGCTGTCTGCTTCTCGGTCAAGCTGGGTATCAGGGTAGAATCAACCGCAGTGTTTCCAGCCACCCTCATCTTTCTCGCCGTCCTCGCCCAGCAACCCATCGGTGACGTCCAGACCACAGACGCCACGGTCACCGGCTCCGTCACGCTGACGAACGGCGCCGCCACCGTCCGCAGCGGCTCAGAGATATCTGCCGGCGACCACAACGCTCGCATCCTGTTGAGGCGCGGCGGGCTCCTTCAAGTCTGCTCGCAGAGCGCCATCACCATCACCAGCAGTGCCAGCGGCAAAGAGAACCTCATTGCGCTGAACAAAGGGTCGGTGGAAGCGCATTATGAACTCGGCCCACAATCAGACGCCATCATCACTCCGGATTTCCGCATCCAGCTTCCCGGCCCCGGCGCGTTCCACGTCGCCGTGAGCAGCACCCCGCGCGGCGACACCTGCGTGCAGTCGCTTCCCGGCGATACCGCTTCCGTCATCGTGAATGAACAGATGGGAGAAGGCACTCACCAGGTCCGGCCCGGTGAAGCCATACTCTTCCGCGGCGGCATGGTGACCGGCGGCGAAAAGCCGCTGAATGATTGCGGCTGCGCACTCCCCAAGGAGACTCTCACGGCCTCGGCGCCGCCTGCATCAAGGCAAGGCGACCCCTTGGCTTTTCCGGAAGAACAGTCTCGCCAGGCCGCGGAAGCCGCCGCCACCGGCAAGCCGTTGCCGCAGCAACCTTCCAGCTTCCCGCCCGCTGCGAACCAGCCGCAGATGCAGGTGGAAGCGCCCATGGTCTTCCGCGGCGACACTCCACCCGGGCCGAGAGCTGACGCCACCACCTCCGCGGATAAGACGAAATCTGTGCCGATTCCTGCAGCGCCGCCACAGGCCAGGGTAATTGCTGCTGCTCCTGCGCCCGCGCCGGTGCAGGCCGCGGAGTCTAAGCCGCAGAAAAAGAACATCTTCCAGCGCTTGGGTTCAGCCATTGCCGGACTTTTCCACCACAAGAAAACGCCTGCAAGTTCTTCTTGAGCAGGCGTTCTGCCTCTAAGGCTGCGTGTTTTCCGTCGCTGCCTGCGACTGCCGCTTGTAGGGTGTTTTGGGGTAGGCGTAAGAACAAAAACGAAACTTACGGGTAGCAAACGCGTCTATAATCCAGAGTAGCTACAATGTCCTCGACCGCCATTCAGGGGCCTCCTCCACCCGCACCATCCGCGTCCGGCAAGCCGGCTGAGCCGGTAGTCATGCCCACGCTATTGGGCGTTGGCTACGGCAATTACAACGCGGAACCCAACAATTTCATTCTTTCGTTCCTTATCCATACTTTGGGCGTCTTTGCGCTCGTCTTCATCACGCATTACCTGATTGAGCACAAAGAGGACATGAAGCAGCGCGTGGTCTATCTGCTCACCCCGGGTGATGACATCATTCTGCCCGCGGCCGGCTCAAGGTCCGGCGGCGGTGGCGGCGGCGGTTCCGCGGAAAAGATCGAGGCTTCCAAGGGCAAGCCTCCCAAGTTCGACATGAACCAGATCACCCCTCCCACCGCGGAGATCAAGAATCCCGATCCCAAACTCGCGGTGGACCAAAGCATCATGGTGCCGCCCATCGTGAACCTGCCTACCTCGCAGACGAATGTGGGTGACCCGCTCTCCAAGGCGCTCGTGATATCGAATGGAACGGGAATCGGCGCCGGCATCGGCAGCGGACGCAGCGGCGGTATCGGCAGCGGCGATGGCCGCGGCCTCGGGCCCGGCTTCGGCGCTGGGACCGGCGGCGGCGTTTTCCGCGTGGGCGGCGGAGTCAGCGCACCCAAGCCCATTTACGCGCCGGATCCGGAGTATTCAGACGAGGCCCGCAAGATGAAATACCAGGGCGTTGTCGTGCTCGCGCTGGTGGTTGACCCCAACGGACGCGCCCGCGACATCCGTGTGAGCCGCGGCGTTGGCCTTGGCCTGGATGAAAAGGCCATGGAAGCCGTGAAGCTCTGGCGCTTCGAACCGGCCAAGAAAGACGGCCAGGCCGTGGCCGTCGCCATCACCGTGGAAGTCTCCTTCAATCTCTACTAGCTGCTGGCTACCGGCGCCGGTTACGCCTTCTTCCTCTTCCCCGGCTTCTCCACGTGCTGATTGCGAACGCGGTTCTCCACCCGGAAAGGCACTACCTTTCCCTGGCGACGGTTCTCTTCCTGCGCGCTGCGCGAAGCTATGCCCTGCTTGTCCGGGCTGGAATCTGACCGCAAGCCCTCTTCCTGTTTCTCCATCTCCAGCTCGGCCCGGTCGCCCGGCATAGTGGATCGCACCTGTTCCGCCCGCCGTGATTCGCCGGCAGCAATGCCGCGCGAGCCGCCCGCGTGGCGCTCCTCAAGGGCCACGTCCGGCCGCGGAGATGCAACCCGCTTCGCGCCCGACCCTGTCTTGTTGGTTCTGGATTGCTTCACTCCCTGTGAGACCTCTTCCAGCACCTCTCCTCCCACGTGCTCATCGCCCTGTTTTACTGCGATGTCGCCCAGCGAGACCATGCCCACCAGTTTCCCTTCTTCCACCACGGGCAGGCGTCGTATCTGGTGGTCAGCCATCATGCGCGCTGCCTCGTCCACCTCAGAATCCGGGGAGACCACCTCACACTCGGAGCTGAGTATCTCCTCGGCGGTGCATTCCGCCGGATCACGCCCCTCGGCGATGCAACGCACAACGATGTCGCGGTCGGTCAGGATTCCCGTCAGGTCGTTGTCTTCATCCACGATGGGGATAGCTCCAACGTTCTCTGATTTCATCAACGCTGCCAGCGTCTCAATGGTTGCTTCCGGCTCTGCTACGGCCACCTCGGTGGTCATGATGTCGCGCACTCTCATAGATTCACCCTCTCTTTGTCGGCTCAATCAGTAGGAAGTGGCCGGGAAAGAAGGTGTTGTCCGGAATTCGGGACTAGGCGTTGGCACCTAGTCCTTTTCCTTTCATTTCGGTCTATAATTCGCGCCGAAAAGCGGGACCAGTCGGAGGAGGAGAACTTCGTTTTATGCGTGGAATCAGTTACACAGCCGTTCTATGTCTTGGTATGGCCGCCCTGGCCTGGCCGCAGCAAAAGTCGCCCGCGATGCAGAAGTATGACCGCGACCGCGCCAAAGACATGCTAAAGGTGATTGACAGCGAGGTCCGCAATCACTACTACGACACCAAGTTTCACGGCTTGGATTGGAATGCCAAGGTCGCTCAGGCACGGGAACAGATTGACAGCGCGGATTCGCTGAACATGGCCCTCAGCCACATCGCCGCTGCGCTCGACAGCCTCAATGACTCCCACACCTATTTTCTTCCGCCGCAGCATGCTTACAAGTTTGACTACGGCTGGCAGTATCAGATGATCGGCAATAAGTGTTATGTGACGCGCGTCCGCCCCAATAGCGATGCCGAAAGCAAGGGTGTGAAACCGGGCGACGAACTCGTCACCCTCAATGGCTACACGCCCACGCGTGAAAACCTGTGGAAGATGGAATACGTCTATAACGTTCTGCGGCCGCAACCCGGCCTCGAACTCGGCCTGATGGACCCCTCCGGCGCGCAGCGCAAGGTGGTGGTGAATTCCAAGTTTCGCCAGCTCAAGCGCGTGGCTGACCTCACCGGCGACGACGGCGGCAATGACATGTGGGACCTGCTCCGCGAGATGGAGAATGAGGACCATGCCGGTCGTGCCCGTTCGCTCGAGGTCGGCGATCAGCTCATGGTGCTGAAGATCCCTGAATTCGATTTCAGTGACTCAGACGTTGACCGCATGATCGGCCGCGCCCGCAAATTCCCCAACCTCATCCTCGACCTGCGCTCTAATCCGGGCGGCAGCGTGGACATGCTCAAGCGCCTGGTCGGCGGCATCTTCGGCAAGGAAGTGAAGGTCGCAGACCGCGTGGGTCGCAAGGACTCCAAGCCGGAAGTGGCCAAGGCCGGCCGCAATCCCTTCACCGGAAAGCTGGTGGTGCTGGTGGATTCACGTTCTGCCTCTGCTTCCGAGCTGTTCGCCCGCCTGGTGCAACTGGAAAAGCGCGGCACCGTGATGGGTGACCTCACCTCCGGCAGCGTGATGGAAGCTCGGCATTACAGCGAGAAGATAGGCGTGGATACCGTCGTGTTCTACGGCGTCTCCGTGACCGAGTTCGACCTCATCATGTCTGACGGCAAGAGCCTGGAGCACGTAGGCGTGACCCCGGACGAGGTCATCCTGCCCACCGGCAAGGACCTGGCGGCTGGACGCGATATGGTGCTGGCCCGCGCAGCCGAATCGCTCGGCGTGAAGATGACCCCTGAAGACGCCGGCAAGGCATTCCCTTACGAGTGGCCGCCGCAGTAGTTGACTCGAAGCCAAGGGAGCGGCAGCTTGACCGGCTGCCGCTCCTTTTGTTTTGTGAGAGTGGTGCACGCGCCCGGAAGCCATGCGGAGCCGATATAATAGTCATTTGCCCCTGTCCCCAGGGGCATCGCTATCAAGGAGAGCTTTTTTCATGGCAATACCCGCAACCCAGATGCGCCCGGGCATGGTTATCAAGCACAACAATGACCTGCATTCGGTCTTCAAGGTCGAGCACCGCACCCCCGGCAACCTGCGTGCCTTCATCCAGGCCAAGCTGCGCAACCTGCGCACCGGCGCCATGTTCGAGCACCGTTTCCGCTCCTCTGACCCAATTGAAAAAGTCACGGTGGACGAGATCCAGATGGAGTACCTCTATCACGACGGCGACGCCTACCACTTCATGAACACCGAGAACTACGAGCAGCTGGCCCTGAACACTGACATCCTGGGCGACGCCGTGGATTACCTCACTCCCAACATGCAGATCCGCATTGAGTTCTTTGACGGCAAGCCCGTAGGCGTGGAACTGCCGCAGACCGTTGACCTCACCGTTCTCGAGACCGAGCCCGGCATCAAGAGCGCCACCGCCTCAAGCGTCACCAAGCCGGCAAAGACCGAGACGGGACTAGTGGTGCAGGTCCCGCCGTTCATCAACGAAGGTGACAAGATCCGCGTGGACACCGCCGAAGGCGCGTATCTCTCGCGAGCCTAGGACTTTCACACCTGCGCTGCACGCGCGTGATTGTGCTTGTTCCAATCGTGGGTCGGTCGTTGTTCTTTCCCATCGTCAATGTTTTGTTCTTTCCCGTCGTCAAATCTTTGGTTCTTTGAGTTAGAACACTACCGTTCTTTCCATCGTCAATGTTTTCGTCCTTTCCCGTCGTCAATGTTTTCGCCTGCAAAGCAGGCGACAGAACTGTAGGCCCGGGCGTAAGCCCGGGCTTGGCTGCTTTTGAGTGCAAAGCCCGCTTTAGCGGGCGACCCGAGCTTCTTACCCCGAACTTGAAGAGACGCAGCATGCTGCGTCTAAAAGCCGCATTCACCCTCAGGAGGCGTCCTCCCGACTCTTCCTGCTTAACCTCCGTGGTGAGAGTGGGTGTCGTTCTTTCCCATCGTCAATGTTTTGTTCTTTCCCGTCGTAAATGTTTTCGCCTGCGAAGCAGGCGGCAAGAACTGTAGGCCCGGGCGTAAGCCCGGGCTTGGCTGTGTCAATACGGACAGCCCGCTTTAGCGGGCGACACGAGCTTCTTACCCCGAACTTGAAGAGACGCAGCATGCTGCGTCTAAAAGCCGCATTCACCCTCAGGAGGCGTCCTCCGGACTCTTCCTGCTTAACCTCCGTGCCTCCGTGGCGAGAGTGGGCATTGAACTCCAGCAGCTCCCCTCCCCCTCCTTCGCGCATCTCACTTACCAGGAGATTCCCCATGAAGAAGGCCCTCACTCTTATTGCGTCTGCACTCTTGTACTGCGGGTTGAGCTTCGGCCAATCCACCACCACAACCGACACCCAGGTCACCACCACCCGGAATGACACCGGCATCAGGCAGGACACCCACGACGCCGCGCACGATGTGGCCAGCGGCGCCAAGGCCGCCGGACGTGCCACCAAGAAGGGCGTCCGCAAGGTGGGCCGCGGCACCAGGAAGCTGGTGCACAAAGGCGCACACGCAACCAGGAAGGGCGCTGATAAAGTAGAGGACAAGACTACTGACAACAATCCGCGGTAGTCTTTGTCCAAAGCATGCAAGCCAGGCGCTACATTGTTCGCGGCCGTGTGCAGGGCGTGGGCTTCCGCTGGTTCGTGGAGCGGGAGGCGCGCGCCCTGGGCCTGACCGGTTGGGTGCGCAACAATGAAGATTCAACCGTGGAAGTCCTCGCCATCGGCGATGACACCAAGCACGCCGCCCTTCTCGATAAACTCCACGCCGGCCCGCGCGCCTCGCGTGTGGACCGTGTCGATTCCTTCGAGCCCACGCCGGAAGACACCACCGGACACATGAAGGACTTCCAGATCATTGGTTCGTGGTGAAGGGGCTCCTGGCGAATTTACGATTCTCGATGGACGATTTATGATTTCCGGTCATCACCCAAGCCTCTAAAATCGAACATCGTACTTCGTACATCAAACATGACCATTGCCCGCCGCGCCATTGACTGCGAACCTCTGAAGAAACTCATCCGTGAGGTCCCTGACTTTCCCAAGAAGGGCATCCTCTTCTATGACATCACCACCCTGCTCAAAGACAAGACCGGCTTTGCCACGCTGATTGACGCGCTCGCTGAGCATTACATTGAGAAAGAGATTGACCTCATCGTCGGCATCGAGGCCCGCGGCTTCATCTTCGGCCCCGCGCTGGCTTATCGGCTGAATGCCGGCTTCGTCCCCGTGCGCAAGCCGAAAAAGCTCCCGGCAGAAGTCGCGCGCGTCACCTATGACCTCGAATACGGCACGGACACGCTTGAGATCCACAAGGACGCGGTGAAGCCCGGCCAGAACGTCGTCATCGTCGATGACCTTCTCGCCACTGGCGGCACCGCCACCGCCACGGCGCAGTTGGTGGAATCCATCGGCGGGCGCGTTGCCGGTTTGGCTTTCGCCGTGGAGCTCGACTTCCTCAAGGGCCGCGAACGCCTCGCCAGGTACGACGCCTTCTCATTGCTGCACTACAGTTCCTAGGCAATCCGCATGACAAGCTAACTTGACATGCGTCTGCCATCTCATGTAAAGTGAGCTTGTCATGGCGCCTGGGGTAAGAAATCGCGTCAGGGAGTTGCGGGTGGAGCGCGGGTGGACGCAGGAGGAGTTGGCGGAGGCCGTCGGGGTATCGCGGCAAAGCATCAATTCCATCGAGCGTAACCGTTACGTGCCCAGCCTGCCGCTGGCGTTGGCCTTTGCGCGCGCGTTCAAATGCGGTACCGATGAGATCTTCACCCTGGAAAGGCGGTGACTCATGCTCAGCAAACTCGTGGATGAGCGCTTTCTCGCGCATCGCCGCCAGTCCACCAGCATCGCGGGACTTTCCAGCACATTGGGATCCTAAGCTTAGAATTCCACGTGGACAAGTTGTCGCG
>JADMIO011260245.1_pt1 | contig 82019 bp, 75 predicted proteins | sample 8958161 | NCBI WGS metagenome assembly JADMIO01 (sample SAMN16585339, study PRJNA669376) | soil metagenome | isolation source: Crop rotation soil | place: USA: Cullars Rotation, Alabama | collected 2011
CGCGACAACTTGTCCACGTGGAATTCTAAGCTTAGGATCCCAATGTGCTGGAAAGGCGGCGGCAATCGCGGTCCAGCGGCGCTCGGCCGTTTCCAGCAATTCCTGCCGTTTTGCGGGTGAAACCGCCACATACGCCATGGAGTTGCTATAATGTTGGCATGATTAACGTTTCCGAAACGGCAGCCAGCAAGATCAACGAACTGCTGAGCGAAGAAAACAAGGCCGGCAGCGGTCTCCGCGTCTTCGTGCAGGGCGGCGGATGCTCCGGTTTCCAGTACGGCCTGATGATCGAAGAGAACGGCCAGGGCGCGGGCGACCAGGTGTTCGAATCGCATGGCGTGAAGCTGTTCGTCGATCCGATCAGCATCCGCTATCTGACCGGCGCCGAGGTCGACTTCGTCGATACGGTCACCGGTGGCGGGTTCACGATCAAGAACCCGCAAGCGACGTCGACCTGCGGTTGCGGCTCGTCGTTCTCGGTCGACTAACCCAGTTTTGGGGCTGGTGGGCTGGTGAGTCTGGATTCATCCTCGCTCCGGCCCGCCGGCGGCAAACGCTCCGGCAAGCGCGATCGCATCCGCGACATCTTCCTTCGCCAGAAGGGGCACGTCAGCGCGGATGATCTGTTCGAGCTCGTACGGCGCGAAGCGGCCGGCATCGGCCGCGCCACGGTCTACCGCACGCTGCAATGGATGGTCGACGCCGGCATCGCCCGCAAGGTCGATTTCGGCGAAGGCCGTTCCCGGTACGAGCCGGCGTACCGCCATCCGCGGCACTTTCACCTCATCTGCACGAGCTGCCACAGCTCCTCCGAGTTCCTGAGCTCTGACGTCGAAGCGCTGATCGAGGAAGTGGCAGGCGCGCGCAACTTCGCGCCGTCGCAGGCCGTCGTCCAGGTCTACGGCGTCTGCGACGAATGCCGCACCGGCAAGAAGGCGGCGCCGATCGACGGCGCGACGACCGAGCTGGTGTTCGCGCGCGACGCGCTGCGCATGGCGATCGCGACCGAGCGCAGCGGCCTCGAGTTCTACACTCGCGCCGCGAGCATCACCCGGGACCGCCGCGGCCGCTCGGTGTTCCTGCGACTGGCCGGCGAGGAACAGGAGCATCTCGGCACGCTGCAGAAGCGCTACCGCGAGCTGCTCGCGCAGGATCCGCAGCTCGAGGCGCGGCCGACCTTCCTGTTCTTCAAGGGCGCGGCGAGCGGCCTCTTCGCCTCCGGCGCCGAGGAGCTGCGCAAGGGCGTCGACGACCAGCAGGCGCTGCTCATCGGCATCAAGTGCGAGCGCGGCTCGCACGAGTTCTTCAAGAAATACGGCGAACGATTCGAGGACTCCGAGGGCAAGCAGGTGTTCCTCGAGTTCGCCGACGAGGAGCGTGCGCACCTCGAGCTGCTGATCCGCGAGTACCGCAGCCTGCGCGAACGCCTCGGTCGCCAGCGCCGCGCCAAGCGTCCCCGCGCGGCGACGACGACGCAGTGATCGATCTGCACACGCACACCACGGCATCGGACGGCCGGTGCACTCCTGTCGAACTAGTCACCCGCGCCAGGCGCGCCGGTGTCACCGTGCTCAGCGTCACCGATCACGACACCGTCGCCGCCTGCGGCGCGGCGGCTGCGGCGTGCGGGGCGGCGCGCGTCGATTTCGTCCCGGGCATCGAGATCACCGCCGCACAGGACGGCGTGGACGTGCATGTCCTCGGCTACTTCATCGATCCGGAGTCGGCGGAGCTCCGCGCGTTTCTCGCCGAGCAGCGCCAGCGGCGCCTCGATCGTGTGCGCGACATGGTCGCGCGGCTCGCCACCTTCGGCATCCACCTCGACGCCGACGGCATCCTCGCGCCCGCCCTCGCCGACGGCAGCAAGTCCGCCGGCCGACCGTGGATTGCGCGCGCGCTGGTCGCCGCCGGACACGTCGCCACCCCCTCCGAAGCGTTCGAACGATGGCTGTCGCGCGGGCGCCCGGCGTTCATCGCGCGGCGCGCGGCGCCGCCCGACGAGGTGTTTGCGCGGATTCACGAGGCCGGCGGCCTGGCGTCGGTCGCGCACCCCGGGCTCCTCGCCCGCGACGAATGGCTGCCGCGTTTCGCGGACGCGCATGTCGACGCGCTCGAGGCCTACCACACCGAGCACGACGCCGGCGCAACCGCGCACTACCTTGCGATGGCCGGCGCGCTGCGCCTCGCCGTGACGGGAGGGTCGGACTTCCACGGCGACGAGTCGCACGGCGGTTTGAGCCCGGGGAGCGTTTCGCTGCCACGCGAGGCCTACGACCGCCTGATCGTTCTCAAATCTGGTGATACGTCCCAGACGACTCCGTAGTCGTTGCAAACCTCACGAAGTCACGAAGAGCACGAAGCCCACGAACGCTTGTACACCAGGCCGTTCGTGTTCTTCGGATCTTCGTGTCTGCGTGACGAGGCTAATTCGCTCGGTCCACTGTGCCGGAGCGTTGTCGCCGGAGCGCCGCAATGCGCGCGACGGCGTCCGGCGCCGTGACCTCCTCGTAGAAGAGGATGTCGAAGCCGTCGAAACGGCTCCGCAACTCACCCGGGTGCAGCAGGTGATCGGGCGACGTCGGCCCGCGGCCGAGCGCGCGCTGCGCCGTCGTGAACGTCTCGTAGAGCACGACGCCTCCAGGCGCGACGGCCGCGCGGATTGACGCGAAGAGATCCCGCTGCAGGTACCGCGTGACGATCACGAGATCGAAACGCTCGCCCGGGAGCGCGATCGCGGTCAGGTCGGCGCACCATCCCAAGACGACCAACCGATCGGCTGCCGCGGTGCGCATCCCATCGCGGACCGCGTCGAAGTCGATGTCCACGCCGAACGTCCTGAACCCCGCTCGCGCCAGCGCAAGCGCATGGCGGCCGCGGCCCATCGCGATGTCGAGCGCGGACGCTCCGCCGCGCGCTGCCGGCGCGCGCCGCGCAATCCATTCCGCGACGAACGGCGAAGGTGACATAATTTGCAGGCCGTGGCTCAAGCGCTCCTCACGTCCGTGGTGATCGGCCTCGCCGGTCTCGTCGCAACCGCCTTCTTCGGTCTTCGCGGAACCGACGTGTCCCGTCACATATCGTTCGGCATCTTCTCGACGATGGTGACGCTGCTCGCTCATTCGATGATGATGTTTTATCTCATCGGCAAGGGCAAAGCGGTCAAGGACGCGATGAAGGAGTACAGCGTCACCGGCGATTTCCATCAGCGCATCGCCGCGGCGCGCAAGCCCGTGTTCTCGATCGGCACCCTCGCCATGGCGGTGACCATGGCGACGGCGATCCTGGGCGCGAGCGTGGACACCGGCGTCCTGCCGCCGATCGTCCACGCCATGATCGCCTACGGCGCCATCGCGTGTAATGTGGCCGCTCTCAAGATCGAGATCTCCGCCCTCAGCGAATCCAGCCGCATCGTCGACGAAGTGAACCGCCTGCTCGGCTCGTGAGCGCGGCGGTTCTCGAAGTCTCCGGCGTCAGCAAAGACTATCGAGGGCTGCGGCCGCTGCGGCTGGCGCAGCTGACGGTCGCGGCAGGCGATCGCGTCGCCCTGCTTGGATTCGATCGAGCGAGCGCCGAAGTGTTCGTCAACCTCGTCACCGGGGCGGCGCTGCCGGATGCCGGCGAGATTCGCGTCTTCGGCCGCGCCACGTCGGCGATTGCCGACAGCGCCGACTGGCTCGCCACCGTCGACCGCTTCGGCATCGTCAGCGAGCGCGCGGTACTGCTCGATCAGCTGACCATCGTGCAGAATCTGGCGATGCCCTTCACGCTGGAGATCGAGCCGCCGGCAGACGACATCGCGCGTCGGGCGGGCGGCATCGCCGCGGATGTGGGGTTGCCAGAGGACCTGTGGTCCAGTCCGGTCGCCGGGCTGAATCCGTACGGACAGATGCGTGTGCGCCTGGGCCGGGCGCTGGCGCTGAATCCCGACGTGCTGCTGCTCGAGCACGTCAGCGCGGGGCTGCAGCCGAAGGAAGCGGAGGAATTCGGCGCCGATATCGGCGCGCTCGCGCGGCGTCGCGGTACGGCCGTCGTCGCGCTGACGGCGGACACGGCGTTCGCGCGGGCCGTCGCCCCCCGTGTCGTGATGCTGGAAGCCGCGACCGGCCGTTTGAAGGACCAGACACCCGGCGGGTGGTTCGGCCGGCGCCGATAGCTGGAACATTTATGGTCTCAGGCTAGAATGTGCGGAAAGGAGAATTCACTATGTTCATCAGGAGGCAGCCCGCGCTGCTGGTGTTCGCCATCGTTGCGGGGCTCGGCGCCATCGCCGCCGCCCAGGCGGCCAAGCCCGCCGAGAAGCAGTTGGCGCCGAAACCGAAGAAGGCGCGCGTGTTCTTCATCGAGCCGAAGAACGGCGCCGTCGTCTCGAGTCCGGTGAAGATGAAGTTCGGGTCCGAGGGCACCGAGATCGGCGCGGTACCGCCCGGTGAAGTGACGACGGCGCGTCCCGGCATCACCCACTATCACGTGGGCATCGATCAGAACTGCCTGCCGCCGGGCAAGAACATCGTCAAGGGCACGCCGTCGTGGGTGCACTTCGGCGACGGGAAGGACGTGTTCGAGTCCCAGCTCACGCCCGGCAAGCACAAGCTCGCGCTGCAACTGGGCGACGATCTGCACAATACGCTGCCCGGGACCTGCCAGGTGATCACCGTCACGGTGAAATAGCGGCGGACACGCGGGTGCACGTTTTGCGTCGGCCGGGTGGATGAGCTGGTCCACTCGGCCATAAAATCCCCGGAAACACTCGACCGGTCGGTGGAATGAGAATTGATATTCCCCTTCCTTGGGCACACGGTGCCCAAGGAGACGATTCGGATGTCGACCGGCACTATCAAGCGACTCGTGCGTGACAGGGGCTTCGGATTCATTCGCGACGACGGCGGACAGGAGTGGTTCTTCCATCGCAGCTCCGTCCAGGGCAACTTCGATCAGTTGAACGAGGGGCAGCGGGTCCAGTTCGACGAAGAACCGTCGGCGAAAGGGCCTCGCGCCGGGAACGTTCGCGGCGAAGACTGACGCTGACCACGCCCGTCCTCATTCTTTTCGACATCGACGGTACGCTTGTGCTCACCGGAGGCGCCGGCGGGCGTGCCATGTCCGCGGCGTTCGAGGAGCTGTTCGGCATTCCCGACGCGTTCACCGGCGTGCCGATGGCCGGGCGGACGGACGCGTGGATCCTTACCGACGCCGTTGCTGCTCACGGTATTTCTCCGCACGCTCCGGAGCTGGCGCGCTTTCCGGCCGCCTACGTGCGACACCTCGCCGGCGAGCTCGTCAAGCCGGGGCCGCGCAAGTTCATGATGCCTGGCGTGCGCGAGCTGCTCGACGCCCTCGCGGACCGCGACGACGCGTATCTCGCGCTGCTCACCGGCAACTACGAAGCAGGCGCCCGGCTCAAACTCGATCATTTCGATCTGTGGCGGTACTTCCGCTGCGGCGCCTTTGGCGACGATGCCCACGACCGTAATCGCCTGCTGCCGCGGGCGGTGGCGCGGGCCGCGGCGTGTGGAGGGCCGAAGGTCGCAACGTCAGAAGCGGTGATCATCGGCGACACGCCGCTCGACATCGCGTGCGCGGCGGCGGGCGGCGCGCGTTCGATTGGCGTTGCGACCGGGAGTCATAGCACCGCCGATCTGCGGGCGGCGGGTGCCGACGTTGTGTTCGAGGATTTGAGCGACACCGAGGCGGTCATCGCCGCCCTGGAGTTGTAACCGGGGTCTGACCCCGATGACATCGCCCCACATCGCCCCCGTCACATCTGACCGCGACCCGCGTCGAGACCGAAGGCTGGCCGTGCCATGAGCGAGCGCGCTGGCGCAGGCGAGTCGAATGGCGGAAGCGCCTGGGAGTCGAACCCAGCCCCCCCGCGTGAGCGGGGAGCGACCGATTTTGAAGACCGGGAGGGCCACCGGGCCCCGTTCGCTTCCGCGATCTTCAATTGTAGGGGGAGTTGGGACCGGGCCCGCGGAACGGGCCCGGGTTGGAGTGGATCAGCCCTCGATCAGTCGGACGTCGCCGGCGCGCGGACCTTTTCCTGAGTCTTCCGGGGTGAATTCGACCCGCTGCCCTTCGCGCAGCAGTTCAAACACCGCCCCGCGCACCGAACTCCTGTGGAAGAAGTGTTCGATGCCGCCTTCGTCGCGGATAAACCCGAAACCTTTGTCGATGAGGAGCCGCGCGATTGTCCCGGTTGGCATAACCCCAAGCCCTCCGTTCGAACCCCTAGGAACATCCCAAGGGAACTCAACCGGTTCAGGAGCGCGTTCGAGTTACGTACCGTGTCGACGCGAGGCCGCCGGTCGAGTCATACCAGCTAGCTGAGCTGGTAAATTTGGCGTCAGTCTAGGCAGTTCAGTACGGGAAGTCAAGCGCCAGCGCACCTTTAGCGGAAAGTCTCCGTTTGCAACCTGCCAGATTTCCTCGTCCTCTTCGTCGCCGTCTTCGTCCTCGTCATCCAGATCGTGGTCATCGTCTTCCTCGTCGAGATCGTCTTCGTCGAAGTCATCGGGGTCGTCCTGCAGACGCCACGGACGGACGAGGACGCTCTCGTCAACGATCATGATGCGGGCTCGGTCGGCGGCGCGGGCGGCTTCGGCTTCTCGCGGTTCGGCGGCGGATACGTGGTCCAGAAATGACGCCCGCAGCGCGGACACACCCAGAATTGATCGGGCGTCCACGGCATGTCGGGTCCGGGATCGCGCATCTCCATCTCGGCGCCGCAGCGCATGCACCGCATGTGGAGACCATGGTCGCTCATGGCCCGCGATTCTATAACATTGTCCCGTGATTCCGGCGATCGTGCTGGCGGCGGGGCGCTCGTCGCGCATGGGGCGCGCCAAGGCGACGCTTCCCGTGGGCGACGACGACACATTTCTTACGCGCATCGTGCGCACGCTCCTCGACGCGGGCGTGGACGATGTCGTCATCGTTGTGGGACACGAGGCCGACGCGATCGTCGCGTCGTTTGCGGCGAGTGGACTGCCGGCTCGCTTCGTCGTCAACGCCGACTACGACCGCGGGCAGTTGTCATCGATTGTGTCGGGCCTGGCGATGGTCGATCGGCCGGGCGTCGCCGCGGTCCTCGTCACGCTCGTGGACGTGCCGCTCGTGACCGCATCGACCGTTCGCGCCGTGCTCGAGTGTTACCGGCGCACGCACGCGCCGGTGGTGCGTCCCACTTCCGGGACGCGGCACGGTCACCCTCTGTTGATCGATCGATTGCTCTTCGACGAGCTCAGGACCGCTGACCCTGCGGCGGGCGCGAAGCCGATCGTCCGCGCGCACGCTTCGCCGGCCGGCGATGTCGCGGTGACGGACGAAGGGGCGTTCCTCGACATCGATACGGTGGAGGAGTACCTGAAGGCGACGACCGGACGCTAGTGGTCCGTTCGGCGGCGATGCGGACGATCGTGCGCCATCTCGCGAGGGCGCCGGATCCCGGACAGATCCTGGTTTTCTTCGCGCGGACCCTGACGCATCTCCGGGGCCGCGTATCCCTGCGTGATGAGCCACGACCCTATGCTCGGCGAGACGTCCCGAATCGAGCCGCGCTCCATACGGTCCAGCCGTACGCCGTCCACCTCCGGTTCCCGCGGTTTTTCCGTAATTCGAACCTTCACGTTCCCACTTTCCCGCTTCGGCGGTTCCCGCGACTCTGGTTGCGGGACTTGTTGCTAGCATCAGCAAGTACCGGACCGTTGCCGTACGCACAGCCGGCTGCGCCTGAGCCGTATGAATCCGTGTGCTAGCATCTCGCGTCCACTGATGAGTCGCGGCTCACGAACATTCGCCATGTGCAGTTTCTATGGCGCGTTGAGCCTGGTCTTCTGCTCGCCGCTGCTCGCCCGTCCCACCGGCGTCGGCGTCCTCGACTGGGATCAGCACCTGTTCTATTACGCCCAGGTGCTCAAGAACGTCGTCGAGTACGCGCAGCCGCCGTACTGGAGCCCGTGGTACTGCGGCGGCAACGTGATGTGGCAGAACCCACAGGTGGCGCTTCTGAGCCCGGCGTATCCGCTGAGCGCGCTCACCGGTCTCGCGCTGGCGATGAAACTGAACGTTGTCCTCCACTACTGGGTTGGATTCGTCGGCATGCACCTGCTGCTGACGCGTGTGGTGGGGCTGACGTTTCTGCCGGCGGCGGTTTACCTGTCGTCGGTGTTCACGCTCGCCGGCGCGATGGCGCTGCACGTTGCGGTCGGCCACACCGTGTTCCTGCCCGCGTTCTATCTGCCGCTGATGATCTACTTTCTGGTGCGCGCGGTCGAAAGCGGCGCGCTGCGGCCGGCGTTGTACGGCGGCGCGCTGCTGGCGCTGATGATCTACAACGGCGGCCTGCACATCGTGTGGATGACGATTCCGGCAATCGCCGCCTTCGCCATCGCGCTCGCGATCGCGTTGGGGCGGTGGCGGCCGATCGTGCTCGCGATCGTGCTCGGCGTTTCCGGCGCGGCCTACGCGGGCCCGAAGCTCGTACCGGTCGTGCTCTTCGTCGCGAGCGATCGCTTCTGGGACTCGCGCAACCCGACCGATCACCCCGATCGCATGACGCCGGAACTGATGCTGCGCACCTACGCCGACGCGTCGCAGGATCTCGGGTCGCGATTCGATCCGAAGGTGCAGCGCTACCAATGGGTCGAGTACGGCAACTACATCGGCATCCTGGCGACGCTGCTGATCGCGTCGAGCATTGTCTGGCTGCTGGCGCGGCCTCCCGGTCGGCATGCGCCGCTCGCCCGTGCGCTGGGGATGCCGCTTGCCGTCACCGCCCTGCTGTTTCTCGTGCTGTCGGCAGGAGAGTTCAGTGACTACGCGCCGGCGACGCTGCTCCATCACGTCCCGTTCTTCTCCTCCTTCCGCATTCCGAGCCGCTACACGGTCATGGTCGTGACCTTCGGGGTGATGGCCGCGGCGGTCGCCGTTCGCGTCCTCGTCGATCGCATGATGTGGACGACGATGCGCCGGGCGGCGGCGACCGGGGTGTGCATCGTCGCGGTCCTACAGTTGGTCGTAGTCAACCGTGCGCACTTCCGGAACAAGTTTTCCGAGCCGCCGCTGGACCATGGTTTCCGCGCGTTCAAGGGGTCGGGGACGCTGGTGCGCGATGTGTTCGTCAACCCGTACCTGCCGAACGCGCCGATGCTGCGCGCGCTGATGGACGATCGGGCCGTGATGTGGTGCTACGAGTCGCTGCAGCTGAAGCGCGGCGCCGACACCGATCGTCCGCTGGTCTGGACCGACGGCGCCGCGAAGATTTCGTCGATTGCGTTTACCCCGAACCGCGTGGACTTCTCGGTGATCGGCGGACCCGATCGCTCGCGTGTGTTTCTGAATCAGAACTACGCGCGCGGCTGGCGCACCAGCGCCGGTCCGGCGCAGCTCGATCCACAGGCCGGGGGGCGCATGTACATGGATCTCGCGCCCGGACAGACCGGGCGCTTCTACTTCGCGTTCACGCCGCCGGGACTGATCCCGGGCGCGCTGCTGCTGGTGTGCGCGATCGCCGCGTCTGCCGTTGGCTGGAACCGCCGCCTGCCGGCGCCGCCCGCGCGGCGCGCGGCGCCCGCGAAATCCGCCGGCCGTATTTGAGACTGCTATACTGCCGGGCATCGCACGTCCCGCACTTCATGACGCGAGCCGCTACGCCGGCGTGGCGGCCTGGATCGCGTACGTCGTCGCCCCGGCGCCCGTCGGCGGCCTGATACACGGCATCCCGCTCGGCGCACTCGACACCTGCGCGCTCGTCGCGATCCTGTGGCTGACGGCGCGCCGCCGCCGTCTTCCTGGCGCCGTTGCGGTTGCGGCAGCGCTGGCGGCGACGCTCGTGCTGGCGGCGATCGTGCCCGCCGATCGCGGTCTGCGCGCACGCTACTTCTCCAGCGACAGCGCGGAGCCGCCGTTCGAGCGCAGCACGGAGTTCCGTTCCCGAAGCTTCACCCGGATCGACGATCGGCTCGACTTCGCGCCGCGTATGCGCGAGTTCCCGCTCGCGTTCTTCAACGACATCGCGCGCTTCAATTTTGGCCGGCCGGACGAGCCCGACCGCGAGCGGCTGTCGTTTGCCGTCTTCTGGGAAGGCCTGTGGTGGCGCGGTGATGGATCGGCGCGGACCCTGTTTCTGGACGCGCCGGGCGCGTCGGCGCAGCTGACCGTGGACGCGGCGCCCGTGCTGTCGGTGGCCGCCGGCGGCGGCGCGGCGACAGCGGTGGTGGCGCCGGCTCGCGGATGGCATCGGCTCGAGGTGCGGTACTTTTCTCCCTACAACGGCCCACGCCGCTTTGCTGCCGGCGAATCGATCGACGGCCGCCGCGTGCCTTTTTCCGCCGACACCATCGTCACGCGTCCGATGGAGCGGTGGCAGATGTCGCTCGCCGCGGTGCTGCGGATCGCACGCACACTGTTCGACGTGTGCGTCCTCGTGTGGCTGACCCTGCTCGTCAGTCGTGACCTGCGCGATCTCGTCGTCCGCCGTCATGCGGACGGAACGCAGATGACGCCGTTGCAGCAGACGCGCGCCTGGTTCGCGGTCATCGTGATCGTGGACGCGCTGATCTTCGCGGCGCCGTGGCTCGCGCGCCTGGGAATTCTCGCAGCCGGCGACGACCCGCTGACCTACGAATCGTACGCGCGCACCATTCAGCTCGACGGCCCGCTGATGCGCAGCCTCGAAGGTCCGTACTACTACCAGGTGTTCTATCCCTACTTCCTGGCGGCGACGCATGCGGTCTTCGGCGAGGGCGCGTTCGGCTTCGTCTTCGTCCAGCGGCTGCTGGTCGCGCTCGCCGTCTGGATGGTGGTGGACATCGCCGTGCAACTGGCCGGCGACCGTGTCTGGCCGGTGGCGTTCGGGTGTGCCGCGTTCGTTCTCTACGTCAAGTTCGCGCCGCTGGTGGCATCGCCGTCAACCGAATCGCTGTTCGTGCCGCTGCTCCTCGCCTGGACCGCGGCGCTGATCCGGGTGTGCGGCCGTCCGACGGCGTGGCGGGTCGCCGGCGCCGGCCTGCTCGGCGGTTTCGCGGCGGTCACGCGATCCACGGCGGTACTCGCATGGATGGGCGTGCTGCCCGCGTGCTGGCTGGCATGGAAGAACAGCCCGCGTCGCGGCCGGCTGGTGACGATTCTCGCGTTGTGCTCGTTCGGCGTCGTCGCCCTCATCGGGGTGCGCAACTGGGTGGTGGCCCACGAGTTGGCATTGCTCCCTACCGAACTGCCGATCACGCTGATCGGCGGCAATCAGCCGCCGCCGGGTTTTACGCCCGACTACAGCCGGCGCGGTCCGCTCTACGATCGGTTCGGCGTGAACCCGTTGACGCGGCAGGTCATCGAGTACGCGTTGACCGACCCGGCGTCGTTCGCGCGCAACCTCGGGCGGAAGTGCCTCTTCGCCGTTGGGGTGTACGAACCATACGCGCCCGGATGGGGCTACTCCTTCGTGTTCATGGCGCTGACGCTGACGAGCATCGCGGGGTTGATGCTCGCGCTCGCCGCGCGGATCAGGCCGCCGATCGTCGTCGCCATCCCGGCGTTGATCGCGCTCTCGCAGTTCGCCGCGGTGGTCGTCGTATACCCGAAAGGCGAGCGCCTGATCCTCCCGTACCTCTCCGTGCTGCTGGCGTACAGCTCGATCGCCGTGTCACGAGCGCTGGCGCGGCGGCCGGCGCTGACGCCGATCCCGGCCGCGATCGCGGGCGCGAGCGCGCGGCGCGGCGTGCTGCCTGGCGCCGGCGGGATCGCGATCGTCACGGCGCTCGCCATCTACACGCTCGTCATTCGCACCCGCGGCATCACCGAACACTTCCTGATGCTCGGCGAACAGATTCGCGACTGGACGATCGCGCTCGGTCCGCTTTCGGGTCTGCCGCTCGTCGGTACACCGAGCACGGCGGGCGGAAACACGCTCGGCCCGGTTTACTACTGGGTGCTGTGGCTCATTCGCGTGATCCTCGGGCCGTTCGTCCACAACCTGCCGCATACCGGCGGCATCGGTCTGTCTGCCGTGCAATCCATCGCCGACGCCGTGCTGTGCATCGGCCTTCGCAAGGCGAGCGGTTCCTGGCTGTTTGCGATTGCGGTGGTCCTGATCCTGGCGTCGAGCCCGTTCGACCTTGCGCTGTCCTCGGTCATCTGGAATCCGGTGCTCTCGGTCGCCTTCGCGAAAATTGCCGCCGGTCTCGTTCTCTACTGGGGTGATGCGCTGACCAGACTGCGCCGGATGGTCTTGTGCGCGGTCGCGTGGTTCGCCGTGCAGGCACACTCGGGGGCGCTGCCGTTTGCGTGCGCGGTGTTCGGCTGGGTCTTCTGGACCGCATGGCGGCATGGTTACCGGCGCATTGCGAGCGCGCTCGTCGAGGCCGCGCTGGTCGTGCTCGTGCTGCAACTGCCGTCGGCGTTCGCGCCCCAGTCTGTCAAGCCGACCAAGCTGTGGGCGATGGCGCTGCACCCCGAAGCGCTGCGCCCGCTCGACGCGTTTCACGCGGTGGCGGATGCCGTCGCTTCCATCGCGCTGGCGCCGTTCGATGTCCCGCACGTCCCGCTGCTGATCATCGGCGCCGTGGTGGCCGTCCTCGTCACCGTCGGACTCTTCACGCCGCTCGCGGTCGTGACGGTTGTTCCGCTGGCCGTTGCGGTCGGGATGTGGTCGCTGTGGCAGGGGGCGGTGTACGACGCGTACGCGTTTCTGACCCTCGTCCCGCCCGTGGTGATCGCCGTTCTCTGGTTGCTGCGCCTGCCACCCGATCCGTCGGGACGATCGGTCGCGGCGATCGCGCTGCTCGTCGTGGCGATCCTGATCCAGAAACCGCGCATGGACAACGCGACGCTGGTGTTTCGGCAGCCGAGTTATGGCGCGCTCGTCCGCGGATCGCGCGCGGTGCTGGCGCACGGCGAGCCGGTGGCCCGCATCGAGGCGCCGTTTCTGCCGCCGACGAGCGATCCCGAGTTCGTGTACACGATCCTCGGCGGGACGATCAGACGCGATGCGCCGGTTGTCGCCAGGCTCTCGGAAACGGGCGAGGTGACCTACGTCCGCTGACGCCTACGGCCTGACGCTCGTCATTCCCGCCTACAACGAAGCCGACAGCATTCGCGCCGGCGCGCTGGAGGCGGTTCGTCAGTTCGTGCGCGGGTTCGCGATCGCAACCGAGGTCGTCTTCGTTGACGATGGGAGTACGGACGAGACGGGACAGCAGATTCGTGACTTCTGCGCGGGCGAACCGGCGTTCCGCTTTCTCGCGACCCACCACGGCGGCAAGGCCCACGCGCTCGTCCAGGGGATGCAGGCGGCGGCCGGCCGCATTGTGCTGTTCGCCGACATGGATCAATCCACGCCGATTGCCGAAGTCTCGAAGATCCTTCCGTGGTTCGACCAGGGCTTCGACATCGTCGTCGGCTCGCGCGGCCTCGAGCGGCGTCACGCGCCGATCAGCCGCCGGTTGATCTCGCTCGGCCAGCTGGGCGCCCGCTACGCGGTGCTCGGATTTGCGGACATCGTGGACACGCAGTGCGGCTTCAAGGGCTTCAGGCGAGATGTCGTCGAGCGGCTGCTCGAGCGGTTGGTCGTCTACCGCGATGCGCAGGCGGAGCGGGCGGCCGGCCCCAGGCTGTCGCCGGGGTTCGACGTGGAATTGCTGTTTGCCGCGAAGGCGATGGGGCTGCGAATCAAGGAAGTGCCTGTGCACTGCGACCACCGAAGCGGCCGCCGCACGAACCTGTTCCGCGAATGCGCGCGCGGCATGGCCGAGCTGTTCGCGATTCGCGCCGCCGCGAAGAAGGGCCGTTACCAGGCCTAGCGCCCGGTCAGTGACCGAGACCGAGGCGGACGCCGACCTGCAACGCATCCCGATCGAACTGACTCGACGCGCGGTAGCTCCACGTCCGGCCGTAGTGCGCGGTCAGTGCGATCGGCCAGCGGGATCGCTGCTGAACGAGCTGGACGCGCGCAGCCAGCGCCGCGCCCTTCGCCTGAAAGAGGATCCGCTGTCCGGGATATTTTTCCGGCAGGATTGTCGTCAGCCGCGCCAGCATCACCGGCGAGATGTCGGCTCCCGCCAGCAGCCGCCAGCGCCCCGCCACCGGTCCTTCCTTCGCGAGCCCGACCGCCACTTCATGCACGTTCGAAATCGTCGTCTCGTGCGTGTTGATCGGGGTTCGCGTCTCCGATCGCGGCTGCGAATGCGTCACGATGCGTTCGTTCGAATGGTATTCGGTCATGTCGCGGCGATAGAGGTATCCGATCCGCAGCCGCGCGCCCCACAGCCGGCCTTCGCTCCACTGCGCGAATCGGACGGCGTGCATCGACACGTCGCCGGCGGTGCCGGACACGATCACGTCGCCGTCGGGATTGAAGAAGGTGTCGAGATCCGAGGCAAACGTCGGCCGGGTCGGCGTCAGACCGAGTTCCGTCTCCATCATGTCGCCGAGCAGCGGATATCGCGCCGATCCGACCAGCCATTGGTTGTTGGCGACGTAGGTCTGGATGAAGTTGTGCGGCACGAAGAAGCTGGTGTTGAAGCTCGATGGATTCTCGAATGCGTAGCGCAGATGGTCGCGGTGGACTTCGTAGCCGATCCAGATCGACACGGACTTCGGTGCGGACGCCGGCGACGGCGGCGGCTGCGTTTGGGACGACGAGCGCGTTGCTCCCGATGACGGGTACGGCCTGTCCTCCGCGCCGGCCGCGCCGGCGCCGGCGAACGCGAAGACGAGCATCAGGATCAGCAGGCGCAGGGATCGAGGTTCCAGAATGGGTACGGTACCACGGTCGAACCTTCGAGTACTCTTGGGACGTTGGTCGCTCCCGATTCTTTCGCTGTCGCCCCGCCGATCGAGCCGATGCTGGCGAAGCCGGCCGAGCAGATTCCGGTCGGCCCGTTCCTCTACGAGCCGAAGTGGGACGGCTTTCGCGCCATCGTGTTTCGCAGCGGCGCGGAGGTGCTGATTCAGAGCCGCGATCTGCGCCCGCTCGATCGGTATTTTCCCGAGGTCCACGCGGCCGTGCTCGCCGGTCTGCCCGACAATTGCGTGGTTGACGGCGAGATTGTCATCGCGACGCCGCGCGGTCTCGATTTCGACGCGCTGCAGCTGCGCCTGCATCCAGCCGCGTCACGCGTGCAGAAGCTGGCGGCCGAAACGCCGGCGTCGCTGGTCGTGTTCGACGCGCTGGCGCTCGACGGCCGCGACGTCCGCAATCTGCCTCAGGCGGAGCGCCGCGCGCTGCTCGAGCGCGCGCTCGCCACTGCCACAGCACCGATCCACCTCACACCGATGACGCGCGATCCAGCGGTCGCGTCCGAATGGCTGTCGCGATTCGAGGGCGCCGGCCTCGACGGGGTCATCGCCAAGCCCGACGAAGGCGTGTACGACGCCGGGAAGCGCGCGATGATCAAGATCAAACACGCGCGCACCGCCGATTGCGTGGTGGCCGGCTTCCGCTGGCACAAGGGCGGCCGCGACGCGCGCGTCGGCTCGCTGCTGCTCGGCCTCTACGACGACCGCGGAGCGCTCCATCACGTCGGCGTCACCTCGTCGTTCACGATGGCGAAACGCGCCGCGCTGGCCGCGGAGCTGGCGCCGCTGCGCGAGCGCGCGCTCGAAGCGCATCCGTGGCGCGAGTGGGCGGAAGCCGGCGGCGACGGCGCCCTGACGCGCATGCCGGGCGGTCAGAGCCGATGGAGCGCCGGCAAGGATCTCTCATGGGAGCCGCTGCGGATCGAGCGCGTGTGCGAGGTCAAGTACGACCACATGCAGGGCAGCCGGTTCCGGCATGCCGCGGTGTTCGTGCGCTGGCGTCCCGACAAGCCGCCGCGCGACTGCCGCTACGATCAGCTCGAGGTCACGACTCCGTACGAGCTCGAGAAGGTCTTCGGCGCCCTGCGCCGGTGACGCGGGCCCACTCTTCCGCGCCGCCGAGACGCTCGTCCGGGTCGAGGGCTTCCTGAGCCGGCCGCAAATCGACCGGCACGTGCTCGAGATTCACGCGGATGCGCGTCCAGGTGTGAAACCGTCCGCGCATCGCGTCCACCAGCACGTCCGCCGGCGCGAGGTGGGCGGCAGCCTCGGGATGGCGGCTGCGCCATCGCTCCAGGCCGGCGAGCGCGTCCTCTTTGCGCTGCGCACGTCCGATCTCGACGAGCGGCCGGGTCGGTATGCGGCGGCGCGACGGCCCGACGCGTGCCGGCTCGTCAGGCTGCTTGCGGTAGTGCGGCGGCCACGGCGCGTCGCCGAGCCCTTCCTTCGCGTGGCGCGCCGACAGCTCGAGGAGCGCGTCGATTCGGCACGCATGCCCGTCGATGCCGTCGTGGCGGTCGCCAATCGCGGCAAAGCGCGCCGGCATCGTGGCCAGGGTGAAGTCGCCGGGCTCACACGTGTCGAGCTCGTCCCAGTCCACCGGCGCCGACACGCGCGCGTCGGTCGTCGGCCGCACCGAGTAGGCGGCGGCAATCGTCCGATCTTTCGCGTTCTGGTTGTAGTCGAGGAAGACGCCGTGCCGCTCCTCCTTCCACCATTTGCTGGTGGCCAAGGCGGGCGCGCGCCGCTCGACCTCGCGTGCCAGCGCCAGCGCCGCGCGGCGGACCTGGTCGAACGTCCAGGCGCGCTCGATGCGCACGTAGACATGGATGCCGCGCGATCCCGACGTCTTCGGCCAGCCGACGAGGCCGAAGTCTCCGAGCGTCGCGCGCACCAGCCGCGCCACGTCGCGCAGCTGCGGCCATTCGATGCCCGGCACCGGGTCGAGATCGACGCGCAGTTCGTCGGGATGATCGAGGTCGTCGGCCCGCACCGGATGCGGGTGCAGCTCCAGGCAGGCGAGGTTGGCCATCCACGCGAGCGCCGCGGCATCGCGCGGCACCACTTCTTCGGCCGTCCGCCCCGACGGAAAACGCAGCGCCGCCACGTCGATCCACGGCGGCCGCGACGCCGGCGCGCGCTTCTGGTAGAAGAACTCGCCGCCGACGCCGTTCGGATGGCGGACGAGCACGTTGGGACGTCCGCCGGCGCCGCGCAGCGCGCCGTCGGCGACCGCGAGGTAGTAGCGGACGAGATCGCGCTTCGTGTGGCCCGCCTGCGGGAACAACACCTTGTCCGGATTCGAGATCGAAACGTCGCGCCCGGCAACCGAGACGAACTCCGGCGCCGCGTCGCTCGCGCTGCCGGCTTCGCGCGTCCGGCCCTTGCGCCGCGGCCGCTCGCTCACTGATAGTCACCCGCGAAAAATGCCAGCGCAGTCTCGACAAACAGCGGCGCATGGCCGCCGAACACCGGGCCGTGACCGCCGTTCGGCACGACCCACAGCCACGATCGCGGAATCGCCTGGCGCAGTTCGACCGCGAGCGACACCGGGTACAGCGGATCGCGATCGCCGAAGACGATCAGCGTGTCGGCCGTGATCGTGGCGAGCTGCTGCGGCGTGAAGTTCGGATCGTCGCCGTCGGCGAACGCGTGGACCTGCGCGAACAGTACGTCGATCTGTCCGGTGCGGCGGTGCCGCTGCCGCATCATCGCCAGGTCGGCGTCCGAGAGCATCGCCTGCGAGTAGACGCGCTGGATCGCCCGCGCCTGCTCCGGAAACGCGGCGGGCGCGCTGATCGCGATGAGCGCCGTCACCCGCGCCGGTTGCAGCGTCGCCATGTGATACCCGGTAATGCCGCCGCCGCTCAGGCCGACGATGCGGACGCGATCGATGTGGAGATGATCGAGCAGCGCGAACGCGTCGAGCGCGGATTGCTTGAACGAGTAGGTCGCCCGCGCCCCGTCGATCGCCCGTGGCCGCGCAGATCCGGCGCGATGATCCGGTATCCCGCGGGCGGCTCGCCGAAGATGTAGGCCCAGTCGGGCCCGTGGCCCATGCCGCCATGGAGCCACAACAGCGGATCGCCGTCGCCGTGGACGTCGTAATGCAGCTCCATGCCGTTCACTTCGATCATCATCGGCGATGATTATCGCGGGCGCGGCCCCGCCGGCGCCAGTCTGGACGGCCGGCGCGATATACTCGAGATCTCCTCCCACGCCGCCGCGATGCCGACCATTCGCCCCGCGACGCTCGACGATCTGCCGGTCCTCACCGACATCTACAACCACTACATCGTCAACACGACCATTACCTTCGACGTGCGTCCCCTCGCGCCGCGAGATCGTCGCGCGTGGTTCGACGAACATGGGGCGGTGGGACGTCATCGGCTTCTGGTCGCCGTGGACGACGAAGGGCGGCTGATCGGTTATGCGACGACGAGCCGGTGGCGGCCGAAGGCGGCATACGACACGACCGTCGAGTCGAGCGTGTACTGCCATCCGGAGGCGGTCGGTCGTGGCTGCGGCAGCGCGCTCTACGCCGCGTTGTTCGACGCGCTCGCCGCGGAGGACATCTCCCGGATCGTGGCCGGCATCAGCCTCCCCAATCCGGCGTCGATCAGGCTGCACGAGCGATTCGGGTTCCAGCCCGTCGGCGTGTTTCCCGGCGTCGGACGAAAGTTCGACAAGTACTGGGACGTGGCCTGGTTCCAGCGTCCGCTCGTGCTCTGAGCCGTCTGTCACGAGCCACGATCTGCGCGGACGTGTTCGGTGAAGCCGGCTCAGCGTCCACGTGTGCCGGCAGCGGGCCCGGCAATTTCGGCGAGCAGCTGGTCGAGCGCTTCGCGCGACGGAGGGTCCCAGCGCGAGCCGAGCCGCGTCAACAGCGCGCGCACCTCGTCGAAGTCGAGCGTCGCGGTCTGCGCGAGAAAGCGCCGCGTCTCCTGCCCGAGGCGCCGCCGTTCACCGGCGTTCGCATCCTGACGAAACGCGCGCAGCGCCGCCGACGGCGTCCCGTGCTCCTCGGGAAAGTCCTCGTGCAGGTAGCCGGCGAAGACGCGCTGCAGCTCTGGAAAGTCCGACGCCTTCGGCCGCTTCACCGATCCACCTCCGGATAAGACGTCAGCACATAGAAGCGATCGCGGCGCTCGTCCCAGCGCAAGACGATGAGGGCGCGCCGCGACGGGGCGGCGGTTGGCCGCCCCCGCGACATCGAGCGGCCGATTGGATCGCCCGCGGGACCGGCGTAGTTGAGCACGAGATTGGGCCGGCGGCCGCGCCGCGCCTGCCATGTCGAGAGCCTGTTGCCGCCCGACGCGAGCGCCGCGCCGACGACGCGTTCGGCCGTCGCGCGGTCGGTGTATGTGGAGGCGCTCGAAATCTGCGGTTCGCGCCGCAGCCGATCGCGGAGGTCGTCGTCGCTCTTGCCGACGTGGCGTTGCAGCGTATGGCCGCCCATCGACTCGTCAATCGACAGGTCCCGTCTGGTCGCTGGAGCGTTGGCCGGGCGTGGGGCTTGCGCCGGCGTCTCTGCTGCGCGTGCGTGTGTGGCGGGCGCTGCCTGCGATCCATCGCGTGCGCAGCCGCCGAGCAGCAGCAGCGCGACGATCCACGCGCCGCGCCACGCGCCCGTCGCCATGCGGTTCCTCGGCTGGCGTTCGTCACGGAGGCGGCGGACCATGTGAGATCAGGTTGTGTGCCGGTTCGCCTCCGATGTCAATACCAGGCTGCTCTCCACGGTCGAACCGCTCGCGGCTCATCGCCGCCGGTAGCGCAGGCCGACCGTCGCTTCCTGATCGACGACCAGCGGTTTGACGAACCGGTGCGAGGTGCCCGCGCGTGGAACGTCCACGCGTATCGGCAGGACGCCCGCGGCGCGTCGCTGAAGGTTCAACACGTTCTGCGACGGCGCGGCCTTGGTTCCGTCTGCCGACACCCCTTTTTCGCGGGCGGCCTGAACGCTGACCGTTTCAGAAACTGCAGCGACCGGCAGAGCGAACTCGATCTCCCGCGGCTGCTGATCGAAGGCGAACGAACGGCTCTGCGTGACGAAGCCGTTCAGACGCGCCGACGCGGTCACGCTGCCGGTCGGCACACCGGTGAGCGAGAACGTGCCGTCGCCCGCGCTCACGGCTGCCAGATGGGAGGAGCCGGCATCGAGCAAGATGGTCGCGCCGGGAAGCGGCGCTCCGAATCCGTCGGTGACCCGGCCGCGAACCTGGCCGGGGAGTGCCCCCGCTGCGAGGGACACGTGGACCCCGCCGGCGCCGCCGTCGATTCCCGCGACAACGCCTCCGCCCACGCCGGCGAGAGTCGATCCGACTCCTTCGACGTCCTTCTTGTCGTGCCCAAGGTCGGCGATCGTTCGCGCGATCACGTTGCCGTCCACGGCGACGACGCGGTAGCGGTCGGGTACGAAGACCTCCCAATCGACGAGTCCGACCGGAAGGTCCATCTTCGGCAACGCCATCCGCAGGTCGCCTTTGCGGGTGAACGGAGCCCCCGCATGGAGGTAGACGTAGGAGACGGAATAGACGCCCGTGGGGCGGAAGCCGGGCCTGAGCAGCGGCACGCGCGTGCCGTCGGCGCCGACCACCGGCTTGGCGCCCTCGCCGGCGACTTCGACCGACACGATGGTCGCTCCCTGCGGCAGCGTGACTTTCAGAAAGGGCTGTGCGCGATTGCGGACCTGGAGCACGACCTCTGTGAGCGCGCGCCCTTCGGCGGTGACAAGGGTGGTGGCCACCGCGCGATCGGCGACCGCCGCGAGCACGCTTGCGTCGCCAAAACGCCGGACGTCGAGCGCGAGCGCGACGTCGGCGCCCGCGCTGCGCTGATAACGGAATGCCGTGAGCACCGGCAGTCGCGCCAGCGATTGCAGCGCGCTGTTCAGCTCGCGCACGTCGATGCGATGCATGCCGGTGCGCTCGGCGGCGTTCAGTTCGAGCGTCCCGACCCCTTCGACGGCGATCTCGCCGCGTTCCCGCTGCACCCCGGGCAGCGAGATGAGGTCGGTGTCGGTGCGGAAGGAGCCGCCGGCATGCGGTCGTTCGAGGCTGACCAGAAACTGATGGCGGCGCACCGCCGGATCGGCCACGGTCAGGAGCACGCCGCCGGCGCGCGGTTCGCTCGATTCGATCATCGAGCCCGAGATGCCGGTCAGCTCGTAGCCGCCCGGGATCCGGACGTCGATCGTGCGCGGCTCGCCCTGCGTGACCGTGAGATCGACGAGCGCCGCCATGCGGATCTCGGAGTCGCCGATCGTGACGAGCGTCAGCACGTCGGCGAGCATGCGCACGTCGCGAGCCGCCGCGACCGATGCGCTGTCGCGCATCGACCACCAGACCTCGGTAGCGGTGCCGGGGCGCAGCGTCACGTCGACGACCGTGCGGCCGCCGGCGGCGGACCGCCGCGTCACCAGTCCAGCTGACACGTGCACGTCCGCCTGTTCGCCGGGGACGTCGATGGTCGCGCGCGTCGATCCGGCCGGCGGCACCGGCAGCACGAACGAGGCGCGCCCCGGCGTGAAGGTCAACGCGGTGCCCCATTCGAGCGTCACCGCGAACGGCCCCGGTCCGGACAGCAGCGCCGCGTGCGCGGTGCCGTCGGCGACGAGCGGCAGCGGCCGGCCATCGGCGTGCGCTTCGATCAGCGTCGCGCCGGAAATCAGCGCGACGCGATTGATGCCGTCGCGCAACACGTCGCCGGCGAGCGCGAAGACGCCGTGCGCCGCGTCGCGATCGACGCGCACGCGCAGATCGGCGCTGGCGAGGACGGCCGGCACCGGCGCGGCCGGCGGCTGTTGCGGCGGCCGGCTCGCCAGATCCATCAGCCGGTTGTACTCGGTGAGCGACAAGGTCACGCTGCGCGACGGTTCCGTCCTTGGCGTCTCGCCCGGCCTGACCGGAGGCTGCGCGCCGGCTGCGGGCGCGACCGCGAGCACGACCGCTGCTGCTGAAACTGTCTTGAGCATCGACATGCGACACCTCGAAGTGCGACCGCGTTCAATGCGTGATCCGCCGGACGAGCAGATCGATGGCAGGAGTCTGGGTCTCGGCGGTCAGCTCCGACAGCAGAAACACCGACGGACCGAAGGACGGGAAATCAATGTGCACCGGCAGCGATCCCGCGACCGAACGGCCGCCGGATTCGCTGCGAAAGCGATCGACGAGGGCTTGCAGCCCGGACGCCGTCCGGTCGTCGCGACGCTGCACTTCCACCGCGAGATCCATCTGGACGCGTCGCATCGCTTCGGCAAACGGTCCGGGATCGGCTGCCGTGCGGAATGTGCCGGGCAGCGCCTCTACGCGGAAGCGCGGCGAGTAGTGGAGCTCGATGCCGCTGCGCGAGACCGGCAGATCGAGCGCCGGCAGCTGAACGCGGGATCGGCTCTTGTCGGTCCACGCGTCCACGCGCTGGAGATACACGAGCTCGACGACGAACGTCGGCGCCGGCTCGCCCGCCCGCCCCTTCTCCAGCGGCAGCAGCACCGCGCCATCGTCGGCCACGCCAGGCTGCGTCGGGCGGCCGGCGACTTCGGCGCTCCACAGCGTTGAGTCAGCGGGCAGGACGGCTTTGAGGAAGCTGCGCTGATTGTTTCGAACGGCGTAGCGCGCGTCGATCAGCAGCCGGCCGTCCTCGGACGCGAGCGCGCGGTATCGCGCCTCTTCGACGTTGGCGATGAACACCGCCTGCGGCGTGTAGCGCACCACGTCCACCGTGAGCGAGCGTGCGTCCCCTCCGGCGAGCGGCCGGTGACGGAACGCGATCATCGACGGCGATTCGCGGTTCGAGACGATGTCGCCGAGCTCGGAGGGATCGGCACGCTCGAGCCCGCGCGCCTGCGGCCGTCCGACTTCGCCGGCGCCGGCGACGTCCACGGCGATGCCGCCGGTTTCGCGCTCGGCCGACGGCACCCGGACCAGCGGAATCTGCACCGTGCCCTCGCGCGGCATCCGCGCGTCGCCCTGCACCACCAGTTCGACCTCGGTCGCGGTCGGCTCGAGCAGCCTCACGCGCAGCGTGCCGGCAGCGGCTTCCCAGTCGGCGACGGTCGCGCCGTTCACCTGGTTGACGACGACTCCTGCCGGAAGCAGCAGCGTCAGATCCCGCGCGAGCCCTTGCAGCACTTCGACGCGCACCGCCGCGGACACCTGGCAGGCGTCTTCGCCGAGCGCAACGAGCTCGGTGACGCGTGCGCGCACGCGCAGCGGTTGCTCGGCGCGCCTGTCGTCCACCTTCCGCTTCCACGTCAGCGTCAGCGGCTGGTTCGGCCGGCCGAACGCGGTCCAGCGGCTCTCCGCGGCCGTCTCCGAGCGTTCGGCGATGAAGCCGCCGTTCAGCGTCAGATCGACGCCGCTGCGCGGCAGCGTCAGCCGCGTCCGCGAGATCGGCGACGGCGACGCCGGCAGCACGATCGACTCGGCGCCTGAAGTCGCGCTCATCGGGACGACGACGTCGAGCGCGAGGACGGATCGGCCGGCGCGGGGGAGGACGACGTAAGGCGGCTTGCCGTCCACCAGCGACACCGCGCCGCCGTCCACGGTGGCGGCACGGACCATCAGGCCCGCCGGAATCGGCACCCGCGTCCAGCCGTCGCGCAGCACGTCGATCGTGAACAGCGCGCGCCCGATCACGACATCGGTGTCGGTGCGGAGGTCGTAGTCCACGCGCGTCAGCGTCGCCTCAACCGTGGGCGCCTCCGGCGCCGGCGGCCGTGGTGACGCACGATCGCGCAGCACACGATATTCGTCCACGGGCAGCACCACCCAACCGTCGGGCGGTGCAATGGTCTGCGCGCCGACGATCGACGCGCAGCACGCGAGCGACACGGCGACCACGACGAGGGCGAGACGTACTCGGCCCATGTGATCCTCCTCAGCCCGATGCGTCATCAGGACGCGGCTGCTGGCTATGAGTTAGACACGCAATCGACGCGCACGGCTTGGATGCCGATCTGCAAGCGGCTCTCCGCCTCGAAGCTGGAAGGAAATGCAGGATTCCGGGCGCAGGACGGCAGGGATTACAGGTTCGCCGTCGGCAGCGATCCGTTGTGATGGATGCCGTTCAACGGAACGGATCGTACCGCTCTCACCACGAGCCCCGCGACCGGCATCCCCGACTCCATCCGCAGTTCGGCGTCGGCGATCGTCGCCTGCAGGCCGGCGTCGTCCAGCACGCGCGCGACGTAGGCGCGGCCATGGCTGTAGCGGCCGTGCAGCTCGAGGTGATAGCCGGTGCTTGCAGCCTGACCGACCGCGTGCTCGAGCGTGAAGACGAACATCCCGTTCGGACGCAGCGCGGCGGCCGCCGCGGTGATGGCGGGGTGGAGGTCGCCGAGGTACACCAGCGTGTCGGCCGAGACGATCACGTCGAAGGCGGCACGATGGCCGCGCAGGTACTCGGTCAACTCCGATTTGACCAGCGCGTCGTACAGCTGCTTGTCCCGTGCGCGTGCCAGCATGCCGTCCGACAAATCGACGCCGACGAGCCGGCGCGCGTAGGGCGCCACGAGCGGCCCGCACAATCCCGTGCCACAGCCGGCGTCGAGGACGTCGAAGCGCCTCGCCGGCTCGAGCCCCGCATCCTCCAGCATGGCCGCCACCAGCGCGGGGGCGCGATACGACAACCGTTCGAGCTTCGACTCGAAGCTGGCTGCGAAACCGTCGAACGTCCGCTCGACGAAGTCGTTCGACGCGCGCGGCGGAACGTCGCGGCCGGTGCACGCCGCGAGCATGTGCCGCGCGATCGGGTCGCCGGGCTCTTCGTCGAGCCACGTCTCGAAGATGCGAATCGCCTCGCCGACCTCGCCGAGCGCGCAGTGCGCGAGCGCCAGCAGCTTGCGGGCCTCTCGGTGCTTCGGCCGCAGCGTGATCACCTTGCAGTAGCACGCGGCCGCCTCCTCGGTTCGCTTCAGCCCGTTGAGCAGGATGCCGAGATTGGTGTACGCGTCGATGTGGTCGGGATTCAGCCGGATGGCGGTGCGGTAGGCCGCTTCGGCGTCCGCCGGCCTGCCGCTGGCCCGCAGCAGCACGCCGAGGTTGCTGTAGGCGTTCGCGTGGGCCGGGTCGAGCGCGATCGCTCGCTGATACGCCTCGATCGCATCGTCGATCCTGCCGTCCGCCTGGAGCGCGATGCCGAGGTTGCTGTAGCAGTCGGCCTGATCCGGGACCGCAGCAAGACTGCGCTCGATCAGCGCGATTGCGTCACCGCTGCGTCCCTGCTGGTGCGCGAGGACGCCGGCATAGTGAAGCGCCCGTGGGTGGTCCGGCTGGACGTCGAGGATGCGGCGGTACAGCTCGCCGGCTTCCGCGAGCTGATCGTTCTGCTGCAGCGCGATCGCGATTCCGATGGCTTCCTCGACCGTCAGCTCCCGCTCGGGCGTGTCTGACGGCTCCGGCAACGCCTCACCCCTCTTTGTTGGCCTTGAGGTCGTACTTGAAGTGGATGCCCGCATCCATCGGCGGCTTGTATTCGAAGTCCACCTTGGCGAACGCCATGGTCACCGTTTCCGAGCCCGGCTGGCCGCTGTTGCCGGCGTGCGTGACGCCGGTGATGATCACGTCGTTCATCTTCACGATGAGGTATTCGTGCGAGACCTTGCCGGCCTTGCGATGGGTGATGGTCGCTTCCTTGATGTGCGTGCCGGTGGCGCAGGCCAGCAGCAGTTTCGGCGACGCCTTGTCGATGTAGTGGACGATCGACAGATCGTGGAACGTCGCCTTGCCGGTCGCGCCGCCTCCGCTCGACACGGTACCGGCGTTGGTGACGCCCCACGAGAACGAGAGCACTTCGATCTCGTCCTTGTGCTTGTCGTCGTTCGATTCGCCTTTGATGTCCCCGAGCTTCGCGAAGATGTCTGATGCCATCGCGCGGCATTGTAATCCGGCGCAGCCAGGCTTTCGATAGCGGGATTTGCCGGCTCAGCCGTTGCCGCACTGCCGAAACCGCATAGTCGCCCTACGTCCGCGGTCCGTACACTCGCACACACGAGGGCTCGCGAGCCGCCTGAGACGAGAGCCGATGTCCCCCTGGGTGCGCGGCCCGGCCTGGGACCGTTTCTGGATGCTGAGCGCGCTCTGGCTGGTGCCGGTCGGGTTGTGGCTCTCGCGCGGTGACGGCGATCCCGAAGGCAGCCCGCTCGACGTCGTCTACTCGCGCTGACCGGGTCGTGCTCCTGCCGCTATTCGAAGGTCGAAGGGAACCGCGAAGAGGGCACCTGCTACGGCGATCGAATCTTCGGGGCGATTGCCGCCGGACTGCGAACGTCGTCCTCGGTTCCGGCGCTCCTCGCGCTTGGCTTCGCGACCGGGTTTGTCCACTACCTCCTCGATCGCAGCGTCTACCGGATGTCAGACACCGGGCGTGCGCGCGGCGGCGCGCGGTCTGCTCGAGCAGTTGCTGACGTCATCACCGGCGCGAGCGGATCTCAGCGGCTGGTCGCACGCTGTTTCAGCTCTTCACTCCAGTTCACGATCACGGTCAGCGCGGTTTGCGGTGGATCGCCAACGGCTGTCGGGATCAGGAATCGGCGTCCGTCGGCACGCGCGGCGTAGCGCGTGCCGTTCTGCCGCCGCTCCGGCGAAATCGGTGCGCGGAACAGCTCGGTGGGGCGGCTGGCTTTGACGCCAGCCGTCAGAGTCAATCCGACGGCCATCAACTCGCCGCCGGGCGCGACGTAGAAGAGCTCCTGGCCGTCGCGGCGCCACGACGCTTCGGATCCGCCGCCGATCGAGATCACCACGCTCGATGTCCCTTCGGGAAATGCGCGCACGTACACCTCGGGTCGCCCGCTCTCCTCCGACGTGTAGGCCAGCCAATGGCCGTCCGGCGACACGCGGCCCTCGTACTCGCTGAAGCGCGAGGCGACGAGCGGCGTCATCCGGCGGTCGCTCAGGCGCAGCAGTTTGAGGTCGTTGTTGTACGCCGGCGGATTCGTGGAGTAGACGAGGAACTGGCCATCGGGGCTCCAATCCTCGGGATGCGTCGATTCGTCGGACGTGAACAGCGGCCGCTCATCGGTGGCGCCAGCGCTCGGGCGTTCGAATACCTGGAACTCGAGCCGGTTCATGTCCGACTTCGACGAGAACGCCACGCGCGCGCCGTCGGGCGACCACACCGGCGACAGGTCGATCTGCGGACCGAAAGTGAACCGCGACTCGGCGCCGCGATCCAGATCGATCAGCCAGATGTCGGGCGTGTTCAGATTCGGGTCCATCCGCAGGACAGCAGCGCGGGATCCGTCGGGCGAGAAGCGGACGCCCATGTGCTGCGCGACGCTGCCCACCGTGCCGATCTTCTGACCCGATCGATCGAACCACGTGAGCTGGCTCGCGCCGCCGGTGGCTTCCGCGTAGACGAGCGTCCCACCGCCGACTGCAAACGACGCGTCGAGCACGCTGGAAATCGCGACGCGGCGGGCAACCGGCATGGTCTCGCCGGTGAGCTCCAGACGATTCGCGTCGAACCGCCGCGCCAGCAGCGCGCCATCGTCCCCAACGACGAACAGAAAGCCGGGCTCCGCATACCACACGCGGGCGTTCGTGTCGAGCAGGTGCCGGCCGGCGCTCCCGTCGAGCGAACCGACGAACACGCGCGGCGTGCCTTGCGAGCGCACCAGGTACAGGAAGTGTTGTCCGTCGGGCAGGAACTGGGGGAAGGTGTGCGATTCGCCGCGGCTGACGTCCGGATTCGTGACCGCCGTCGGCGCGCCGCCGTCGGCCGGGACGCGGAAGAGGCGGCCTTGTGCCGCCGCCGCGTACAGGATCACGCCGTCGCGGTTCCACGCGCCGCCACGGATCGTCACGTTCTCCACCAGCGTGCGAGCCGGTCCGCCGGCGAGGTCCTTTCGCTTGAGCACGCCGCCGGTCGCGAACGCGATGCTGCGGCCGTCGGGAGACCAGAAGGGAAAGATGCCGTTGTCGGTGTCGTCGATCGGAACCGCTTCGATCGAATCGATCGCGCGACGCCAGAGACGGCGGCGCTCTCCAGGCCGATTGGCGGCGTACAGGAGCTGCCTGCCGTCGGGCGAGACAGAAACGGTTACGGCCGCGGGCACCAGTCCGACCGGAGTGAAGACGGTGTTTGGCGGCGGTCCAAGCACGAACCTCGTTGTCTGTGCGGCGGTAGGGACAGGAGGACGTGTGAAGAGAGCGACGGCCAGACCCGACGCGATGAGCAGCAGCGCCGCAATCGCTGCGGTCTGCCACGCGCGCGTGCGGGGTCGCTGTGCCGTACGAACCGGAGCAGCCGTGGCCAGCGCCGTGGGTCGTTGCAGCCGCTTCAGATCCGATCCCAGATCGGCCGCGGACTGGTAGCGCAGCTCGGGATCCTTCTCGAGCGCGCGGCCGACGATCAGATCGAGCTCCACCGGCAGCCCGTCGCGAACGCGCGTCGGCGGCGCCGGCGACGTGTGCAGCAGCGCGCCGTACATCGCCGCGTTGCTGCCGCCGCCGAACGGCCGCTGTCCCGTCGCCATCTCGTAGATCAGGATGCCGACCGAGAACAAATCGCTTCGATGATCGATCGGCTCGCCGCGTGCCTGTTCCGGCGACATGTAGCAGGCCGTGCCGGCAATCACGCCCTCCTGCGTGATGACACCGCCGGAGGATGCGGACGCGGTCGCCGCCCGCGATGCGGATCGCTTGGCCAGCCCGAAATCGACGACCTTGACGATGCCGTCGCGCCGGATCATCACGTTCTCCGGCTTGACGTCGCGGTGGACGATGCCCTCGGCATGCGCGGTTGACAGGGCGGAGGCAACCTGGCCGCCGATCTCGACGATCTCGCGAACCGACAGCGGACCGTCGGCGAGCCGCGCGCGCAGTGTCCTGCCGTCCACGAACTCCGAGGCGACGAAATCGATGGCGCCCGCCTGGCCGATTTCGTAGACGGTGACGATGTTCGGGTGATTGAGCGACGAGGCGGCGCGGGCTTCCTTCTCGAGGCGCCGGCGGAAGTCGGCATCCGCGTGGAGCACCGGCGCGAGGACTTTCAGCGCGACGTCGCGGCCGAGCACCGAATCGGTCGCGCGGTACACGTCGCCCATGCCGCCGGAGCCGAGGTGCGCGACGACCTGATAGCGATCGACGCGCTGGCCGACGAGCGACGCGCGCTCGGTTCCCGATGCCCAGTCGGCGGCCGCGTGCTCACCGATGCGTTCGAGTGGAACGGCCGGCGAGGCCGAGTCGGCCGCGATGAGCGACACGATCTCGGCGTACAGCAGCTCGTCGCCGGCGCAGGCTCCACGCAGGAACGCCTCGCGCGCCGCGCCTTCGCGTTCGAGCGCCGCGTGAAAGAGGTCGTCGAGCCGCTGCCAGCGATCGCCGCTCATGGCATGAGCGCGCGCGGCAGCCAGGCGCGCGCTCGCGACCGGCTGGTATCAGACATCTGTTTGCGGGGCGGTCGAAATTCTACTCCGGATTGCCAACGGCTCTCTGTCCCGTGCCGTCTAAGCGGTCATGCGTACTCTCCAGGACGTCCGGTTCGCGCTCCGCCTTCTGGTGAAACGCCCGGGCTTTGCCGCAGTCGCCATCGTGACGCTTGCGCTCGGCGTCGGCGCGTCCACGTCGATTTTCTCGGTCGTCGAGGCCGTGCTGCTGCGCCCACTGCCGTTCGTCCAGCCGGATCGGCTCGTTCAACTGACCATTCGCGGAGAGGACGGCGAGACCTACCCGCTGCCCGACGCCGATTTCGTCGCATGGCGCGAGCAGAACGACGCGTTCTCGTCCCTCGCTGTCTACGACGGCGGGGACGGACTGGCGCTGACCGGCGAAGGCGATGCGGAACGGATCATCGTGCGCAACGTCACCGATCGGTTCTTCGCGACGCTCGGCGTCGCGCCGCTCGCCGGGCGCACGTTCACTGACGGCGAGGATCGGCCGGGCGCTCCGAAGTCGCTCGTATTGAGCCACGCGTTCTGGCAGCGGCACTTCCACGGCGACGCGAGCGCTATCGGCCGATCCGTTCTGCTCGACGGCGTCAGCCACACGATCGTCGGCGTCATGCCGGCGTCCTTCGCGTTTCCCGAAAGCGACTTGGACGGCTGGCGGGCGCTCACGATGCAGCCGCCGTCGCGGCGCGGTCCGTTCTACACGCGGGGAATCGCCCGGCTGAAGGATGGCACGACTCTCGAGCGCGCCCGTGCGAACCTCACGGTGATCGCGGACGGCGTCAAGCGCCGCTATCCCGGGCCGAACCAGTGGACCTATTCGCTCGTGCCGCTGCAGGAGCAGATGGTCGGGGACGTGCGGCGGATGCTGTACCTTCTGTTCGCGGCGGTTGGTTTCCTGCTGCTGATCGCGACGGCGAACGTCGCCAACCTGCTGCTCGCGCGTGCCGGCTCACGCACGCGCGAGATCGCCGTTCGCGCCGCAATCGGCGCCGGCCGCGGCCGCATCGTCGCGCAACTCGTCACCGAGAGCGTGGTCCTTGGCGTACTCGGGGGCCTTGGCGGATTGCTCATCGCCACGTGGGGCACGCGAGCGCTGCTGGCGATCGCGCCCGAAGGAATCCCGCGCCTCGGTGAGGTGCGGTTGAATACCACCGTCTTTGCGTTCGCAGTCGGCGTCGCTTCGATCTGCGGCGTGCTGTTCGGCCTGGCGCCGGCGCTCCGGGCGGCCGGCCTGCCGCTCGTGGAAGGACTCAAGGAAGGGGGACGCAGCGGCGCTGGGCTGAGCCAGCGGCGCACGCAGCGGGCGCTGGTCGTCTGCGAGATTGCGCTGGCGCTGATCCTGTCGATCGGCGCCGGCCTGATGATCCGCAGCATGGCGGCGCTGACAGGCGTGAACCCAGGCTTTGCGCCCACGCAGCTCGTCACCTTCGCCCTGAAGCTGCCCGAGCATCGCTACGACACGCCGCAGAAGATTACCGGGTTGTTCGACACGCTGCGCGAGCGATTGGAAGCCGATCCCGCCATCCGATCGGTCGGCAGTTCGACCAGCCTGCCGCCGGACCTGAACTCGATGACCGACAGTTTCATCGCGGAAGGCCAGCAGATTCCGCCGAACCAGAGCCCGCCGGTCGCGCCGCTCGTCTTCGTTGACGAGCACTACTTCAAGACGCTCGGCGTACCGCTTGTGGCCGGCCGGTTCTTCGACGAGCGCGACGTGCCCGACCGCCCGATCGTCGCGATCGTGAACGAGACCCTCGCGAAACGCTATTATCCCGGCGGCAACGCCGTCGGCAGGCGATTGAAGCAGGGCGGCGCCGATCGGCCGGACAATCCGTGGATGGAAATCGTCGGCGTGGTCGGCGACGTCAAGTACTCGGGGCTCAATGCGCCGCCGGAGCCGGCCTTCTACCTCGCCGACCGCCAGCAGCCGTTCGTCCGTCGTTTCGTGATCGTCCGCACCGCCGCCGATCCGCGATCGGCGCTCGCCTCGATTCGTGCGGCGGTTGCGGCGCTGGATCGCGATGTGCCCGTCGCCCGGCTGTACACGATCGACGAGCTGATGAACGAATCGGTGGCCGCGCCGCGCTTCCGGACGATGCTGGTGACGCTCTTCGCGATCGTGGGTCTCGTGCTGGCCGCGATCGGGATCTACGGTGTCATGGCCTACACCGTGTCGGAACGCGCGCGCGAGCTCGGCGTCCGCGTGGCTCTCGGTGCGACGCCCGGCGACGTGATGCGGATGGTGCTCGTCGAGGCCTTCGCGCTCGCCGCGGCGGGCATCGTCCTCGGCGCAGCCGGGGCAGTGGCGACGACGCGGCTGATGGCGGGGCTGCTGTTCGGCACCACGCCGACCGATCCGGCGACGTTCGCGGCGATCGCCGGCATTCTGATGGCGATCGCGCTCGCGGGCAGCTACGTCCCGGCGCGGCGCGCCACTCGTGTCGATCCGATGGCGGCGCTGCGGTCGGAGTAGGACGAAGGGAAGCCGTTCACTTCAGCTTGTTCTTTTCGTCCCACGCCATCGGTTCCCAGAGCTCAATCTTGTTGCCGTCGGGATCGAGGATCCACGCGAATTTGCCGTTCTCGTGCGACTCGGGTCCGTTGAAGATCTCGACGCCGTTTCGCTGCAGCTCCGCCAGCAGTTCGGTCATGTTGTCCACGCGGTAGTTGATCATGAAGCTGGAGCCGCTCGGGCTGAACCATCCGGTGCTCTTGTCGGCGACATGCCAGACGGTGACGCCGCGGTCGTCTGACTTGTCGTCGGGCCATCGGAGGATCGCGCCGCCCCACGGCTCGAGCGGCATGCCGAGGTTCTTGCTGTACCACTCCGCGAGCTTCTTGTGATCGCTGGTGGACTTGAAGAAGACGCCGCCGATTCCTGTGACCTTCGCCATCGATCCTCCATCGAGCAAGCCTGCAATACGCTACTGGACGCGACGCTCGTGCCACAAGCGGTTCGATGCCTTGCTCGCATGGAGGTCAATGCATCCCGCTCTTCAGCGCATCGAAGGCCGATAACACAGTGTCGCGGTCGCGGCTGCTGATACGGGTTTCGCGTATGAGTTGCTCCAGCCAGGTCCGACCCCGCCCGCTTCGGAATGCGTCGTAGTGGACGATGTTCAGTAAGCGGGCCACGCGTTCGGAGCGTGGGGCTCGGCGAACAGCGACAATCGCTCTCAAGAATTCGAACTCTCCCAACTCCCACGAGTAAGGAGAGTACCCATGCTGATTCTTGAAATACTTGAAGTCCAGGTCGCCTTTGGGGGTTCGCTTCACGTCCGAAGGCATGACCTGCACGAAGCCCCCAGCGTTGCTCTGTACGACAATCATGCCAACCGCTCGATCTGGTACCGGAGCCGACGCCGGTGGAACGATGCCAACCCGACTCGCTGCAGGATCGTCGCCGAGGACCCTGGCGGGAAGGTGAAGGCCACGAAGGACACCGATCGAAAGCCGATCGTTCTGGCCCGTGTCCGCCACCATCTCACCACCGGTCGACGATACGGCCACGGCCGGCGTGATAACGTGCGTCGAGCTTTGGGCAGACCGTGACCGCGCCGCTGACAAGAACGACCCCGCGCATTGTCCCGCTCGTGCGAATCGAAGCGGCGTACTGGTTGCTGGTGGCGGTGCTGGTGATCGCGCAGGCGGCCTACACGATCGCCGGCGCCGACCGCTTGTGGTACGAGGAGGCGGCCGAAGGCATCCGCAACCCGTACTGGCTCGATCATCGCCTGGTGTACGACGGCGTGTCGAGCAACGTCGGCTGGTACGGCCTGGTCCTCGTCGCCTACAAGGCCTTCGGGTTTTCGACGTCGATGGCGAAGTACGTGCGGCTCGCGCTGCACGTGCCGTTCCTGATCTGTTCGGCTGCGCTGCTCAAACGCTGGATTGGTCCGGCTCGCGCCTGGCTGCCGCTGCTGGCGATTGCGCTGTCGCCAACCATCCTGTACTTCAACAGCCTCGGCACGTCGTACGGAATCGACGTCCAGCTGTTTCCGATCGTGCTCTATCTGATCGTGCGGGTTGGCGATCGAGCACGGGCCGGACGAATGCGGCTTGCCGTCCTCCAGTTCTCGATCGGCTGGCTCGCGATGTTCGGGTGCCTGGCTTTCCCCAGTTTTCTGGTCTATGTGCCGGTGCTTCTGGCGTTCTACCTGTGGAACCATCGCGGGACGTTCGCTCCCGCTCGCCTGGTGACGGGACTGGTGTGGATCGCCGCCGGATTTGAAGCGCCGCTTGCCGCCGCGCTCCTCTATTTGAAGAATGACGCGGCTTTTCTGTCCGATCCTCAGGCCCGAGGCGCTGGTGTGTTTCGCGGCGGCGGCAGCGCGGTCACGCTCGACTGGCACAACGTTCAGCAAGCGGTTTCGCGCGTCTTGCAGGACCTGTGGCTGGGTGCGAACTCCTACTATTTCGGGATTCCGCAGGTGGAATTTTCCGGTGCCCTCGGTGTGTTCGCAGCGGTCGGAATTCTGCTGGGATCGATTGTGGCGTGGCGCGCCATGCGATCTCGAGCGCCGCTCGTGCTCGCCGGACTCCTCTGCCTTCTGGCGGTGATCGCGCCGGCGTTCGCCGGCGGCCTTCCTGGTCTCCGGCGATCCACCGGCTTCCTGTCCGGCTTCTACATCGTCATGGTTTGTGTGTGGGCGATGGCGACGTCACAGAGCGGCGGGCATCGGATCGTCGGATGGGCGGTCAGACTGGCTTGTGTCCTGCTCGTCGTTCACCACATTTCGTCATATTCCGCCAACTATCGCTCCCTGGCCAGCGTGGATGGAAGAGGGAACGGCGAGTGGTTTCAGGAGTTTGGCAGCCCCGACGAATCGATCCGCCGATGGGCGCACGATTGGACGCTCAACGGCAGGCCGTTGAACTGCAACGTCTTTCCGATCTGCCGCTACAGCGAGATCTATTCTGCGATTGCCGGGTATCTCAAATGGAATGGAATGGGCGAGCCGCCGCTCCTGGCGATCGAACCCGGCACGACGCGGATCATCGAGCTCACCCCGCGTTACTGGGAAGCGCGCTTCCTCGACCACTGACCGTAGACGTGGGCCCGCGTCACTGGGGAAGTGAAGCGTCGGCGACGGCGATGACGTGATGTTGCGTCCTGAAAAGCAGCATGCGCTTCGTGATGGCAGGCGTCGCCATCACGACTTCCCCTATCGAATTGGTCGCTAGTGCTTCGAACACGGGGCCTGCTTTCACGACCGTGACGTCGCCGTCTTCGCTGGTGAAATAGAGCTTTCCATCGGCCGCGACCGGCGACGCGCTATACGTACCGCCCCCACCTTTCGTCAGGCGCTGCTGGTACAGGAGCTTGCCCGTTTCCGCTTCGTACGCAGCGACGATGCCGGTGTTCGAGGAGACATACAGGATGTCGCCATAGACGATCGGCGTCGGAATGTACGAGCCGCCTCTATGCTGGCTCCAGACGACGGACTCGTTCACCGATTCGCCGTCCTTGAGGGTCACGTCTCCGTTCGCTCCCGGCCGGATCGCATAGATCGGCTGAACCGTCGTGCCGCCGCCACTCGTAATGAAGATCAGGCCTTTGCCGGCCACCGGGGTGGGCGTGGGCAACGCAGAGTGTTTGCCGAGGCGCCAGAGTTCCTTACCGGTATCGGGGTCGTATCCTCGCGCGAATCTGGCCGCTGCCGTCACCAGCTCGGTCCGGTGCGGCCCCTCGAACAGGAGCGGCGTCGCCCACGAGGGCTGTTCATCACGATCCGTGCGCCACAAGTCCTTGCCCGTCTCGAGATCGAATGCCGCCATGCGCGAGTTCTCGGCGAGATCCAGCTGGAGAATCACGCTGTTCCGGTAGATGACTGGCGAGCTCGCGGTGTTCCACTCGTAGCTGGCATCCAGGTAGCGTCCGGAACTGAGCGGTCCCAGGTCGCGCTTCCACAACTGCTTGCCGGCGAGGTCGTAGCAGTACAGGCCTTCCGACCCAAAGAAGGCGACGACATGTTTACCGTCAGTCGCCGGGGTCGCGTTGGCCTGCGAGGCCATGACGTGTCGAGCGGTTCGCGGCACCCCTTCGTGCGCCACCCGTTCCCACACGATGCGACCCGTGTCTTTGTCGAGCGCGTAGACTCGCCACGAATGCGGCACGTCGTCTTTTGTGTACGCCGACGCGCCGCCACTCTCGGTGTCAGCGCTGCCTCGACCGTGCCAGAACACCAGGGGCGCGTCCCGCAGCGGAACCGCAGTCGTCACAAATATCTGATTGCCCCAGGTCACGGGACTCGAGTGAGCAAAGCCCGGAATCGGCGTCTTCCACTTGATATTGACGCCCTTTTCGGCATTCCACTCAAGCGGCGGGCGGCCGTCGTCGGCGATGCCGGAATTACCCGGTCCCCGGAACGAAGCCCACTCGCGTGGGCGAATCACGTTCGACGCGCCGGGCGAGACGGGGGCCGGACTCATCGCGGCGCTCAGCGCTGCCGGCCGGTTGCGCGGCGGCGCCGTGGCTGAAGCGCCGGCCGCAGTCTCGGGTATCCAATCGGCAACGCGCTTGTAGCTTTCCGCGGCCGCGGCCTCCTTCAGGACGATCTCGGGCGGCGGAAGGACGCCGATCTTCGACGATACGACAGTTTTCAGATCGAACGATCGCAGCGTGTTCAGATCGGCAGCAAGCAGCGCCACCGGATCCTTGCCGGCGCGCTGCAGAAAGATCTGGTCATCGTATCCAGCCTTGCGTATCAGCCGCAGCTCGGACCCCGACGATCCTCGATATACGCCGGTCAGCAGCTTGAGGCGTTCGGGCGATCGCGCGTTGTCGAGCGGTCCCGGGTCCTTGGCCCCGGCTTTCGTGAGCAGGTCGATCAGGTCCTGCTGGCGCACGCGCTTCGCAGACGCCAGCGCGAGGTTCAAGTACGACGAAGCGACGCCGCCGCGGGCGATGATCGTCCTCACCGCATCGTAGTAGCCGCCTCGAATCAGATCGCCAAGTGACTCGCCTTCGGTGCCGGCGCCTTTTTCGACGAGCAAGGCGACCAGCTCCTGCCGCTTGTCCTTGGCCTTGACGTCGCTCCATGGGATGGCCGCAATTCTCAACGGAGGCTTGCCGTACTCCAGATCCTTGATGTTCGGGTCGGCGCCGTGCGCGAGCAGGACCTTCGTGAGCTCCACGTTGGCCTGGTCGGCCGCGTAACACAGCGCCGTGACGCCGTGGCCGTTGTCCGCGTTGACGTTGGCGCCCTTGTCCAACGCGGCTGTGACCGCGGCAATGTCGCCCTTGCCGGCCGCCAGCAGCAACTGTGTATCGACCGAAGTTTGAACGTGTGCGGTGGCGCTGAAGAGTGGCAACAACGCCGCGGCGACCAGCCAACCGCGACGGGAAGTGGTTCGCATCGTGACTCCTGCGGGCGCACGGCCCTAGACCATTTTGGTGCGCTCGGCGGCGAGATTGAACTTCTGATGCCACGTCGACTCGGCGCCGGTTCCGACGCGGGAGATGACGACCTCGACGAGGTATGGATTTCCGTTCCTGGTCGCCTGGATTCCACGCTTGAGAGCGCCCGCGATGTCGCCCGGCTCCGTGACCCTTTCCCCATGAACGCCCTGGCTCTCCGCCAGCTTCACGAAGTCGATCTCGGGGTCGCCGAGATACATCCCGTGGTAATGGCCGGTTTCAGCCATTCGCTTGGTGTAGCGGGCGTAGACGTTCCGGACCGCCTGGTAGTTGTAGTTGTTCCAGACCACGGTGAGGACCGGAACCCCGTAGCGCACCATCGTCCAGAATCCCGGCGCGCTGTACATCAGGGCGCCGTCGCCAATGCTCAAGATGACTTGCCGATTCGGCGCGCCAAGCTTGGCGCCGATGGCGGCGCCCACTCCCCATCCGAGCGAATCGCCCGCGTTACTGAGCCAGAATTTCTCGTCCGGACGGTAGCCCAGTCGAAGCAGGTCGTTGCTGCCGGTGAGATTCTCCGCGACGATGATCGCGTCGGGGTCGGCGGCCTGATCCAGTTCGTAGCCAAGGCGGTCCGGATGGATGGGGCGGCGATCGAAATTCTTCCTCGCGTTCTCTTTCGTTTCCGCCCGAAGCCTCGCCACGTACGGTGTCACGGACTCGAGCCTGTGTTCGCGGACGGTTTTCAGGCGCGCTGCCGTGGTCATCGATTTGACCGCCTCGATGACGTCGCGAAGGACTTCACGGACGTCGGCGGCGATGGCGAGACCCAGCGGCTGCGTGCGGCCGAGCATGTCGGTATCGATCCCTGCCGCGATGACGTGGGCCGCAGGGTCGATCGTGGGTTTTTCCGGAACCGTCAATTCTCCGAGGTCGCCTCGGGTCCCGAACTGGACGATGAGGTCGGCCGGACCGGCAAAGGGACGAGCGGTGGCAAATTCGCCGACGAACTGCGCATGCTGCTGCGGAAAATTGCAGAACGCCAAAGCGGCGCGACGACCGAGCGGACCCGGCGCAGCCGCCGGCAACCCGAGCATCTCGCAGAGCTGCACGGCCTCGGCCTGCGCGGTTGATTTCCAGACTTCGTCTCCGAACATGACAATCGGACGCTCGGCTTCGATCAGCTTCTTTGCGAGCTGTTCGACGTGCGCAGCCGCCGGCCGCGGCCGCGACTCCACGAGAAAACTCTCGCGCGGCCAGATATCTCCCTGGAGGCTGGGTGTCTCGAGCGCGGCACTTGCGTAACAGACATAGACGGGCCCGCCCGGAGCCGTCGCTGCGGTCTTGAACGCGCGGCGCGTAAAGACCGGAATCGACGGGCCGCTTTTCACTTCCCACGAGATCTTGGTGAACTGCCGGTTGATGTCGGTCTGACTGAACCCCGGCCCGGGCGCGAGGCGGACGTCATCGCTGTAGCTCGCATTGTCGACCAGTCCCGCGGTCACGACCAGCGCCGATCCGTCACGATGCGCGTTGTACAGCTGGCCGGCCATCTGGGCGGTACCGGCAATCGCGTGCACGTTGACGAAGGCCGGGCGCTGCGTGACCTTGTGATACCCGTCAGCCATCGGGATGACGATGCCTTCGTGCAGCCCCAGGATCACCTGCAGCTCCGGCCTGTCGGTCAGCGCATCGAAAAACCCGACTTCGAACGATCCCGGGTTGGTGAAGATGAACCGCGTGCCGGCCGCTTTGATCTGTTCGACGAGCAGGTCTCCGCCGGTGCCCTTGACGACGGCGTATTTGCCGGCCGCGGCTTGCTCGATCGGTGTCCCGACATCGGCCGCTTCGACAATCGAACGGGCGGCGGCCGCCGTGAAGCCGCTGGCGACGAGGCGCTGCATGAAGCCGCGTCGCGACAGATGGCCATCGAGGTAGTTGTGGAGCAGCTCTCTCATGATGCGGTCCTGTTGTCCCGGCCGGTGCTATTGCTTGTCGTAGACGCGAACCCGGCGCGTCGGCTGACCCTGCGCGTTCGTGCCGCTGATCGTCTGGGTCAGCGTTTTTCCGTCCTTGGATACGATCCATCGTCCGGACTGATCGACCTTTCCGTCTCTGCTCACACCCGTGTCCATGGTGTACGGATCGGGCATCGTGTGGGCGACGAACGCCACCGGTTTCCCGCCCGACGATCGCACGTATTCGGGCGCCTCCTTGCCGTTGAGGTCCGTCAGCCAATGGCCGAACGTTCGCGTTCCGCGCGCGTTCTCCGTGGAATAGGTGCACAGAATCATCCCGTCACCATGGAGGTCGAACGTGCGGGTCTCGCTTTTTGGCGCCGGCATGCCCTCGTAGGTGGATTTCGCAAGGTTGAGGATCCACGTGCCGATGAGCGGAGTTGTCTCCTGCGACGCCGGCGTCTGCGCCGACAGCGTCAAACCGGAACCGGCCGCGAGCAGCACGGCCGAGAGGAAAAGTCGCGCGCAGCTTCGTGAACGCATGTGTGTCTCTCCAGACGCACCGATGGCGCAGCAATAACCTGTCGCCACCGGTGTCGTGCGATGCGGCGTTATGTGAGCGTCGGTGGACGAACCGAATCGTCTGCTAAAACCACGTTTTCGCGATGAAGTACAGCCGGCGCGGCTCCATCCAGGCCGAGCCCTGGCCGAACGTCGTGCTGTAGAAGTTGCGAGACACGACCGAACTGTGGCCGGTGTCCTGCAGCGCGTTGGCGATCTCCGCCGACAGCTCGACGCGCCGGTCGCCTTTCCGGAACAGCGACTTCGCGACGCGGATATAGACCAACCCGACGTGCGGAAGGCGGTAGTCGCCGGCGGGCTCGATGTTGACCGAACGGCGGCCCTGCGGCAGGTTGACCAGCGCCTGCGGCGCGTAGGGCGTCCCCGACAGCGACATCACTTGTACTGAGGTCTGCAGTTCGATTCGCGGGAATTGATACTGGCCGCCGCCGACGAACATGTGTGGACGATCCGTTGCCAGCCGTCCACCGTTGTTGACATCGTCGTTCGGATCCTGGCCGGTGTCGGTGAGTCCTTCGGCCTTCGAATACGTGTAGCCGATATTGCCCAGCCACCGCTGTGACAGACGCTTGTTCAGCGTCAGCAGCAGTCCCTGGTATCGCGTGAAGGATCCCGGGCCGTTGGTCCGCAGAAACTTTCTCGCGCTGGTCGCGTTGAGCAGCGGGTAGACCGTGACCGTGCGTCCGTCCGGCAATCTCTCGACGCTCGTGCCGTAGATGCCGCCAATATCCTTCCACCCGATCTGGTTCTGCCCGTACTTGTAGACGTAGGTCAGGCCGACGCCGAGTTTGGCCATGAGCTCGCGGTCGAAGCCGATCGAGACCGAGTCGGTGAACGGCGCCTCGGAATTGGGATCGAACGCCAGATTGTCGTTGGGCGACGTCACGGACACGATCGTCGAGTACTGCCCGGTCGCTGCGTTCCAGCGGGCGAGGGTGGTGCGGGACAGGCCGGGATGCACGTTCTCGAACTCGTTCAGCGAAATCTCCCGGAACGCCCGGCCGTAGTGACCGCGCACCACGCTCTTGCCGTCCTCGGTCAGCTTGAAGTTGAACCCGACGCGCGGTGCGAACGCGGTCCAGGTGAACATGTCGCCCAGACCTTTCACGGTTTCCTCGCCGGTCGGCTGCGCCAGAGCGGTCGCGGAGCGCTGATCCGGGCTGACGGCATGCATCCGATCGAACCGGGCGCCGACGCTGAGCGTCACGCGGCCGCCGAACGTCGCTTGATCTTCGGCCCACACCCCCTGCGACGATGATGCGGCGCCGGAGCTGTACGGGTCGCGGAAGGTGGCTTGATCCGGCCGGCCGCCGACGTCGGAATACCAGACGCCGCTCGGAATCGCGCCGTAGGTATGCGTGTCCTGCTGTGACAGCTGCACACCGAAGCGGAGATCGTGCTCGACACGGCTGGTCCTGACGTAGCGGTTCACCTTGATGGCCTGACCGTGAATGCCGTTCGGCGTATTCGAAAGGCTCTGCACGCCGCAGCAGGCGATGCCGGTCAGCGAGTCGATGTGGTACGACGTCACGTAGTCGCCGGAAATCGGCTGGGCCGAGCGTTTGGGCATGTCCATGCCGGTCGCGCGAACCGCGATCAGCGTGTTGCTGGTGATGAAATTGACTTCGGTCGCGTACACGTTGCTGTGTCCGATGTTTCCCGTCAGAATCGTTTCGAAGGGCCGCGAGATCGTCGGCAGTCCCGGATTGCTGTACCAGTTGTGGTTGTTGGAGCCGGTGATCTTGAGCCGGTTGTTCACCTGCCACGTCGCCTTGACGAAATTCGCGCGGTTGTACTGGATGCGCGGAAGCCGGTAATCGACGCCCGGATTCGCTTCGACCCGGTCGCTCCAGATCCCGCCGCCGAAGAAGAACAGCTTGTTCTTCACGAGCGGCCCTCCGGCATGTCCGGAGGGTTCGAGGACGCGCACCTTGGTGTAGCCGGTCTCGCCGAGCGAGCAGTTGCATGGGAGCTTGATCGGTTTGCTCTCGAGCGCGTCCGGATACCAGTAGTAGACCCCGTCGTATTTCCAGTCGTTGGTGCCGCTCTTCATGACGAAGTTGAACACGCCGCCCTGGGCGACCTGGTACTCCGCGGACGCCCCCAGGGTGATCACCTGGATCTCTTCGACGGCGCCGAGATCGCTGCCCGCGGTTCCCGGATTCGCGCCTTCGATGATGATGGAATTCTCACCCGAGCCGGAGCCGAGGACCGACACGCTGCCGGTGTATCCGGAGGGATCGGTGGGAGAGGCGCCGGGCGTCGACCACTTCAAATAGCCCGAGATCACGTTGCGGCGGCTCGGGAGCTCTTCGACGATCTCCTTTGGCACGTGGGAGGTGACGCCAACGGTGCGTGGATCGACCATCGGGCTCTCGCCGCGGACTGTGATCGTCTCCTCGACGCTCGCCAGCTTCAAGCGGACGTGACGTTCGGTCGTACCGCCGACGGCAACCTGCAGTCCCTGTTCCTCGTAGATGCTGAATCCCGAGAGCGTGACCGTCAGCACGTAGGTGCCCGGATTCAGCAGCGTGAAGCGGTACTCTCCCTTTTCAGTCGTGAATCCGGTGATGGTGGGAAGGCCGGGCGAGGCAAGCGCAACCGATACGCCAGGCAGCACCGCGCCCGATTCATCCTTTACCGTCCCAATGAGGTTCCCGGTCAGAACCTGTGCACGTGCCGTGGGCGCGACAGCAACCAGCAATACGATGACGAACAGCGCTGCTCTCTTCATTCGAACCTCCAGGACCTCCGAATGGACGCGTCGTCATTCTTTTTCGTAGATCCGGATCTGATTGTTCTCGGCGCCCGTGTTGAGGTTGACGTTCTTCGTCGTCCAGGTCATCGTCTTGCCGTCTTCCGAGATCGACAGCGAACCCGTCAGGTGCACCTTGCCGTTCGCCAGGGTGACGCCTTTGATTTCGGCCGTGCGCTCGCCGGTCTTGCGCAACGCGATCGATGTGACCGGGCCGTTCTTTGCGCCTCGCGGGAATTCCGGGTGCTGCACGCCGTCCAGGTTCGTAAACCAATGGGTAAACGATTTGTTGCCCTGAGCGCTCTCGCCGCGCAGCGTGCACATGATCATTCCGTCGTGCGTGTAGTCGAACGAGCGGATCTGAACTTTGGGCACCGGCGATACCGTCGATTTCGCCATGTTCAGAACCCAGGTGCCAATCAGCGCGTCGAACTTCTGTCCCTCCGCCGCAACGCGGATGTCAGCCATGCCGAGAGCCAGCGCGGCGAACAGGAACAGAGCACGTGATCGTGAGGTCATGACATTCCTTGCAGGTCAGTAGGTTGGTCGGCTGGGAGCCACCGTGCGTGACTCGCCATACTGTTGTATGCGACGGGAATCTACTGAAATGAACTGCAACGTGTCAACGAAATTGAGGCCGATTTGCGGCGCTTTCAGAGACGAACGAAGACACTCTGTTCCAAGTTCGATGGACATGGTCCATTTCAAAGCGCTGAAGTTCGGCATCGTGAAAACCGTTCGGAAGTGACGCCGCGACCTCGTCGAAAGTCATGAGCCACTCTACTGCATGCTTTGCGATGGAGGAACTCCGAGGCCGTCTCGTTCGTCGCGACCCGCGCGGACGCGGTTCTACTGCGGGACATCAGAACCGGAAATGAAGGTTTGGTGGACCAGAACAGCGCCAGTTGGAACCGAATCGCCTTTCGGTTGCGGCAGATTGACCTCGTCCGTTTGGCGGCCTGAACCCGACTCCGGTGTCAGGTGCGTTGTCGGAATTCGAGGATCGCTCGCCAGATCTGGCGCGCTGGTGTTTGTACACCTGTCGTGGACCGGCGGTTTCATCGCCGAACCAACATACGAACTCCTCATAAAGCGCCGTGATCTGGTCGGCGCTCTGAGCGCCATGACTCTCGGAACAACCTGGTTCGGGGAGAATCTCGTGACGCTGGATACGTTCAACCGCTCAAAATCGAAGGGCTTCTACAGGCGAACGACCCGCGGCATCGCCTGGTTCAGGAACAGCGCTACAGACTGCCTCTGGCGGATGGATCACATCAAAACTACCTTAGAGAAGTACGGTCATCCCGTCACGATTTGACCGAAATTTGGTTTACCTGTGCGATGCTTACGATGAAGAGGTGAGCACTGAACGCCGTTGAGCGGTCATTTCGACTGGCCGGCCCGGATGGGCTTGGCGCCCGGCCACGGCCCGAGTTAATCGGGCCGGTGCTCGGCAGGCTGGAAGGGACGCTGCTGGACGCCGTGCGGATGGGGTTTCTTCATTCCAGCCGCGCACGAGGTCGCGTACCGACTTCGTTGAGGGCGGCATCCGAAGTCCGATTCATCGGCCATAGCGGCGACAACGGAGCAACGCTGCTTCACTTCGAAGTGCCCACCTTTGGAAGCGTCGCTTCGGAGCTCTTCGAGCAACGGCTTCTCTGGGACGACGGCCCGAAGCCGGAGGAAACCGCATTCGAGCTGTTCGGTGCCGCTTTGCACGACGTCGCAGTTCGGCGCACGGAAAGCAATCGCTTCGATCCTGGGATGCTCCGTCGAATCCGAGCCTACCGTCGCGTGCTCGGTCGCGGAATCGATCGAATCACCATGCCCGACACGGTCGTGGAGCGGCGGGGACGGATCGACTCCGACGTCGTGGTCGCCGCTTCCGAGCTGTATGCAGTTACTCCGACACCGAGACGCGTCAGAGTGACCGGTCGCCTTGATGTTATGGGCGCAAGCCAGGGAGTTCTCAAGCTTGACGTTCGTGCCGGCGAGATCGTGACGGCGGTTTGGGAGGGGGAAGAGCCAGTCGATACCCTGAGGGAGTTCTTCAACCGAGATATCGTCGTGGAGGGTATCGGCGTCTTCCGCCCTTCCGGTTCGCTCCTGCGCGTCGATGCGGACGCGATCGTCGCTGCATCGTCTCAAGACGAGTTCTTCCGGCGGGTTCCATCAGCCGTCGCTCGGCGCGATTACCACAAGCTGGCGCGGCTCAAGGCTGGCGAGAAATCCTCTTACGCACAGCTGCGCGGTTGGTTGCCCAGCGATGAGTCCGACGAGGACTTCAACGCCGCGGTGGTTGCATTGCGCTAGGAGATGCCGGCGCCCTGCCTGCTCGATACAACCGTTCTACTGCACTGGACGCGCAATTCACCCCAGGCCCAAGCGATCGACGCGAACTTTCAACTTTCATCATCGGCGATGAGGCCACTGGTCTGCGAGGTGTCTCTTGGCGAGATGCTCGCCTTCAGCTTGAGCCGCAACTGGGGCACGCAGAAGCTACGGCGCCTGGCAGAACTCGAGCGTCACGTTGTCGTCGTGCACATTTCCGACCCTGGCGTCAGGCAGGCGTACGCTGAGCTGTCAACCTTGGCGCAGTCGTCCGGGTGGTCACTATTTCACGGGAAGAATGATCTCTGGGTCGGTGCGGCGGCGCACGCTGCCGACGCGCATCTTCTGACGATGGACACGGACTTCCTACCACTCCGTGGTCGGGCCGGCTGGTCAATCACAGTTCTCGACGACAAGACCGGACTTCCTCGGCCGTAGGCCAGATTCTGTCAACCCCCGGGTCGTCATCACGCGAGCGCCACTGATCGATCAGGGTGGAACACGGAGGGGAACAGGGCTTCGCGCGGGGTGTTCCCTCGCCCCGGACAATGCGTCCGACGATCCGATTCGCGCCGAGCAGTGTTCACGCCGCTCGGGCGAGGAGCTCACACTCGTGCGCCTGGACCGCCACTTCGGGCAGTTCGAAGACCTCGACGTGGAAGGCATCCTGGCGATCGCAGAACGCACCCTGCCGCGTGCCGCCGGCCTCTGGGTGCAGGCGTCTCTCGAGCAGCGGCAGCGGTTCCAACAACTGTTCTTTCCCGACGGAATCGCCTTCGACGGAAATCGCTTTATTGGAACCGGCGCAACCGCACCAGCCTTCAGCTACTTGCGGGACATCGAGACTGAAAATGAAAGGATGGTGGACCAGACCGGGATCGAACCGGTGACCTCATGAATGCCATTCATGCGCGCTCCCAACTGCGCTACTGGCCCACGTCGGGTGAGGTGAGATCCGTTATTTTACCATCATGACCGCCCCGCCGGACCGGACGCCAGCGCCCCGATGCGCTGCGCCCGCACCAGCGCGGCCTCTAGCATATCCCGCTGCAGCGGTTTGCTGAGGTAGTCGTCCATCCCCGCAGCCACGCATTTCTTGCGGTCCTCTCGAGCGCGTTCGCCGTCAACGCCACGATTCGCGGCCGCCGTACCTCGGCGTGCTCGCTGCGAATTTGCCGCATCGCGCCGAGGCCGTCCAGTTCCGGAATGTGCAGATCCATGAACAGCAGGTCGTACGGCACCCTCCGCACCGCTTCAACCGCCTCCAGCCCGTTGGCGACGAGATCGGCGCGATACCCGAGGCGTTCGAGCATCGACACGGTGACTTTCTGGTTGACGAGGTTGTCTTCGGCGACGAGCACGCGAAGCGGATGAGGCTCGCCAAGCCGCGGCGCCGCCTGCGCGGTGCCGGCTGTCGGTGCCGCCGGCACCTCCTGGACCAGCGCGTCCGACAACGCGTCGAACAGCTTCGAGGCGCGCACCGGCCTGGTGACCGACGCGACGAAGAGCCGCGAGTCCTCTTCGCGGCGGCCGAGCGGCGCCAGCGCGATCAACCGCGGCATCTCGGCGCCGAGCACTCCTCGGATCGCGCTGTCGATCGTTGCGCGTCGCCGTGCTTCATCGGCCTCGATGATTGCGACGTCGAACCGCTGGCCCTTCGCGATCAGCGCGAGCGCGTCGCTCACGGAAGCCGCAGACGATACCATCAGCCCCCACGTTTCCGCCTGCCGCTGCCGCGACAGCCGGGTGCCGGCACGATCATCGACGATCAGTGAAACAACCGGTCCATCTTGTCGGCGGGAATGCCGATCCCGGTGTCCTGCACCGCGAATTCGATTTCGAAATGTCGGACGGCCCGCGCACCGCCGACACGACATGCACCGCCACCTCGCCGGCTCGCGTGAACGTGACGGCGTTGCTCAGCAGGTTGACGAGAATCTGCCGCAGCCGCGTGATGTCGCTGATGACTACCGGCGGAACTGCCGGCGCAATCTGGCAACTGAGGTGGAGATTCTTGGCGGCGGCCTGCGGCGCGACCAGCTCGGACGCGTCTTCGATGCACCCCTGCAGATCGAACGGCTTGACGTAGCCGCCCATCAACGCGAACGACGGCAGCGTGATCGAGAGCACGATCAGCCGGAGGATCTCCTGGGCCGGGTGCACGGTGGCCGGCTGAAGCGATAGAGGCACAGGATCATCGCGCCGTAGGGCGAAAATCGCCACGGTGGCGAGACGCAGCAGCTGCGCGGTTCGCAGCCGGAACACCCCGAACAGGAACCCGACCAGATAGGCGACGAGCAGGGCGCCGCGGGCGCGATCGCCGAACTACATGACGTACGCCATGCTTCAGAATCGACGACGACACCTGCGGAACGGTGACGCTCGGGTCCTGTAGCCGGAGGTTCGGACCGCTGCGCAGAACCGCGTAGAAGAAGGCCAGCCAGAACAGGATCAGCGCCGTGCCCGGCTCGACGCCGGTACGCGAGATCCCGTCGAGCCAGTAGGCGACCCACAGGAGCACGATCACCATCAGGGACGTCGCCGCCGCAATCCGGTAGCGGCTCATGAGCAGCTCCTGCCGATCGTCGCCGTTCTGGCGCTTACGCATCGCGTTCGCGGCACGTCGTGGAAGGCGCGGCTCACCGGACGGTCAACTATGGATCGATCGATCGGAGTGGGCGCGCACCGGGTAAGGATACGACGTCGGGAGCACAGCGATCGACGCATCAAACGGCTACGGCAGCGGCCCGCAGAAGCAGTGGAGACCAGCGGACAGACGCATCAGCGCGTCGGCGACGATCGGGTCGGACGAGACCCGAACGGGCTGCACGCCTGCGGCGCGATATTGCGCCTCCGCCGCGCGATCGAGCGCCGGGATTCCCCACGGCAGATAGTGGACCGACGGCCGTCCGGCATTGAGCCCGGGCAGGACGTTGCAGTAGGTGAAATCGAGGCGCGAATCGCCGAACAAGCCATTCGCGCGCCGCACGCGCACGTCCGGCACGCCGACGATGCGGTACCCGATCTGCCGCAGCGTCGCGCGGTAATCGGCGAGGACGGCTCGGCGCTCTTCCGCAGCGGCCTCGAACTCCTTCGTCAATAACTCGCGCACGCGCGCCGCGGGTATCAGGTGACGCCCGAGCGTGGCCCGATCGCGCAGCACGTGCTCGACCAGACGGGCGCCCTGCTCCGCGTCCGCCACCAGCGCCACCGGTCCCGCCCGTCGTCCGACGCGGCCGAGGATCGACACATCGAGATCGATGTGAAACGACGCCTGACCCGACGGTGCGATCGTGTCGTGCTCGAAATCGAATCGCGCCCGCGAGGCGTCGCCAATCACGTGAATCGTCGTGCCGAGGTCGGCCTCCAGCAGCCGCCGCGCTTCGGGATCGGTCAGGCCCAGCCGCAGCCGGTTGTCTGCGATCGTGTCGGCGCCGACAACGCAGTGTTCGCTGTCGTGGAGGATGTTGCCGCCTTCCCAGTAGCTTCGCGATCGAACGACGCGGACGCCGAGCGCGCGGCCGATCTCGTCGGCGGGTATCGCGTCTTCGTCGCGACCGAGCTCCGGACGAAATCCCCGCGACACGAGCAGTGCGGGGAAACCGTGTCGATCGACGGCGGCGCGCGCATTGTCCTGCGAGTAGGCGGTCGCGGATCGCGCGGCCACGACGCGCACCCGACGGTCGTCCCACGCCCCGTAGGCGCGCGCGAGCGCCTCGACGTGCTTCGGATCGACTTCCGGATCGATGAACACGACGACGTGGAGCGCGTGATCCAGGTGCAGGAGGAGGTCGCGCAGGACGGTCAGCGCCAGCGCGGTCATTCCGGGCGCGGGCGACACGTACAGCCGCAAGCCGGTGATCGGGACGCTCGCTCCGCCGGGCCGCGGCCTGACGCCGAGCGGTGCCGGTGCGAACCCGCCGCGCGATCCGGCTCGCCAGTCCGGGAACTCGCTCAGAACGTCAACCGGCAGTCGAAGGGTCCGCAGATCGTCTACGGCGGCGCCGAATGCGTGATGGAGTTCGGACGCAACCGCGACGAGGTGGGAATCGGCGAGCGACCGGCGCGTCCATGCGAGCAGCCGCACGACGACGCCGGCGTGGGTGAGGAGCTGCGCGCACGACCGCGGACCCGCGTCGGCGCAAAGCGCGCGCAGCTCTTCTCGAGCCTTGGCGGTGAGGGCGCGGATTACGGGCGCTTTCTCGTTCCCCGGGAACGGCCGCCCTTGATCTTCTTCGCGGCCGGATCGAGCATCTCGAGATCGCGCATTCCCCGCCCCGCGAGCGACGCTTTCTGTTCTCTGGCTTTCCCGCTGACCTTCGTGCTCTTCGCTTTTTGCATCGTTGTCTCCCGGGAAGATTGACCCGCGTAGCCTAAGAGGGCGGGTGGACCATGTCAATTGGGGAAAAGGGGAATACGAACCACCTCAGCCGTGGCCTGGGCGCGATGGGCGCGATGCAGACGATTACCGCGGCAGCGACGGCTGGTGGAAGGTGCTGACCGCGCTCGTGCCGGCGTCATGGAACGGATCGAGGTTCCAGTCGAGGAACGTCCACACACGATTCCACGAGTCGCGCTGCTCGCGCGTGTTCTCCGGCTGCCACGTTCTCGGATCGACGCGTCGATCGAACGTGTGTCCGCCCGGCGGATTGTCGTAGACCATCGTCTCGGCAAGCGACGGCTTGCGGGAGCGCAGCGCATCCACGAGCTGCATGTCTTCCTCGATGTTCACGTCTTCGTCGTTGCGCGTGACGCCGACGTACAGCGGAATCTGCAGTTTGTCCACGCCGTAGAGCGGCGAGCGATCCTTGTAGATCTCGTGGCGCTCCGACGGCAATCCGCCGTAGCGGTTGGCCGGATCGATCGCCTGATGCTGCCGCTCGACGCCCTTCCACGCGAGACGTTGAAAGAGGTTCGTCACCGGCACCATCGCCACCGCCGCCTTGAACGTCGTCGTATTGCGGAAGATCGAGAGCAGCGTGATCATGCCGCCGTGGCTCCAGCCGATGATCCCGATGCGCGACGGATCCACCTGCGGATATTTCGCCGTCAACACGTCCACCGCGGTGACCACATCGTCCACTTCGTGGCCGCCGTAGTCGATCGCGTCGTAGAAGGCCTTGCCGTAGCCGAGGCTGCCGCGATATTCCGGCGCGATCACCACGTAGCCTTTGGCCGTCGCTTCGCGAATGTAGGGAATGTAGTGTTCGTAGAGGTGGCCGCGGATGTTCTCGTGAACCCAGACGATGGCGGGGTGGCCCTTGACGCCGCGCAGCTTCAGCGGCTGGAACACGAACGCGGGGATGTCGAGATCGCCGGCGCGCGAGCGATAGGTGATCTTCTCCATCTGCATCACGCCGTCGCTGGCGGCGTGCCACGCCTTGTCGGTCTCGGCCTGCTGCTGGAGCTGGCGATCGAAGTCGGGCTCGCGGATCTGCGCCGCCGCGCTCTGTCCGCGAACGCCAATCGATCCGATGGTGAGCGCGAAGAGAACGACGAAAGCTGGGGCTTTCATGCCCCGATCCTACACCGTCCCGGCGGGGTTCGCGGCGCGCGCGTGCGCGCGTGTCAACCAGTCGCACAGAAGGTGTGCGGCTTCGCTCGGCGTGTCGCCGTAGAACGGCATCAACGCGGTCGGTACGCCGGGAATCCGTACGATGTAGGCGCGCCACCGGTTGGTCGATACGGCGCGCACTTCGATGAGGTAGGACCTTCCCGCGATGGATTCTTCGAAACGGTGTACGGCTGTGGTCACAGGTGTCGGGGTCTGCGTGGTGATTGTGGGAAGCGGCTCGAATTGTACGCGGTCGCGTCGCGCAAACAAGCGAAGCGCGGTACGAAAGCACGTCCACAATGCGGCGCGAGTGATTTTCCGAGACGCGCGACGAAAAAAACTTTTTTGTGGCGAGTCGTCCACAGGAAATGCACGGAACATCAACAGCTTTTCAACAGCCTTCCGCTTGACGCACCAATCACACGCGCACTACCCTTGAAACTTCATGTACAGAAGGGGGTTAGCGGCCGCATTGCTCGCAGCGGCCGTGCTCGTTCCGGCCCGCGCGGCGCGTGCCGCCGACGATGCCACGCTGCTGCGCGTCTTTCTGAAGGACGGATCGTCGCTCGTCAGCTACGGCGAGCCGGCGCGCGTCAGCGATCGCGTCATCTTCTCGATGCCGACGTTGCCGACGCCGAATCCGCCGCTGCATCTGGTCAACCTGCCGATCGATCGCATCGACTGGGAACGCACCGAACGCTACGCCGCGACGGCGCGGGCGGCGCATTATCTGCAGTCGCAGGCCGAGAACGACTACGCGTCGCTCTCGGTCGATATCGCCAACACGCTGAACGAGGTGTCGGCCACGCCGGAACCGTCCGAGCGTCTGGCGATTGTCGAGCGCGCGCGCAAGGCGCTCGCCGACTGGCCGCAGAATCATTACAACTACCGGCAGAACGAAGTGCGGCAGATGCTCTCGATGCTCGACGAGGCGATCGCCGACCTGCGCGCCGCGACCGGCGGGCGGCGGTTCGACCTCGCGCTGACGGCGTACGTCGAGCCGCCGACGATCGCCGAGCCGCTGCTGCCGCCGCCGACCTTGCAGGAATCGATCGATCAGTCGCTCCGCGCGGCGCGCACCGTGGACAACCCGGTCGAGCGCACCAGCCTGCTGGCGACGGTGATGGCGGGCATCGATCGCGGGCGCGCGTCGCTGCCGGCGGAATGGGCGATGACGACGCGGCTCGAAGCGGAAACGGCGATGCGCGCCGAACAGCGCATCGATCAGTCGTACCGAACGCTGACGACGACGCTGATGGCGCAGGCGACGACCCGGGCCAGGTCGGCCGACGTGCGCGGACTGGAGCGGCTGCTGCGCTCGATCCCGCAGCGCGACGCCTCGCTCGGAGGCGCGCGGCCCGACGTGGTGTCGTCGCTCGTGGCGGCGATCGAAGAGAAACTCGACGCGGCGCGGCGCCTGCAGCTCGCGCGCGATCGCTGGACGATGCGGGCGCCCGCGTTCGAGAGCTACCAGCTCGACATGGCGCGGCCGCTCAGCCTGTTCGCGCAGCTGCAGCCGGCGCTCGAGAGCATCAAGGCCTTGTCGGGATCGATGCCCGAGAGCCTGCTCCGCCTGGAGCAGGCGGCGGCGGCGATCCTCAAGCGCGCACGTGAAGTGGTTCCGCCGCAGGAACTCGCACCGGTCCATGCGCTGCTCATCAGCGCCGCGCAGCTGACGGCGACCGCCGCGCAAGTGCGCCGGGAGGCGGCGCTCGCCGCCGACATGACCACGGCGTGGAACGCCTCGTCGGCGGCGGCCGGCGCGCTGATGCTCGTCGCCAAAGCGCGGAGCGACATGCAGGACGTGGTGCGTCCTCCCCGACTCCAGTGATTAGCCCGCGCCGCACGCGGCTGGTGCGCGTCGCGACCCTGAAACAGTTCCGTGACGTAATCGCTCAGCTGGCCGCGTCCGCCCCCGAACCGCAGAGCGAATCGCCCATCCCGTCGGGTATCCGAAATCCCGAATCGCTGATCGTCGTGCCGACCCGTGACGCTGCGCGTCAATTGCAGCTGCGGATTGGCGCCGGCGAGTGCGTGACGCGCGACGAGTTGTACGACCGGCTGCACGCCCGGCTCGCCGATCCGCCGCGCCGCGCCAGCGCGATCGAGCGCGACGTGATGGCCCAGGCGGCCGCGCGCGCCGCCGCCGCGAGCGGGCTCGAGGTGTCGTTCCAGCTTCGCGCCGGTCTGATCGCGGAGATGCTGCGCTTCTACGATCAGCTGCGGCGGCAGTCGCAGCCGGTGGCGCGGTTCGAGGAATTGATCGGCGACGCGCTCGGATCCGACGAGGGCGACCGCGCCGCGCTGCGGATGCGGCGCCAGACTTTGTTTCTGGTCGAGACGTTCCGCGAATACGAACGGCGGCTCGTCGATTCGGGCGCGTGCGACGAGCACCTGCTGCGCGATCGCCTCGTCCGCGGCGCGGCTGTCGATCCCGTTCGCCGCGTCATCGTCACCGTGCCGGATTGGATTGCCGACGCCGCCGGACTGTACGTCGCCGATTTCGACCTGCTCGCGCGCATCCCAGGGCTGTCATCGCTGGACGTCGTCGCCACGGAGCCGGTGCTGGGATCCGGTTTTCACGAGCGCCTGCACAACTGGCTGCCCGGGATCGAAGAAGTGGACGCGAGCGCCGAGGCCTCCGGACTGAGCCAGCCGGATCACCGATCGAGGCCGGTGCTCGTCACGCCGCCGGACGCGCCGCCCGAGCAACTGTGGTGGGTGCATCGCGATCGCGAGGAAGAGCTTATCGCGATCGTGCGTGCCATCGACGCCGACCGCCGCGGCGGCGAGAACGTTTCGCTCGAGCGGCACGCGGTGGTTTTCAAGACGCCGCTGCCGTACCTGTACCTGGCGCCTGAGGTGTTCGAATCGGCCGGCATGCCGTTTCAGACGAACGCCGCGCTGCCGCTCGCCACGGAGCCGACCGCTGCGGCGCTCGACCTGGTGCTGACGACGGCCGGATCACGGCTCACGCGCGACTCGATCGTCGCGCTGCTGCGGTCGCCGCATTTCGTGTTCGTGGACGCTGACGGCAGCGAGCTGACGAGGGCGGCTGTCAGCACTCTGGACCGCGCGCTCAGCGACGCGCGGTACCTGGGCGATCTGGACCGCCTGGCGGAGCTGGAGACGACAGCATCCCCGTCCGCTTTTTCAGCAGCGCTCACCGTGGCCGTCGCCGTGGGCCGCGAGCTCGAGCCGCTGACCCTCGAACGGCCGGCGTCCGAACAGATCCGCACGCTGCTGGGCTTCTGGCGGACGCACGCGCGGCCGCTCGCGGACGACCGGTTCGCCTCGCGCGAGCGCAGGGCGCGGGGAGCGCTCGATGATCTGCTGTCGGCTCTCGCCGGCGTTCACGCCGCTCAGGACGACCCGCTCTGGAGCTCTGACGATCTCGCCGCGGCCGTCCGCCGCGCCGTCGCAGAGCAGACCTTCGTCGCCGATTCGGCGGTGAGCGGCGTCCAGCTGCTCGACGATCAGGCGGTCCGCTACGGCGACTTCGACACCGTCGCCATCGTCGGGCTGATCGAAGCAGACTGGCCGGAGACCCCGCGCCGGAACATCTTCTACCCGCCGGCGCTGCTCAAGTCGCTCGGCTGGCCTTCGGAAAAGGATCGCCGCGCCGCCGACGATGCGCGCTTTCTGGATCTGCTCGGTTGCGCGTCAAAGCGCACGTCGCTCTCCACCTTCACCCTGGAAGACGACGCGCTGGTGTCGCGGTCGGTGCTGCTCGACGAGGTTCCGCGGTCGCGGCTGTCGTCTGTCGCCCGCAAGGCGAACGATGACGCGCGGGTCTTTGTCGACGAAGCGTTGTCGATCGAACCGCCGCTTCTCGATCGACTCGATCCAGCGGCTCGAGAGTGGGCTGCGCTGCGCATGACGCGCACGCCGGCCGATTCGCACGACTTTCACGGGTCGGTCGGCGCCCTCGATTCGCGTCCGTGGTCGGTGAGCGCTCTCGAGACCTATCTCGACTGCCCGTTCAAGTTTTACGCGCAGCGGGTCCTGAAGCTCGAAGAAGAACCAGACGACGAAGAGGTGATGGATCCGCGCCGGCAGGGTCAGTTCGTGCACGAGGTCTTCGAGGCGTTTTTCAAACGGTGGCAGGACGCCGGCCACCGCGCGATCACGCGCGAGAACCTGTCCACGGCCAGCCAACTCTTCACCGACGTCGTGGACGAGGCGCTGGAGCGTCTGCCTGCCGCGGAGGCCGGCCTGGAACGGACACGGTTACTCGGCTCGTCCGCCGCGGCCGGACTTGGCGACGCGGTGCTGCGGATGGAGGCCGAGCGTCCGACCGCGGTGGTCGAACGTCTGCTCGAACACCCGCTGACGGGCGAGTTCACGTTCGCGGCAACGGCAAAAGGGGACGGGGAGCTTATCCAGCGCACCATCGCGCTCCGCGGAAAGGCCGATCGACTGGATCTCCTCGCGGACGGCACGTTCCGGCTGATCGACTACAAGCTCGGATGGCCGCGGACCCGCACCCGCGCGCTTCAACTGCCCATCTACAGCCTGTGCGCAGAGCAGCAGCTCGCATCGCATCGCGGACGCCGATGGACGCTTGGCGAAGCGGTCTATCTCGCTTTCAAGGGACCGCGCCGCGTCGTGCCGCTGTTTTCGGCGCCCGCCGATCGACCGAGGGTCCTCGCCGAAGCGCAGCAGCGGCTCGTGGACACGGTTGACGCAATCGCCGCCGGCGAGTTCCCGCCGACGCCGGACGACGTGTTCCGATGCGAGACGTGCAGCTACGCCGCAGTCTGCCGGAAGGACTACGTTGGCGACGTCTGACCTGCGCCTCCCGTTCGACGACGACGAGGTCGTCACGGTCGCCGACGGCGCGTTTCCACGTCATGCCGATCGACCGGACGTTGTGCCGCATCCTGCCGCGGACGCGGACAAGACGCTCGCCGATGCGGCTGCGCGCCGCGCCGCCGTCGATCCGTCCCAGAACGTCGTGCTCGAAGCATCGGCGGGCACCGGAAAAACGCGCATCCTCGTCGAGCGCTACGTCAACCTGCTGCGCGCCGGCGTGGACCCCGATCACATTCTCGCCATCACGTTCACCCGCAAGGCCGCCGCCGAGATGCGGCAGCGGATCATCGAGCGGCTCAAGGAAGCCAGCCGCCTCTCCGAGATCGACGCCGGCCGCTGGCGCGACCTGAAATCGCGGCTCGCGGATATCGGCATCTCGACCATCGACGCGTTCTGCCTCGGACTGCTACGTGAATTCCCGCTCGACGCCGACGTCGATCCGGGGTTCGACCTCGCCGACGCGACCGAGACGCCGCGGCTGATCGCCGAGTCGCTCGATCAGGCGCTTCGCATCTGCCGCAGCGTCGCGCGCGAAGACGACGACGTGGCGCTCGTGTTCGCGCAGCTCGGCGAGCGCCGGCTGCGCACCGGCATCGCGGCGCTGCTGGATCGCCGGCTCGTCGCGCCGCAGGCACTGCGCCGGTTTCTGCACACCGGTCCGCGGGACCTGACCGCCGCCACCGCATGCCGCGCCGCCGCGTCTCGTCTCGCCGGCATCCTGCTCGGAGCCCGCGACGGCCTCGACGGCTTCCTGAACGATGGCCCCCGACACCATCCGCAGTTCGCCATGCTCGCCGAGGATCTGCGTCGGCTGGCCGCGAATGCCGACGCACAAAGTCGAGCCCTCTTCGCCAGCCGCGAGGCGCAGGCGGCGTTTCGCGCGCTGGTCGATCGTCTGCGCGCGTACTTCCTGACGCAGGAGGGCAAACCGCGCGGCGAGCGGTTCACCGGCACCGGATTCACTGCGGCCGACTGCGGCACCGACGATGCGTGGCGCCGCCATCGCGCGACGGCGGCGCAGCTGGCCCCGGCCGTCGCCGAGGCGATTCGCGCGTTCCGCCGCGACCTGAATGCCGTCATGGCGCGCGGCGTCTGGCGCATCTTCGCGGTCGCGCTGCGGCAGTACCAGCGGACGCTCGACGCGCATGCGCTGCTCGATTTTCCCGGCGTCCTCGACCGCGCCGTCGGCCTGCTGAAGGAGATGGACGAGTTCGCGGAAAGCCGGCTGCGGCTGGAAGCGCGATACCGTCACGTGCTGGTGGACGAGTTCCAGGACACCAGCCGCGTCCAGTGGGAGCTCGTGCGGCAGCTGGTACGAAGCTGGGGCGAAGGCTTCGGCGCCGCCGCCGACGCCATTCCACCTTCGCTCTTCGTCGTCGGCGATCGGAAGCAGTCGATTTACGGATTCCGCGACGCTGACGTGGCGGTGGTGGACGAGGCGGTCGGCTTTATCGCCGGGCTGCGGCCGGACGGGGAGTCGCGCCACGCGATTACGGTCAGCTTCAGGTCGGCGCCCGGCATTCTGTCGTTCGTCAACGAGGCGTTCGCCGCGATTCTCGCGGCCGACGGCCACACCGAGCGGCGCGACGGGTTCCGCTACGACGAGCGCGACCGCTTTCCGCTGGACGATGTTCGGCAGAGGATCGACGGTGTCGTGCCCGAGTCGAACCCTGCGGCGAGGTTCGAATCGGACGCGGTCGGGTTCATCGCGGGCGGCAGTGTCAGCGCCGCCGCGGAACGGGTGGCCGGCGAGATCGCCCGGCTGCTGACCGGCGTCACGGTTCGCGATCGCACCACCGGCGTGGCGCGCGACGCGAGGCCGGCCGACATCGCGATCCTCTTCCGCTCACGCGACAGCCATCGCGCTTTCGAAGCCGCGCTCGACCGCCGCGGCATCGCGACCTACGTCTACAAAGGGCTCGGATTCTTCGACGCCGACGAAGTCCAGGACGCGGTGGCGGTGCTGCGCTACCTGGCCGACCCGACGTCGAACCTGCGCGCAGCCGCATTCCTGCGCTCGCGATTCGTGCGGGTGACGGATCGGACGCTGACGCGGCTCGCGCCGAAGCTGGCGGAGGCGATCCTCGATGCCGAACCGCCCGCGGCGTTGGCAGCGTTGCCGGCCGAAGACGCCGGCGTCCTCGATCGAATTCGCCTGGCCGTGCCGCGGTGGTTGTCGTGGGTCGATCGTCTCGCGCCGTCGGAGCTGCTGGACGCGGTGATCGCGGAGACCGCGTATGCCATCGAGCTCCGCGGCCCGCGCCGCCGCCAGGCGCGCGAGAACCTCAAGAAGCTGCGCGGCATGATTCGCCGCGCGCAGAACCGCGGCTACGCGACGCTGGCGCGCATCGCCGATCACCTCGACCGGCTCGCTGTCGGCGACGAGTCGAACGCGGCGATCGACGCGGTGGACGCGGTCAGCCTCATGACCGTCCATGCCGCGAAAGGCCTCGAGTTCCCCATCGTCTTCGTGGTCAACATGGGACGCGGCACCGGCGGGTTCCGCGCGCCGATTCGCGTGGGCGACGATGCGGCCGGCGAAGCGTCGGTGGCGATTGCCGACTATCAATCCGACGCGGACGAGGACGCGGTGGCCCGCGACCGTGAAGAGAGCAAGCGCCTGCTCTACGTCGCGCTCACCCGCGCGCGTGACCGGCTGTATCTGTCGGCGACGGTCGAGAACGGAGCCTGCCGGATGGGCCGGGGCAGCCTCGGGGAAGTGCTGCCGCCGTCAGTAAGATCGATGTTCGTCGCCGCGCTCGACGAGAAACCGGCGGCGCGATAACGGTCGATGTATACCGTCGGCCACTCGACCCGTTCGCTCGTCGACTTTCTGGCGCTGTTGAAGGCGCACGGCGTCACACAGCTCGCCGACGTGCGGACGGTGCCGAAATCGCGGCGTCATCCGCATTTCGCCGGCGACGCCCTGGCCGTGTCGCTGCCGGCGGCGGGAATCGCGTATCGGCACTTCGCGGACCTGGGAGGACTGCGTAAGCCACGGCGCGACTCGACGAACACCGCGTGGCGGCACGAAGGGTTCCGCGGCTACGCGGACTACATGGACACGCCGGCATTCGCGCGCGGGTTACACGATTTACTGGCGTGGCAGGATGCGTCGCCGCCGGCAACGGCGGTGATGTGCGCCGAGGCGGTCTGGTGGCAGTGTCACCGGCAGCTGATCGCGGACGCCCTGGTCGTCAGGGGCGTCGAGGTCTGTCACATCATGTCAGCGACCGCGGCGCCCGCGCACACGCTGACCAGTTTTGCGCACGTGAACGGGGTGCGGGTGACCTATCCGGGCCTAATATGAGGTCTGTTCCGCCCACTTCCGGGCGTTGGCTTCGGCAATCTCCTTTGTTTCTCCAACGAGCACGATCGAACGGTCCGGCTTCCCCGAGCCGTCGCGGCTGACCCACGCAATCCAGTGCGGGCCGCGGACTTGGGAATGAATTTGGAACGATCCGTTCGGCATGGTGTCGAAATGTAGCAGATTTCGGCCATATTTGCATTGCGCCCGGCACCGGCCACCACATAGAATCGAGTTTCCAAGGAGTCATAAGTGACGTTGACCTGTCCGAATTGCGGCAATGACCGGAACTTCCTGGTCAAAACGCTGCAGATGCACGTTGTGAGCGTCGAGGGTGGCCGCGTGGAGGTCTCCGAAGAGAGCCGGCCGGCAGTGCTCGAGGTACTGTGTGACGAGTGTGAATCCGCGCTGAATTTCGAAGAGTTTGAAGATACGCTCCGCAAGGAAGTTCTTCTGACGATCGGCGCGCGCTAGCGCGGGCGCCAAATCCTCATCGATCCTCGTCGTCCTCTTCAAAGTAGTCGCAGTCGGGGCAGACCCATTCCCGCGTCGTCCGCGACGTGGCACTTGGATTGCCGGGCACCCACACTGGCGTCGTGCTGACCCGCAGGTGCATCGTTTCGCCGCACAGCGGGCACTCCTTTGTCTCTCGTTCCATGTCGGGCACGAATCTTGTTCTACGAACGGAGACGGTAGCACCGGCGCGTCACCTTGACAACCCGGTGATCGACTCCTATCGTTAGCGGGACTTTGATGGTGCAGGAATGTTTTGCGGACGAGATTGCGATCGACTTCCCCTCGGTGGGATGCGTCGTCGATCGCATGCGCGACGCGTTCCTCGGCGAGCCGCGGGACGCCGATGTGCTGCAGGCCGAAGTGTCGCTGTCGCAGCGCGAAGCGGTGGACGGCCTCACGGTGCCGCTGGAGATCCCGGTGCGCGCGACGTGCCCGAACTGCGGCGGCCGCGGCGAGACCTGGGCTGAGCTCTGCGACCTGTGCAGTGGCCGCGGCGAGTCGTGGTTTCAGTACCCGGTCACGGTGTCGGTGCCGCCCGGCGTCGCCGACGGCGCGCGTTTCCGCTTCCGCCTGACCTCGCCGGACTCGTCGCTGGTGCGCGTCGAAGTCCGCGTCGCGATTCGTTCGTCCGCCGCGTAAGCCCCGCTCGAACCGCAGCCCCTATTCCTGCCCCGAATGCCCGCCCACGTAGACTTCGTCGGCGTTCTCTTCATCGTCTGGGGACTGTTGACGACGCTCGTCGGCGTCTCGACGCTCGCGCTCGGCATCGGCGCGGTCGCGTTGATCGCGTCAACGAGCCGCGGCGGCGGCGGCCAGATGGCCGCGGGGCTGACGGCGGCCGCGTTCACAACGCTCGCCGTGATCGCCATGCTCTGGGGCGCCGCGCACGTGGTGGTCGGCGTGCCGCTGCGCCGCCGCAAGCCGTGGGCGCGCGTGATCGCGCTCACGCTCGGTTCGATCGATCTGCTGCTGTTGCCGTACGGGACCGCGCTCGGCGCCTACGCGCTGTGGGTGTTGTTGAACGAAAAGGGCAAGGCAATCTTCGCGGAGAGCGGTCGGTAGCCGCGGCGCGAATAGTCAGGGCTCGTCGCGCGTGCCCCGAGGAGTCCACGGTCCGCAGCGCGCGATTCGCTTGATCGCGTTCCAACCACCTCGCGCGACGCCGTCTCTCGCGATGACAATTTCCGCATAACGGCTGCACGTCGGCGTGAAGCGGCAGCGCAATCCGGCGCCGGCCGCGATCGGAGCGATCGCGCGCTGATACCCGTGAATGCCGGCGAGCGCGATTGGTTCGGCGTTCGACACGATGACGCCGGCGAGGACGCCGCCGGCAATGCCGCCGACGACCCGCCATCGAAACGAGGTCTTCGTTACCATCGCCTCCGGTGTGGCGTCGGAGCCGCTAGAGACGATTCGCGTACTCGCTGATGCCGGGAATGACGAGACGCGTGCCGTTGATGCCCTTCAGAATGGCGACGACGTGAACGGCGAGAACCGCTACCCATCCGAAGACGATGAAGATGCTCAGCACGCATCCGAGACCGAACGTTGCCAGGCTGACGACGGTCGTCATCAGGCCGTACGCGAACAGCAGGATGAGCTCGGCGATCAGCAGCACGATGCCGTGCTTGGCGTGCCACTGCACCTCGGCGTCGTGCTTCTCCATCAGCAGCGGAATGAGCGCCAGCGGCCACAAATAGGCGAGCACGATCATCACGGCGCGATTCGGTGACGGATCAGACACGCGGCCTGGAGTGTACGATATTCTTGAGGATATGCAAGTCAACCAGAGCACGGTTCTCGACGCGTTGAAGGCGGTCCGCGATCCGGATCTCAACCGCGACATCGTCACGCTCGGCTTCATCAAGGACCTGACGATCGACGGCGGCCGCGTCGCCTTCGCGATCGAGCTGACGACGCCGGCGTGCCCGGTCAAAGATCAGATGCGCGATCAGGCGCGCGCCGCGGTCGAGCAGCTGCCGGGTGTGAGCGCGGTCGACGTGAAGATGACCGCGCGCGTGCGGGAGGCGGTCGGCAGCGACGGCCCGCGGCAATCGCTGCCCGGCGTGAAGAACGTGATTGCGGTGGGTGCGGGCAAGGGCGGCGTCGGCAAGACGACGGTCGCGGTCAACCTGGCGATCGCGCTGGCGAAGTGCGGCAGCCGGGTCGGGATCATCGACGGCGACATCTACGGACCGAACGTGCCGATCATGCTCGGCATGAAGTCGCAGTTGACCAACGACGGCGCCAAGATCGTGCCGGCGGAGAAGTACGGCCTGCAGGTGATCTCGATGGGATTCCTCACCGCCGACGATGCGCCGATCATCTGGCGCGGTCCGATGCTGCACGGCGCGCTGCAGCAGTTCTTCCGCGAGGTGCGGTGGTCGAACCTCGATTATCTGGTCGTCGATCTGCCGCCGGGCACCGGCGACGTGGCGCTCAGTCTCAGCCAGACCGTCCCGGTCGCCGGCGCGATCGTCGTCACGACGCCGCAGCAGGTGTCGCTCGCCGATACGCGGCGCGCGGTGGCGATGTACCGCAAGCTCAACATCCCGCCGCTCGGCATCGTCGAGAACATGAGCTATTTCGTCTGCACGAACTGCCGGCACGAAGCCGACATCTTCGGGCACGGCGGCGGCGAGCAGATGGCCACGGATCTCGGCATTCCGTTCATGGGGCGGATTCCGGTCTACCAGCCGATTCGCGAGGGCAGTGACAGCGGCGTGCCGCTGATGATCAGCGATCCCGATTCGCCGGCGGCACGCGCGTTCATGGCGGCGGCGGAGCGCACCGCCGCGCAGGTGTCGATTGCCAGCTACAACCGGCCGACGATTCCGTTGACGGTGGTGCGATGACAACTGCCTATTGGCCACGAAAACACGAAAACACGGAAGCGAAAATGTGCGAATTCAATTTCGTGCTTTCGTGTTGTCGTGGCGTCTTGATTTTCCTCGCGATGAGCGCGGCCTCGTGCACGCCCGCGCCTCAGACATCCGCGACGCCGGCGCCCGGCCGCGAGATGAGCCGGTCGGTCATCGATCCCTATCTGAAGATTCAGGCGGCGCTCGCCGACGATTCGATGGACGGCATCCGCCAGAACGCGGGCGAGGTGGCGACGGCGGCGACCGCGCTCGGGGCGCCGGCGATGAAGATCGACACCGCCGCCGTTCAGCTCGCGTCGGCGACCGAGATCGAAGACGCGCGCGAGAAGTTCGGCACGCTCAGCGAGGCGATCGACGCCTACATCAAGGGTCTCAAGCTCGAGACGCCCGAGGGCGTCAAGGCGGCGTTCTGCCCGATGGCCATGAAGCCGTGGCTCCAGGCGTCGGCGACGATCGACAATCCGTATTACGGAAAAAGCATGCAGACCTGCGGCAGCTTCCGGTGAACATCTCCTTCACGAAGCACACGCTCGACAACGGACTGGACGTTCTCCTCCACGAGGATCACTCCTGTCCGATCGTCGCGGTCAACCTCTGGTATCACGTCGGTTCGAAGAACGAGCATCCCGGAAAGACCGGCTTCGCGCACCTGTTCGAGCACCTGATGTTCGAGGGGTCGGAGCACTACGATCGCGGATTCTTCGCGCCGCTGCAGGGCGCCGGCGCGACGCTGAACGGCTCGACCAACGCCGATCGCACCAACTACTGGGAGGTGCTGCCGTCCGGCGCGCTGGAGCTCGCGCTGTGGATGGAATCCGATCGGATGGGATACCTGCTCCCGGCCCTGACCGAGGCCAAGTTCTCGAACCAGCGCGACGTGGTGCTGAACGAGCGGCGCCAGAACTACGAGAACCGTCCGTACGGCCTCGCGCCGATGGCGCTGCTCGGCGCGCTGTTCCCGGCCGACCATCCCTATCACTGGGCGACGATCGGCGAGATCGCCGATCTGCGGGCGGTGCAGCTCGAGGAGGTGCACGCGTTCTTCCGCCGCTACTATCATCCGGCCAACGCGTCGCTCGCGCTCGGCGGCGACATCGATCCCGATCGCGTCCTCGCGCTCGTGCAGCAGTATTTCGGCGAGCTCGAGCCCGGCGAACGCGTTGATCCGGTCCGCGCGGCGGCGTCGCTCTCGCGCGACGTCAGGATGTGCCTCGAAGATCGCGTCGAGCTGCCGCGGCTCTACATGGCGTGGATCACGCCGGCGATGTTTGCCGCCGACGATGCCGATCTCGACCTGGCGACGGACCTGCTCGCGAACGGCAAGACGTCGCGGCTGTACCGGCGGCTCGTGTTCGACGAGCGCATCGCCACCGACGTCTCGGCCTCGCAGAACTCTCGCGAGATCGCCGGCTACGCACAGATCACGGCGACCGCGGCGCCCGGGCATTCGCTGCGCGAGCTCGAGACCGCCATCCTCGAGGAAATCAGCCGCGTCGCGGGCGATGGTCCGACCGACGAGGAGATGGAGCGCGGCCGCGTGCAGGCGGAATCGCAGTTCATGTTCCGGCTGCAGACGGTCGGCGGCTTCGGCGGGAAGTCCGATCAGCTGAACGCCTACAACACGTTCCTCCGGGATCCGGGGTATTTCACGCGCGACATGGAGCGCTACCAGGCGGTCACCCGGTCGTCGCTGCGCGAGGCCACGGCGCGCCACCTCGATCCCGCACGGCGCGTGACGCTCAGCATCGTGCCGGAAGGACGAGGCACGCTCGCCGCACCCGACTCCGCAGCCGTGGTCGTCGCGTGACCGTCACGCGAGCCCGCCTCCCCGAACCCGGCCCGACACGCGCGTTCGCGTTTCCCGCCATCGAGAAGTCGGCGCTGCCGAACGGGCTGCGCGTGTGGACGGTCCATCATCCGCAGGTGCCGGTCGTCGCCCTGATGCTGCTCGTCCGGCGCGGCGCCTCGTCGGATCCGGCCGGAAAGGAGGGGCTCGCGGCGGTCACCGCCGACATGCTCGACGAAGGCACCGGCGACCGCTCGGCGATCGAGATGCACGAGGCGCTGGCGCTGCTCGGCGCGCAGCTCGACACCGACATCGGATCGGATGCAACGGTGGCCAGCATCACCGTCCTCAGCCGGTTCACCGGCCGCGCGCTGTCGCTGATGTCCGACATCCTCGTGCGCCCGGCGCTCCGCGAGGCCGATTTCGCCCGCGTCCGCCAGCTGCGACTCCACCGGCTGACGCAGATCCGCGACATGCCCGGCGCCGTCGCGGACCGCGCCTTTCTCAAGCTGCTGTACGGCAGCCATCCCTACGGCCATTCGCCGATTGGCAGCGAGGCGGCGCTCGCGTCGATGACGGTGGACGACGTGCGCGCCTTCCACGGACAGGCGATTGGTCCGTCGGCGGCGACGCTGATCGCGGTCGGCGACTGCTCCCATGCCGACATCGTCCGCATGGCGGGCGATGCCTTCGCCGACTGGCGCGGCGCCGACAGCATGGCCGCCGCCGGCGACGGGGCGCGGCCGGTCAGCGCACGCGTCAACGTCGTCCCCCGGCCCAAGGCGCCCCAGTCGGAGCTGCGCATCGGCCACGTGTCGGTGTCGCGCGACACGCCGGACTATCACGCGCTGCTCGTGGCGAACACGATACTCGGCGGCCAGTTCGTGAGCCGCATCAACCTGAACCTGCGCGAGGACAAGGGCATCACCTACGGCGCGCGGACGTCGTTCGAGTTCCGTCGCCTGCCCGGGCCTTTCGTCCTGCAGGTCAGCGTGCAGACCACCGCCACGGCGATGGCGATTCAGGAATCGATCGGCGAGATCACGAGCATCCGCGGTGTGCGTCCGGCCACGCCCGACGAGCTGTCGCTCGGCATCGCCGGGCTGACCCGCGGCTACGCGCGCAATTTCGAGACCGCCGAGCAGATCGGACGGGCGGCGCTCCAGCTCGCACTCTACGATCTGCCCGACGATTATTTCGCGCAGTTCGTGCCGCGAATCGAAGCGGTCACCGCCGACGATGTGTCGCGGGTGATGAAGCGCCACGTCGATCCCGCGCGCCTGACGACGCTCGTCGTCGGCGATCTCGATGTCATCGGCGACGGCCTCGGCGGGCTCGGCTTCGGCGACCCGATCGTCGTTCCGCACGACAGCTTCTGATACCATCACACGCAGTCTGCCGCGGGCCGATCGCCCTCGCGCGATCGCGGATCCGTCAACGATGAAAGCCGTTCGATTTCACGCGCACGGCGGCGCCGACGTGCTGTGCTACGAGGACGCGCCCGACCCGACGCGCGGCGCCGGCGAGGCGATCGTCCGCGTGCGCGCCTGCGCGCTGAACTACCTCGATCTGTGGGAGCGCCGCGGCCTGCCGCGGATCGAGTTCCCGATGCCGCACATTTCCGGCAGCGATGTCGCCGGCGACGTCATCGATGCGACCGCCGGCGAGCCGGCGATCGGGCGGCGCGTGATGCTGCAGCCCGGTTTGAGCTGCGGACGGTGCGCCGCCTGTCTCTCCGGCCGCGACAACGAGTGCGCCGGCTACGAAGTGCTGGGCTACCTCAATCACCCCGGCGGCTACGCCGAGCTGGTCAAGGTGCCGGTGCAGAATCTGATTCCGCTGCCCGAGCACATCGATTACGTGCAGGCGGCGGCGTTTCCGTTGACCTTTCTGACCGCGTGGCACATGTTGATCACGAGGGCCCGCCTGCAGCGCGGCGAGAGCGTGCTGGTCCTTGCCGCCGGGAGCGGCGTCGGGCAGGCGGCGGTGCAGGTTGCGGCGTTGTTCGGGGCGCGGGTGTTTGCCACTGCCGGCTCACCGGAAAAGCTCGAGCGGGCGCGCGCCCTCGGGGCGTCAGCCGTGATCGACCACTATCAGCAGGACATCGCCGAGGAGATCCGCCGCCTCACGAACAAGCGCGGCGTGGATGTCGTCATAGAACATGTCGGCGAGGCGACCTGGCCGAAGAGCGTCCGCGCGCTGGCGCGCGGCGGCCGGCTGGTCACCTGCGGTGCGACGACCGGGCCCAACGCGTCGATCGATCTGCGGGCGCTCTTCGCGAAGCAGTTGACGCTGTGCGGGTCGTACATGGGCACGAAGGGCGAGCTCCTGCAGGCGGCGCGGCTGTTTTTCGCCGGCCAGCTGAAGCCGGTGATCGATCGCACCTTCCCGCTGGCTGACGCGGCCGCGGCGCAGCGGCGGCTGGAAGAATCGGGGCAGTTCGGAAAGATCGTGCTCGAAGTGTCATGAGCCTGCAACGCGTCAGCGTCAGCATCTTCACGCTTGTCGCCGTCGTCAGCATCGCGCTGGCGGGCGCGACGATCTGGCTGTTCCTGACCAATCCCGTCACCGTCGCCACCGCGGTGAACGAAGGCGACGTCTCGCCGCTCGTGCGCAATCTCGGTCAGATTCTCCTGCAGGCCTTGAGCGGAATTCTGAAGTACTTGTAGGTCTAGCCGCGCAGCGCTTTCTTCAGGAAACGTGTCAGCACCCATCCGTCCACGTACTTGAAGGGCGTCTTTCCGGTCGTGTAGTGGCCGCAGCGCAGGACCGCGACCTCGTGCGGCAGGTCGAGGTCTCGAAAGGCGTTGACGAGGTCCTCCGATAGATCCACCGGAAACGTCAGGTCGTAGCGCGCGTAGACGAGCAGGGTGCGCCGCGTCCGCACGCGCTCGAGAAAGAGGCGCGGACTGAGCGGCGACCACAGCGAGCGGAGCAGCTCGAGATCGATATGGCCGTCGAGGCCTTGGCGTACGTGCTGCGTCGAGAGGCCGCGCCACACGACATCGGCGAAGTACGGCGAGATGTGATTGAGCGCCTGCGCGCGGATCAGCGGCTCGTGGGCGGTGGTCAGCAGCGCCAGGCACGACCCGAGACTCGTGCCGAGAATGCCGATGCGCTCGTAGCCCTGCGCCGCAAGCCACGCGACGGCGCGCCGCGCGTCGAGCACCGCCTGGCGGCATACCTGCACGGTCCGCGCGATGTTCGAGCTGACGATGTAGTCGGCGCGATGCAGCTCCGGCGGCATCCGCTGATCGTGGTACGGCAGGCTGAGACGCAGCGCGCTCATGCCGTTCATCGCCAGCAGGCGGCACAGCCCCATGTGTCCACCGGCGTCGGAATTCCACTGGGGCAGCACGAGGACGGCGGCCCGCGGAAAGCGGCCAGGGACTGATCTCCTGGCGGCCGGCAAATAGCGGCAGTAGACCGTGTTGTTGGCGTCCTGGGGCGTGACGAACGCGCTCGGAAACGTCAGCAGGGAGCCCTCCGGCGCAGGCGCCAGCGAGTAGTCCGACGTGGGCGGCGCCGTGAAAAAGGCGGCGGTGTCGGCCATCACGTGCGAGATCCAGCCGCCCACCCGATCGGACGCCGGGGTGTCGGGCGCGTCGCCGTTCTGGGGGATCCACTCGAGTCCCCAGTCGAACGGGCGGACCACGCGATCGGTCGTGGCGGACGCCAGCCGCCGCTCCCAGGCGTGGAAGATCGCTTGCAGCATCCTTCCCCCATGCTATACTGCCGGACTCATGCGCTTCACCCCCGACACGCAGCAGCCTACGCTGCTGAAGAAGAAGTGCACCGGTCGAAAGCGGGCCGGCCGTGTCGGAGCCTGCATGCGCGAGCGCTGAGAGTCAGTTACACACGCGAGCCATCATGCGCCGACCGGTTCCAGGAACCGCGTCGGCTTTTTTTTTGCGCGCCGGACAAGACGAAGGACAAGAACGATGGAGCAGATCGAAGTCGGAATTCTCGGAGCGACAGGAATGGTCGGGCAGCAGTTCATCGCGTTGCTGGAGCGCCATCCCTGGTTCAAAGTGACATGGCTGGGCGCCAGCGAGCGCTCGGCGGGCAAGGCCTACCGCGACGCGACCGCCTGGCGTCTGTCGTCGCTGTTGCCGGACGACGTGGCGCGGCTCGAGGTCAACGCGGCGACACCCGGGGGCGCGCCGAAGCTGGTCTTCTCGGGCCTCGACTCGTCGGTCGCCGGCGAGATCGAAGGCGCGTTCGCCCAGGCCGGCCACGTGATCGTCAGCAACTCGCGGAACTACCGAATGGAGGCCACGGTGCCACTGCTGATCCCCGAGGTCAACGGCGATCACTTGAAGCTCCTCGACGCGCAGGGCGCCGAACGGGGCTGGAAGGGCCGCATCGTCACCAATCCCAACTGCGCGGCGATTGCGATCGCGATGGCGCTGGCGCCGCTCCGCCAGTTCGGGTTGACGAAGACGGTGGTCACGACGATGCAGGCGATTTCGGGCGCGGGGTATCCGGGCGTCCCGTCGTGGGACATCCTCGCGAACGTGATCCCGTACATCGGCGGCGGCGAGGAGGAGAAGGTCGAGACCGAGACCAAGAAGATCCTCGGCGAGCTGCGGTCGAATGCGATCGTGAACCACCCGGTTGCGATCAGCGCGACGACCACGCGCGTGCCGGTGCAGAACGGGCACACCGGATCGATCTCGGTTGCGCTCGATCAGAAGCCCGAGCCGGCGGCGATCATCGACGCGTGGAACTCGTTCCGGGGGATGCCGCAGCAGATGCAGCTGCCGACCGCGCCGCCGCAGCCGCTCGTTTACCTTCGCGAGCTGAACCGTCCGCAGCCTGCGCTCGACGCCAATCGCGACGGCGGGATGACCGTCAGCGTCGGCCGGCTGCGTCCGTGTCCGGTGCTCGATTACAAGTTCGTGGTGCTCGGCCACAACACGATTCGCGGCGCCGCGGGCGCGGCGATTCTGAACGCCGAGTTGATGCAGCGGCAGGGTCTGCTGTGACGTCGAGCGGCGATTTGCGATCGGTTCGTTCGGCGTCGTTTCGCGGGTTCGCGGCATCGGGGGAGCGGTGACATGGCGGTCGTGATGAAGTTCGGCGGCACGTCGGTCGCCGATCCGCCGGCGCTCCAGCGGCTCATTGGAATCGTTCGACAGCATCTGCCGGCAGCGGGGTCGGCGGACGCAGTGCCGGTCGTGGTCGTGTCGGCGTTGTCGCGCGTCACGGACAAGCTGATTGCCATCACGCGGCTCGCCGAGGAGGGCGACACCGCCGGCGTGGCCGACGAGATGCACGCGCTCGTCGAGCGGCACGTCGCCGTGGCGACGGCCGTGACCGACGCGAGCCGGGCCGCGCTCGTCGCGAACATCCGCGGCGAATTCGAGGAACTGACCGGTCTCGTTCACGCGCTCGCCGTGCTGCGCGAGGTATCGCCGCGGTCGATGGATGCCGTGCTGGCGGTCGGCGAAATCGTCAGCAGCCGCATCGCCGCGGCGGCGCTCGCCGATTGCGGCATTGCCAGCGAATGGGTGGACGCGCGCACCGTGCTCGTCACCGACGCCGATCACACGGGCGCGGTGCCGGACATGACCGCGACGTGCGAGCGGGTGCGCACCCATGTCGCGCCGATCGTTGCCGCGGGTAAGGTGCCGGTGCTGGGCGGGTTCATCGCGGCCACTGCCAGCGGCGTGACGACGACGCTGGGACGGGGCGGATCGGATTACTCGGGCGCGATCTTCGGCGCCTGTCTCGGCGTCGGCGAAATTCAGATCTGGACCGACGTGGACGGGATGCTCACCGCCGACCCGCGCATCGTCCAGGCGCCGCATGTCGTCCCGCATCTGTCGTTTTCCGAGGCCTCCGAGCTCGCCTACTTCGGCGCCAAAGTCCTCCACCCGAGCACGATTCTGCCGGCCGTCGCCAAGAACATTCCGGTTCGCATCCTCAACTCGCACCGCCCGGAGAACCGCGGCACGCTGATCACCGAGCAGGCGCAGCACGCCCGGGGTATGCTGACCGCCATCGCGTGCAAGCGCGACGTGACGGTCATCGACATCACGTCCACGCGCATGCTGATGGCCCACGGCTTCCTGCGGCGGCTGTTCGAGGTGTTCGAGCGCTTCAAGACCGCGGTGGACGTGGTGACGACCTCCGAGGTCAGCGTTTCGGTGACGGTGGACGACACCCGGCGGGTGGACGGAATTCTCGACAACCTGCAGAATTTCGCGGAGGCGAGCTGCGAGCCGCATATGGCGATAATTTGCGCGGTAGGCGAGAATCTGCGCGCCGACCCGACGCTCTTCGCGCGGGCGGTCACCGCGCTCGACACGATTCCGCTGCGCCTGGTGTCGCAGGCCGGGTCGCGGCGGAACGTCACGTTCGTGCTGCGCGACAACGACGTGCCCGAGGCGATGACGCGATTGCACGAGCAGTTCTTTCGGCGGTAGAACGGCTGTGGCGGGTGACACGATGCGATTGCTGCTGGTCGGGCACGGCAAGATGGGCCGCATGGTCGAGTCGCTGGCCGGCGAGTACGGCTGCGAGGTGGCCGGCGTGATCGACCCGCAGTCGTCGGCGCACGGGGGCGGGCCCGACGCCGGCTGCTGGACCGGCGTGGACGTCGCGATCGATTTCTCGACGCCCGCATCAGTGGCTGTGAACGCGCCGGTGCTGGTTCGCCGCGGCATCAACCTGGTCGTCGGCACGACCGGCTGGTCGAAGGATGAAGCGGCGGTGCGCGCCGCTGTCGACGAGAGCGGCGCCGGCATCGTCGTCGCGCCGAATTTTTCGACCGGCGTCGTGCTGTTCGACGCCATCGTCGCCCAGGCGGCGAGGCTGCTTGCCCCGCAGTCCGGTTTCGGTGCGTTTCTTCACGAGTCGCACCACGCGGCGAAAGTCGATGCGCCGTCGGGCACGGCCCTGCTGTTGAAGAAATCGATGGAGCAGGCCGGATACGATCGGCCGATCGACGTGTCGTCCACGCGAGCGGGCTTCATTCCCGGCACGCATACGATCGGGTTCGACGGTCCGGCGGAAACCATCACGCTGACGCATGCGGCGCGCGATCGCTCGGCGTTCGCGCGCGGCGCGCTGACCGCGGCGAGATGGGTTCACGGCAAGCGCGGGTGGTTCACGATGCGGGACGTTCTCGGCGTCGCTTAAGCCTGGTTAGGCCTGGCAGGTTGGTTGGGTCGAGTAGGTCAGGTGGGTCGGGTGGGTCAGGAGGTCGCATGAGGAAGCCGTTTACCGGAGTCGGGACCGCGCTCGTGACGCCGTTCACGAAACACGGCGATCTGGACGAAGCAGCGGTCCGCCGCCTCGGCCGCCGGCAGGTTGACGGCGGCGTGCATTTTCTCGTGCCCTGCGGCACGACCGGCGAGAACCCGACGCTGACCGACGACGAACGCCTGCGCATCGTCGAGATTCTGGTGGACGAAGTGAAAGGCGCGGTGCCGGTGCTCGCCGGCGCCGGCGGATACGACACGAAAGAAGTGATCCACCTCGCGGCCGCCATGGAAAAGCGCGGCGCGGCCGGCCTGCTGTCGGTGACGCCCTACTACAACAAGCCGACGCAAGAGGGCCTCTACCAGCACTACCGCGCCATCGCCGCGAGCACGCCGCTGCCGATCGTCGTCTACAACGTGCCCGGCCGCACCGGCGTCAACGTCGAGGTCAACACGCTGGCGCGGCTGGCCGAGCTCCCCAACATCGTCGGCGTCAAGGAAGCGTCGGGCAACATGACGCAGATCTGCGAGGTCGCGCGCGCGGTACCGTCCGACTTTCTCGTCCTGTCGGGCGACGATGCGCTGACGCTGCCGGTGATGGCGGTGGGCGGACGCGGCATCATCTCGGTGGCAAGCAACGAGATCCCGGGCGAGATGGCGCAGATGGTCGAGGCGGCCGAACGCGGCGACTACGCGCGCGCCCGTCAGATCCACGCGCGGCTGCTTCCGCTGCTGCTGATCAATTTCGTCGAGGCGAACCCGGTGCCCGTCAAGGCCGCGATGGCGGCGATGGGCCTCATCGAAGAAACGTACCGGCTGCCGATGGTGTCGCCGAAGGCCGAGTCGAAAGAGAAGATCGTGAGAGTGTTGAAGGAACTGGATCTGCTCAAGGGCGCGCTGGTCTAGCGGCCGGAGAAGAGAAGAGCAAGCAACATGATGCGCCGACGCCTCGCGCTCTCGTTCGTCCTCGCCTCGTCGCCTCGGCGGTTGGCGTCGGCAACAAGACCTGGCGCGCATATCTGTCCGTCGAACGCGATCCCGACACTGGTCGCGCGGTCGACGCGCGCAGCCGGGGAACGGCCCTTGGACGAACGCCAAAGGCGCCGTGGTTGCGAGCAATCTCGCCGAGTTGCACGCGCGCAAAAGGGGCGTGAGCGTATTCGTGGACGAGCGAGGCCAGCCAATCAACGGACATGGACGGGATCGCCTTCGCCCAACGAGCACGGCATCATGACCGGGTCCGCCGACCGACGGCACCCTGCTGACCGGATTCACCTGCGGCGACTGGACGTCGGACTCGGCCGCGATGCTCGGAGAGGTTGGCCACGCCGACGGCTTGGGACCAAACGGCGACACCTCTGGATCGCTGTCGTCGTGGAACTCGGCGCACGCGAATCAGAACTGCGCGAACACCGCGCCGCGCGGTGGCGCTGGACGCATCTACTGCTTCGCGAGCAACTGACCCACGGTCGCCACGAGGACAAGGCATGCTCGAAGACGACGTCAACACGCTCGTAGCCCACGGCGCCGCGGCCGACCGCGATGCGGCTCGCGAAGTCTTCGCGCGCTTGCGGGCGGCGCTGTCCGCGGGCGAAGTGCGCGCGGCGGAGCCGGACGCATCGTCGCCGATCGGGTGGCGCGTCAACACCTGGGTCAAGCAGGGCATCCTGCTCGGCTTCAAGTTCGGCGACATGGTCGACGCGTCGATGGACCACGGCCGCTGGCCGTTCTACGACAAGGACACGCTGCCGCTCAAGAAGCCGGGGCTCGCGGCCGGCGCGCGGATTGTCCCCGGCGGTTCGGCGATCCGCGACGGCGCCTACCTGGCGCCGGGCGTGATCTGCATGCCGCCGATGTACGTGAACATCGGCGCGTGGGTCGGCGAGGGGTCGATGATCGATTCGCACGCGCTCGTTGGATCGTGCGCGCAGGTCGGCGCGCGGGTTCACGTCAGCGCCGCGGCGCAGGTCGGCGGCGTGATCGAGCCGATCGGCGCGATGCCGGTCATCATCGAAGACGAGGCGCTCATTGGCGGCAACACCGGCATCTACGAGGGCGCGATCGTCAAGGCACGGGCGGTGATCGCCGCCGGCACCGTCCTGACCGGCTCGACGCCCGTCTACGATCTGGTCCGCGGCGAGATCATCAAGCCGACAGCCGATCGGCCGCTCGTCGTTCCCGAAGGCGCCGTTGTCGTCCCCGGCGCACGCGCGGTCACCGGCGGCAAGGGACCGGAGTGGGGCCTCGCGCTGGCGACGCCGGTGATCGTCAAATACCGCGACTCGAGAACCGACACGAGAACCGAGCTCGAGGCGTGGATCCGATGAAGCGGAGGCGATCGCCGCACCGGCCATCGACCACAGGCTGGCGCCCGGCGTCCAACCCAGGCTGGCATCCAGCGTGATCTCCGATCCCGTCGACTTCGTGTCGCTGACGCGATCGCTGGTGGACATCGACTCCACCACCGGACGCGAGGGCGACGCGTGCCGGTGGCTGGCCGCCTACCTGCGCGATCGCGGGTTCGCGGTCACCGAGCAGCCGGTGGACGATGGGCGGTTCAACGTGCTCGCGATGCCGGCCGGCGATCCGGCGATCGTCCTGTCCACGCACATCGACTGCGTGCCGCCGTTCTTCCCGAGCCGCATCGAGGGCGACACGCTCTACGGCCGCGGCGCGTGCGACGCCAAAGGCATCCTTGCGGCGCAGGTCGCGGCGGTGGATCGCCTGCAGCGGGACGGCGAGCTCCGCGTCGGCCTCGTGTTCGTGGTCGGCGAGGAGCGGGGCAGCGACGGGGCGCGCGCCGCAAATCAGGTGGCGAACGGCAGCCGCTTTCTGGTCAACGGCGAGCCGACCGACAATCGCCTCGGCGTCGCGACGCGCGGCGTCCTCCGCCTCCGGCTGCGCGCGTCGGGCCGCGCCGCGCATTCGTCGTTTCCCGAGCTCGGCCGGTCGGCGATCGACACCCTGATCGATGCGCTCGTCGCCCTGCGCGCGATCGCGCTGCCCTCCGATCCCGTTCTCGGCCGCACGCATTACACCGTCGGCCTGATCAGCGGCGGCGTCGCGCCGAACGTGGTCTCGCCGTCGGCCGAAGCCGAAGTCATGTTCCGGACGGTGAGCGATGCGGCGGAGGTTCGCACTGCAGTGGCGCCGCTCGAGTCGCGCGTCGCGATCGAGCACGTGCTCGAGGTGCCGCCGGTGCGTATGGCCACGGTGCCGGGATTCGACAACGCGGTGTTTCCGTTCACCACCGACATTCCGTTCCTGGCCGGCTGGGGACAGCCGCTGCTCTTCGGTCCGGGATCGATTCACGCGGCGCACACGGCGGACGAGTCGGTGTCCATCGCCGAGTTGTCGGCTGCGGTCGATCACTACGTCACCATCGCGAAGGCACTCCTCAGCCGCGGCTGATGCCTTCGCGCGAACCCGGCTCCGCGCGCCACCCTCAATCCGTCACCCGCACGTCGCCCTCCTGCTCCGGACATGTCTGAGGCGCCGCGGCAGGAGTACGAGCGTCGCCTCGCGACGTGGCGGACGCGCATCGCCGATCTCGATCGAACGAACCTGATCATCTCGAACGTCCGCCTGGCGATTGGCGTCGCCGGCGCGGTGCTGCTGTGGCAGGCCTTCGTCCGCGCGCGCATCTCGCCGTGGTGGCCGGCGGCGGGCTGGCTGGCGTTCGGCGCGATCGCGGTGTATCACGCGCGCATGCTGCAGCGCCACGAGCGCGCCCGGCGCGCGGCGGCCGTGTACACGCGTGGTCTCGCTCGACTCGATCATCAGTGGCCGGGAACCGGCCGCGACGGCGCGCGATTTCTCGAGGGCCATCCCTACGCGCGCGATCTGGATCTGTTCGGACGGGCGTCGCTGTTCGAGCTGCTGAATACGGCGCGGACGGAGGCCGGCGAGGTGACGCTGGCCGACTGGCTGCGGACCGCCGCGCCCGTCGATGAAATCACCGCGCGGCAGCCGGCAGTGGCGGAGCTGCGATCGATGCTCGACTTCCGCGAGGATATCGCCGTGCTCGCGGCCGAGTCGCCGGTCGGCCGCACCGGAGCGCTCGGCATCTGGGCGGCATCGGCGCCGGCCGGTTTTCCCGCGCTGCTGCGCATCTGGCTGGCGGCGTGCGCGGCACTCACCATCGTCCTCGCGATCCTCGTCTACCAGGACGTCGTGCTCTGGCCGTGGCTCTTCGCGTGGGTCATCGTCGAGACGTCGATCGCGGCGATCTGGCGGCGTCCGTTTCACCACGTGCTCCACGCGATCGAGACGCCCGAGCGCGATCTCGGCCTGTTGTCGGAACTGCTCGAGCGAATCGAGCGGCAGCCGTTCTCGTCGCCGCGGCTGGCCGCGCTGCGGGAGGGGCTGGCGACCGGCGGCGTGATGCCCTCGCGCCGGATCGCACGCCTAAGGTCGATCGTGTCGTGGGCCGACTCGAGCCACAACCTGTTGTTCGCGCCGATCGCGTTCGCGCTCCTCGTGAAGCAGCAGGTTGCCGTGGCGATCGATCGGTGGCACGCGTCGTACGGTCACGCCGTCGCCGACTGGCTGCGCATCGTCGGCGAACTGGAGGCGCTGTCCGCGCTCGCCACCTACGCGTTCGAGCATCCCGATGATCCGTTTCCAGCGCTCGTGGACGCAGGTCCGCTGTTCGACGCGCGCGATCTCGGTCATCCGCTCATCGCCGAGCGGGTTGCCGTCCGCAACGACCTGCGGCTTGGCGGCGACGGCCCGCGGACGATCGTGATCAGCGGGTCGAACATGTCGGGCAAGAGCACGCTGCTGCGATCGGTCGGCTTGAACGTCGTGCTGGCGCTCGCGGGCGCGCCGGTGCGCGCGGGAGCTCTGCGGTTGTCCCCCCTGACTATCGGCGCCACGCTCCGCATCGACGATTCGCTCGAGGAAGGGCACTCGCGTTTCTACGCCGAGATCCTGCGCATCCGCTCGATCGTAGACATGGCGCGAGGTCCGGTGCCGCTCCTGTTCCTGCTCGACGAGATTCTGCACGGGACCAACTCGCACGACCGCCGGATCGGCGCCGAGGCGATTGTTCGCGCGCTGGCGACGATCGGCGCCATCGGTCTGGTGACGACGCACGATCTGGCGTTGACCGAGCTGCCGGCGAAGCTCGGGTCCGCGGTCAACATGCACTTCGAGGATCGCCTGGAGAATGGCGCGATGGCCTTCGACTACAAGATGCGGCCGGGCGTCGTCGAGCACAGCAACGCGCTCGCATTGATGCGTGCAGTCGGGCTGGATGTCTAGTGGCGGCGGAACAGCGCTCTACGAGTGCGGCAACCGGGATGATTGATGCGGGAAGTGCCGGCGGGGCAGGGTTGTTGCACGATCGCGGGCATGATCGAACAACCATCTCGACCGGATTCTCCGCGGCCGCCCGACCCCATCGATAAGCCGCCGCCCGACATCAAGCCGGTGCCGCCGCCGGATATTCCGCCGCCGGCCGGCCCGCCCGACATTCCGACGCCGAGGCCCGATCGCGGGGCGGAAACGCCGGTTCTCTGATCGCCGGCGTCGATTTCTGTCCGTGGTCCCTGGTCCTTCGGCTTGGGTCTTTGTCCGTCCGCGGTCTGCAGAGCCATGGTCCACGAAGTCCGTGGTCCACAAAGTCCGTGGTCCATGGAGTCCGTGGTCGGACTCGGCAATTTCGATCGCTAGCCGCTGATACGTTTCTCACAGGCGAGCGCGACGCGCAGCAGCGCGTCGGTCTGGTGCCTGCATCCTACGAGCTGGACCGCGCAAGGCAGCCCGCTGGCGGTCGTTCCGCACGGCATCGAAATGACGGGGTGACCGGTGACGTTGAAGAGTTGCGTCAGGCGCAACATCGCGTTCCGCACGGGTTCGACCGTCGCGCCGACCTGAACAGTGCTGGCGCCGATCGGCGGCGCCGGAATCGGCAGCGTCGGCAGGATCAGCGCGTCGTGCTGGGCCATCGCCGCATCGACCTCGCGGGACAGCTGCTCGCGTCCGGCCAGGGCGCGCACGTAGTCCTCGGCGAGCAGGTACCGCCCGGCCTCCAACCGTAGACGCACGCCCGCGGTGTAGCGCTCGGGCATCGTCTCGAGCGTTCTCGCGTGGTAGCTGGCGGCGTCCGACAGCACGATGTGGACGTAGACCGCGGCGATCTCCGATGCGTGGTGAATGTCCACGTCGAAGATGCGCACGCCGGCGCCGCGCAGCCGCTCGAGCGCTTCCTCGAACCGCCCGCGCACTTCGTCGTCCAGCATGTCGCAGAAATACGCGCGCGGCACCGCCAGGCGCAGGTTGCCGACCGGCATCGACGCGGGTGTCGTCGCGGCCGCATCGCCGAGCAGCGCATGGTGGACCAGCGCGGCGTCCGACACCGTCTGGGTCAACGGCCCGACGTGATCCATCGTGCGCGACAAGGGCACGACGCCGGCGGTGGAGATCTCGCCGAGCGACGGCTTGAGTCCGACGACGCCGCACGCGGCGGCCGGGATGCGGATCGACCCGCCGGTGTCGGTGCCGATGGTGGCGAGCGCCATGCCGGCGGCGACGCTGGCCGCCGACCCGCCGCTCGATCCGCCCGGCGACCGCGTCGGGTCGTGGGGATTGCGCGCCGGCCCGAACGCCGAGTCTTCGTTGGTCGTGCCGAAGGCGAACTCGTGGAGATTGGTCTTGCCGACGAACACGGCGCCGGCCTGACGGAGGTGCGCCGTCGCCGGCGCATCCGCGGCGGCGACGTGTCCGTCGCGGACGCGAGACGCCGCGGTGGTCGCGACGCCGCGCAGATCGATCAGGTCCTTGATCGAAATCGGCACCCCGTGCAGCGGGCCGCGATCCCGCCCGGCCGCCAGCTCGCGATCGGCTGCGCGCGCCTGACGCCTGGCCTCGTCGGACATCACCAGGATGAACGCGTTCAGCCGCGGGTTGTCGGCGGCGATCCGCGTCAGGCACTCCTCGGTGACCTGTTCAGACGTAATCGCGCGCGCGCGCAGCTGCCGCCCGAACTCTTCGATCGTCATCACGAGCGATTCCCGGCCGCCGGCTGCCGGCTGCGAACGGGCGGCTCCGCCCCGCTGGCATCGTCGTTGAAGTCCGCCGCGCGCAGCGTGCCGATCGCGCGGGCCAGCGTTTCGAGAACCGGTTTCAACTCGGCGAGGCCGCGCCGCTCGGCGTCGGCGGTGGCTGCCTGCAGCCAGGCATCGATCGTCATCGCCCCTCCACGGACCGTTTCACGGAAATCGAGACGCCGTCGCGCAGCGGCACCGTGGCCGTCATCAGCGCCGGGTGCGCCGCCAGGCGCTGGTTGTACTCGGCGATCGCGCGCGTATCCTGGTCGTCCCGCACCGGCTTCTCGAGGAATCCCGGCACGACCTCGCCGTCCCACAACACGTTGTCGGTGATCAGGATGCCGCCGGGCCGCAGCAGCGCCGCCAGGCGATCGAGCATCACCGGGTAGAGCGACTTGGCGCCGTCCTGAAAAATCAGGTCGAACGGCCCCGCCAGCTTCGCGAGCTTCAGGTTGGCGTCGCCGACGATGACGCTGACGCGATCGGAAAGGCCGGCGCGCGAGAAGTTCGCGCGCGCTTCGTCGGCGCGCGCGGGGTCCATCTCCATCGTGATCAACGTGCCGCCGGGAGGGAGGGCCCCGGCGAGCCAGATGCCCGAGTAGCCGATGGCGGTGCCGATCTCGAGAATCCGCGTCGCGCCGATGGCCGTCGCGAGCACCCGCAGCAGCGCGCCGACTTCGGCGTCCACGAGCGGCAGCCCGCGCTGCTCGTTCCCGCGCGCGATGTCGTCGAGCACCGGCGAGCCGACCCGGTTCAGGCTGCCGAGGTATCTCTCGATCGCGTCCGGAACGAGCGTGCCCATAGAAGGTATTCTAGTCGCGTTGAGACACACCAAAATCATCGCGACCGTCGGCCCGGCGAGCGATTCCGCGGAGATGCTCGACGCGCTGATCGCGTCGGGGACCGACATCTTCCGGCTGAACTTTTCGCATGGGACGCACGCATCGCAGGGCGCGACGTTCGCGCGCGTCCGCGCCGCGGCCAGTCGGGCGCAGCGCGAGGTCGCGATTCTCCAGGACCTGGGCGGGCCGAAAATCCGCACCGGCGAGCTCGTTGGGCACAAACCGTTCGTCCTCAACGCCGGCGATCCGCTGCGCATCGCGACCGGCGATTTCGTCGGCGGCCCCGGCCGGGTGTCGACGGCGTTCGCGGGGCTGGCGCGCAGCGTACGTCCGGGCGATCGCCTGCTGCTCGCCGACGGCCTCATCGAGCTGTGCGTCGATGCCACCGACGGCGTCGAAATCCAGACCACCGTGGTCGAGGGTGGCGAGATCGGCGAGCACAAGGGCATCAACGCCCCGGGTATTCCGCTGCCCGCTTCCGCGATTACCCCGAAAGACGAGGAGGACCTCAGGTTCGGGCTGTCGCTCGGCGTGGACATGGTCGCGCTCAGCTTCGTGCAGTCCGCGGTGGATCTCGAGCGGGCCCGCCAGCTGATGGTCGAAGCCGGCGGCGGCGACGTGCCGCTCATGGCGAAGCTCGAACGGCCGCAGGCGCTCGAGCATCTCGACGACATCCTCGCCGCCTGCGACGCGGTGATGGTGGCGCGCGGCGACCTCGGGCTCGAGATGCCGCTCGAGCGCGTGCCCCGGGCCCAGAAAGCGATCATCCGGAGCGCGCGGCGGCGCGGCATTCCCGTGGTCGTCGCCACCCAGGTCCTCGAGTCGATGATCGTCGAAGCCCGGCCGACGCGCGCCGAGGTCAACGACGCCGCCAGCGCCGTGGACGACGGCGTAGACGGCATCATGCTGGCGGGGGAGACCGCGGTCGGCGCGCACGCCGCGCGCGCCGTGCAGACGCTCGGCGCGATCATCCGCGAGGCCGAGCTGGTATCGGCGATCGATCGCGAGCCGGCCGCGCGCGAATCGGCCGGTGACGAGCACGCGCAGGCGCTGTGCGAAGCCGCGGTGACGCTCGCCGAGCGCGGTGAAGCGGAGGCGATCGTCGCCGTGACCCGCGGCGGCGGCACCGCGCGGCGTCTGTCGGCGCTGCGTCCGCGCGCGCCGATTTTCGCGACCACCGATCGCGACGACACCGCTCGCCGTCTGGCGATCTACAACGGCGTCGTGCCGCTCCGCACCGAGATCGGCGAAAACGTGGATGCCGCCGGCAGCCTCATCGGCCGGCAACTCGTGGCGCGCGGCCTGGTTCCGGCGGGCGCGGTCGTGGTGCTCGTGAGCATCAGCGCCGACCTGACGCGCAGCGACGCCAACTACCTTAAGATTCAACGCCTGTGATGGTGCCCGGAGGCTACGCGACCGCCGTCGCGATCGTGCTCGCGTTCGTCGTCGCCGCCGTGGTCGTCCGCGTCGCCCACGCGATCATCCGCCGCCTGCTGAACGCGCTCGACATCGTCGATCCGGAGAACCGGGCCGCCGTCGACCAGCGCGCCAAGCAGCTCGTTCGCGCGCTCACGCTGCTCGCCTACGGCGTGGCCGCGCTGGCGAGCGTGTCGCTCGGCCTGACACGGCTCGGCATCAACGAGGCGCGCTGGGATCCGCGAAGCGCGGCCCGCTGGCTCTCGACCCACGGCATCAACGCGCTCGTCATTCTCGCCGGATCCTTCGTCGCCGTCCGCGCCGCGAATCTCGTCATCGGACATCTGCAGTTCAAGATCGCGCGGCGCCACGCGCCGACCGATCTCGAGTGGCAGCGCCGGGCGACGACGCTCGGCGGCATTCTCACCAGCCTGGTCACGACCGTCGTCGGCTTCGTCGCCGTCCTGATGCTGCTGCGCGAACTGTCGGTGGACATCGTGCCGATCCTGACCGGCGCCGGCATCGCCGGCCTGGCGATCGGCTTCGGCGCGCAGAACCTGGTGCGCGACGTGATCTCGGGATTCTTCCTCATCCTCGAAGACCAGGTCCGCATCGGCGACCTCGCGCGGATCAACGGCGTCGCCGGCGTCGTCGAGCAGATCAACCTCCGCACGATCGTCGTGCGCGACGGCGAGGGCGCGGTGCAGGTTTTCCCGAACGGCACGATCACCGCGCTCGCCAACCTCAGCAAACAATTCGCCTACGCGGTCGTTGACGTGCGCATCGCCTACACCGAAAACGTCGAGCGCGTGATCGGCACGATGCGCGAGGTCGGGACGTCGATGCAGGGCGATGCGCTGTGGTCGCCGCTGCTGCTCGCGCCGCTGGAAGTCATCGGCATCGAGTCGCTGGCCGACGGCGCCGCCACGTTCCGCGTCAAGTTCCGAACGCTGCCGCTCAACCAGGGGAAAGTCGCCAACGAACTGCGGCGCCGGCTGATGACCACCTTCGTCGGCCGCGGAATCCGACCCTTCAGCGCCTGACTGCCGTCTAATACCCGTATGGTAAATTCACGACCTATGCGCACCACTGCTCTCGTCGTCTGTCTGGCGGCGCTCGCGGCGGCGGGAGCGTCCGCTCGTGGAACAGTCGTCCCGCAGCCGTCCGTTTCCTCGTCCAATTTCTCGGTTCCGGTGGTCTACAAGAAGCTGGCGAACGGCCTTCGCGTGGTCATCAGCGAGGATCACTCCTCGCCGGTCGTCATCGTCGAGGTGATGTACCGCATCGGGTTCCGCATCGAGCCGAAGGAGCGGACCGGGTTCGCGCACCTGTTCGAGCACCTGATGTTCCAGGGGTCGGAGCACGTCGGCAAGTTCGAGCATGTCCGCATCGTCAACGAGAACGGCGGCGTGCTGAACGGCTCGACCCGCTTCGACCACACCAACTACTTCGAGGTGATGCCGTCGAACGCGCTCGAGCTCGCGATGTGGCTCGAAGCCGACCGCATGCGCTCGCTCAAGATCACGCCCGAGAACCTGAAGAACCAGCAGGACGTCGTCAGCGAGGAGGTCCGCGTCAACGTGCTGAACCAGCCGTACGGGGCCTTCGAGTGGCTCGGCCTGCCGCAGAAGGCCAACACCAACTGGTACAACGCGCACAACTTCTACGGCGATCTCTCCGACCTCCAGGCCGCGACGCTCGACGATGTGAAGAAGTTCTTCGATACGTACTACGCACCGAGCAATGCCGTGCTGGTGGTGTCGGGCGATGCGGCGCCGGACGAGGTGATGAAGCTCGCCGAGAAACACTTCGGCGGCATTCCCTCGCGTCCGCTGCCGGCTCGCCCCGACATCAGCGAGCCGCCGCAGACGGAAGAGAAGTTCATCACCGAGGGCGACAAGCTGGCGCGCACGCCGGCCATCGCGTTCGGCTATCACCTGCCGGAGCGGATGACGCGCGACTTCTTCGCGCTCACGCTGCTCGATCCGCTGCTCGTCAGCGACGAGAGCGCCAAGCTGTATCAGGCGCTGATCAAGGAAAACCAGATCGCGTCGAACGTGTCGGGCGGCTTCAACTACGGCCTCGGCAACAACTTCGATTACAACGGCCCGATGCTCTATGCGTTCCGCGTCGACTACCGTCCCGACCTGAAGGGCCCGGATGTCCTCAAAGTCGTGGACAAGGTGATCAGCGCCATCCAGGAGCACGGGATCAGCGAAGACGAGCTGAAGCAGGCGAAGGTGAATTTCCGATCGTCGTTCCTCGAAAACCTCGAAGGCGGCAACGTCCCGGGCTTCGGCCGCGCCGATCTGCTCGCGGCGCTCGCGCTCTACGACGACAACCCGAATCGCATCAACACGATTCTCGCGGATCTCGACAAGGTGACGACGGTGGAGGTGCAGCAGGCGGCGAAGAAGTATCCTTTCCAGCACAGTGGGATCCGAAGCTTGGAATTCACGTGACTTGAAGTCGCGGC